>Ga0074045_10004315_pt1 | contig 12609 bp, 18 predicted proteins | sample BogForMeECP23OM2_FD_94442 | JGI IMG/M metagenome (GOLD analysis project Ga0074045, IMG submission 94442) | Bog forest soil microbial communities from Calvert Island, British Columbia, Canada - Bog Forest MetaG ECP23OM2 | ecosystem: Environmental > Terrestrial > Soil > Wetlands ... | reverse complement strand
GGCTGTGTAGTGGCGAAATCGGAAGCTTGGGTACCGGGACCAACTTCGGGCGATACCGCGTTAACCACTGGCACTAAACCGCGTTTGTGGGCGTAAACTCCAGTTATCCCTTTGACCCAGCGTATCGAAAGGAGAACCCATATGAAGAAACATCGAATCCTTCTGTGCACGGTCTTGCTCGTGTTGGCTCTCGGGGTTCTGACGCCTCAATTCGCCCAGGACGCTTCCACTAACGCTGAGAAAACTGACCAGGAAAGACTCCACCGTGCACTCGGTATGGGCCTCGTAAGGACAATTAACACAGCCGAAGTAACAGAGCTCTATAAATACGGCTCGTACGCAGCATGGCCGACCCTTCTGGTACACCAGCAAGAAGGTTTCAGCGGATGGCTCTCAAGATTTTACCCGCAGGAAGTCAACCTGCGCTTCGCTGACATGCCAGAAATCTTGCCTGGATACGATTTGCGGCCAAACGTTCACGCAGATGGCAAAGGCTACGACCTACGATTGGAAGACACGGCAGCGAAACCAAGCTATGCAGCTTTCTCGGATGAAAGCGGAGTCATTTGGCAGGGTGAACCGCTTCACTGAGGAAATTTCGCAAACCTTTGGTTTCACCTAGCCTTGGAAACCACTTGTCCGATCGATGAGTTGAGTTAGGAGTCGCGTGCCAAGCTCCCTGAAATGCTGACTCGGTTTTTGCTGCTCGCCGGCTATCTCGCGGCGGCCTTAGGCCTGGAGAGCCATTCGAGCTTCCGCGGCGCAAAACCAAGCATCAGTTTGGCAAACGTGTTTGAAGCGCCACGCAGCCGGGTCGCGTAGTAAACAGCGTCGGCTCCCGCTGTTTGAAGGGCCTGTTCTTCGCTAATGTGCTGGGGTGCCGGAGCGCCCAGGAACTGCGCAAAGGCGGGTAGCCATACGCTCATCTCCGCAGGATCATTGTCCACAACGTTGTAAACGCCTGGATCGCTTTCGAGTGCAGCGACTGTTGCGGCGGCCGCACCCTCAACATGTACGAAAGAGAACACGCCTTGGCCCGAACCAATGACTGGATATGCCTGTTCTCGGACCTGTTCGGAGACGCTTCCGTCGACTGGGTCATGATATGTTCCTGGTCCGTAGAAAAATCCGTAGCGTAAGGCAACCCCGTGCAAGTCATGAGCACCCAGCACTCGCTCTTCGATTTGCATATAGGTTCGAACGCTTGCTGCAATCGCGGGCGAGGCGTTCACGGCCAGCGCGTCTCCCTCAGCTGCGAGGGCCGGGCCAGGGCCGTAGAAAAATCCCGTGGACTGCACAACATAACGTTTTGTGCCAGCTGCTTGCGCGGCATTTTGCACGTTCCGCCCACCAACCAGCCTCAAGTTCCGGTCTCTTTCCGCAGCCGCTTTCATTTCTTCGGGCGTGTAACTCTTTGGCAGCGACGTGAGCTCTTCGATCACAGCATCAGGCCTGACCTTTCGAACCAGAGTCAGGACCACGTTCTCATCCAAGGCGTTCGCTACTACGCCTTCCACGCCTTTTTCGCGCAGGCTCCTTGCACTATGTTCGCTACTGCTCATCCCGATCACTTCATGCCGTGCGGCCATCAGCGCGGAAGCCAACGGACGCCCAATAGCGCCAGTGGCACCGGCAACCAGTACTTTCATATTTCCGTCCTTCAGCTCCGCCGTTATCCGTTCGGAACCCCGAACCTGGCTGAACGCTGTTGGATGCGGTTCATAACCAGACTCAGACAAAATCTAGCACGATTTCAGACCAGGATCCTGGCGTGTCGGAACCGATTCAGTGCCCCAGTCATTTCAACCCCGGTCGTGGAGGATCGACTCGGAGACGCACTTTGCTCCCATCTGGCGAACTTGCGATTTGTCTGTGCAGTCTCCAAGAAAAGAAACATGCTCATAGATGTCTGCGATGAAAACTGTATCGGGAGTGCCACCCTCGGCGAAGACGGCAGGTACTCCAAAGCCGATACACTGCGTTGAAACCGGAACAAGACCGAGTTGTGCATAGTTCATCGCTTCCTTTTCGACGAACCACTCTCGTCGCTTTTCGGCGGTCTCCGAGACGGACACAGCCAACGACATTCGGCAAGGAGCCGTTCAGTTTCGACTCCGGCCACCTCAAACCATTTTTCCATAAGGCCACCTGACAGTGTTCATCTTACATGATGCACGGTCAGTGCCTGAGAAGTGGCGTTACCGTCCATCTGGTTTCAGTTTGCAGTGCTCGCGGTCTTCTTGTCCGTGGGCCACGGCTTGAACGCGAAGAACCAAAAGGCAAGGAAGTTCAAGCCTGGAACAAGAGCGAGCAGGCACCACACTGGATTATGACCGGTGCGACGAAGAATCTGCACGACAGGAACAACAACAACAAAGAGAAAAACGAACAAAACAACAGAATGGTAAACGTAGAAGAGCGACCGAAGGTCCCACTGCGAAGCCTCTTGTACCGCCGAGAAGAGCAGCAAACCCATGTAACATTGCGCCATGCGTTCCTCCAAGAGAGAACTCGGAGCGACAGACAGAAGCGTTTATCCGATGCTGCCAGGGACACGCTCCCAAACTAGTTCGAGTGTTTGCGTTTTTCTATTAATCGACATCGGTGGTGAAACCAAGACGATTCGATCTCCTTGGAACTTGATGAGACGAACCTGATCCGTGCCCACGAAGTCCTGTAGGGACGAGATTTCGACGTGATGGATTAGCTTGTCACCGGTAAGTGAGTACCTTCCCGAATAGGCGAAAAATGTGGTGAAAGCCTCGGCTCTTTCTTCAACGGATGCCAAGAACGGATCAGCAGCGAACGGCTTTCGTTCGCTGTTGCTGATCATCACTGCCATTCTACCTTCACGAGTGTATATGAGAATGCCCGTGGGGTTCGGACCAAATGAGCTGTCGCCTCGCTCTCCGCTGGCGTTTGACGCCGTGGCGGATACTAGCTTCCACGTGCCCGCCAGATTGTCGCTAGTGTGCGCGATCATATCTTCTCGGGATGTATCATAAGAGACGCTCCTGGTTCAAACTCCCGATAAGTGCGGTTCGCCTCCATTTGACCGGCCAGGGCCGCGACGGAATTCAAGTCTACGAGAACGTTTCTCGGGACTTGAACACGCGGACTGCGCCAAGATGTACGAATCGACGGTTCTCGGTTAGCCAAAGCGAAACCACAACTAGGGTGAGCCCTATTCCGCCTTCAATGTCTCAAACGGATCTAGCCTGGCCGCCCGAAGTGCTGGCATAAGTGCCGCCAAAATCGTGACAATGACTAACGCTCCTGCCACACTGACAAGTGTCAGCGGGTCGTATGCCGAAATGCCGTGCAACATCGCCCGCACAAATCGTGTCGCGAAGAACAACCCAGCGGCTCCCAACAGCATTCCCCACATCAGCAATCTCAACGCGTCCTTCAAAATCATCCACACTACGTTCCCGGGTGTCGCGCCCACTGCCATGCGCAAACCAATTTCGCTACGCCTCTGGGTAACGCTCGACGAAAGCAGTCCATACAATCCCAGCGCGCTCAGCAGCAACACGAGCAGCCCAAAGAAGTTCGCCAGCAACGTGATCAACTCCTGGCTCCCCAGCGCCGCATCCATTTGTTCCCGCATTGTTACGAAGATCACCAGCGGAATCGTTGGTGCAAGCTCCGAGATTGTTTTGCGAAACGCCGCTACCGCCTGCGGTTTTGTCCGCGTATTCATCAAGAACACGAGGTTCCCCAGCTCGTCGATCCTTTCCTTCGATAACGCCAAATAAATCGTCCTGGGCGGCCCTTGTCGCACATCGTAAAACTTCGCGTCTTCCGCCAGTCCAATCACCTGGCACGCCACCGTTTGTTGAAATTCATTATTTGGCCGATTCCTCACGTATCTCCCGAGCGCCTGTTCGTGCGGAAAAAAGAACTCCGCGGCAGATTGGTTCAAGATGCACACGTTCAGCTGCCGGTCATTCTTGTCAAACTCTCGGCCTGCCGCAATCCGCGTCTTCATCGTGCGAAAATATCCCGGTCCCACGTCGTTGTACGCCATCTGCGTATCTTCCGGAGGGTTCGCTCCTTCCGACAACGCCTGAAAATCCGCGGTCAGTTTGATTCCCGTCATCGGCGTTTGCGATGTCGCTGCCGCCGCATCCATACCCGGCATTTCCATCAGTCGATCCACCATTCGCTGTCCACACTGCACATGTCAGTCCGAGTGCTGTGGCGAGTATTGGCCAATCACTTTCGTCTCGACCGCGCAACCGCTGCCGGGCTTCGCTTTCAAAGACGGCATAAAGTTCCGGAGGAACCACCTCGATGATGTTTCGCAAGTATTCGAGCGATGCCGAAGAGTCGGCGTGGGGCTTTCCCCGCTTTTTCAAGAGGGGAGGCAAGTATTTTTCGGCGTCATCGAAGGCAACGTCAGGTGCGAAGAAGCGGACACCTTGACCAGCGTAGGTGTCGATGAGCTGCCGGACGCGTCGCCCCAGGACGGCGCGAATGAGGATGTTTGCATCGAGAACGATCATCTCAGCGGGATGCGCCCTTCCCGCGGCGACGCAGGTCTTTGAAATCGGCCAGTAGTTCTTCCTCGTCAACATCCGCGAGTGCACTGGCAAGACGGTCCGCTGCTTCCTTCAATTCGGACATATGGGCTGTCTTAGGACGCTTTCGACGCGTGGGAACGTAGACACCGAGAGTCTCGCCGCGCCGAGTGACAGCAACTGGAGTGTCCGATTCCAGGAAACTGGCGATCCGTTCTCGAAACTCGCGCACGCCGACTTTGATCGTGGTCATAGGGATGCCCCTCACACTGAGTGTACACTCATGTGTACGCATTTCGCAAGCGTACCAGAATTCTCGTAGGGGGGTCAGCTCCGTGAGGTCCGACGCGGGTGGTAGACGGTGACTTTTTCGGTACTCAGCGCGACCTCGAGCTGAGAGCGCCGACGCACTGTCCTGCGTAACCTACGGATGTAGTGTCATTCCTCGACTCCTTCAGGCACAGGTTAGGGTTCCAGCGGCTGCAGCCGTAGAGAATCGATCCGAGTCGGTAGCGGTCTCGCTGTCATAAAAATGTAATACTAATGGTGGTGAATGGCGGCAAAATGCGAACGAAAGGTGAATAAAGAAGGAGAAAGTGATTCGTCCCGTTTCATCGCAACTTGCTGAATTCCTTCGATTAGCACCAACTCCGGCAAGTTCTGATTGAATTGGTTCTTCGGCTGTTAACCGAAATGTTGGAGGTTCGAATCCTCCCCGGGGAGCCAAACCTCTTTTCGTTCAATCAATTACGGAACACACTTTTTGTCTTTCTTTCGGACTGTAACACCGCGTTCGACGTTTTCGAGCAGCGGAACGCTGAAGCATTGTATAAAAACCCAATGTTTTCGCAGAAGATGGCTGGAAATCGGTAGACCGTTCGGTTCGCGACCGAATGCTCACCCAATTCGTGGTTATCTTGGCGTGCAGTCCTTAGGAGGGGACGCTAACCATGAGGAGCAAGAAGAAAATAAAGACAGCGCTAAACTTAACGGCCTGAACCCTGAAGCGTATTTACGCGAGGTGCTCTCGCGCATCGCCGAATATCCTATCAACCGCATTGAGGAACTGTTGCCATGGAACCTCGCCGCGGAGCTCGATGGAAACACACGCCGAGAAGCATAGCAACTACAGCTCGTCAAGACGTTCTGAGGTGGACGCTTACGTTATCTGGTGCCGCTGCGCACTTCCATCGCCTGCCTCACCCAAACTCCCGGCATCGACACCAATGAACTCTACAGAGGCACAGCGTGGCGTGTAATGTACTGGTCCATGGATCGGTCGGGCCCGATGTAGTGAAACGCTTCCGGATAGCCGAGGCCGTATTTCCGGCCGACGGCGCCGTCGCCGGTTTCAATCGCCACTTTCGTGAACTCATCGATGGCGGCGCTGTCGGCTCCAGATAACGCTGGCACGCGCAGTTTCCGCTCAACGAGAGCGGCGTTCAGGTCTTTGATCATGTGGGTCACCATGGTTCGGCATGCCCTCAGGCAAGCGAGTTTGGTTTCGAAAGTCGGGCCGATATCCACCACACGATTCACTAACTGCGGGCCTCTGGCGAAATAGTATTTCTCTGACACACTGTGCGGCTTCAAGCCGGCGGCGAAATGCTCCGGCATATCCAGATGCCCGGCGGACATCCAGCAGGCCGCCTCCACTGCCTGAGCAGTCTCCTCCACTCGGAGAGATGCCTGGTAAACAAACGCGGAAACCGGACATCAAGTCCCGGCCTAGTGCTTGAAATGTCCGGTTAAGGGATCGTGCATCAGGGTCATCGCGCACTCTGGGACTTTACTGTCGCTGCGGAGGAGCCAGGTTGTAGTAAAAGGTGAGCTGCACCGACAAGGTGCGGCCAGAAAAAAGCGGTTCAGGCAGGGGATGGAACGGTACTGCCGCTGAAATCGCAGACATGGCGTGGTCGTCGAGCTCTTTTTTCCCCGATGGAAAGATGAACTTGGGAGGGGCTTTACTTGCTAGGTTTCCGTCCTCCTGAATTTCGAAGCGAATGATTACGATTCCCTGGTCCCCATGCGAAACAGGCCTTGGCAACGTTGCCAGAGCCTTGTCTTTGACCGATTTTTGCACATCATCCAGGTAAGAAGTCGCGTCGAGGTCCCCTGTGTCCGTGAGGAGTTGCAAAGCGAGAGAGAAACGAGGCACAGATGCCTTAGGGGGATTTGGTTTTTGCCCCAATGCCGGCGTAAGAGCCAAAAACATCGTCAACGCTGTTGCGATCGCTCTGAGACTCGACAATCGCAATGCGGTGAGAGCTGTCAAATTGCCTTCTTGCAATACGAAGAAACTAACAGGCGCAGTCTACCATAGGGGATTCTTGAGGTCCCGACTTTCGACGGTCTGTCTGAAGAGCAAGAGGGACTGGATAATAATGGTCTTCCCCGAACTGTTAGGCCCAACTAAAAACGTCAATGGCTTTATGGGGGGCTTCCCGGTATCGGCGAGAGACTTGAAATTCCAAATTTGCAATGCATTTATCACACAGTTCCTCGTGTGACGACGCAGTTAAACACGATGACCCGCAATCACATGGCAGCCAAGGGACTCAGTAGAAGGTCTTTGTCCACGCTGAACCGCAGAGACGAACATATAAATACCTCTCGCCCGCAGTGCTTCTGTAGGCACCACCGGAGCAAAACTTACGGTCAGGGCGCGTTCGCAAGCTCCTCGCGAAGGATGTCGAGATAGGTCGTTCCGAATCCTTGATAGACCAGACCTTGGGTGTATTGAATTCCCGAGGGGCTCGTGTCTCTCGTCGTCGGGCCGGTAATGATCGTGGGCTCGATATCGGTGTCCTCGCGCCACTCGTTGAAACTTGTAATGTCAAAAAACTCAAACGAGTTGAAATAGCGTAATTTGCAGCTTTCCACAGGCTCACCTCGAATGGGCTTCTCCGGCTGAAAAACAGCGTCTACAATCTCGCTTTCAATGTACGCGTCAGAGCAAACCATGGTTGACCATGGTTTACAGCGAGAGTGGAGGTTGATTAGCGGTTTTGTGAGGCCCAGGCGATCGGGGTGAGTTGAGGCGGCGATGGATGGGAGTTTCGGCGAGACCGGGGAGAACCGCCGCCAAGTATTCGCGCACCGGGATGTTCCTGCGTCGGCAGGTTTCGACGACGGAGAGGATGGCAGCGACTTTGGGTCCGGCTTGTTGACTGCCGATGTGGATCCGGTTTTTGCGACTATCGAAATATTTCGATAGTCGCAATTATGTTTAGCCCTAGATTATGTACAGTCAGCCAACGGCCGCCATTTCGAGGGTGCCGCGCAGTAGCCGTGGAAGCGGCTGTTTGGGACATCGGAAAAAATAGCGGCGTTGGCGGAATTTCCATAATTACAGCGTCTCCAAGAAGCGCAGGATGCGGTCTGTGGGTTGATATCGTGTCTGCTTTATTTTCGGAGATTGGACGGCGTTCAGCGCTCGTTGCTTCATAGCCAGATCAGCCTCCACGTACATGTGTGTGGTGGCCACGCTTTCATGTCCGAGCCAAAGCGCAATCACCGTGATGTCGACACCGGCTTGCAACATATGCGTGGCCGTGGAATGTCGAATGAGGTGAGGTGAAACATCGCGTTTAGCGAGTTGTGGACAAGTTACTGCTGCACGCCGCAAGGTGGGCTTGCGGACCGCTCCAAATGGGGCGCGGAAGATCTAGGCTGTTGCGGGGACTACGTCAAATCGATCGAGCGCGGTAAACTCGGGCTAGGGCTAAACATAATTGCGACCGATCGCTACGGGGCGCATGGAGTTTTCGGCGAGATTGTTGCTGAGCTCAAGTTCCGGGTATTCCAGGAAGAGCGTGAGTTTGGACCAAAGCGCCAGCGTGTAGTTCGCGGTTTTGCCCAGGGCGCTAGACGGCAATGACGTTGCGCGTGCCGCGGTAACTGTGGCCTTGATCTCCTGGAGCAACGCGGGAGCTCTTTCTCTGCGCAGGACGTGGCGAGCAGCGTGGTCCAGATTCGCCAGGCGCGCTTCGGCATCGATGGCAAACAGCTCATCGATGAGTTTGACAATGCGTACCGCCTCTACATCTTGAGGATGTAACTTCACCGCTTCCACAAATTTTCGCCTCGAGTGCGACCAACAGCAAGCGTGCACCATCTTCGGCCCGCCCACGGAATCGTAAACGGCATATCCATCACTTTGCAGAAGACCATCGAATTTCCCTAGAAAATGTTTCGGGCCTTCGCGCCCACGTCCCATGCGGAAGTCGAACACCACCGCCCCATGTGGCTGCCCGTATTGCCACAGATACGCCAGATGGTTGCTGCCCTTCCCATCGTGCATCTGTACGTCGACCGGCGTTTCATCGGCCTGCAGGTAACTTCCGCGGAGTAGCTCCTGCCGTAACGCCTCGGCCAGAGGCACCAGCAATTCGCCTACGCGCATGACCCAGCCATCCAGCGTCTGTCGGCTCAGTTCCACGCCGCTGTCGCGCTCGAGCATCACGCTCTGCCGGTACAACGGACAGTGATCTGCATATTTGCTGACCACGGTGTCGATCACCACGCGATCACTTACCAAACTCTTTTCGATAATACGCGGCGGCAGCGGCGCCGCCAGCACCCCGCGCTCCTCGCAACTCTTGCAAGCGCGTTTCTCGCGCTTGGTCACCACCACGAAGTACTTCGCCGGCTCGACATCCAACTGCTCGCTCTCTTCGTAGCCGATCACCGTAGTTTCACGGCCGCAGCCGCCGCACACGCACTGCTCGGCCATGCACCCGATCACCCGCTCGACCCGCGGCAGGTCCGCCGGCAGCGCCTGGCGGCCCGGATGCTGGCGAACTCTTTTCTCCGCTGCTCGCGCAGGCAACGGTTCGCGGGCACTCTCCGCTTGCACCTCGGCGGTGCTCACCCCGGGTTCCAATTCCAGCAATTCCAACTGCTCGTTGGTCAGTTTCTCGCTCCCCGGACCATACATCTGGATGCGCTTCAGCCGCAGGCGCTCTTCCAGTACCTGGATCTTTAGTTCGGCATATTGCAGCGCCAGGAACTTTTTGCTCACGGTGGCAAACAACGACTCGGGCAATTGGCTCTTCAGTTGTTCGAGAAGTTCGTCGATGGGAGGCTCGGAAGGGTTCCGATTCACGATCGGTTTGCGCATCACCATCGATATCGAGCTTGCGCACCATTCGCCGTCCCGTAACCGGAGATTTCCAGACTGCGGTACGGACAGTCTTACCGTTCCATGTCACGTCGCGTGGAAGACCGACATTTACTGAAAGCAATCGGGGCATTCCTACCTCGTCGAAGTCCAGCGTCTCCGAGGACGGACTTAGTGCCAGTCCTGCGGCTGAAAAATTCTGGTAATGACCATCAAGCTTTTGTCTAACAACAAGCTGCTTCGTCGATCGATCACCTCAGTAACTTGCCGGCGAGCCAGTAATCGACGCTGAACTTTCCCGGACCGGAGCAGATCAGCCAGATAAAGAAGAGCACGTACAGGACTTCCGGAAGGTAGAGGAAATCGTCGCCCAGAAGCCGAGGGTCAGGCGCCAGCAGCGGCGGAGCGCGCCGAGGCTGTGCCGAGCGCCTCGCTCAAATGCGCTATCACCAGCCCGATGGCGGTGCGCGTCGCGGGCGTACCCGCGATGGGATTCAGCATCGCGAAGTCATGAATGGTTTGCAGGCAGCGCACGGCCGTCACCTTGACGCCGGCCTCGGTGAGCTTCCGGCCGTAGGCCTCTCCCTCGTCGCGCAGCACGTCGTTTTCGACGGTGATGAGCAGCGCAGGCGGCAGACCCTTGAGTTGAGCAAGCGGCGCCTGAAGTGGCGACACGGTCGGCTCTTTGCGCGAAGCGACGCGAGGCTCGTACGTGTCCCAGAACCACTTCATGGCGTTTTTGGTATTCCAGGGGCCGTTCGCGAATTGCTTGTACGACGCCGTGTTCATGCCGGCGTCGGTGTTGGGATAGAGCATCACCTGGTAAAGGAACTTCGGGCTGCCGCGATCGTTCGCAAGCAGCGTAACCGCGGCCACCATGTTGCCGCCGGCGCTGTCGCCACAGATGGCAATCCGCTTGGTGTCGATGTTGTGCGCTGCTCCTTTTGCGGCGATGTATTTCGCGGTGCCGTAAGCCTCTTCGATGGCCGTCGGATACTTGGCTTCTGGCGAAGGCGTGTAATTCACGAACACGATGGCGGCGTTGATGCCGTTGGCGAGTTCGCGAACCAGACGATCGTGCGTATTGGCGTTGCCCAGAATCCAGCCGCCGCCGTGCGTGTAAATCACCGCAGGAAGCGCACCGCTGGATTTTTCCGGGCGAATGATGCGAATCGAAGTCTCGCCGGTCGGGCCGGCGGGAATCTTCAGGTCTTCGATTTGCGCGGCCAGCTTGGCGACGGGCTTGGACTGAAGCGAATCGAGAACGTTGCGGGCGTCGGCGACGCTCATCTTGTAGATGGGCGGGCCGCCCGCGGCTACGAGTGCGTCAATGAAGCCAGCGGTGGTGGCTTCGAGTACGGGGCCTTGCGTGCGCGGTGTAGCTTTTTTCTTTCCTGGCATGTGACCCTCCGTCAGATTCGGTCTCGTCGTGTGCTCCGAGCGCGGCAAGCCGGCTGGTGATGATATGGCATCCGCACTCGGGAACTCAATCGCTTGGATGCGCGGTCGCCCACCTTTGACGCCAACTTTTCGGCGGGTGGGTCACCCTTAGCGCCGCGTAGGCACATGCTTTGTCCCGGCCTTCTCGGCGCCTTGCCCTCGCGCGCCACCCGCAAGCATCCCGAGCAAGCGAGCCGATGCGAAAACGGCAGGGGTCGCGTGGCAAGAAGCGCCATGACGGCCCACCAATAAACTGGAACTGCTCCATCAAAGGGTGTTAGCCTGCGAATGTCTAATCAGGGTTGCGTCCAGTTTGCGACACGCAGCATCCAACTTTGAACCGGGCCGGTGACGCCACACGCAAAATAGCTTGGAGGAGTAATCATGATTGAATCTTCCGATCTGCGGATGACGAGAGTCCCACTCAGTCACGGAGCCGGGCGCATACCCGCACTGGGCTTTGGCACCTTAATTCCTGACGCAGCCGAGACGATAACTGCAACCAGAGACGCACTGGAAGCCGGATTTCGACACTTCGATTGCGCGGAACGATACGGGAACGAGCGCGAGGTTGGCACGGCGTTGCAGGCGGGACTTGCCGCGGGAGGAATCGCGCGCGAAGACATTTTTGTTACCACAAAGCTGTGGAACTCCAATCACCGGCCCGAGCGCGTCGAACCGGCTTTCCAGGGGAGTCTGGACATACTCGGGCTCAAGTATCTGGATCTCTATCTCATTCATACTCCATTTGCATTTCAACCGGGGGATGACCAGGATCCGCGGGATCAAAACGGCAATGTGATTTACGACCAGGGCGTGACGTTGCTCGACACCTGGAAAGCGATGGAAAGCCTCGTGGATCATGGCAAGTGCCGGGCCATCGGACTTTCGGACATCAGTTTGAACGAAGTGAAGCCCATCTATGAATCGGCGAGAATCAAGCCAGCCGTGGTCCAAGTAGAATCACATCCATATCTGCCGGAAACGGAGCTATTGGAATTCTGCAAGGAGAAGGGCATTGTGTTTTTGGCTTTTGCACCATTGGGTCACGGGATGAAGCCTGGGCTGCTCGAAGATCCAATCATTTCGGCTATCGCCGAGCGAGTTGGAAAAGCGCCGGCACAGGTGCTGCTAGCCTGGGCGGTGCAGCGCGGCACGGCTTTGCTTACCACGCCCAGGAGTGCGGCCCGCGCGAAAGAGAATTTCGACATCTCTCCTCTTCCGAAGGACGCGCTTGACGAAATCAATCGCATTCAGACCAGACAGAGGCTGAATCCAGTGGTGAAAACCGGCGTTCCGGGTTTCATTCCAAAAGCCAAGGGAGCTGAACAAGGGAGCTGAACAAAGGAGCTGATCATGGAAGCGAAACCGCAGCTGGAGCAGTCCATGCAAGAGCAACAAATCCGTGCGGCACTGGATCAGCATTGGGCGGCGTCCGATGCCAACGATTTTGAAACGGAGCACCGCATCTATCACGAGGACGCGGTGCTGGAATACCCGCAGTCAGGCGAGCGAACCCGCGGT
>Ga0074045_10004314_pt1 | contig 12612 bp, 9 predicted proteins | sample BogForMeECP23OM2_FD_94442 | JGI IMG/M metagenome (GOLD analysis project Ga0074045, IMG submission 94442) | Bog forest soil microbial communities from Calvert Island, British Columbia, Canada - Bog Forest MetaG ECP23OM2 | ecosystem: Environmental > Terrestrial > Soil > Wetlands ... | reverse complement strand
CGGTACCACAGACTCGACCGGAAACTGCATCTTGTCGAACACTCAGGGTGGCCCGTACTATACGACGATCGATCATCACACCTTTATCGGGGACGGGCTTCAGGTAATCGGCGGCGGTCCCGGAAATCCTCAATACGTCCAGAATCACGCGATGCTGAATAGTATCTGGCTGAGCAAGTCAGGAGCATCGCAGGCCGGAATCTACAATTCCGCAGCGCCTTCTCCACACGAAGGGACGCCTACTGAACAATGGACCTACGACGTGAGCAGTGCGACGTTCGCTTGTCTTGTTTTTCCGGGGCGTACAGCGGCGAATTACACGGAGTACCAGAACAACCCATCTTACCCGAATCTCTCTTGCTTTAGTGCCTCGTGCAGCAGTTCGGCTGGATGCAGTCCACCAGCGACGTGGGCCTTTCCAGCGGATCAATGCGGGGCCATCAATTTCTATTACCCAACCTGTTCTGGCTCAACTGCAGTTCCACTAAGTGCGCCGGACTATCACTATTACGCCCTGACTTCGGGAAGTTCGTATCACAACGCAGCATCCGACGGCAGCGATATCGGGACACGGATTCCGAATCTAGATGCGGCTCAGACAACCACCACTTATACTTGCACAAGTGTTTGTGGGTCCCCAGGACCATTTCCGGATTAGTGAGACGTGCGCCATGACGCAGACGGAATAGCTCGGCCCCCTGCCGCAAACTGTGGAACGCATGCAGCGGCCTCCTATAACTAGGTAACCCGTATGGAGCGCACTCACATTGAAGCTTACTGCTAACTTTACTCTTGAAGAGTTGACCATCTCTTAGGTGGCCTCGCGCCTTGATCTGGACAACACACCCGGTCCGACCGAGACTGCTAACTTGAAACTTGTGGCGGGGGTTATGGGAACAATCAGGACGCTACTCGGCGACAAGCCTATTGTCGTGCACAGCGGCTACCGTTCAATCGAAGTAAACCAGGCGGTGGGCGGTGTGGACACGAGTGCACATTGTCACGGCCTAGCGTGCGACTTCGTTTGCCATGAATTCGGTACGCCGGCGGACGTGGCGCTAGCCATCCTGGAGTCCCAGATCGAATACGACCAACTTATTCTTGAGTACGGATGGGTGCATATTGGACTGGCGCCACACGGATTGTTACCACGCCGGGAGGCTCTAACGAAGCGTTCGCGATGGGTGGCCTATGAAGTCGGCATCAAGGCTTAACGGATTCCTCGCTATTCCAAACATGAGAGGCCTAACGCTTTAACAAGGAGATACATCGTGACGAAATTCGCTGTTTACCTGCCCACTGTTATGTTACTGCTTACCACGTTTGCGAGCGCGGCTACGCCAGCGATTGCCGCGTTTTGGGCGACCCATGCCACCGCTGCAGCGATCGTCGCGCCGCTGGCCGTCGTTGTGGCGCACTGGCTGCCGTCGCCCTATGCCGGCGCCAACTCAAATAACTGATCAGCTTCTAAACGGAGCTGCAGGAACTCCGAAACCGGGCCGGTAGCCGTTTCCACGCAACTAGAGTAACAACCCCGAAAAATCAAAAAGGAGAATGTTTATGAGGAGAGCTCTGTCTACGAAGAAAAACCTGGTCGTCGCGTTGGCTTGTGCCATGTTGTGCACCGCATGTTCGACCGCATGGGTGTCGACGCTTGATTCCATTCTAGCTGCTGGGGCGCCGGCGCTGATCAACATCCTGCAAATCGTCGCCGTGGCCAACGACCAGCCGGTGAACAGCAACTTGGCAGCAAGAATCAATGCCGACGCTACGGCCGTCGAGACGCTGGCTGCTGACTTCGCCAAGGTTTCGTCGGAATCCGCCCCCGGCATTTGCCAGCAGTTGCAAGCAGCTGTGAGTGCATACCAGGCCGATCAGCAACTTGTGCTTCAGGTTGCACAGGTGAGCGACTCGAACACGCAGACAAAAATTGCGCTACTGGCTGACTTGGTGGCAGGCACGGTGAATGCGATCACAGCAGTAATTCCATCCTGTCAGAAGGCTGCATCGTTTCGAAGCATCAAAACCACGCCGCCACCCTATAGCATGTCCACTTTTGCGGCTCATTACAACAGCATTCTGGTGGCGAAGACTGGCAACCCCGCAGTGGATGCGGTAACCCCGAAGTTGAAAATCCGGCAGCACTCGAAACTTGTCCAAGTGGTGACCTTCGGAAGACTTCAGTGATCCATCGCAAGTGTGGCGGATGCCCCGACCGTTACGATGTTCACGGGTAACGGCGCGCAGTGCGCGGCGAGTGCCGTAGAAATTCCTTCTTGTCCTATTGCTCATCGTTTCTCTGATCGCTTATGCTGGTCACTGGCGTCTAACAACCGATGGCAGATCACACAGTAGGCGAGGACGATGACACAAACGCGAGAGTCCGCACACCTGACCAAAATCTCCAGCGGGGCCCTGGACCAGCTGTTCCGCCAAGCCCGCACGCATAATGCTTGGCTTCCCAAGCGCGTGCCGATCGAAGCGCTGCGCGAAGCTTATGAACTCGCGCGCTGGGGGCCGACCAGCGCTAATTCTTCTCCTGCCCGCTTCGTATTCCTGGAAAGCGAAGCCGCCAAAGCGCGCCTTCTACCCGCTCTGGCTCCGTTGAATGTAGAAAAAACAAAGGCTGCTCCTGTCACCGCAATTGTTGCCTGGGACAGCGAATTCTACGAGAACCTTCCCAAATTGTTTCCCCATGCCGACATGCGTTCTCATTTCGCAGGGAGCCAGTCGCTGGCTGAGGAGACCGCGTTTCGCAACAGTTCACTCCAGGGAGGCTACTTCATACTCGCCGCCCGCGCCGTAGGTCTTGATTGTGGTCCGATGTCCGGATTCGACAAGGCGAAGGTCAACGCCGAATTTTTCCCGGACGGAAAATGGAAGGTCAATTTCCTCTGCAATCTGGGGTATGGCGATCACAGCAAACTTTTCCGACGCAGCCCACGTCTCGAGTTTGAGGAGGCTTGCCGGGTGCTGTGAGGGAGACGCCGCAAGTCGCGTCTCTACCGAATTTTTCTCTCGACCTTCGCCCAAGTATCTTTTAGCGCCACCGTACGGTTAAACACTAGGCGCCCAGGCCTGGAATCCGGATCCACGCAAAAATACCCCAGGCGTTCGAACTGATAGCGGCTCTCGACCGGCGCATTCGCCAGTGAGGGCTCCAACTTCGCGTTAGTTATCACTTCCAGTGAATTCGGATTCAAGTTGGCAGTGAACGGCTGGCTTCCTTCAACCTGATTCGGATCTTCCTTCGAGAAAAGCTTGTCGTAGTTTCGCACTTCAGCATTGAGGGCATGCGCGGCTGAGACCCAGTGAATCGTCGACTTCACCTTGCGTCCGTCCGGAGCATTGCCACCGCGCGTGGCCGGATCGTACGTACAGTGTACCTCAACCACTTCTCCATTGTCGTTCTTCACCACCGACTTCGCCGTAATAAAGAAACCGTAACGCAGTCGCACTTCACGCCCGAGCGACAGGCGGTAATACTGCTTGGGCGGGTCTTCGCGGAAATCGTCCTGCTCGACGTAGAGTACTTTGGAAAATGGCACTTTGCGTTTTCCGGCGCTTTCATCCTCGGGATTATTGACCGCATCGACTTCCTCGACCTGACCCTCCGGATAGTTATCGATCACAACCTTCAATGGCCGCAGCACCGCCATCACGCGTGGCGCGCGCTTGTTCAGGTCGTCGCGAACGAAGTGTTCGAGCATGGCAAGTTCCAGCGAACCGTTGGTTTTCGAGACCCCGATGGCCGCGCAAAAATTGCGGATCGCCTCCGGTGTGTAGCCCCGCCTCCGAATGCCGGAGAGCGTGGGCATGCGCGGATCATCCCAACCGGTGACTCGCTTTTCCTGCACCAGAGTTAACAGTTTGCGCTTGCTGAGCAGCGTATAGGTAAGGCTTAGGCGATCGAACTCCATTTGCTGGGACGGAAAAATGCCGAGTTGCTGGATGAACCAGTTGTACAGCGGTCGATGATCTTCAAACTCGAGCGTGCAGATCGAATGCGTTACATGTTCGATGGAATCCGACTGGCCATGCGCGTAGTCGTACATGGGATAGATGCACCACTTATCGCCGGTACGGTGATGCTCAGCGCGCAGGATGCGGTACATGACCGGATCGCGCATGTTCAGGTTCGGCGACGCCATGTCGATCTTGGCGCGTAGCACGCGCGATCCGTCAGGAAACTCGCCCTTGCGCATACGCTCAAAAAGGTCGAGGTTCTCCTTCGCTCCGCGCTTGCGATGCGGACTTTCCTTGCCAGGCTCTGTGAGCGTGCCGCGATACTTGCGAATTTCCTCTGCGCTTAAATCGTCAACATACGCTTTACCCTCGTTGATGAGCTTGATCGCCCACTGGTAGAGCTGATCGAAGTAATCGGAAGCATAGTAAAGACCGTCCCATTCGAAGCCGAGCCAGCGGACATCCTTCATGATGGAGTCGACGTACTCCTGCTCCTCTTTCTCCGGGTTGGTGTCATCGAAGCGCAAGTTAGTCTTGCCGCCGAACTCGTCAGCTAATCCAAAATTGAGGCAGATGGACTTCGCGTGGCCGATGTGCAGATAGCCGTTAGGCTCGGGAGGAAAGCGGGTCTGGATGACGGCGTCACCGTACTTCTTCGTTTTTATGTCTTCGATGACGGTGTCGCGGATGAAGTTGGAGGGGCGAGACTCGGAAGGGGAATTCGTGGCGTCTTCGTCGGACTTAGATGGAGGTAAATTCGTAGTACTCATACGCTTTATATTTTATATGGGAAGAGTGAATTCGCGGCGCAGGACGCTTCCCGATGGGGACGGGCGGGGCGTCCGGCTCTCCACGCCTGTGAACGAATCCACGTGATAATCTGCGTCGAGAGGCTCCGCGCCTTCCGGAAATCAAGTGGGCGGGCCGATTTCATCTTTCATGGCCAATTGCGTTCAATGCGGTCGTCAGCTTCCAGCCCTCAGCTTCAGCAAGAAGCTTTGCCAGTGGTGCGTGCAGCATGAAGCTGCGAAGCGCGGCGAAGACATCCCCATTCAACGAGTCGAACCTGCGCCATGGACGCGGCAGCAATCCAGTTCGATGGCGGTCACTCAGGCAATTCTCGGCATCAACGTGGCGGTGTTCGCTGCCATGCTGCTGGCTGGTGTGTCACCCGTAGATCCGACCGGTCAGCAACTGGTGGACTGGGGAGCAAATTTCGGCCCTTATACCATCGGAGGCCAGTGGTGGCGGCTGCTGACCTGCGCTTTCGTCCACATTGGCATCATGCACATCGCGCTCAATATGTGGTGCCTGTGGGGCCTGGGCAGACTAGCCGAGGCGGTCTATGATCGCTGGACATTCGGCGCGATTTACCTGATCACCGGCTTATCAGCAAGCGTGGCCAGCCTGATTTGGAATCCGATAGGCGTAAGCGCCGGAGCCTCCGGGGCAATCTTCGGAATCGCCGGGGCGCTGATTGCAGCTTTTTACCTGGGTGAATTTTCGCTGCCAAAGACCGTGGTGTCGGGACTCCTGACAAGTGTGTTGAAGTTCGCCGGTTACAACCTGGTACTCGGAGCGTTCTTGGGCCACACCGACAATGCGGCTCACGTTGGCGGCTTGGTTTCGGGCTTGATTCTCGGCGCGCTGATTGCGCGGGTCGCTCCGCAACGGGACGACGTGGGTCGCCGCGCAGGCGTCCTACTATTTGGGATTCTGCCGGTCTTCGTCGGAGCAGTCTGGTTGCGGCATATGCATCCTAATTTTTGAAGCAGCCAGGCGCTTAGAGTTTCTGAATGGCCCGCTCGATTCTTGCCACTGTTGTTTCCCGCCCCAGCACTTCCAGCGTTTCGAATAGCGGCGGCGCATTTTTGCGTCCGCAAACGGCGACTCGGATCGGTTGAAACATCTGTCCCGCTTTGAGCCCAAGTTCCTGCGCCGCGGCGCGGAGGGCTTGGTTCAGCGGATCGTGTTTAAATTCAATTTGCGCCAGGACTTCTTGAGCGCGAGTCAGAACCTTAAGTGCCATGGCGGAGTCGCCCTTCTGCGGAATGAGTTCGGCCGGATCGTAGGGTGCGAGCTTGTCCGCGAACAAAAAATCAGCGGCCGAGAGGACATCGCGCAGAAGTTTGATGCGCTCACGGATCAGCGGAGTGATGGCGAGCATTTTTTCCAGCGCGATAGGGAATCCGGCGGCGCGCACGATCGGGAGCAGCCGCGCGCTGAGCTCGTCGACCGACAGCGCGCGGATGTGTTCGGCATTAAGCCACAGGGCTTTGGGGTCGAAGGTTTCGTCCGGGGTTGGGGCGGGCTCCTTGAAGTTGATGACCGCGTTGGCGCGGTTGATGCCTTCGAGAGAAAAGGCGTCGGTGAGTTCCTGCCGGGTCATGTTTTCGCGATCGTCTTTTGGCGACCAGCCCAGCAGGCATAAGAAATTGATGAAGGCTTCTGGAAGAAATCCAGCGTCGCGGTAGGTGGTGACGCTTACGACTGGACCGTGACGACGTTTGGAGAGCTTCGATCCGTCGGGCGCGACGAGCAGCGGAAGATGCGCAAACTGCGGCAGCTGTGCGTCCGCCCCTTCGAAGATCAGTACATGCTTGTATGTGTTCGAGAGATGGTCCTGTCCGCGGATGATATGGCTGATCCGCAGGTCGATGTCGTCGGCACAGGAGGCGAGGTGGTAAGTAGGCATGCCGTCGGAGCGGAGGAGCGCGAAATCTTCGATGTCGTCAGCGGATTTGATTTGCTCGCCGTAGACCGCGTCACTGAAGCACACTGGCTCGCCTGTGCCGCGAGGAACTCGGAAGCGGAGGGCGAAGGATTCTCCTGCAGCAGCTCGGCAGTCGCTTTCGGCGCGCGAAAGTTCACGCATCCCAGGGTTGAAGAGCCAGGTTTGATTGGCGCCGGATTTTTCACTGTCACTCGTGTGGGCGGGGGTGAAGTCGCGATAAGCCAGGCCTCTCTGAAAAATGGCATCGGCGATTTGGCGATGCAGAGCCAGGCGTTCGGATTGTTTGTATTCCTCATCCCAACCGAGATCGAGCCAGCGCAGACCCTCGAAGATGGAGTTGACCGAAGCGTCGGTATTGCGCTCGACATCCGTATCATCGAGGCGCAGCACCATGGTTCCTCCGTTGCGACGGGCGTAAAGCCAGTTAAAGATGAAGGTGCGGGCACTGCCGACGTGCAGAAATCCGGTGGGAGAGGGCGCGAATCGAACGCGAAGCATGACTTTTGAGTATAGCGGGATTGGGGTTTTGGCTCTACGCGCCCGAGCTGTCGGTGGCGAAACTTTCCAGCCCCTGGAGGCGGGACGTCTCTTCAGGAAATCAGGCCAGGTTACCAACGGTTACGAAGGTAACTCTTTGGCAGAAGATCGCCATAGCGGTATCGCATCGTATAAGAAGATACTTTTGAAAACGCCGTGCCCAGGGCGGAACCTGCCGGAGGACACCTGTTGTTTCGATCTGTCTGGTGTGACAGGATTAGGCCAGCACTACGGCAAAGAGAGTTCCATCCGGGCCGCAATTACGCGAGTCATGAGGACGTTAATCGAGGAATGTCAGACAAGGAATATTAACCGATGCATAGCGTTGCCACAGGTCTGGTGCTGATCCCTGGGGCCGTGGCCCTGCTGGTGTTTTTCGTCTTCACCTATCTATACGAGCAAAACCGTCACAGCTATTTTCGGGCGTGGCAACTGGCGTGGGCGGCATACACGCTGCACTACGCCGTGAAGGCGGTGGAATATTTTGAGGGTCCTTCCGCACTCTTGTTTTTCTTGAGCTCACTGCTGCTGGTGGGGATGGCGATTTGCATTTTCGTCTCGACCCGTCTGATGAAGGAACCGTTCCAGCTGAAATGGTATGACGTTGCCCTGACGGTGGCTGGGGTTCTGCTGGCATATATTAGTTTGCGGGCGCATGTCGCGAGCAGCGTATTCAGCGAGAAAGCAACTCCTCCGCCAATCCATTTGCAGCTGGAAATCGGGCTCGCCGCAACGCTGTTTTATTGCTCGTTCCATTTTTACCGTTACGCTTTTCGCAGGAATTCCGTAGCCTTCCGGACACTCGCGTTTTCACTCGCCCTGTGGGCGGCACTGATGGGCGCCGGGCAACTCAGTCAACCTTTCGTCGATGTTGTTGGCCAGTTGGGAGGTTTTCTGGCGCCGATTCCCCAGATGCTGCTGGCCCTCGCCATGGTTATGGTGCTCTTTGAAAACGAGCGCAATGCAGTCCAGGAAAATGCGCTGGCGTTCTCTACCCTAGGCGTCGATCCGCGCCGATTGTTCTCCGCGTCCGACCTCATCCCCAGCTTGCAGACTTTTGTCGAGAGGTTAGTGGCGCCCCTGCCTTCGCGCCGCGCTGTCTTTTTTGTTTCCCAGCAGTGGCGTGGAACCTTGCCCTCGGTGCAAAAGGGCTTTTCGGCGGAGTTCCTGGAAAAGCTGCAAAGGACGCAGGCCGGCGATTTCATCGCTGAACTGGCTTACCGGCGTGGCGGAGTGGTCACGTTCCGGAATCTACGGGAACTGGAAGAGCCTTTGCCGGCGCTTTCCGGAGGAAAGTTCGAAGCCTGCAAGCAAACGCTGCTAGCGGAGGGGATCACCGATCTGATGGCGGTGAGCCTGCAGACGCGAGAGCACAACTTCGGTGTCCTCCTGTTTCCGCATGCGGAACGGCGGATGTTCGGCTCGTCGAATCTGCGGTTACTGATCGGGCTGGCTCTGCAGATCGCACTGACACTGGAAAACTATGTCGTAATGCACGAAGCGCAGCGCCGCACCAAGGAATACGAACTGCTCACCGAGATCGGGCAGGCCATTAGTTCTCATCTCAATCCGGACGAAGTGCTGCGCACAGTGCAGGTCGAACTGGGCCAGATTTTCGATACCGGCACTTTCTACATCGCGTTTCAGGAGGAAGACGAGATTCATTTCGAGTTGGAGATCGAAGGCGGCATCGTTCTTCCCAAGCGCTCGCGCAAGCTCAGCAATGGATTGACCGAGTACATTCTCAGGACGGGAGAGCCGCTGCTCATCGAGTCCGATCTGGAACAGACGCGCTCAAAACTGGGAGTTGATTTCGTGCCGCCGCGGCCGGCTCGGTCGTTCTGCGGCGTGCCTATTTTTCTCGGTGGCAAACCTGCTGGAGTTATGGCGGCAATGAGTACGGAGCGGGAATCGCAGTTCCTGGCTAGGGATCTTGAGGTCATGCAAACCGCAGCCGGTCAACTGGGGGTGGCAATCGAGAATGCGCGTCTGTTTACCGACGAGCAGCGCCGCGCCCGGCATCTCGCATTTCTTAACAACATTTCGAAAATGGCAATCTCCAGCGAAGATGCCGAGCAAATGATGGCCAACATCGTGCGCGAGATCCAGAAGAACTTCCGCTACGATCACATTGGTATCGGCATCATGGACTATGCCACCAAGGATATCGAGATCAAAGCCGAGGCGGGAACCACATCGCACACCATGGGCCGCCGTATCGCCGTGGGCAGCGGCGTATTCGGAAAGGTCGCGCGCACCGGCGTGAGCGCCCTGGTGCAAAACGCCGGCCCGGGACAGCTCGCCGGAGTGCTGCCGGAATCGCGGGCTGTGCTCTGCCTGCCAATCAGCTACGGCGAGACACTGCTGGGCGTGCTCAACATCGAAAGCCGGGATGAGAATGCGTTCGCGCCTCAGGATGTCCTGATCCTGAATACTCTGGCAGATCTTCTGGCGACCGCGTTGCACAACTCCTTTGTCTTCCAAAAGCTGCAGCAACAATCGATCACGGATGGCTTGACCGGCATCAAGACAAGACGCTTTTTCTGGGAGGCGCTAAGTTCGGAGTGGAAGCGCGCGTCCCGTTCGGGTCGGCCTTTCTCGGTGGTGCTGATCGATTTGGATAAATTCAAAGAGGTCAACGATTCGCTCGGCCACCTGGAGGGAGATCTGGTGCTGGCTCGTGTGGGCCGTCTACTCGAACAGAAGTGCCGGCAGTCCAATGTGGTTGCCCGCTATGGCGGAGACGAATTCATCATTCTCATGCCCGAGACTGGCATCGAGCAGGCGCAGGTGCTGGCCGAGAGATTACGCCTGTGGTTGGCGACCGATCCCATGCTTGAAGAGCACCATATCACCGGCAGTTTCGGCGTCGCCAGTTTCCCGGTTCATGGATTTTCCATGGAGGACTTGATTCGAGTGGCGGATGCCGGCATGTACGTGGCCAAGCACGCGGGGGGTAACCAGGTTTCCACCGCAGATGCTTTCGGCGAAGGTTCCGCAGTGCAACGGCAGCTTGTCTCCGGTTATATCGAGGGATTTCTGCAGCGCGAGCATAACGGGCCGGAGCACCTCGAAGAACTGGTCACCACGCTACGCAAACTGTGCGGACGCGAGGATGGCATGGACCAGAGAGCGATGAAGGAAGCCATCGAAGCTTTATCGCGCGCCGCTGAACTACGGGAGCACAACGCGGCGGGACACGGCGAGCAATGCGCGCACTATGCCGGGATCACTGCGCGCGGACTGAATCTCTCTGAGCAGGAAGTGGAAGACGTCACCTTTGCGGCGCGGGTGCACGACGTGGGCAAGCTCTTCATCCCCGATCAAATCCTAAATAAGCCGGGTGCGCTTACCGAAGATGAATTCGCCGTAATAAAGACCCACCCGCAGTTGGGGGCACAGGTCGTGCGGGCGATTCCTGAAACCGAGCGCGTGGCCCAGGCCATCGAATCCCATCATGAAGCCTTCGACGGCAGCGGCTATCCTTTCGGACTGAAGGGCGAGAATATACCTCTCTCTGGCCGCATCGTCGCCGTCGCCGACGCCTACGTGAACATGACCAGCGATCGCTCTTTCGCCCCTCCCAAGACCGACGAGCAAGCGATGGTGGAGTTGGGAAATCTGAGCGGCACTCGCTTCGACGGCATGATCGTCCGCTTGCTTGCACGCCTGCTCAAGATGGAAAGGCCCTCCCCCGTCTAGGCGGCGCAACTTAAGAAAATCGGGTTAAACCGGCCGATCTCGTGCGGCAACGGTATCCTCGCCCGTCCAAGCCTGGCGCGCCTCGGCTTCCCCTTTAGCTCAGGGTCAGCACTAGCTTTGCATCGATTGGCAGATAGCTCTTGCGCCGAAACCAGTCTTCCATCGCATCCCGGAGTTGATCGAGCGGCACGCGCGTTCCAATTTCCAGGCACCCGTCCGACACCGGCAGCGTATCGTCAAAAACCGAAGCGTTGGTGAAGTTGCGCATGCTGAAATTGTCGAGCCATTTCAAGGGGCAAGGTCGAAGTCGCCCTTCGTGCTCGTATTCCACGCGGAGTTTCCGGGCAAACATGCCTTGATTTAAGCACAGAATTCAGTGGTCGGTGGCCAGTTCAATCTCGCGGGCCCGTCTCTTACTGACCACCCACCACTGGCGACTGACTACTGAGTTACTTCTTCGCCTTCCAGAGCCGGTCTTCCATTTCCCCGACTTCCCGGTTCAGACCTTCCGGAAGATGCGTGCCGAACCGGGCGAAGTGCTCCCGGATCAAAGGTATCTCGGCATGCCAGCCCTCCAGGTCTACACTGAGCAACTTTTCGATGTTCCCGGGAGGAAGGTTAAGACCTTTGGTGTCAAGATCCGCAGGCTCGGGAAGCCTGCCTATTGGTGTCTCCACGGCGTGCACTTTGCCATCGCAGCGCTCGAAGATCCATTTCAACACGCGGCTGTTTTCGCCGTATCCAGGCCAGAGGAATTTGCCGTTGTCGTCCGTGCGGAACCAGTTAACGTAAAAGATCTTGGGCAGCTTGGCGCCAGGCCTCTTGCCCATCTTGAGAAAATGCGCAAAGTAATCGCCCATGTTATAGCCGCAGAACGGAAGCATGGCCATCGGATCGCGGCGAAGTTCGCCGACTTTGCCGGCGGCGGCCGCGGTTGTTTCGCTGCTCACGATCGCGCCCAAAAAAGTCCCGTGCTGCCAACTGAAAGACTCGGTTACCAGCGGCACAACCCCAGCTCGGCGGCCACCGAAAAGGATGGCGTCGATCGGCACCCCTTTCGGATCCTCCCACTCCGGAGCAATCACCGGGCATTGGTTTGCCGGAACCGTGAAGCGCGAATTGGGATGCGCTGCTTTGTGAGAAGAAGCCGGAGTCCACGGCCGTCGCAACCAGTCGATCAATTCGGCCGGCTTTTCGCTCGTCATCTGTTCCCACCATATATCGCCGTCGGGAGTCATGGCACAATTGGTGAAGATGGAATTTTTCGTGGCCGTGAGCATGGCATTCGGATTCGACTTCATGCTCGTACCCGGTGCCACGCCGAAGAACCCGTACTCCGGGTTGATCGCATAGAGCCGGCCATCGCTGCCGAACTTCATCCAGGCAATATCGTCGCCGATGGCTTCGACCTTCCAGCCCGGTATAGTCGGGATCAGCATCGCAAGGTTCGTCTTACCGCACGCCGAAGGAAACGCGCCCGTGAGGTACTTGACCTTACCCGAGGGGCTAATCATTTTGAGGATGAGCATGTGCTCCGCCATCCAGCCTTCGTCACGCGCCTGCACCGAAGCGATGCGCAGCGCGTGACACTTCTTGCCAAGCAGGGCATTGCCGCCATAACCGGAACCGTACGACCAGATCTCGCGTGTCTCCGGGAAATGGCAAATATATTT
>Ga0074045_10004313_pt1 | contig 12613 bp, 13 predicted proteins | sample BogForMeECP23OM2_FD_94442 | JGI IMG/M metagenome (GOLD analysis project Ga0074045, IMG submission 94442) | Bog forest soil microbial communities from Calvert Island, British Columbia, Canada - Bog Forest MetaG ECP23OM2 | ecosystem: Environmental > Terrestrial > Soil > Wetlands ... | reverse complement strand
GGCGTCGGCCCCGGCGTCGCGCCGCTGAAGGCCGTGTTGCTCCAGGTCTGGCGCGCGCTGACATAGCTGCTGAGTGCCCCGGCACATCCCGCGTACTCGACGCTTGGTGAAAAGGTCGAGCGCTGGCCGCCATAGACGCTGGCTTCGCCGCCGGGCGCCTGGCAGCCATCCTTCGACTCGACATCGACAACGCCGCCGGTGGCGTAACCATACCGGGCGGGCAGCACACCCACCCGCAAGTCCAGTTGATTGACGAACAGGGAGTTCAGCATGGAAATGAACGGCGGGTTGGTATTGATGTCGAGCGGCACCAGGAAACCATTTATCTGATACTGAAACTGGGGTCCTTCGGTGTTGCGGATGTGGATTTGCTGGTTTTGGTCGATGGCGACGCTCGGCAATTGCGCCAGCACGTCCGTGATCGGCGTCTGCGCGCCCGCCGGAAGGCTGTCGATGTCCGGTGCCCCGACGCCGTACATCGCAGCGCCCGTATCGGATACGCCCGGCCCGCTTGGGCGCTGGGATTCGACGACCACGGTCGGAAGATTGCCGGTCCCCTGGTCGAGGCTAAAATCGCTCTCCTCGTCCGCGCGGGCGGCACCCGCGATCAGGGTCGGCAACAGGAGGATCGCGATCGCCGCCGGACGCATCTGCAGAACACCTTATAATACGAATGAGAGTGATTCGCATTCAGTGTATCGTGCGCTGCACACGATGGTCAATCGCCTCGCGCTCGGCGATGATTTCCTCCGCAAACCGGCGCACGCGCTTCGCCGGCCCTTTGAGGATCACGCGGTCTAGAGACACTGAACGTGATCGAGATGGGCGTACGCGGGTCTCGCGCTTCTCCGCGATGACCCGCAAGTGGCGCAAACGAACGCACTCTGGCATCGTTGACGCACCGTTATGCGACCGTGGCTTTCTCACTCTCAGCGGCGAACGCTGTCGACCGGCTTGGTGCTGGCGGCCATGCTGCTGCGCGCCTACGTTCCGCTCGGGTTTATGCCGGCGAGCGGCGCGCCTTTGCAGCTGAAAATCTGTCCAATGGGCCTTCCCATGCAGATGTCAGCACATCATCTGCGCCACGATGGCGGACAGCCCTATGTTGAGGATTGCCCGTTTGGCACCGCTCCGGCTGCCGGACCGATCTCCCACCTCGTCGTATTTGACCCTGCCGGCCAAATTGCTTCCCCCTCAGTACCCGCGTTATCACCCTTGCGGCTGGGTGTACGCCCCGAGCGAGCAAACCAGGCTCGCGGACCGCCGACCCGCGCTTGAATTGAACCTTGCAACTGAGGCGCATGACTTCGAACGAAGCCGTGCGCGCCTCAGTTGCATCAATTCTGTCGTGAAGTGCTCGCGAAAGCGGGCGCAGGAGTTGCTGCCTTGGGTACCCACATCAGTCGTTTGGGACTTGCGGTCCTGTGTACCGCCGGCCCGGCGTCGGCCTGGGCCTGCGCCACCTGCGGCTGCACGGTCAATTCGGATGCCGCGATGGGCTATTCGTCCGCCTCGGGCTGGCGCGTCAATCTCGAGTACACCTACATTGACCAGGATGAGCTGCGGTCCGGGACGAGTTCGGCGAGCCCCGGCTCGGTCGTCAACAATCCATCGAATCCAGCGCTCGGCGGCGGCGAGATCGAAAAACAAACGATCAACCGCTACCTCACCTTGGGAGTGAGCTACCGTCCCAATGCGGACTGGAACTTCAATTTGCTGGTGCCCTATGTGGCGCGGGATCACTGGACTTACGGCCAGCAGCAGCAGCCGTACACGCCCTCGGAGACCGCGCCCGATCAGGTCAGCGGCGCGCACGTGTCCAATCTCGGTGATGTCAAGTTGATCGGCAGTTATCAAGGGCTGCTGCCGACCCATAACCTGGGGGTGCAGCTCGGAGTGAAGCTGCCGACGGGACAGTATGGCACCGCGGTCGACTTTTATGATGGACCCGGTGTCGGCACCCCCCTTGACGCGAGCCTGCAGGCGGGGACCGGGAGCACCGACGTGATCGTGGGCTCGTACTACTACCAGGCGGTGAGCCAGAATTTCGATGCGTTCGCCAATGTCCAGTTTCAGTCGGCGGTCGCGCACAAGATGGATCAGCCCGGCAATGACTATCGACCGGGTAATACCGCGACGCTGAGCTTCGGCCTACGCTACGAGGCCGATCCGCATTGGATACCGCAATTGCAGTTGAATATATCGCGCAAGAGCGCCGACCAGGGCGCGCTGGCCGACACGACCGACACCGCCGGCACCGTGGCTTATTTGAGTCCCGGCCTCACCGCGCACATCGTGGGTAAACTGCACATGTATGCGGTGCTGCAGGTGCCGGTTTACAGCAATCTGGACGGCTATCAGCTGTTCCCGCACTGGACGGGCACCTTGGGATTGAGCTATGCGTTCTGAACTGCGATGTTGTGCCGCCGCGCTTCTCGGATGTATTGCGCTTGCCGGGCAACCGGCCATCGCCACGGTGCAGGCCCCCGCCAAGTCATCCCCCCCGCCGCCGAGCATTCAGGTGAAGGACGCCTGGATTCGCTGGCTGCCCGCCGGCGTGCCGGCGGGCGGTTATGCGACGCTGATCAATACCGGTGACAAACCCGTGACCTTGATCGGTGTCTCGAGTGCGGTCTTTGCGGAACTCATGATCCACCGCAGCATGGCGCGGGCAGGCACCATGGAAATGTCGCCGGTCGAACGAATCACGATCGATCCGCACACCACCCTTGATTTCGCCGCCTCCGGCTACCATTTGATGCTCATGCAGCCGAGCATGCCGCTCGTGCCGGGAAGCCAAGTCCCAATCACGCTGCGCTTTGCTGGCGGCGGCCAGTTGACGGTGCAGTTCGAGGTGCGTAAGTGAGCAACGAGCCGAGCGCTCAGGCAACGCGCCGAGCATTCTTGCGCGGTGCCGCGGCGCTCGGCCTGATGGAGTTTGGCGCGCTGCTGCCGAGCTGGGCTCGCGCGAACGTCCTGCGCGTGGGACAGCCGGCACCGCCGGCGACCTTGATGACTCTCGACGGCCAGCTCATCAGCACATCGGACTTGATCGGCCGCGTGGTGATTCTCACTTTCTGGGCGACATGGTGCGGCCCTTGCCGCCAGGAGCTGCCGCTGCTGTCTGCTTATGCGGCGCAGCACTCAAGCGCGGGCCTGTCCGTACTGGGATTTACGGTGGATGATCCGGACGATGTGCGCAAGGTGCGTGCAGCCGCTCAATCCATGCACTTCCCGGTCGGCTTTGTGGCGAATTCCACCTTGCCCGGATACGGCCGGATTTGGCGCATCCCCGTGAACTTCTTGATCGACCGCCAGGGCCGCTTGGTCGACAACGGCTGGAAAGACAAGGAATCCGCGTGGACATCCGAGCGCCTGGAGGACATCGTGACTCCGCTACTCAATCGCTGACGAGGATGCGCGCGCAAACCCTGCTGCTCGCTTCGCTCTCGGCCTGGTCGCTCGCCGCCGCCGGGTCCGTTGAGGCGCAAAATGTGACTCAGCTGCCGACCAGCCTCGGCGACATGTCTGGCATGAACGTACAGGCGCCGTTCAGACGAGGGCCGAGTTCCTTGGACAGGGAGTTCGTGAACAACGCCGCGCTTGCGGGCGAGGTGGAATCGGCCGAGACACGCCGTGCGCTCAATGACAGCACACGCCGCGACGTGAAGAACGTCGCCGCCATGCTGCAGCGTGATCACATGAGCGCCGACGAGGAACTGAAGTCCATTGCGCATGCGCGGGGCACGCGATTCCCCGCACCCGGCCGCTCGGGCGAGGCGCCGAACGTCGGCAATTACACCGACGCCGGTTACATCTCGAGCCAGATCGAGCAGCACGAGAAGTCCATCGCGCTGTTTCAAAACGAATGCCGAAACGGCGCCGACCCCGCATTGAAGGCGTTTGCGGCCAAGACCCTGCCGACGCTGCGCCGGCACCTGCAAACCCTGCAGTCCCTGCCGCCCGGCCGCTGATTTCACCTTGACCATGCCATGTTGTAGTGTGTCGGTTTCAGAATATTGGAATCGCCATGCCGCGGCCATTGCTTTGAAGGCCTTCGGCAAAGCGACTTAACCAACAACGAGGATACTGCGAATGAACAAGGTTTCAATCTTGGGGCGCTTCGCCGCTGCGGCTGCCGCGCTCGCTGCCGGCGTCAGTGCCATGGCGGCGGTACCGGATCCGGCGTTGACGGCAGCGGTTGCGGATCCCGCACGCACGTCGAACTTCGCTGCGCGCGACAAGGTCCGCCACCCGGTGGAGGAGCTGACATTCTTTGGAATCACGCCCAAGATGACCGTGGTCGAACTATGGCCCGGCGGCGGCTACTGGACCGAAATTCTCGGGCCGTATCTTGCCAAGGGCGGAACCTATTATGTGGCGCTGCCCGCCCCCGGCAACAGCGATGAAGACAAGTCGGTCGAGCGTTGGCGCGCACGGATGGACGCGCAGAAGGATCGACTCGGCACAATTCACGAGGCCACTCTCGGCGCCGGACATTTTGATATCGCACCGCCCGGGTCCGCGGATATGGTGCTGACCTTCCGCAATCTGCACAACTGGATGGACGGCGGCTATGCCGAACAGGCGCTGGCGGCATGCTTCAAGGCGCTGAAGAGCGGCGGCATTCTCGGGATCGAAGAGCATCGCGGTCGCAATGACAAACCGCAGGATCCAAAGGCCGAGAATGGTTACGTGCGCGAGGACTACACGATTGCGCTCGCCAAGAAAGCCGGCTTCGTGCTCGACGGGTCCTCCGAAATCAACGCCAATCCGAAGGATACGAAGGACTGGGTCGATGGTGTTTGGACGCTGCCGCCGACGCTGTCGCAAGGCGACAAGGATCGGGCCCGATACCTGGCGGTCGGAGAGGCGGATAACCTCGTGCTCAGGTTTCGCAAACCCTGAGCATTGCCGGCGGCCGCGAGCGATCGCGGCCGCTTCAGACTTCCGGGCCGATGACGATCGGCGAACCATCGCTGAAGCGCGACACGCGAAACGGCGAGGGGTCGGCCGCGGGCGTCCGACCCGTCGCGAGGTCGGCGGCCAGCCGCCCCGCCGCCGGCCCGATGCCGAAGCCATGCCCGGAAAATCCCGCTGCGAGCGTCAAGCCCGGAACTGCGCCGACCGCGCCGATATAGGGCACCGCATCCGGCGTGACGTCGATGTATCCGCCCCACTCCTGCACGATGGCAACGTCGCGAAACTGTGGAAAGAGCCTGATCATCGCGTTTCGCGCCTCGCGATTCTGGGTTCTGTTGGGCGCGGGATCCAAGACGCGCGTACGTTCGAAGGGGCTCGGGCGGTCCAGCGGCCAGCGGCGCGGGGCGCGTAATTCGCGCAGCGATTGCGCGTTCACCCGCGGCTTCAGCGAGGCCGCCTCGATGCGGATCGTGGGAAGGAACTCGCGCAGATAGCGTACCGAATCCGGCACCAGGGGAACGATGTAGCCGGAGCCTCTGGCGATGGTGTAGCCGCCGTCCAGCCGCCTGCGATAGGCCACATCATTCAGGTAGCTGCAGGTATCCGGACCCCCGGCAACCGGCGCGGTGCGCATCACCGACGAAAGCACCTTCAACTGAGGCAGACGAACCCCCAGACTCGCGCAGAACAGGCTCGACCAGGCTCCGCCCGCCAATATGACGGCGTCGCACGCGATGCGTCCGCGTTCCGTGATCACTGCCCCGACCCGCCCGGCAGCGCGCTCGATTCCGCGCACCGCGCAATGCGCGAGCATCACGGCTCCCTGGCGCTGCGCGGCCCTGGCGATTGCGGGAGCCGCCCGCTGCGGTTCGGCGCAGCCATCGCTCGGCACATGCAAAGCACAGCGGAATTTGCTCCGCGCGCCCGGCATCAACGCCTCGACCTCCTCGCGGCGAAGGATACGGGCACCGGTGTCATAGCTGCGCGCCATCTCGAGCCAGCTGGCAAAGCGGATTTCATCGTCTTCCGATTCGCCCACGTACATGACGCCGCATTCGCGGAATCCGGTGGCGCTGCGCGTCAGTCGATCCATGTCGCGCCACAGACGCAGGCTCTCCACGATCAGCGGCATCTCGCGCGCATCGCGGCCCGCCTGCCGGCACCAGCCCCAATTGCGGCTGGATTGTTCGCACGCGATGTAGCCCTTCTCGCACAGCACCACGGGAACGCTTCGCTCGGACAGCGTCAGCGCCGCCGACGTGCCGATGATGCCGCCGCCGATGACGACGACTCCCGTGGCAGCGGGAATTACTTCATCCGGTTTAATCGAATCGACGTACGGGCCCATGAGTTAGACTCGCCAAATCGGTCATTATAGGCGGTGAGGCGGACATCTCATGTCGACAGACCCTGCCATTCCCGTCATCGACGTCGGAGCGCTGTTCGGCGCGCCGACGTCGCAGCGCGACCGCGCCGACCGGGCCGTCATGGGCGCCGCAGTACGGTCAGGATTCTTCCTGGCGCAGGGATTTCCGGCGGATTTGCCGATCGGCCGTCGGTCGAGAGCGGATCTGCTGCGCGTGTTTCAACTGCCCGAGCGTGAAATTCGCGCTTTGTGGCGCCAGAAATTCGATGCGTCGCATGCGAACGTCTATCGCGGATGGTTTCCTTTACAAAAGGGATTTCTCACGAGCAAGGAAGGCATCGACCTCGGGCCCGACGTGGCCTACGGTCCGTCCGTGGTGTGCGCCCACGATCCGCTACGGGAAGCGACGCCGCTGCCCCCGGAAGATGCTCTGCCGGGCTGGCGCGACGCGGTGTCGCGGTATTACTGCGGCATGGTACAGGCAAGCGAGGCGCTCATGCGCTGCATCGCAAGGGGCCTGACGCTGCCGGAGCGGTTTTTCGATCACGCTTTCGACAAGGGGCTGTCGACGCTGCGGCTACTGCGCTACCCACTACGCACCGACGCCGATGAGGCCGCGGCGGCCAACCCCGACGTGTGGGTGACCCACCATGGCGAGAGGCGCTGTGTCATCGGCGCGCCGCACGTCGACAGCGGATTTCTCACACTGCTGGCGCAGGACGGCATCGCCGGCCTGCAGGCACGACACTGCGCGGGGCAGTGGATCGACGTGCCGCCCGTGGAAGAAACGCTGGCCGTCAACTACGGCAAAGTCCTCGAACGATGGAGCGCCGGCCGGATCAAAGCCACCGAACATCGCGTCCTCGGCGCCGGGGAGCAAAGGATGTCGATACCGTTCTTTTATGAGGCGCGCGCGGACGCCCAAATCCACCCGTTGCCGCAGGATGACGACGAGTCCTTCGAGCCGTTTTTCTATGGCGATTATTTGTGGGCGACGACCACGCAATTCGTGGAGTTCAAGGGCATGGAGTCGCTGCGCCGGCCGCTGCACGCGCAAGCTTAATTAAGGCTCGCGCCGGACGGGGCGCTCCATCACGCGCAGTGAGACTCCCATTCTCCCCTGAACACAAATTAGGAGCCTCGGCATTTACCCTATGCAAAGCCAATGTAGGGAACGCCCGCCGTCCCCGCCGGCGGCGCCCCCCGGTCGCGGGCTATCGCTAGGGACTCCAGCGCGCAGGCGCATGGCCTACCGTAAGCGCCGTGCCGTGTGAGAAACGGGTTGAAGTCGAGGGTGGCGCCTCGCGAGGTTGTGGCGGGATTGCGCCCCAAAAAATCCTAATCCACGCCAAATAAAATCATAATTTGCAAAGTCGGCCCCAGCAGCGATACTGGAGAGAACAAATCTTAGCCTCGTCGGCTACATTTTCCGGCCCATTGCGAAGGTGCGAAATATGTCGGTAGTAGAAGTGGAGACGCTCATCATCGGCGGCGGTCAGGCCGGCTTGGCGATGAGCGAGCACCTGCGCAAACGCGGCGCGCCTCATCTCATCGTCGAGCGCCATCGGATTGTTGAGCGCTGGCGCTCGGAAAGGTGGGATTCTCTTGTCGCCAACGGTCCCGCTTGGCATGACCGATTTCCTGGCAGGACGTTCTCCGGCATCGACCCCGATGGCTTTGCCACCAAGGACCAGATCGTCGATTACTTTGTCGCTTACGCGGAACATATCGCAGCCCCCATCCGGTGTGGTGTAGAGGTGAACGAGCTTCACACGAAGACGGACGGCTCCGGATTCCGCGCGCATACGTCAGAGGGCGCCATCGAAGCCACCAATGTCGTCGTCGCCACGGGGCCATTTCAACGGCCCGTCATCCCCACCGTGATTCCGGCAGATCCAGGGATCGTGCAGATCCATTCAGCCGCCTACCGCAATCCCGGCCAGTTGCGCGAGGGGGCGGTTCTGGTGATCGGAGCCGGCTCGTCGGGGGTGCAAATCGCTGATGAGCTTGTACGCGCGGGAAGGCGCGTCTACCTTTCGGTCGGCCCGCACAACCGACCTCCTCGGCGCTATCGTGGACGGGATTTCGTCTGGTGGCTGGGGGTGTTGGGTGAATGGGACGCCAGGGTCGTCGCTCCCGGCACGGAGCATGTGACAATCGCCGTGAGCGGTGCTAATGGCGGGCACACTGTCGACTTCCGGGACCTTGCCGAACGCGGCATTACGTTGTTGGGTAGCGCGGATACCTACAAGAACGGCGTACTGCACTTCTTGCCTAATCTTGCAAAGAATATTGCTCAGGGTGACGCCAACTACCTGTCGGTGTTAGACGCAGCCGACGCCTATGTGGCCCAGAAAGCTCTCGACATGCCCGAGGAGCCTGAGGCCCGCAAGATTGGGCCCGATCCGCATTGCGTGACCAATCCCCTTCTCCAGTTGAACCTGGCCGCCGCCGGTGTCACCTCGATCGTATGGGCGACGGGCTACGCCCTTGATTTTGGCTGGCTAAAGGTCGACGCCTTCGATGAAAAGGGTCATCCGGTACATCAACGTGGTGTTTCGGCAGCGCCCGGACTTTACTTCCTGGGGTTGGCTTGGCTGTCGCGAAGGGCTTCGCCGTTCATCTGGGGCGTCTGGCACGACGCCGAATATCTTGCGGGCCATATCGCAGCTCGCAACGAAGCCGGCCAACAGCATCTCTTACAACGGCCGGGCGCTAGCCGCCCGCGAGCTTTCAACCCCCGTCAGGTGTAGCTCGGTCATTATCAAGTGTGGCAGCACCGGGATCGCTGAACGCATCTCAAGACCGTGGCAGCACGGTCAACCGAATCGGACGCCCAACTACCCGCCAGGGCGCTCTCCTCACGCAGGCACGCTCAATCTCGCACCGCTAGCGTTTCTTGGTTGCCTCGGATACTGCCTTCGCGTCACTGGCGACGAAAACACCGTTGCGCGGCCTACTGCCCGTGCGCCTTCGTGACCTGCTCCATCACGTGGTCGAGGTTGAAGGAGCCCGGTTTCTGGCGCGGCGGGAATTCGCGAAAGCTCTGTAGCCACCGTCCGACATACATGGCGGCAGGCGCAATCACGAAAGCATGCTCGACGAAAAAGCGGTTGTAATCCATGCCCTCATACTCCGCCCGCTCGAGCGGATCGGCACGCAAATTACAGATCAGCAGCTTGTCCTTGATATCGGGTTCACCCGCTGCAGCCAGCAGCGTCGTGAGCATGTCCTCGTGCGAGCCGATCTCGTTGATGATCGTGCCCGGCTTGATGACACCCGGCCAGCGGATCGCACACGGCACGCGGTAGCCACCCTCCCATTGGGTGTTCTTCTCACCACGGAACATGGTCGTGCCCCCGTCAGGCCAGCTCATGGCCTCAGCGCCGTTGTCAGTCGAATACATGACGATGGTATTGTCTTCCAGGCCCAGTTCCTTGAGCTTGTCGAGCATCTGCCCGACGTGGCCGTCGTGCTCTACCATGCCATCGGGATAGATCCCCAAGCCCGTCTTGCCCACTGATTCCTTCTTCAGGTGAGTGAAGATGTGCATGCGGGTGGAGTTCCACCACAGAAAGAAAGGCTTGTCGGCCTTTTTGGCGCGCTCCATGAAGTCGAACGCCTTGGCATTGACTTCCTCATCGATGGTCTCCATTCGCTTCTTGGTCAGCGGGCCGGTGTCTGTGATGCCGCCGCCGGCAAAGCTGTGGATCACGCCGCGCGGGCAGCATTTCGTCGCGGTCACCAAGGTGATTCTTGCCGAACTGGCCGGTCATGTAGCCCTGGTTCTTGAGCAGCCCGGCGATGGTCGGGTCTTCCTTCTTCATGCCTTCGGGCGCGCCCGGCAGCCCCACCTTGGTGAGGCCGGTGCGAATTGGCGACTGCCCGGTGATGAACGCAGCACGGCCCGCGGTGCAGCTCTGCTGACCGTACCAGTCGGTGAACATCGCTCCTTCTTTCGCGATGCGATCGATGTTCGGCGTCTTGTAGCCCATGACGCCATGGTTGTAGGCGCTGATGTTGAGCCAGCCGATGTCATCTCCCCAGAGGATGAGGATATTGGGTTTCTTTGCAGCCATGAATTGCTCCTTTCGATACTTGCCGCCGGAATGATTTATCTGGCGCGCGGCGCGTCTAACTCACGTGTCAATTGTTCTGCCCAGCCTTGATCATGTCCTCGGCCGCCGCTCGATTGGACAGTAGACCTTGAGCGTTGCCGCCAGCGTTTTCGTTCCGGTTGGCGCGCTGATAAGCGGAGTCTGGGCATGCACCGCGGAAAGGACGCTCGCCGCTGCGACCAAAACACCAATAGCGATTCGCATACCGGCGATACCGGCATGTTACTTGAATGTGCGTCTATGGGACCTAGAGCCACTATGATCGCGGGGCTCTGAGGCTCCTCTGGCTTGACCAACGCGCTACTTCTGCGCCGCCTTCCCCCTTTGTGGTTTCCGCAGTGCCCAGACGACCCCCATGCGGAGGGCGCTCTCATCCCTCTGCCGTTCGCGAGTGGCAGCTCTTCGGCTTTGAGTTGGCTAAAGGCCCGCAAATCTAGTCATGCCACCACTTGCCGGGAAACTGTAGGTTATATGCCCTGCCAAATGCGTTGACTGCAGATTGCAAAACTGCAAGCCCAGTCCAACTACGCCTGCTTGAGAGCTTCGGTTTCGATGGCCCTCGCGATCTTCACCGCAATTACCGCGATATCGGCGATCTTGGACTCTTCCATCCCGCCGAACTTGCTGTACCGACTGGCCGCCATTGCGCTCGCAATGTTGGCCGCCGCCTGGATGAGTTGAGATGTATCCATGAAAATTTCCCCGCTGTGATATCAACTTAAAAATGCTCGTGAGCCAGAGGCCGCCGATGTCGTAGTCATCCGTCCCCCGGAATCCCCGGAATATGGCAGTAGTTTGGCAGTAGGCAACGGCGAGCGGAGCAAGCCATTGAATCGAGAAGAGATAAAGTGGCGCAGAGGGTGGGATTACTCGGCGCTGCGCGCCTCGCCCCTTCGGGGCCGCCCTGCCGGGCGTTATCTCCGCTTCGTTGCTGTCGCGCCCCTGGAATCCCCTCGCCTACCCGCTTTTGGCAGTAGATACGGCAGTAGGTCTGCCAGACATGGTAACACTGCCGACCGGTCCTCCCGTTCGAACCGTCGATTAGGCGGCTTGGAGGACCGCGCGTCGGGTTGAGACTGGCAGGTCTGCCGCAACGAAGCGCTGGCTGGGATACAGGTAGTCCTCCCCTGATTCGTCGATGATCCTGAGGTACCCCGTGCGCTCTGCGTTCGCATCTGGCAGTGCGACGTAAATTTTCAGCCGCTCGAGGGATACCTCGTAGCCCCCATTGTCGAGACAAATGAATAAGCGCTTTGCTGTTTTTGCCATCGATGTCCGCCCTAAATAAACGCCTTGATCTTCAATTCGCGCCTACCGCCGTCATCTGGTAGCCTTCGACCGCGACTTTCAGCTCGGACTGCCCGGCCGAGAAACCGATGCTCACACGCTCCGCGGCACTCCCCTGCTGCACTGACAGGAGCGAACCTTCAATGACCAGATCGTTGAGTTGCGGCCGGGAGGCTGCCGAGCCGACCGCCGCCGGCATGCCCATGCCGATGATCTCCTGCACGACCTGGGTGGCAATCTGCGCGCCCAGCTTTCGCCCCTCGGCGATCTGCTGAGGCGTTTGCTGACCGGCAACAACCTCGGGGTCGCTCGTCAGCTGCGACTCGGGCCGCACATCGGCGGGCGTCGCGGCGAAGGGGTAGACCCAGATCTGCCCCGGGCGCGGCAGGGATCCGGCCGCCATCCGCTGCTGGTCGCTCAGGGAGGTCGAGGCGCACCCGGCCATGATGGCGAGCGTGATTAGAAAAGCTACGAGTTTGTCCGGGCGACAGTGCGTTTTCATGTATTTCATAAGCAATCTCCAAGGTCAGATATCGAAGTGTCTGCCGTAGCCACGCGCTGTTCGGCCGCCGATTCGTCGCGAGCGATGTCCTTTAGGGCTTCAGCTCGATTTCCCTAAGGCCTTTTATCCGGACTATTTCCTCTATACATTCGTCTCTTTGGTTCTTGCCACTGCTCGTGCCAATAGTGCCGTCAGGATCACGTGCGCAATGACCGCCGGCCACAGCAGTATGCCGCCCGACCCCGCCGCGAAGCCGATGTAGGCAAGATATAACGCAATTGCCGTGCTGTAGATCAACATGCCAACGAGCGGCGTGCATGGCCAGCAGGCAACACCGAGTGAGGTCAGGGCGATGCCGGCCACGCGCGCCACTATCACGGCCGTGCCGGCCAGTTCTGCGCCGAGCAGCAATTTGGC
>Ga0074045_10004312_pt1 | contig 12615 bp, 12 predicted proteins | sample BogForMeECP23OM2_FD_94442 | JGI IMG/M metagenome (GOLD analysis project Ga0074045, IMG submission 94442) | Bog forest soil microbial communities from Calvert Island, British Columbia, Canada - Bog Forest MetaG ECP23OM2 | ecosystem: Environmental > Terrestrial > Soil > Wetlands ... | reverse complement strand
GTCTTTCGGATTCAGTTCGGCGCGAACCTCGTCAATCGCCAGTTCTCGAGCCACAGCATCGGCGGTTTTTCGATTATCACCCGTCGCCATAATGACTTTCAGCCCCAAGTCGTGAAGAGCCTTGATTGCGCCAGGAGTCGATTTCTTGATGGGGTCCGAAATAGCTAGGATGCCGGCCACTGAACCATCGGAGGCGACCCAGACTACGGTCTGAGCCTTTTCCTGAAGCTCGCGGGCTTTCGTGGACAATTCTGACGGGATCGGTATGCCCGTTTCAGCGATAAATTTTTCTTTGCCGATCAGGGCCTTACGACCACCGATATTAGCCGAAACACCCCCACCCGTGGTGGACTCAAAGTCATCCACCAACTCGAGCTCTATCCCCTTTTCGTTTGCCTCATCGACAATCGCGCGCGCTAATGGATGTTCGCTGTTCTGCTCTAAAGAGGCCGCCATCAGCAATAATTGTCGCTCATCAAGACCGGAGTTAGGGATAGAGTTTGTAACCCGAGGCTTGCCGGCCGTTAGTGTGCCAGTTTTGTCAGTTAGGAGACAATTCACCTTCTCAGTGCGTTCGATCGCTTCCGCATTCTTGATCAAAATGCCGCTCTGAGCTCCCTTGCCCACGCCAACCATGATTGACATCGGCGTGGCTAATCCAAGAGCGCAAGGGCACGCAATGATCAATACGGACACCGCGTTAACGATGGCGTAAGCCATGGCAGGAGCTGGTCCCCACACCGCCCAAACGACGAACGCGATGATGGCCGTGAGGATGACAGTGGGCACGAAATAGCCGGCAACAGTATCGGCAAGTTTTTGAATCGGCGCCCGGCTGCGCTGCGCCTCCGCCACCATGTGGACGATTTGAGATAGCAGCGTATCTGCACCCACCTTCTCCGCCCGCATGAGAAAAGAGCCGGTCTGGTTAACGGTAGCTCCGATCACGGGATCGTTGACGGCTTTCTCGACCGGCATTGGTTCACCTGTGATCATCGACTCATCCACTGTGCTCTTGCCCTCGGTGATCAGCCCGTCGATCGGCACTTTCTCACCCGGACGCACTCGTAGAACATCTCCTTTTTCTATTTCATCAGCAGGGACTTCCTCCTCTTTGCCATCTCGTACCCGGTGAGCGGTCTTTGCAGCTAAGCCCAGAAGTCCGCGGATCGCCTGACCGGTCTGACTTCTTGCCTTGGCTTCAAGCATTTGTCCCAGCAAGACTAAAACCGTGATCGAGGCTGCAGCCTCGAAATACAGAGCGACTTCACCACCTTCCTTGAAGGAGTCCGGAAAAATCCCAGGGAATACGACTCCGACGACACTATACAGATAGGCTACACCAACGCCCATCGCGATCAGAGTGAACATGTTAAGCTGCCGATTGACCAGGGAACGCCATCCGCGCTCAAAGAACATCGCGCCCGCCCAGAGGATCACGGGTGTACTGAGGATCAACTCCAGCCACTTCGAGACCGGCATCGGGATAAGGGTATGCAGATTCAGAGCCGGAATGTATTTGCCCATTGCCAGGATCAGAACCGGAATCGTCAAACCCAGGCCCACCCAAAACTTTACCGAGAGCGATCGGATCTCGTGTTGTTCGTGTTCGTCAACACGGCCAACCGTCTTGGGTTCAAGCGTCATCCCACACTTTGGGCATTGGCCTGGATGGTCTTGTTCTACCTCCGGATGCATCGGACAAGTGTAGATGGTCTTGGTTTCAGACGGCCTTGGTATCATCGGTTCCAGGGTCATGCCGCATTTTGGGCAGTTCCCCGGTTTGTCGGAGACAACTTCCGGATGCATCGGACAGGTGTATTTGGTTCCGTTGCCGGAAGCTTTTGTGTGGCTGCCGCTTTGCTTCTGCCTATTCACGTCTCGACGGTCGCCGTGGGCCAATTCAGCTTTCTTCATGATCAACTCCTATTGGTTTGTTTATTACGGCGATCGCGGGTACGCGATCGCGCATAAGGGCAATGAAGCTTCAAGGCCGGATAAAAATAGTGGGGTGCGGGAAATGCCGCCACTGGGGTTGATCACTTTTCCCTGACCCAGAGGTTGTAGAAAACGGCACTTATGCAAAGTCAAAGGCAGGCCCGTCGCTTTGGCGAATGCGTCCCGGTAGTCGGAATACATTTTAGAAGCGGACAACGCTTCGAAAAGCTCTTGGTCCTCTCCGATGCTTCCCATCGTGTTCCTTTTTATCGCGGAGCAAAACCATCCAGACCGCAGTCCTGGGTTTTGGCCTGCCATGCTTTGCAACTAATATTAGAGGTCAATGCTTGCTGGAAAGGCTCTTTAACGACGGTTCGGAACCGGGCTTCGGCGATTTTTCCCGTCAACCACTTGCATCGTACTTGCAGGGCGGCCTCCCTGGAACCGCCCGCCAAACATACGCGCACTACAACGCTGCCCAAGGAGGCGCTTTGCGCTTGCGCGGCGACTGCTTCACCTCCTTGACCGGGTGCCGGCGTCGGTAACCGGCAAAGCTTGTCATATTTGGCCCGTGCCGCTTCGTGCCCTTCATTCATAGCCGCCGGGGGGCGGCCGGTTTAATGCATTAATTCTGGACGCTGTATAGCGACTTCGAGGTGCACAGAACGTCTTTGAGTTGATTAATCCGGCGATGCGAGCTGTAGACTTACTGCGTTAGTGATGTTGTGCATGATTCGTGTCATCCTGGTTCCCTTGATCTCCGTCCATTTTCATCCCCATCATCCCCATCATCATACGGCACATGTTCATCTGGGCCTTCATGTTCGCGGCCATCATCGTCTGCATCTGCTCGTGCATCGCCTTGCGCTGCTCGACCAGTTTGGTCAGAACTGCAGCGATTGCATCGACTTTCTTGTCGGCGGGAGCGCCATTCATTTCGGTGATAAGCTTGTCGAGCTCAGCGTCCTGAGCCTTCCAACTGGACATCATCTGTCCCTTGTTCATACCCATCATTTCCATCTGGCTGGAATTCTGTTCGTTCTTCTGATCACCGCCATCCGGCTTAGTTGCGTCTTGGGCTGACACGATCGCGAACGCCAGGGTTGCGGCAATGATCGCCGCTAAAACTTGAGTGGATTTCATGGTCTTTGGTCTTTGGTTTGCAGAATGAGGAAGCCAACCGCACCACCAGAGGGCGAAGTCAAAAAGCATTCGTCCCCCAATCGTTGATCGATTCCTCCTCTTCTTTATTTATAAACGCAGCCCGAACCGGCTACCCTCATGCCAAAAAGTGGGCGCAGAATCATTTACCGTGACCTTGGACTCCGTCCTCCATTTTCATCTGGTCCATTTTCTTCATGCTCTGCATCTGGTCTGGTTTCGTGACCTCGTTTTCTGGGTTAAAGCCGAGATCTCGCAGCAATTCATCGTCAGTGGCGAGGGATGCCAGTGTGCCTGGCGGATTTTCGTACCAACCCGGGTCATCGTAGCTGGTCAGGTTTTCACGAACCTTCACAATGGTGAACATCCCACCCATATCGATATAGTCATGTTTGCCTGGCGCGCCCAACATCGGAATACTGTTGCGCGGGCTTGGCATTCCCATTTCGCCCATGTCGGCCATCCCGTTCTCGCCCATTGTCATGTAACCGGGGAGAAGCGTGCTTACTCTTCTAGTGAGATCGCCTGGACGTACTCCGATGAGATTCGGTGTGTTATGCCCCATCTGATTCATGGTGTGATGGGTCATATGGCAATGCATCGCCCAATCGCCGGGATTGTCGGCAACAAATTCGACCGTTCGCGTTTGACCGACCGCGACCAGGACCGTGTTCCCTGGCTCCTGCACTGACTCTGGGACTTGCAAGCCGTCCATTTCAGTGATCTTCCAGTAAAAGCCATGCAGATGAATCGGATGATGATCCATGGGGCTTAGATTCCCGAACCGGATTCTCACCCGATCACCTTGTTTTGCCACTAACGGCGCAGTCCCTGGAAACGCCCGGCCATTAAACGTGAACACGTTGAAGTCCGTCATTTCTATCGGGCTGGGTCGCATGGTGCCCACATCGATCCTCCACTCGCTCGACATCAGAGCAAAGTCCCTGTCCGGCCTCGGACCGGCAGGTGTTCTTGGGTGAATGATAAACATCCCCATCATCCCAAGGGCTATCTGCGTCATCTCATCGGTGTGAGAGTGGTACATGTAGGTGCCATGCTGCCTGAGCTGAAACTCATATTTATAGGTCTCGCCCGGTTCTATCGTTTTCTGGCTAAGTCCCCCAACCCCATCCATGCCGGAAGGCACAAGCACGCCATGCCAGTGAACACTGGTGTTTTCCGGAAGCTTGTTTGTTACATAAATCCGCAAACGGTCCCCTTCTACCGCCTCGATCGTCGGGCCATGGACCTGGCCATTGAATCCCCAACACCGAGCGCGAAGTCCCGGCGCGAATTCGTGATTCACTTCTTCGGCGATTAGGTGAAAGACTTTCACGCTTCCAACCACTCTGAAAGGTAGCGTCGACCCGTTCGGCGTGATTACCGGGGTATAATCTTTTCCGGGCTCGCCCGGCGGAGATTGCTGCCGGTCTGCCTGTGAATTGCCTATTTCGCTCTCAGCGCCTTCGGACGGTTGCGCGCCAGACTCCGCTCCCGGCGCAGACAGAGTAACCGCACTGAAGGCTGTCACGCCGGCAGCGACGGCCGCATTAGAGAAGAACTTACGACGGGATATCATAGCTTGTTTCGATCTTGTTCAGGATCTAAGGCGTTGACCTGACGATTTGGTTGACTAGGCACCTGCTTTGCGGGGATGGCGTCATCTCTTGATCGATCCATTTGCAACTGGCTGTGATGTGGCTTCAGCCGGTTGGCGAACGTGCAGGTTGCCGCCGACGACTCGTTCGAGCTCCGCTTGAGTAATCCAGTAGTCTCTGACGGCTTCGAGGTACTCGCGTTCGGTGCGCGCCTCGTCTGCTTTTGTCGCAAAGAGCTCAAAATCGCCGATCTGCATCGCGTTATAGTTAAGGAGACTTTCGTTCAGGATTCGGCGCTCGCCGGGTAGAAGCTCGTCTTCGTAGAAATGCGCAATCTCTCTTTTGCTTGTGAGTTCATCCCGCAGTTCTCTTATCCGAGAGCGAACGTCAATTGCCAACGCTTCAAACTTATCCTCTGCTTGCCTTAGAGCCGCTTCGCCTCTGGCAATCCGGGCCTGCCCTTGGTTAAATACCGGTAACTCTATGGCGAACGTCGGGCCGGTTCTGGTTTGCGCGTCTGTTTCCCGTTCGCTTTCGACCCCGAAATCCAAGGCGCCCAGAAGCCGAAAGGACTTTGTTAGCCCGAGGTTCTTCACCTGGCTTGTGACCTGGAGATAGTCCGCCTGTAAGTCCAGGCGCTGGGAAATGGCCAAGCGTTCGAGCCCTCTCATGGGAGGCTCGGCGTTCGGCACCTCGGGTAGTCCACCAGAAATCTGCCAGTTCGTATCCTCTCCCCATAATCCAAGGAGACGATCTAACTTTTCACGGTTTCCCCGGATTTCAGTCTCCGTCGTGGCAACGTCGAGCCGGGAGCGGCTGTAGGTCGCTTGCTGGCGAGCAAGCGCCAAGTCCGAGATATTCCCGGCTTCGTACTGTCGCTGGGCGAGATCCAGTGAAGCTGCGTTTGTATCCACTATCACCTTGAATTGCTTCAAAAGCTGTTGGGACGCTTGCAATGTGTAGAAGGCGCTTTTGACCTGTGCAATCAGTTCGAGCGTGTCATCCGCTACGCGAAGAGCCACAGACGCCAACTGCTCTTTCGCAACCCGTTTTTTGAGCGGAATCATGATGATGCTTAGAAAGTCAATGGCCGCACTATAGTCGATGTAGGTCCCCGAGGGTGGCTTGTCAGGAAATCGTACCGACAAATCAAACCTTGGGTTCGGCAGCGTGGCGGCTTCCAAGAGATCCGCAGCGGAAAGGCCGATTTCCTCAAAAGTCGCCTGCAGCGATCGATTGTTTAAGAGCGCAATCTGAACAGCAGCGTCGATTGTTAATGGCTTGCGGAGAATCTCCCGGACTTCTTGTAGAGCCTGCTCGCGTCCCGCCTGATCTTCTTCGAAGCGTACAACCTTTCCGGTACGTTCCTGGACAGATTGTTGGACACGTTGGAAACCTTCATCTTCCTGACGGGCCATACCCGTCCCAAAGGTTAGGGTGAATATCATGCCAAGGGCGACAAATCTATTCACGGTCATGCCGATGATCATTTGAATTGTTGAACGTTGTTTGTGATTTTTGCTCGTGCTAGGGCATCTTCATGCCAGGCATTTGATTCATTTGTTCCTGTCCCTGGACAGGAGTTGGCGATGGCTGCTCTTGCGCTTTACCGGTTTGCGCGAAAATTTCACGAGTCTTCTTTGTAAGATTGTCGAGTAAAAGGGTATTACGAGGGGGTGGTACGGTGGCTTCCGGCGCCGATGGACTTGCCGGGTTATCCGCGGTTAGCGACGGCGGAGGGACCGACGCACAACCTGCCAGGAAGCCCAGAACAACTAACAGAATAGTAAAGCGATTCATTGCTTGTCGTTGCGATCGGATTCAGAAGCTGGATTTGCGGTCTCTGCCGGCCGAAATTCTGGATGCCTTACCCGGCCGCCGGGCAGGGCGATATAGACCGCGACCCCGGCGCAGAAGATTGCTACGATCAGGGTCAAGGCCGCTAATGGGCAAGCAGATTTCGGCCATTTGATCGGAAGGAGGAGACCGGCTGCGGCGAAGACTGCCAGAATATAGAAAGCATCAATTGTCTTTTCAGCTCGATCCATGTGCTCATCGAGCCAATAAGCCCCGTCGTCATCACTTAAGCCGCGGATTGTCTTGTACGCCCGCTGTCCGCTCACGAAGACCGGGTACGCTGACACCCCTGCCAAAAGCGTGAGACTAAGGGCCGTAATTTGCGCACCTCGGCTCCGGAGGATTAACGAGACGGACAGGGCAAAGGCCCCCAGGATCGCGCCGTAGATCGGCAGATGATTCAGCAGGACATGGATGTATTCAGGTTTCTTGAGAAGATCTAGTTCGGTCATAAGCGAGGATTGAAGTTTTGGATCCAAGGCTTCGGAGGTCTGCGCAGGAACGCTGCCGCAGAACAGAGGTTGAGCATGGATAGCTCGACGCCCTGCCGGCGTGGGCATGAGACCGACCTCAGGCATCCTAGCGACCGGCGAGACTCCGGCTTAATGCATACTCTTGAAGACGGTGTCAGGATCCAGGGATTTCAATTGATCAAAGGCGGTCTGAACTTCCTTCAGAGCCGATTCCACTTCCTGTTGATTCCCTTCATCGGCAGCGCTATGCAGATTGGTTATCGAATTATCCAATTGTTTCAGTCCGGCCATTATCTTCTGGCTTGTGTCCGCGCTCAACATGCTGCTGTGCTGTTTCAACGCTCTAATCGGCGCCCGAATCTTCATGCTCGGCTCGTGGATCCCGTGAAGATTTTTGGATTCGACCGCGCTCTCAAGATTCTGCACCAACTGCTGGATAGTGGACCAGGCCGCCTCGGGCGAACCGGCAGCGGCGTGATCCTGCTGGGCCCACAGCGATGGCACCAGAATCGGTAATCCAACCGTGGCCAGAATCACTAAAATCGACCTCCTGAACGATACAAAAGGCAAGTATTCCATAAACTGAATAAACGCTGTTCAGTCTCGAAACCCTCAATTTTTTTGCAGCTAAAAGCCAAGATTTCTCATTTTCTCGAGGAGAAGCTTTCGAGCACGATAAACCTTCATCTCGACTGCTTTCCCAGTAATTCCAAGCAATTTGCCTGCGTACACATAGGAGTGACCCTCCAAAGCCGTAAGAATGAGGGGACTTTTCACCTCCAGCGGCAATTCGGCGATCGCCTTTTCAAGCGCGCGTATTTTTTCGCGAGCGTATGCTTCGGTGTCTGGGGCCCTCCGAGTCGTCAGCAGGTGATTCTGGATGGCGCCTTGATTTGGTTCCGCGCTCGTTGAAACGGTCTGTACAGATTCGTGAGCGACCCGCCTTCTCGCATGGTCTCTGCAAAGATTCAGTGCAATATGGTAGAGCCAGGTAATGAACTTCGCCTTCGGGCGGTATTTCCCGATGTTAAAGTAGGCTCGCACGAATGTTTCCTGCGTTAGTTGGACCGCATCGGCTTCGTTAGAACAATGCCGAAAAACGAACCGATACAATCCTGCCTCATGTCGGTCTACAAGCTCTTCGAGCGCCTGATCTTGCCCTGCCTGGAGAGCACGAACCAACGGCAGATCCGGATCTTCCGTCGCCATTGTCGCCTACTCGCCGCGATTAATCTTGCTCAAGGCCTCTGCCGTTAGGCTTAGCAATTTTTCGTATTGCTCCGGAGTAAGCGTCCTCCGCATCTCGAAGACATGCTGTAAAGTCGCTTCCTGAAGCTCCCCTTGAGCGCGATGGATCTTTTCGATAGCACCCGAGACCCGGGGCGAATAGGCCTGATCTTCTTTAATCACCCGAGCCAGTTCATCGTTCGCGCTTTGGATCTGGCTCAAGAGTTCCCGCTTGCGTCGCTCAAATTGTGTTTCGATGGGCCCCAGAGCCTTGTCTTGCTCAGCGGTCAAATTAAGCTGCTTATGGATCCATTCATGGCTGGGGACTTTGTTCGACCGAAGCGGGACCAAAAGCGTGAAAGTGACAAAGCACGCCACGACGGCAACCAAGGCCACAACGACGAGCACCGCGAGCAACTGAAGCGGTCCCTTCATCGAGGCTGGGTTAATAACGTCGAAGGTAAACCAGGCGCATCGCCCGCGAATACATTTAGACCCAGGGAGCTGTGGGCCTTGCGCACTTCGGTGTCCGCCAACGTTCGTCCAAAGGTTGCACCGATCCCGACCGTGATTGCCAAAGCGAGAGCCCCCCAGTGCGGCCTCAGCAAGATTGAGACCAGACCATCGACCCATCTTTCTCGAGTGGGCGACGATCTGGTCCGAATTGATTTCCAGATGCCAGCTTTGAATGTATTCGGCAGGTTTGGCAAGGCTCGGCTCGCGAGATTTCTTAGCTCTTCATCTAACTGCTCCTCATCCATCTTGACTATTTTAACGCCTGTAGCGTTCGCGTCCCTCGAAAAATCATCCCCCTTGGGACGGCAGCCGATTCAACGGGACCAGCGCGCGCTCGGCGCGGCACCGTCTGCGCTCTGCACCCTCGCTAACGGCGAGCTTTCCGCTCCAAGAGCTTTTTTGCTCCTGACTGGTTCGCTCCGATTGTCGGCAGAAGGCCTAAAATTGCAATCGGAGCCGCGCGCCAAAAATGTTGATGGAACGGAGTGCTGGAGGTCAGCGTCGAACGCGTTGGGCGGGATACGACTTTTGGAAAAATCATTCAGGTCGTCGAACAGGCCGAAAAATCTAAGGCGCCCGTGCAGCGAATTGCAGATCGCCTCGCTGCCGGCCTGGTGTACTTCGCCCTTGGTGCCGCTATTCTAACCTTTATCGTCACGCACAATCTCACCGCGACAATCGCAGTGATCATCGTTGCCGGAGCTTGCGGCGTTGCGGCGGGTACGCCGTTGGCAATACTAGCGGGGATCGGAAGCGCGGCCCGACGCGGGATTATCGTCAAGGGTGGTCTGTACCTGCTGCACTCTTTATCCAGAAGGCGAGCCACCGTCGGAGATTCAGGGGCGCACTGACGAGCGACAGGTAGATGGCCTCACATTTTGGGTGATCGGGACAAGTACGGACCAAGAACAGATTGAACTGCTGCGGCGTTTATAGGACGCGGGAGGAAATTAGTCGTCCAGAATCCGTCCGATGTCGGTTTGAGCAAGGAAGCCTTCGTCATATGGGCACAGGCTTTGAAAAATGACGAGCTGATCACAGCTGATTTTGTTCGATATTTTGGCATCCCGCGCTCAAGAATACCCCAGAAACGCGACGAGCGATTTTAAGGCTTCAGCGGATATAACCAACATAAAAAAAGTACGTAGACTTGCAGCAGTTTGCAGCAGTTTTGCTTCCACTGCCTTCCAGTGTTTTCTACCCGATTAGCGCTTTTCCAAGGCAATACCATGGAAAGTAGTGGAAAAGGGAACCCTGAAACCGGGTTCAAGTCCCCCCGAGCAGAGGAGGAAATCGCGCGCGCCACGATGTGCCACACTTTTGATCGATTTCCCTACAGTTTTTAAAGATCGATTTCGGACGTAAAATTTGCCATTCCTCTGGCAATGAGCAGGAAGGCTTTAAGGCGCTCAGCCGGCAAGGCGTTATCGGTGGACATCTATGAGAGAGGCGATCACCGCTATCATGTGGTCTGGAAAGACGAGACCGGCAAGAGGTGCTTCGGCTCGCGCGGGTCCCTGGCGGAAGCCAAGAGTTTCTCACTCTGTTCAGGTACGCCCAGATCCGGCTCCGCGCGCTCCATCGGGATAGAAAGACTGAGGCCGAGCTGGTGATGCGAGACCAAACAAAGCGCGAGCCCGTCGCAACGTTCAGCCCGGAGGAGTTCGCGTCGTTTCTAGGCGCCGTGCGGATCGAATGTCCGCTCTGCCGTTTTGTGGAGGCAGCGTACGAAACAGAGCCTTGATTTGATGAATAACTGGAGTTGCATCACCGACCAAAATTCGCAGTTTGCCATCTGACTTTAGAGAGAAATTCTGGACCTCTGACCGAACGTTTTTGCCTACCCAAAACATCCAGAAATATGCTCCGAGTCGCATTCTATAAAGATGGGACGGCTTCCTTTCAAGAAGCTCCACCTAAGGTTTGCTTTTTGATGTCAGGTCCAGGACAGTTCTATAGAGCAAGCGCCGCACGTAGGTTTCCCAACGATCAAATTTGCTCTCACAGCGCGAGCACAAAGTTTACTAATCAGTCCGCGGCTGCGCTCAAAAGAGCCCCCTTGGAAGTCTCTGCTTCTCGGATTGGCGCCGAAGCGCATAACCGGGACATCCCGTTTTCCATTCCTCGTTCCGTCCGGAATCGTGCTCGCTCATAACGCCAAAACAATAAGCGCAGTGCTCTCATGAAGGGTCAGCCTGGGCCGGCGCATCCAAAACCACATGACCCGTGAGAGCTCTGAGTCACTAGCTTCGACTAAATCAAGCTTTATTAATTCGGGTAACAGAAAGGGAGGTAATTCCTGGTACTTCCAAACTGGCTCCGTGGTGAGACCCCTCCATATTGCCAAGAGCCCGTCCTTTCGAATTTCTGAATTAACGTTCACGGAGTCCTCGCTTGTGCCCGCCTTAGCGGACAAGGTTATAGCGCGGTAGACTCACTCATTGCTCTAAATATGTCTATCCGACCAAGAGCCAATGCCAGCTTGTGGTTAAGCACGATGGGTTCGCCGGCCTTAGCCACGACACTATAAGCTCTAAGCCTCGCGCCAGTGACTGGCCATTGGACGCGGCAAACCTCGCAATCGATCTGTCCTGATCGTAGATTATATACATCATATTGTGCCAGCCCCCATCCGCGGATACAAAACATGGGACTGGGTCTAAATACAGCGCTTGGTTCACAGGATTCGGATCTCCGACTGGAGAAAGATGGGACAGATCTATTGACACCCGACATGCCGTCTCGCTACGATCTTCACAGAAAGCATTCAACCAAAAGCGGTATATCGCCATTGAGATTCTCCGAACAACCGCGAAGCGACGTTACTATATGAAGAATACCCCGAGACTATTGTGTTCGTGGTCTTTGGATGCCGCGACGAAAAGGAATTCACTCGCCTCGATACTCTCCAAAGCTGTTCCCGTTGCGATTGGATTATTGTGCCTGTGTTCCCTCCCCGCTTTTGCGGCTGAGGATCCAAATGAAACCAACCCTCCCTCGATAACCAACCCTCCCTCTCCTCCACCGCCCCCAACAGCACCGATGCCTCCTTCACCCGCTGTCCCCTTTGATCCCGGAATGCATTTGACCCCGGAACAAGGAAAGGAGTATTGGAATAGATACGTTACCGGCGACTGGCGGGGGTTGCGTACTCTCCTCCACAACTGGGGTGTCGATTTTAACCTCGATTACTTCAGTGAGATGGCCGGGAATATCAGTGGAGGTAAGGACAATTTCAGCGGTTATCCGAAAGGGCTGGGTGAGTCATGGGCTTATACGGATCAGGCCCTTTTCGGAATCGACTTGGACTTCCAAAAAATGATCGGGTGGGAAGGAGGCAGTTTCGAGTGCTATATTACTAAGCGTACTGGAGAAAATCTGAGCGCATGGACCAATCCTAATACACTCCAACTTATTCAGGAAGTGTACGGACGGGGACAAACCTGGCGGATTACCGACTTTTGGTTCAAACAGACATTTTTTAACGACTTGTTGGAATTGAAACTGGGTTTAATGAATATGAGTCAGGAATTCGGAGGCTTTTACGCTTTCCCGTTTGAAAACCTGACGTTCACGTCAGGGATCACCGGAAACGTGGCGGGTTATAGCATGTTCACCTGGCCGGTGAGTCAATGGGGGACGGACTTACAGTGGAACGTCACCAAGTCATTATCCTTGAGAGCCGGCGTTTTTGCTTTCAACAACTATTGGATTTCGAACAATTATTTCCTCCGGCTCGACAATCCAGGCGGGACCAGCGGAGCCGTTCTTCCGTTCGAAATCGATTGGAAACCGAAGCTGCCTATTTGCGGAAAGGATCTACCGGGACTATGGGTGCTTGGAGC
>Ga0074045_10004311_pt1 | contig 12616 bp, 9 predicted proteins | sample BogForMeECP23OM2_FD_94442 | JGI IMG/M metagenome (GOLD analysis project Ga0074045, IMG submission 94442) | Bog forest soil microbial communities from Calvert Island, British Columbia, Canada - Bog Forest MetaG ECP23OM2 | ecosystem: Environmental > Terrestrial > Soil > Wetlands ... | reverse complement strand
TAACCTCGATCAAATCCATCAACCCCCGCGGTCGCGCATAGCGCGGCCGCGGCTACCCCAAACGTTTCCGAGCGCGCCGCCGCCGCGTGATCGCACGAATTGGACGTTTCCGCACAGCCTCGGTCGGTCACCGCCACTGCCCCGCGCCGGTCGAACGGCCGCACCCAGCCCTGTTGCTGACGTTCAAGCATGGGCCCTCGACAGGCAGCTCGGCGCTGCGAACCGCCTGTTCGCAAATCGTTTCAGATCCATCGGAAGACTACCTCGAAGGCCCTCCTCGCTGACGGCCAAAGCTCCAGATAACGTGATCGCCGCGTATCGTCGCAGTTAGCTGCTGGCCAATGCGTTGCTCAAGCACAGGACGCCAGGGCACGAGGCTGAAGCCCAGGCCATCATCCAGCATCGCAAAGCGCCCGCTTGCCGTGACAACCATCCGCCGATAGACACCTGTGGCGCGCTCACCGTCGGCCAGCGGTCGATGGGACATGCCCGTCTCGGCCATTATTGCCTTGGCGACGCTGTCGAGATCGCGCTGACGCAGCGCCGTCACCAGATTAGACGGCAAATTCATCCGGTCGCCGTCCCGTTGCGCGAAGCCATGCTCGACCAGGAAATCTACGCGGTTACGTAGAGCCTCTTTTACGGTCGCGCCGAAGCCCGCATTGCCGATCGCCGCTTCGCCGTTGACGAGCGTTCGATCGAGCCAAGTTGCACCCACGGTGGTCACCTGCCTGTCGACAGGCAGGTGCGAATGCAGTTGGACGTCCACCCCACCCGTTCGCTGACGGTCGTACGTGTGACCACGGGCCACCAGGTCCGAGGGAATCCGCCATATGCCTTCGGCTTCCCGTTCCACGATACCCGCGCGGCGCAGCGCCTCCAGACGCCGGACGTGGGCATCAACGATCTCGTCGGAATGGACGCGGGGATCGCCGTGCGCCCGAAGGTGCGCGCGGTGCTCCTCGGTCAGATACACGCCGTCCTTGCTCAAAGCCGCAATATTGCGATCCGCTGCTCGCAGCGACGTGGGACGTGCTTCGACGATGCCACCGACCGGAAACTCGCTCAGGTCCGCCTGCCCTATAGGCACGTAGTGGGCCCGACCGTCTATGCCGTCGACAATCGCATAGGCCCGGTCGGAAAGCCCATCGACCAGGCCCTTGGCCGCAAGCCGGCCCACGACGCGGCCACCGGCTTGTTCCGGGTCGAAGATCGCCAACTCGCGTCGTTCTCCTGACAGTGCCCGCTGCAGGGTGCGGATGATGTCGCCCCGCTCGCCCATGCGGCGAAGCGTCGACTCGGCGTCCGGACGCAGTTCCCAGCGGCAGGGATCCAGCTCTCGGGCGAGTCCCATTGCCTCCAGCCGCTGCAGCCGCCCAATGAGCCTGGCACGCTGATCCAGAGGCAACGGTGGGTTGCCTTTGCTTCCGAGGTCAACCTGGTGATCCTTCGAGCGCGCCTGCCATTGCTGATCCAGGCTCGCCCAGATCTCCCGTTCGGTACGCGGGCCCAGCCAATCGGTGGCGAGTTTGCAGGCGCGAAAGCGCATGCCGTGGCTGATGTACTCGCGGGCGATGAAGAGGTTCTCCCCGGCGTCGTCCACCCCGCGCAGCACGATGTGGGTGTGCGGGTTATCGGTATCCCAGTGGTCGACGGCCACCCATTCCAGACGGGTCCCAAAGTCCCGTTCCATTTTCCCCATCAGGCCGCGGATGAAGTCCCGTAATTCCGCCAGCCTAGTGGCGTCTTCCGGCGAGACGATGAACCGGAATTGGTAGCCGTCCTGGCGGGTGCGCGCATCGAACGCGCGCACGTCGGCGGCGTCCGAGCTGGCGTCGTAGGCGCGCCCGGGATCGCCCGCCGGGGTGACGCCCTCGCGCTCCAGGTACTGCAGATGTTTGGTCAGGGCCCGAGAACTGCCGCCGCGCACGCGAACGAGCCGCGCCTTGACGATGACGCGGCGTGAGCGCGGTCCCAGGCCGTCGGCTGCAAAGGCCGCCGCCACGGCGCCGCGGCCGGCCTTGGCCGTGCGGCGGGCACCGGGCGGACGTACCCCGCGACCCTTACCCCTGCGAACCGGTCCCATTGCCACGGCGACTCGGGCGAGAAACCCTCGCTCGCGGCTGCCACCCCGCCGCGGCGGGCGGACGCGGACCTCAAAGGTATCGTCATCACGTTGGGCCATTGCAATCCTTCGTTCTCGAGTAGCCGGTCGTAACCGGCACGCGCGCCAGCGAGCGGGCGTGCGCCTTTACAAATTTCCATTACGCCCCCCTCACCCGGGACGTGCCGTCGCATTTCCTGTGCAGACAAGACCTTGGGACCGGCCACGTGCCGGATCGTCAATCTTGCCCTCCTTCGTTTCGCTCTGCGCTGCGCCGATCTCCCTGTTTCTCCGTTGCGATCCGCTGTTGCCGCTGCGTGGCCAATAACGTTGCATTCCATTCGACCTCGCTCTGACGGATTCGATCAAAAGCGGGATCGTTTCAATTGCGTTCAATTCGCACACCCCCAGAAAAAAAGTCATCGCGACTACGCTGGAGCACGCTGGAGCACGCTGATGTACTCCCTAGATGGTTGGCGATCACGATACCCACGCGCATGCTTTGCGACATCACAGGCAATGCTTGCAACGCAAAGGAGCGCCGATGAATTTCATCTTCAATCCCCTGGATCACCCGGACGCCGAAGTCACGCGCGCGTACTTCTGTGCGCTTACCGGTCGCTCCCGTATCTCAGCCTACCGACTCGAACGCTCCGACCCGCAGTGGCCCAAGCCGGTGCTGCGCGGCAAGCGCGTGTTCTACAAGGCTGCCGACTGCAAGCGCTATCTGCTGTCGGTACCGGCGCGAGACTCAACGTCGTGACGCCTGTCGACGTGTTGTCGTCAGCCATGCTTTTTGGATGCCCATAAATGACCTCGGATCGCGTCGTCATCAACCTCGAGGACGGCGCCAAGCATGCCGTCGGCGGCCTGCTAGCGTCACCGCGAAACGTTCGTGCGGGGTCGCGCCGGCCAGCTGTCGAACCTGGCGAAGACGCTGAGCGTCATGCGCGATCCTAAGAGCAGCCGAGCGCGGCCGCCGGTTGAAACCGTTCCGCCCACCATTGCCCACGGTGAGCGCTACAGCGACGTCGGTAACGCGCGCCGGCTCGTGCGCCTGTTCGGAGACTCAATCCGCTGGGTCCCACAGGTGGGCTGGTTCTGGTTCGATGGCACTCGCTGGCGGCGTGACGTTGACGGCGAGATGATGTGGCGCGCAAAGGCCGTTACGCAGGCCATGATCGATGGCTCGAAGTATTTTCCCAGCGATGCACGCAACGACACCGTCAAATTCGCGCTGCGTTCGGAACAGGCGCCGCGACTCGCAGCGATGATCGAGCTCGCCAAGTCCGAGACCGGCATCGCCCTGTCCTATTCCAGGTTCGATGCAGACCCTTGGCTGGTCGGTGTGGAGCGCGGCGCAGTCGATCTTAGGAACGGGCAATTCCTGGTGCCGCCTGCGAATTCATACATCTCGCGGAGGCTAGGTACGGAATATAGCCCCCATGCCCGTTGCCCGACATGGTGCGCATTTCTTGATCGCATCACCGCAGGTGACATTTCGCTCATCGAGTTCCTGCAGCGTGCCCTCGGGTACACCCTCACGGACAAGACGGGCGAGCAGGTCATCTTTGTCCTGCATGGACCGGGGGCTAACGGCAAGAGTGTGCTCCTCAGAGTCATCCGTGAGCTTGCTGGCGAGTACGGTGCCGATGCGGCGATCGACACATTTATCGACCGCGCCCGCCGGGAATCGTCCAACGACCTAGCACGCCTGGCGCACTTACGGTTCGTTTGCGCATCCGAACTCGACGAGGAACGGCCGCTCGCCGAGTCGCTGGTCAAGGCAGTCACCGGTGGCGAGGCTATCTCGGCACGCTTCCTGTACGACGAATATTTCGAGTTTGTGCCAACGTTCAAGGTTTGGATCGCCTGCAACCACAAGCCACGGATCTCGGGCGATGACAACGGTTTCTGGCGTCGCATTCGCCTCACACCGCTTCGGGTCACGATTCCGCCTGAAGAGCAAGACCGCGACCTCCTGGCGAAGCTTCGCCAGGAGCTACCTGGAATACTCAACTGGGCCATCGATGGCGCCCTAGTGTGGCAGCGCGACGGGCTAGAGCCGCCGGCAGTGGTCATGGTCGCGACGCAAGCATACCGCGATGAGTCTGACAGCGTCGGCGAATGGATGCACGAGCGCTGCATCGTTGACCGTGATGCCGCAATCCAGGCCAAGCCGCTCTATCAGGACTACGCGAAATACATCGAAGAGCGCGGTGCACGTCCGCTCTCTATGAAACGCTGGGCACAGCGAATGATCGACCGCGGTTTCGAGAAGGACGAAGGTCGCGTCGTGAAGTATCGCGGGATCGCGCTTTGCGACCTTGCGACCATTGGCGACCATTATTCGGGAACTTCTCCATATTCACCTACACGAGGCAATTTCCCAGAAAAAGGTCGCGAAGGTCGCAATGGTCGCAGCAACGACAATCTAGACCTCCCCTACAAGGCAAGCCGGGGCGATTGACGAAGGCTATCGCGCCCTCCTGAGCAACCTTGTGGACTGCCCTCTCTGCACCGCTAGCAGCCGAGTTATCGACAGCCGACCGCATACACACGGCGCGGTGTACCGGCGTCGTGAGTGCGACCGCTGCCGGCATCGTTGGACAACCTATGAGGTGCTGGAGCGTGCTTATAAGCGAATGCAGCGAGTAGAGGCGGTTGTCGCGGAATTGTCGGAGCGAGACTAGAATGCCTCCTATGGGCAGACCACGCAGCCGCCGGAAGGATCTTCCGACGGGTTTGTACTTCCATGCAAAGCTTGGTTACTACTATCGCGAGTCGTCAGGTGTTCGTGCGCGCATTTGGTTTCACACACAAGACCGCGAACAGGCGATCAAGCTTTACGTTAAAGCGCGCCACAAGCCCGCGCCGGCCGTCGCCGGCACCGTTGCCGAACTCGTGGACCGCTACATCAGGGACGAACTGCCGCGTCGGATCCGCCTGAGAAAGCTGAAACCGATCACAGCCGACGAGTACACCAGGCAGGCGCCGCTGCTCAAGGAAGTGTTCGGCGACAAGCAATACGCTCTCACACCGGCGGATTCGGGGCGCCACGACGTGCTACGGCGCGCGGACGTGGTGACGCACCTGCGGCAGTTCGAGGGCCTGCGGGGCGCGGTTTCCGCGAATCGGCTCGTCGCACTTCTTTCGGTCGTGTTCGAGAACGCGGCAAGCATCGGTATCTGCACCTACAACCCGTGCATCGGCGCGGAACGCAATCAGGAAACACCGCGAAAAAAGGTGCTCACCGAAGCTCTGCGCGGCGAACTCCTTGGCAACGCGCACCCTGCCCTGCGGCTCATCGGTCAGATGGGCGAGCTGACGGCGATGCGCAAGACCGACATCCGAAACCTAATGCTGACTCAGATCAGCGATGGGGTAATTCACGTCGAGCAGTCGAAAACTGGAGCCAGACAGGACTTCGAGCTAACCCCGGCAATCCAAGCGGTGCTGGCAGAAGCCGCGAAGCTACCGGGACGCAAGATCAGCATGTTCGTGTTCCCAACGCGCAAGGGCACACCGTACAGCGAGTCAGGGATGCAAAGCGCGTGGCGCCGGGCGAAAAAGAAAGCCGGCATGGATGGCGTCGATGCTGTGTTCCGCGATCTGCGGACGACGGAACTCAACGAGGTAAAGAAGGCAGGCGGCGATGCGACGGCTACCGCCGGCCACGCTGACCAACGCACTACTGCGCGGCACTATTTGACCGTGCCGACACGCGTGAAACCGCGTCGCTAAGCTGTCGTAACCGAGATTTGATCGGGCAGAATCGGGCAGCCATAGTCAGATTGTCTTTACCCTCGACAGACCGAGATCGGCAGAAGCGGTCCATCAAGAGAGGGAGCCATGCTCGTGGAGTCCAGCGAGACCGCCTCGATCTTGATGCGCACGACCTGAGCCTTCTGCGGTTTCTCGAACATCGGGTCGAGCGCATCAGACTCGGTCCAGCGGTTTATCGGCGCGTAGATTCAGTGCGCAATGGCTCTCCCCGCGTCGACGGTTCGTTCGAACATGTGAGAATCGACGCCCAAGTCTGACGGGTGTGCATATGACAATGGACCGGATGCGGTTCACGAATGTCTCCGAGGTGCTTTGGCAAGGTCATGACCGGGGGGCCCGTCAGGTCGACAGGCGCACAGGACATGGTGCCATCCTGCCCCGCGCCAGCAGCAGTGCCCGAGCAGCGACGGTGGAGCACGCTTGAGCTCCACAGGTTACAGCGCCGACAGCCGACGCATGAACCCTGAGCGCAGGCGACTGACGCATGCGCTGCTGCTCTCGCTGCTGATCCACACGTTGCTGTTGAGCCTGACCTTCGGTGGGCAGGGACTTTGGCTTCCGGGCTTCGGCTTCCCCTGGCAGGATCGACGGATCGAGGTACCTGATCTGCGCGTCGTAGTCGTTCCGGCGCAGGTCACAGCCGCGGAGCCGGCGGTCACACCGGTCGCGGAGCCGTTGCAGCAGGCATGGGTCGAGCAGCCTGTTGCCAGTGGGCCGGCGCTGACGCCATCCGTGTCCCGTGCGCCGACCCCGCGTGGAACTGCAGCAGCGATCGTGCCGGAGGCCAATCCGAGGACAGACGCTGCGACCGGTGCGGCCCCCGCGAAAATGCCTTTGCGCGCCGATCGGCCCGGTGACACGGCGCCCCCGCCGATCCCCGCGCCAGCCGTGATCGCCTTGGCGCGGACCGACGAGGCCACGTGGTTCGTGCCCGCCACTCCAGCGATGCCAACGCCCGTCATCGCGGCAGCGCCAAGCGCCTCGAGCCCGGAGACCGCGATGCCGTCGCTTCGAGATGCTGGCGATGCAGCGCGGGCCGAGAACGCGCGGCTGGAGGCCGAACGCCAAGAGGCCGCAAGGCAGGCGACAGACCTGCAAGAGGCGGCGCGACAGGTGGCGGCACGGCAGGAGGCCGCACAGGTCGAGGACGCGCGGCTGGAGGCCGAGCGCCAAGAGGCCGCACGGGTCGAGGCCGCACAGGTCGAGGCCGCACGGCTGGAGGCCGAACGCCAAAAGGCCGCACGGCAGGCGACAGACCTGCAAGAGGCGGCGCGACAGGTGGCCGCACGGCAGGAGGCCGCACGGGTCGAGGCCGCACAGGTGGAGAACGCGCGGCTCGAGGCCGAACGCCAAGAGGCCGCACGGGTCGAGGCCGCGCAGGTCGAATCCGCACGGCTGGAGGCCGAACGCCAAGAGGCCGCACGGGTCGAAGTTGCGCAAGAGGCGGCCGCAAGACGGGAAGCGGCACTTCGGGCGATAGGACGACAGCTGGACGAGGAGGCCGCCCGGCGTGAAGCTGCAACGGCTGCAGCGCGACTGGCACCCTCGCTGGCACCCTCGTCGAGCAGCGCACGTCGATACAGGCTCTTCGGTCGCACTGACCCCAACGCGGAACTCATCCTGTACGCGGAAGCCTGGAGCCGGAAGATCCAGCTGAACATGACGTTCGACATGGTCCGCGAAGCGGCGAAGCAGCCTCACACCGATCCCCTCGTGTGGGTGGCCATTCGTAGCGACGGCTCGGTGGACTCGGTGACATTCGTTCAATCCAGCGGCGTGGCGGCCATCGACGAAGCGATACGACGCATCGTGCACAGCCAGGCGCCCTACCAGGTGTTCCCGCCGGGCCTGGCCCGCGAGTTCGACGTGATCGAGATCCGCCGAACCTGGTACTTCGACATGGCGATCCGGCTGTACTGATGGGACAGTGACAGGCGTCAGGCGATTCTCAACGCGTTGGCCTGGGTGCCCAACCTGCTCCCCCAAGTTGGACCACCGTCATGATCAATGACCGCTTCACGGCAGCCCAATCCTCACCTAGACAGCTGCTTCACGCCCTGAGGCAGTGCGTCAAGCGTTTTGGACTTCTGGCTGGAGCTGTTTGAGCACTGAGGAACCGCGCCGCCGCAACGCGTTGAGATAGGTTGATTCGTCGTACGGTATGCCCGTTTGCCAGCATCGGTAAAGAATTCGGATCCACTTGAAGGCTAGCGCACGTACCGCCGCTTGGTGAGAGCTTCCCTTGTTACGCTGCTGCCGATAGTAGACGCTGGCCCAGAAGGATTTGTTGACGGTCTGTCCGGCCCATTCCACAAAGGTCTGCCGGACGAACGTCGGGCACTGCCTGCGCCAATGCACCCAGCTCTTGTTGCCGCTGCGTTCGGTGACCGGTGCAATGCCGGAGTACTTCTGCAGTTCATCGGCACTCATGAAGCGCTCGCGCTGTTCGCCGAAGGCAGCGAGCAGCCGAGGTGCCAGATGTGGGCCTGCTCCCGGTAATGGGCTGAATAGCGCGTAGTCCGGTAGGGTGGCGGCCACGGCGGCGATCTGCCGGTCGAAGCGGTCGATGGCTAGGAGGGTGACGCGCAATTGCTCGACCAGGACGAGCACCTGCATCTGATAGGGCGTAATGACGCTCATATCGGCAGTGAGCGGCGTGGCCGCCCGGATGGAATCGATTCGCTCGTCGATGAGCTTGGGACGACGCCCGTTGTGGGCATAGAAGAAAGCCTGGAGGCTGGCTCTGCGGGCACGCTTGACCGCAGATGGCGTCGGCCAGCGGTGCAAGAAGTCGCAGAACAGGATCGTATCGCGCTGCTCGAACCAGTCGAGCGCTTGCGGATGGTATTGCTTGAGGGCATTGCCCAGGCGGTTGGTAACCCGGGTCTTATCATCGACCAGCTCACGGCGCTGCTCGGTCAGCCTGACCAACGTGCGCATCGCCATACTTTGTGGCTTGAGCGGTGCGAATCGTTCCGGGTGGCGGAGTAGCAGATCGAGCGCGAGTTCAGCATCGGTGGGATCATCCTTGGCGCGACTCGGTTTGAACGCTTCCCGGTACTTGGCCAGGGTCGCAGGATTGATCGGGAAGAGCACGAAGAAGTCGTACTTCTGCAACGCGTAGACGATGGGGCCCTTGGCCAATTCGAGTGCCACGGCAATGGGACCGCCAAAGCGTTGGTGCAGCGACTTCGCCCATTGATCAATGCTGTCAACCCGATGGGCAATGCGGTCGAACTCGCGCTGCTCACTGCCGGCTGCCAGCAGACAAACGTCATGCTTTGCGTCCGCCCAATCCATGCCGACATGGGCGGTAAACGGACGATCGGATAGAGGCTTCACGCGGCACCTCCTGTAGTGATAGATTGCCAATACGGGGCGTGCGAGCTTGCGTTCTGCGAAGGCAATATAGCGAGCCGGTTGGACGGCGAACCCTGAGTATTCGTTGTAACGCAAGCGCACCCGCGGACTCGAGGCCAAAGCAGCAAACGTCGAACGTTTGGGTCGAACTATTCGTAGTCCGCGGGCGCATGTCCCGCCTTCGCCGGCAGCTACCTGCCAGCCGTGACCAGTATCACGGAAAGCGGGACGGAGTATCTATATTGGGTCGAACTCGGGCGTTGACTGGCGTGCATTTCAATGACCCGATGAGGCCAGCTAAGCGGTGGACAACTCATGACCCATCATAGTGTGGCTTTTCGCGAAATGACCACAATAAGTTGTCCACCAGTTCTACCCAAACACGTTGAATTGAAAGCGCTAGCTTCGGCGGTGAGCAATTGTTTCGTAATCAGTAGGTCGGTGGTTCGAATCCACTCAACAGCACCATTAGCATCTCGTCTCGCGATAGCGTTCACTAACTTTGCTGAAAACTCGGCGAGTTTGCTGAAAAATCGGCATCACTTCACGCGAGGTTCACATAAACAGTCGTCGCAACGCGCGGGGCGCGTTGCCAAATGCCAATCGGCGCCCGTGCGAACATTGCGTGTCATTCATTGTCGCGACCCCCGCCCTTCCCTGACTGCGCCAGGCCGACGAACACTGACACGACGACGGCTGTGTAGAACACTCCAAACAATGCGGCGAATAAGCTCAACGTCGTCGCGGGCGCGCGGACCGGGGTCACGTCCGAGTAACCGATCGTCAATACTTGCGCGAAGGCGTAATACGTGAACAACGCCACCCGTCCGTGCCAATCGGGGAGAAGCGCGGTAACCGCTGGATCGATGCTGTACGCCGAGGGCACCAGCAGATACGCGATTGCGTTGATGCGCCCCCACGCATCGCCAGCGATGAGATAGCCGCAGATTGCACCGAGCACATTCTCGGCGCCGCCTGCCGGTGCGCGGAATAGGTCGCGCAGGATCACGTAGACCGCGCTCCAGAGCAACAACGCCAGCACCGCCTGGTCCGCGAGCGATATCACGTGACCGAGGTTCGCCGCGACGAAGTAACCACCCCAGCGAATGACCAGGGCAGCGACAAGTACCGCCGCCATCGCGGAACGCTCGCGCGGGCGATCGAACACGACGAACCATATCCCGACGGCCAGCACCGTAGCAACACCGTCAGAAAGAAATCGCTCTGCGCCATGGGTACTGACAGTTTCAATCGCCAGCGCGGCGCACAGCAGAATCGACAGCACGGCGAACTTGCGCTGGCGCAGCCCGACTGCTTTCCTGTCTGTCACCGGCCACCCTCCCGCAGGGTCCTTGGGATCTTGCCCCGCTATTTGCTGGCGCTGCCAAGAGGAATACTCAGCGTCGCGTAGAGTGCGTAACCTTCGACGCGGTTCTGCGCCCAGAACTCGCAGTAACCGCGCAGGTTGAAATAGGCCGGCTGACCGCCGAGCTGGAAGACGTACCCGACCTCGGGACCAACCGACGCGATACGCGACTTGAACGCGCCGACTCGGTCACCGCTGCCACTGTCGCCGGTCAGTTGGTAATACACATAGCCAACAACGCCCAATTCCCAGTTTGCCGAAAGGAACTGCGACACCGCCCAGTCGAGGTGCGAGTCGTTGCCGTTCTTATAATCGGTGTTCGTGTTCTCCCAGTTGTATGTGAGGCCCAGTACGCCGGAGAATTCCACCCCCGTTTTTTCGTTGAGATATGTGTACCCGCCACCCGCGTCGATGGCGCTATGGCCGATCCCAAGGTTGGCTAGACGGCTCTTCTGGTATGCGCCGGTCGGAATGTCGCCGGTAACGTAGGTCATCCAGTTATCGTTGCCGTTGGCCCACGCGAGGCTCGCGATCGGATAGAGATCGGTGCCCGCGGTGAGCGAGTCGGAGCGACCCACATCGGGCCGGGACAGCGTGACGTCCACCGCCGTGTAATTGTTGCCGAAACCCCATCCGAGACCTAGGTTGGGTTGACCGCCTAGGATCTTGCCGTCCGACGCATATCCCGGTTGGAAGAGCAGCAGCGGCTCATCCGTCTTGACCCCTGCAACCAGGGTATCGCCATTCTGAAAAATCTTTGATTTTCCAGCGCTGCCGCTGTAGTAGTACGGCTCTGTCACCAGCGACCAGCCAGGGCTGACGGGCACGGCCGCCAGGCTCGCGTACGAACCCGAGAACCAGAACGGCACGCCATCCTGATCCGCGCGAGCGTTTGTCGCCAGCGACGCCAACCAAATAGGCACCAGCACCCATCCGACCACGAAGGCTCGCATCGCGCGTCCTTTCAAAATTGCCCGGAAGTGTGCATAGGCCAGGTTCATGCACATGCGGCTCGCTCAGGCTTTGGCGGCGAGGAGGCTTCGTTTAAGCGTGGTGTTCCTGGCTGTCTTTTCTCGCGGAGTGGGTTGCTGGGATCATTTCTTATAGCCCTGGAAGTCCTCACCCACCTTGATATTAGGGTATTCCCTTACGCTGCGTTCATATTCGCCAATGACCTTGAGCACCGGCGCGAATACCCAGCCCATGGTCAGATCGGTCCACCAAAGATTGGAATCCTCGTGCGGATCGCTGCTCAAATCGTAGACCATGGGAAGTTGCGGCTTGATGTAGCCACTCTGGATGGCAGGACTGTCGACCGTATAGCGGAAGATTGCTTTGAAGAGCTTCCATTTGACTGACATCAGCCCAGCGTCGTCACCAAAGAACATGTAGCTGTCGCGGCCGGTCGTATCGCGCTTTCCCAGCATGAAGGCCGAGGCATCGACGCCGTCGATCGGCCGATCCTTCGGTACCCGATTCGACGCACCCACCATCCCGGCGAGCGTGGGCAGCCAGTCCACGGCGGCGAGCATCTCATTCGTTACGACACCAGCAGGAACCTTTCCGGGCCAACGGATCATGGCAGGCACCCGCATGCTTCCTTCAAACGGCGTGTTGAAGAAATTGCCACGCCAGGGTCCGTTCGAACCTGGCCCGGTTTGTGGGATCACTCCGCCGCCCGCGTTGTCGCTGCTGAAGACGAAGATCGTGTTGTCCTCGATGCCCGCTTCCTTGACGGCATCCAGAACCTGACCCACGCGGTAATCCATCTCGGCGATAACGTCGGCGAACGCACCACTGCGCGCGCTGGATTTGTTGGCGAAATTCGGGTTGGCCATTATCGGCGGGTGCACCTCGGAGTAGCCCACGTAAACGAAGAAAGGCTTCTTCGCCGCCGCGTTGCGCTTGATGTACTCGATCGTCTTCGGGATGATGTACTGCTCGTCCACGATCCGCCGCACCTTCAGGTCAAGCGGCATCACCGGCGTAGACGGCTGACC
>Ga0074045_10004310_pt1 | contig 12617 bp, 8 predicted proteins | sample BogForMeECP23OM2_FD_94442 | JGI IMG/M metagenome (GOLD analysis project Ga0074045, IMG submission 94442) | Bog forest soil microbial communities from Calvert Island, British Columbia, Canada - Bog Forest MetaG ECP23OM2 | ecosystem: Environmental > Terrestrial > Soil > Wetlands ... | reverse complement strand
CATCACTTCGAGCGCCTCTTCGGCGGTGCTGACGTCCGTCACCTTCATGCCGCAATCTTCCGCGACGCTACGGCAGACTTCACGGATATGATCGTCATCGTCAACCAGCAGCAGATGCATCGGCGGCGCGGCACACTCTTTGCGCGCTATGCCCTCGAATGGCACGTTCTCAGCCCCTCCGCCATAAGCTGAATTCTCTGACCGGAAACCTCGCAGGTTCGCCATAGTCGCTTCACCTCACTTGCGATCTTCGACAGGTCTCCACGGGGTACTGATTGAACGGGGAAGGGCGTGCATTCCATTCCGGGAAGGGTTTCGCACACCCTTCTTTTATGACAGAATTGTAGTATTGTCAATCTGTTAATTACCAAAACAGGACTATTAGCAGTAGCGTACTAAAATGGAACAGTTGGTGTTTGATTTTGGCATTTTGGCCTGAGCTTTCTCCGTTCTGCACGCCTGGTGTTCGCTGGCGCCCACTACTTCCCCGGCCCCAGTTCCAGTTTGAGAGCGCCTTCTTTTTGCGATCCTACAATCACAACGCCCGGCTCGACTTCTGCCAGGCCTGCCGTTCTGCCCCTTTCTGCGTCTTCGTCGAGCCTCGTCCAACTCGAGCCCTCATCCCGGGACACGTAGATTCCACCCTGCCTCAACGAAGCCATCAGAAGGTTCTCACCTCGGAGCCATTTCTCAATTGGACCTGCTGGCAATCCATTCTCGCGCCGCATCCAGCGAACTCCTCCGTCCAGGGACGCAAACAGCCCAATGTCCGTTCCCAGAAATAGAGTCAGCCTTCCGGCCCGCAACCATCCGTCTAGCCAGGCCACTTCGCTTATCCCCGCAGGCAAGTCGCGCCAGACCCCGTCCGCCCCCGCATTCACGGAAACTCCAAGTTTTCCACCGGCCACCACTCCCAACAGTTGGCCGTCGGCGGACGCCCAGATGGCATCCACGAACCCGCTTCGCCCGAACGCTTTCATTCGCGCGCAAGCCGCCCCGGGCGAGCAACGCATCACCCCTTCGTGGTCCGCGAAGTACAGGCTGTCTCGCGAAAACGCGATGGCATTACCGGCTGACCGAACAGCGATCCTCGGTGCCGATCCATTCCCTTCGCGCTTTCCCCTGGCAGGGTCCGCGGTTCCCGATGCCAGAACGAGTTTCCACTCCTTCCACTTCTTCTTTGTTCCATCCAACAACCAGATTTGGCCACTGTTCAACCTCGCCAGCCATCCCCAGGGGCTGGCGTAGATTCTCTGCATCATATCGGGGTGCAGAGCGAACCCTCTCCCGGCTCCTTCTGTGGCAAGCTCCGCCGGGGCCCAGTTTATTCCTGCATCCCGGCTTTCCCAGAGGCGTTCGTCGCCCTGCTCCGTCCACAGGAGAAGGTGCCGCGGGTCTTGCCAAGTGTCACCCACGAGTTGTTTCACAATCAGGTGGCGAAAGCCTGCGTTCGCCGCCAAGAAGTTCTCTCCCGCGTCCTCACTGACGAGGACTCCTTGCCCCTCTGTTCCTAATACGACTTTTTCTGGGCCGCCGTCGTTCCCAGCCAGGACCACCACGCCCGTGACCACCCAGTCATTCGGCGTCGTTCTCTTCCAATTCTCCCCGGCATCGCGGGTAACCCACAGGCCTTCGGTAGTCGCGGCATATAGGCTTCCCGGATGGCGAGTGTCCTGGACAATCTGGTGCGTTCTGCGCGCGGCGTAAGGGATGCCCTGGAGTTTGGTCCAGACACCGCCCTGGTCATCGCTGCGGTAGATACCCGAGCAGGCGCTCAAATAGACGCGCGAGGAATTCGTGGCATCCACCCGCACACTCATGATGTCCGAATCATCAATCAAACCCTTGGCAACGGACTTCCAGGTCCTACCCCCATCCGTGGTTTTCCAAGGTAAATGATAGGTGCCGACGTAGATGATGTCGGCATCGCCGGGATCCACGGCAATTGAATCGACGTTTTTCAGCTCGGCGTCCCCCGCCGGAGAGATGCGCTCCCAGTTTCGCCCGGCGTCCCGTGAGCGAAATACTCCACTGCGGGTTCCCGCGACCAAAACATCCGGCTGCCCCGAGGCAAGCTCCAAAGCCCGCACCTCTTCTTCTGCCAACCCGAGCAAACTCCACGTGCGCCCGGAATCCCCGCTCCGGAAGACACCGCCGCCCTTCCCGGGTTCCTGATACCACACTGCCGCATACACGCAATTTGACTCCCGAGGGTCGCCCACCAGACGGGAGATCACGGCATCCGTCCGGCTGCTGACTCGGCCGCGCAATTCCCATTTCCCCGCCCCATCCTCGCTGGCGAAAACATGCCCGTCCGCAGTGCCCAGAAACAACCGTCGGCCCGTGGCCGCGCCAAGGGACACCACCATGCCGCCTTCCGGCCCGAGTCGCTGCCAACTCTGCGCAGCGGCGTTCGCGGCCACATTCAGCGTGATGAAAACGGCAATCCAGAACCTCAAGAGCAACCGCTGCGTCCTTTCCCTGCGCTTCGTCATGAGCCGTGTTCCAAAAAAACCGGGCTCTCCAGAATAGAGTTCGGAGAGCCCGGGTTCCCGTTATGTTTTCAAGGCCCGACACAAGTGGGGCACCACTCGTGCCGGGCAGGTGTTTCTAGTACGTCGCGCCTTCCGGAACGAAGACGAACTCCACGCGACGGTTTTCCTTCTCCATACCCTTTTCGGTGGATGCCGCGCCGCCACGAGTGCTGATACGCGAGGCGTCGATGCCCTTCTCACCCAGGTATTTCTTGGCGAGCTCCGCACGGGTTACGGCCAGCTTCGCGGCCTGGGGTTCCTTGGGATCCGCGTAGCCAACGATGATCAGCTTGGCGTTGGGTTCATTCTTCAAACGCAGAGCCACGTCGTCGCCCACGCGTTTGCAAGCATTGTCAAAGCGCGAGGCAGCAACCTTGGTGTAGCCGCAATCGCCCACCTTGCTAGCTTGCGGCGGGGGTGCGGGAGCCTGCACGTCGACGTTGGTCCTGGCGCTGGTCCTACCGCCGCGGCCATCATCTGCGGTGCAGGTGACGCCGTAGCTGCCGGCGGCCAACCCCGTGGAATCAAACTGCGCGGTCGCCGCGGTGCCGGAAATCTGGCCGCCAGTGGCCGCATAGCTGTAGGTTATAGGATCGCCATCCGGGTCGGAGGCGTGCGAAATGATCGCCACGCGTTCGCCGGCGATGATCGGATTGCGTTCCGGCGAGCAAGAGATGACTGGCGGACGGTTCGGCCGCTGGGTAACCGCAACGTCGGCAGAGCAAGTGGCCGTTCCTCCGCGGCCATCGTCGACTTTGGCATTGATGGTGTATGAGCCGATGGCCAAGCCGGAGGGGCTCCAACGCGCCTCGGGGCCGGTGCCGTCGACCGTGCCGCCCGTCGTCGTGTAGCTGTAGGTAAGCGGGTCATTATCGGGATCGCTGGCGTTCACGTGAATCGCCACGGGATCCGTCGCGCCCTGATAAACCGAGGGCACCGCCGCCGAGCAAGCCGCCACCGGCGGATGATTCGGCTTCGGCGGAGCCGGGGGATAGGGGCCGCGGAACACGATACCGCTGCCAATCCGGAAATTGTTCTGCCTTGCGCTGGCATTGAGTTGCGGGCCGGAGTAGTTGGTCATTAAGTAGTCGGCTTCGATGAAGCGCCACGCAACATACTTCGACAACATCACATCCACGCCACCACCGGCAGCCATGCCGAAGGAACCCTGCGCCACGTCGCCGGTGAGGTTAGGGTTGCCGTGGGCGTCGCCGAAAAGAATTTCCGCGAAGGGAACGAAATGATCGAATCGACGGAGGTTCAAACGCGGCCCAAACAGGTATGTCCACTGATCCCCCTTAATCGTGGACTGCACTTCCTGGGATGACCCTGTGGGAAGCACATAGATATTCCGCGAGAAGGTGTAACCCCCCACTTCCCCAACCAGCCCAAGCCACTTGTTCACATTATAGGCAAACGAACCCGTTGCGCCGTAGTTGTTGAAGTCAGGCTCGGAGCCTGGGCAGAAGTGGATGTAGCTGAAGAGCCCCGCAACCTCAAACTTTGGAGTCAGCCGGCCCCAAGCGTGACGGTTCCAAGGATTGTCCGCCCAATCCGAAAAAATGTCCGCCGGCTTGGCGGCCGCCGCTGGTATGGCAAAGAGGGTTGGCGATGCCGGGGCGATGCTATAATCAGGCCCCGCTGCCTTGGTCGCTGCGCTGTTTTCCGACGTTCCGTTCCATTTATACGCTGTGCTTGCATCCTTCTGCTGCGCACAGAGTGGCAGGGCAAGGAGCACGCCCACGGCCACAGTTGCACCCCATTTCAACATAGTATTCCTCCCTAAATTCATACGTGAGAATCCCGTGTGCTCCACGCGTTTCCCTTCCAGACCCTCGACTGCGCCGAGTGAACAGCGCAGAACAATTGACAGCTCAGCGCTTCTCCCCTTACATTGGCGGCGGAAGCCATGCTTATTCACTCGTCATCGCAAGTGGCGGAAAGAAGCAAGCTGCTACGCGAAAAGAATAGTCCACAACTTCATTATTCTGCAAGTTTTTCCTCGTTCCTTCAATGGATTCCCAAGCCCGTCCGAAATGATCGGATGCAGCAAGCGTCGCAACGGTTCTGCCCCGCCCTTTTGCGCTAAACTACCCTGCTTATGACACCCACAATCCCTCTCGATTTGTACTGGGCCGGCCATCCCCGCTCCATTGCCGCGGCATTGCTTCGCTGGGGCGACTGTGTAGCTTTGGTTGATCCCGGTCCGTCCTCCACGATTGTCAATCTCCGTGAACAGTTGGCCGTACACGGTCTGCGCATCAGTGATCTCGACGCTCTCCTTCTGACCCACATCCACCTGGATCATGCGGGTGCTTCCGGCTCTCTCGTCCGGGAAAATCCGCAACTGCGAGTTTATGTGCACTCGAAGGGCGCCCCGCACATGGCCGATCCCTCCAAACTACTCGATAGCGCCCGGCGTCTTTATGGGGACACGATGCAACGACTTTACGGTGAATTCCTTGCCGTGCCCCAGGCCAACCTGGACATTCTGGAAGGCGGCGAAACGCTCTCCTTTGGCTCCCGGCCACTTCAGGTTGCTTATACTCCGGGCCATGCGTCGCATCATGTCGTCTACTTCGACGCCTCAGAGGGGATCGCGTTTGTTGGCGATACCGCGGGCATCGCCATCCAAGGGCATCCTTTCATCCTGCCCGCCACTCCTCCTCCGGACATCAACCTCGAGCTTTGGAGCACTTCGCTGGACGTCGTCGCCGCGCTCGGCGCCAAGCGCCTTTTTCTCACCCACTTCAGTTTCTGCGATCATCCCGCGCGGCATATCGCCAGCTATCGGGAGCGCCTCCTCCGCTGGAGCGATCTCGTCGCCAAAATTATTTCTCAGGGAATGGACGACTCTCAGGCCAGCGAGGCTTTCATCAATGCGATCGCCGCCGAGGCCAGGCAATCTCTTACCCGGGAGGAAGTGGATCACTACCTGTTCAACGGCGCCCTGCATCTTTCCTGGCTGGGTCTCGCGCGGTACCACCGCAAGCGCGCCGCCGTTTCTGCCTGAAGAACGTCCTCTCAGACATTTATCTGCGATGGAAACATGTTCCGCTGTCCGCGCGGACTATGAGTGACTTACGGCGCCGTTTGCTGAGGGAAAGCGACGGCGCCCGATTGCGTGAATTCGAATCGGATCAGCCACTCGCTCGGCACACTCCTGCCTTCCAATTCCGGCGAGCCAAAAACCCACTTCCCCGCCGCTTTCAACGCCAGATCCGCAAAATACCGGCTGGGACCCGGAGCTTCGAGTTCCGCCTGCGAGACGTTTCCGGCGGCATCCACATGCACGCGCACAGTCACCCGCACAACACCGTGGATTGTGTTGAGCGCCTTATCGGGAACCTGTGGCAGGATCTGGTCCAACACTTCTCCTCGCGCCGCCGAATCGCCGGAAAGCCTTGCGGCTGGCGTCGCAGGAGCGACCTCTGTCCGCAATTTCGCGGGCGCCGCGGATGCAGCAGGAGGAGCCTTCTCAACCGCTGCCCTCGCGGAATCCTTCACTGTTGACTTCCCAGCCGGCGAGGCCTGATTGCGAGCGTGGTCCGTGGGTTTTGTTTCCGGCCGCGCCTGAACCGATGAGGCGCCGGCGGGCGGAGGAGTCTCTTGCGGATGCCGCAAAAACTTTGGCAGCACCACAATGGCGGCAAGAACTAAGATCCCCGCGAGCAAAGGAATCGCGTAATTGGGAAATATCACCGTTTTCTTCGCTGGGGCACCTACCCTCTGCTGTGGCGGCATCACTTTCGGGGGCACTGCCGGTAACTTGGCCACCGGAATCCCGCGCTCCGGCGAGAGGGGAACGTCCAGGGGAGAAAGTTTCGCCGCTGCCGTCGTCGCGGGCGCGGCGCTCACTTCTGGGAGGGATGGCGCTTCTGGTTCCACAACGTGTCCAGGTTTCAGGTGTGCCGCGATGTCAGCAGCCGTCCATCTCTGCGCTGGATCGCGTTTCAAGGCATGCCGCGCAATATCCAGAAACGGCTGAGGAAGGGTAGCCGGAACTTCGGGATCACCCCGTGGAATTGCTTGCACGTCTGGTGCGTGCTGCGTCAGCGCCTCCACCAACGTGATCCCCAAGGACCAGACGTCGCTCGCGCCTGTGACAGGCGATGAGGCCAACTCCGGCGCGCCGTAGGAATCCGCGCCACGTCCCACAAGCTGCAATTCCCCCAGCACCGTCACCGAATCGACTGAGAGCTTGATCTGTTCGCCAATCGCGTGCACATTTGCCGGCTTCAGGTGCCCATGCGCCAGGCCTTGTCCATGCAGATAGATCAAAGCCTCCACGACTGGCGCCACCATCTCGCGGGTTTCTTCCGCCGTCAGCGCGCGTTCCGGCAAAATTTGCGAGAGGTTCTCTTCCGCGTATTCGACCACAACATAGAGCAGGTCGCGCCCGTCTAGCCCGCAACGCCCGGAATCCAGGAGTTGCAAGAAATTAGGGTGCGTTATCCGCGCGGCGCGCGCCCATCGGGAGAGCTGCAACTTCGCCGTCCCCGGATGCGCCAGACTAAACTTGATGACCGCCTTTCCCGCGAGCCCCTTGGTAGGGCCTGTTAAGAAAACCCCGCTTCTCGATGTCCCGCCCAGATATTGTTGTAGCGGGTATTTTCCGTCGATCACTCGCCCTTCGTACCGCTTCCAGATATCGCCCATCACACACCTCCGACCACGGAGACCCTCGACCTGGGGAACCCTTGATTCTCTTCCCGCGGGGTCCCGTAGGCAATCAAATCATTTGGCGGCTACATGTGGGCTGGGAAAACAACGCAGACGCCTGGGACTGGACACTGATTTCCTTCATTCTGGCACGAAATGCAATGCGCCGGCGGGCCTAGGTTCCTATTAATTAAGCCCAGTCTCCGCGATTATCGCTGTGGAGACTCGCTCCCGCGGCTCCGCCCGCCCAGAGCGCAACGCTCTTCCCCTTCACGTGCTATTTATTCTGGGACTCAAGCCGTCGCGGATGGCGTTTCTTCCGTCGCTACGGGCGCAGCCGGGGTCAACGCCGCCAGCCGCGCGGATAGCACGCTCACAAGCATGTCCACAATCTTTCGCGCTCCCCTGCCCTCCGGATCGCGGTCGGGGTTGTATTGCGCTATATCCAGGCCGAGCAGATTCTTGTGCTTGGCAAATTCCTCCAGCGAGGTTTGCACTTCGCCGAAGGTCAGCCCGCCGCTTCCAGGCACGTTTGTCGCGGGGAATTCTTCCTGGGCGATCACGTCCAAATCGAGGTGCAACATAAACTCACGCGTATCGGCGTGCAACTGGCCGAGCGCATCGTGTGCCGCCTGCGGGAGGCCCTTTGCCTGAATATCGGCCGCGAACACATGGCGCATGGGCGAGCGCGCCAGAAATTCCTGTTCCGGGGGATCCAGGCGCACCAATCCGAAAACCAGCGTGTCCGGCTCGCGCACCAGCGGCGGTTCGCCCCAGAAACGCACGAGTTCCGGCGAACCCTTGCCAATGATGCCGGCGAGGGCCATGCCGTCGAGACGCCCGGAAGGCGTGGAGGCAGGCGTGTTTAGATCGGCGTCGCGGTCGAACCACAGAAGGTTGAGGTGCTTGTAGTACCGGCGCGCGCCGGCCAGCAGCGCTACGCTCTGGACACAGTCGCCTCCGAGCACGAGAATCAAGCCGCCGGACTTGGCGGCCAGCTCGGCGCGAGGCTTCAGGTCGTTCAGCGCGGCGACAATTTCCGGGATGTTGCGCGCGCGCTTGTGGTCGTCGTCATCGGCGAAGAGACGCGGCGCACACTCGCCGAAGTCGGTGACTTCATAGCCGATGGATTGAAGTTTTTCGATGAGGCCCGCGGCGCGAAGTGCGGCAGGCGCCTTTTCCGTGCCGGGAGCGAAGCCGGCGGCGCTGGAGGGCGCGCTAATCAAGGCAATCTTGTTGGGTTGACGGACGATTTTGACCGCCAAGGTACGCTCCTTTTCTTTGTTCTGCTTGCTCCTGGGGTTGCCCCGGGCGCCGGAGAAGCACTCCGGCAACTGCCCCTGCCCGGTGATGCAAAAAAACCCTGTGCGCAATAAGCGCTCGTCAACTTGCGGCGCGGCGCGGCGCGGGCGCGATGGTGGCGAGTTCCGCGGGCAGCGTGAAGCGCACGTCTTCGCGGATCAGGTCCAGGTCGCGCTGGTCGGTGAATCCGAACTGCGCCAACCGCTCGCTGACCTGCTCCACCAGGACCTCGGGCGCGGAGGCTCCGGCCGTCAAACCCACCCGGCGAATGCCTTCGAGCCACTTGGGATCGATGTCCGCGGCCGCATCGATGAGCTGCGCCTTTATGTCCAACCGCTGCGCCAATTCCACCAGACGATTGGAATTCGAGCTGTTCTGCGAACCTACCACCAGAATCAGGTCCACGTCCTTGGCCACCTGCTCGACCGCTTCCTGGCGGTTCTGCGTGGCGTAGCAGATGTCGTCGCTCGCCGGCCCGATAATGTTTGGGAAGCGCTGGCGAAGCCGGGCCACAATTTCCTGGGTGTCGTAAAGGCTTAGGGTCGTCTGCGTAAGGTACGCCAGCTTATCGGGATCCTCCACCTCAAGCGCATCCACTTCCTCCACCGAGTCCACCACCAGCGTGCGATCCGGCGCTTCTCCGGAGGTGCCCACAATTTCCTGGTGATCCCTGTGGCCGATCAAGATAATGGTGCGCTTTTCTCGCGCAAACTTCAGCGCTTCCAAATGCACCTTGGTCACCAGCGGACACGTGGCATCAATGACCCGCAGACCGCGGCTCTTGGCTTCATCACGCACCGTGGGCGGAACGCCGTGCGCGCTGAACACCAGCACGGCCCCATGGGGCACTTCGCTGATGGCTTCCACAAAGATCGCCCCGCGCCGCCTTAACTGCTCCACCACGTACGTGTTATGGACGATTTCATGGTGCACGTAAACGGGCGCGCCATAGGCTTCCAGCGCCAGTTCCACGATATCCACCGCTCGCACCACGCCCGCGCAGAATCCTCGTGGACGGACACGCAGCAGGACCTTGGCCTCTAATTGTGTTCCCATTTTCTCCCTGTGTCGCTGAATGCTCAAAATACTATCATATCAAAGACATTATCCCGCTGCATTCTGTCCGGTACTCAGGGGCTCCGCGGGTGGCCCGGTCCCCAAATAGGAATTAGATTCGGGTGGCGGGGTGTCGGCGGGTGGCCCGTGCGCTAAACCCAGAGGAGGAATTGTCTGCCCCACACGTCGGTATCACGTGTTGGGGGGTTGACTTTGATTCTTTGACTTTATTCTGGCTCGGTGCGGCTCTTTTCCATGGGTTTCGTTAATCCACCCGATCGATCGGTAGGTGGCCCCGTTTCTTGACTCTTTCTTGCTCAGCACCCTTATAGCGGATCTCAAACTCTTCGAGGTGCTCCCAGCCAATAGACACGGAGGGTGCCCCAGGTTCGGTTTGTGAACCTGGGTCTTGGGGTTCTCTTCTCCCTGAACTGAAAACTTAGAACTTAGAACTCGCGGGTGGCGCAGCCTTCGCATGTCGGTAAAACGTGGGTGCCGCACGGATTATAAAAGGGCGCCCCTTTCGAGTAGGCTGCGGTTGCTGTGCTGTAGGCAGAAACCGAGGCTTTCAGAAAGGAGCACCCGATGGACAGTGTGAAATATGTCGGACTGGATGTCCACCAGGAGACGATCTCTGTGGCGCTTGTGGACGCAAGTGGGAAGTTGATCATGCATTCGGTGTTAGCCACGCGCGCGGCGGCGATTCTGGATTTTATTCATGGGCTGCGTGGCACGGTGCACGTCACGTTTGAAGAGGGAACGCATTCGGCTTGGCTGTACGATCTGTTGGTGCGGCGCGTGGCGCGGTTGGTGGTGTGTAATCCGCGCAAGAACGCGCTGCTGAAGGTCGGCAACAAGAGCGACACGATTGACGCGCGTAAGCTGGCGGACTTGCTGCGCGCCGGGTTGCTGTCGCCGGTGTATCACGGCCAGACCAGCACGCTCACGTTGCACCATCTGGGGCGGAGCTACGCCGCGCTAACCGAAGACGCCACGCGGGTGATGGGCCGGTTGAAGGCGCTCTATCGCGGGCAAGCAGTGAAGTGTGCGGGCAAAAAGCCCTATGGACGCGATCGCGGGGAGTGGCTGGCGCAGTTGCCGGAACCGGGAATGCAGCGGCGTGCGGAACGGCTTTACGAACAACTGGATGCCGTGCAAGAGCCGCGCCGCCAGGCGCGCCAGGAACTGCTGGTGGAGAGCCGCAAGCATGCGGCGGTGAAACTGCTGCGCACCGTCCCATTTCTCGGGCCGATACGCGCGGCATTGCTGGTTGCGCGCGTGCAAACGCCGCACCGCTTCCGGACCAAGCGGCAGTTCTGGCCCTACTGTGGTCTGGGGCTGGAGACACGTAGTAGCGCAGACTATCAGTTCGTCGACGGGCAACTGGTGCGCAATAAGAGGCCGGTGCTCATCCGCGGGCTGAATATGAATCACAACCACGATCTGAAGAACCTGTTTAAGAGTGCGGCGACCACCGCCAGCGCAATGGAGGGTCCGTTTCGCCTGTTTTACGAAGGACTGCTGGCTAAAGGAATGCTGCCGGCGATGGCGCGACTGACCTTGGCGCGCAAAATCGCCGCGATTACTTTATCGATTTGGAAGAAAGGAGAAGCGTTCGACGCCAAACACCTGAAGCCACAAACAGCGTAAGCGCCCGCAACGGAAACACGGTGGAAACCATAGCCCGCGAAGTCCTGGCGGATGCGGAGCGCGCGGTTCGAGGGTGAGTATCCTTCAAAGGGGTAGACCAGGCGTTTTGCGCTAAGTCTCACGCCGCACCGTATGCCCCCTCGGACAACCGAACAAAGCCATAGGCCACGAGTCTCAGATAGAACCATGGTTGGCACATTGCCAGCACGTTGCTTGCAGGCGCTTCGACACAACACGGACGAACGCAGAGCGGATGGATCCGCAATCGCAAAAACAACTAGGCCAACACCGCTGCGAATCACAATGCAAAGTGCTACTCAGGGGCTGGATGCCAGAAAAATCCTGCGCCTCTCAGAAGAGAGAAGTAGTTTTTCTTCTTGACATCCCCTTTTATAGAACCCCTTTGCGTTTGGTTCATAAAGGGCGCGGTTTTTGACTTTCTCTTTTTTTGACGCTGCTCCTTGTACCAGATTCCGAACTAGTATCTCAACAATGTATATTGACATTTGGTAATTATAGCGGTATAAAATGTTGTGAATACTTGGCACCATCGCGCCGCGCTCGACAGCAAGACCTTCCCCAGCTTCCTTCCGGGTCCACTTCCCCTCCCCTTTTTGTTTTTTCTTCGCTTTTTCGCGGGCTAAGTCCAATCATTCCCGTACATCCACGAAATGCGCCCGTAAGTCCAATTATTCCCGTACATACGCAAAAACAGGGGGTGGGGCATATCTTTGCAAAATGGGCGATCGGATAACTCTTTTGTTTTCTTCCACCATGTTAACTATGTCGCCAAGTAACATTGTCGGCGCGCCGACATTCCTGCGCCTGAGCCCGCAACTTGCCCCTGTCTGCAAGGACAGTCCAATACCCCTCTCTTTTCCTGTAGAATGCCAGCCTAAGGTTTCCCTCATATGCCCGCCCCAGAGAATCGCAGGAGAAGCGAACGCGTCATGCTCAACATGACCGTGGTCGTGCTGGCCGAAGACGTCGAGCGCCGCAAGCTGCGGGAAGAGGCGAAAACCCAGGTTGTGAACGCCCATGGCGGCCTGCTGAAAATGCACTCGGAACTCCATGTGGGTCAGTCCTTCTTGCTGAACAATCCCAAAACCGGCATGGAGGAGAGCTGCCGAGTGGTGCGTGTCGACGACGCCGGGCTGGACTTCTACAACGTGGCGTTTGAGTTTGCGCGTCCCGCCCCCAAGTTCTGGCCGATTGTTTTCCCCCCTGCCGATTGGGGCCCTCCCCGGAGTAACTGAAAGCATTTGGGGAAGCCAGCCAACTTTTTGCCGGGTAGCGTGTTTCATATGGTGTGGAGGTACATCAAGTGGAATTGGGGAAAAAAGTACCAAGTGCAGTTCTTTTGACGGCCACGCTTTTAGGGGGCATGGCTCTTGCCGGTTGCAACGACGACGT
>Ga0074045_10004309_pt1 | contig 12617 bp, 12 predicted proteins | sample BogForMeECP23OM2_FD_94442 | JGI IMG/M metagenome (GOLD analysis project Ga0074045, IMG submission 94442) | Bog forest soil microbial communities from Calvert Island, British Columbia, Canada - Bog Forest MetaG ECP23OM2 | ecosystem: Environmental > Terrestrial > Soil > Wetlands ... | reverse complement strand
GCATCCGCCTGAGCTGCCGCGTTCTTTGCGTCCGTAGCGCTGCAACCAGCCATCAACGAAAGAGCAAACACCGCCCCCGCTAATCCAAGCAGCCTCGAAGTCGTCCCGACTAACCCTTGCATCCTTTTCCTCCTTGATTTTACGGGGCAACGCGGCTCTATCGCCAACCGCACTTAAACCCGCCCTTCTTTTCCCCTACCAGATGTAGCAGCGGAGAGCATACAGTATCAATCATTCTCTAGCAATCAGTAATCCTGATATTAGCAGAACTTTCATGCGCGCCGCGCGGAAGACTAGAAATCGTCGCCGCCCATGCCGCCCATATCGTCCATTCCACCCATGCCGCCCATCCCTCCCATACCGCCCATTCCACCCATGCCGCCCATTCCTCCCATACCACCCATGCCGCCCATTCCTCCGGGAGGCATCGCCGGCCCCGTCGCCACCTTGCGCGGCTTTTCGGTGATCGCGGCTTCGGTGGTGAGCAACAGCGAAGCGGCGCTGGCCGCATTCTCGAGCGCCGTGCGTACGACTTTGGCCGGATCGATCACCCCGGCCTTGAACAGATCTTCGTATTCCTCGGTGCCGGCGTTGAAGCCGAAATCACCTTTGCCGTCGAGTACCTTGGCGAAAACGACCGCGGGTTCGTGACCCGCATTGCGTGCGATCTGCCGCAGCGGCTCGCCCATCGCGCGCGCGATAATCCCGGCGCCGGCTTTTTGCTCCGCGTTCAGGCGCAGCTCCTCAACCGCCTTGATCGCGCGGAGCAAGGCCACGCCGCCGCCCGGCACGACGCCTTCGTCAACCGCGGCCTTGAGGGCGTGCACCGCGTCGTCGACCCGCGCCTTTTTCTCCTTGAGCTCGACCTCCGTGGCGGCGCCGACCTTGATCACGGCGACCCCGCTGGTCAGCTTCGCGAGACGCTCTTCGAGCTTCTCGCGATCATAGTCCGACGTGGTCTGGGTAATTTGATTGCGGATCAACTCGATCCGGCCGTTGATTTCACCCTTCTTGCCCGCACCGCCCACGATCGTGGTGTTATCCTTGTCGATAATCACGCGTGAGCATCTGCCGAGCTGATTAATCAGCACATTTTCGAGCTTGCCGCCAAGCTCCTCGGCGATTACGTGCCCGCCGGTGAGCGTCGCCATGTCCTGCATATTGTCTTTGCGCCGATCACCAAAGCCCGGCGCTTTGACCGCCGCAATTTTGAGCGAGCCCCGCAGTTTGTTGACGACCAGGGTGGCCAGCGCTTCGCCTTCGACTTCCTCCGAAATGATCAGGAAGGGGCGCCCGGTCTGCAGAACCTTTTCCAGCAACGGTAAAAGCTCGCGCAGATTCCCAATCTTCTTCTCGTGAAACAGGATCAGCGGGTCTTCGAGCTCGACCGTCATCCGCGCCGGGTTGGTGACAAAGTAGGGCGACAGGTAGCCGCGATCAAAGCGCATCCCTTCGACCAGTTCGAGCGTGGTCTCAAGCCCGCGGGCTTCCTCGACCGTCATGACGCCCTGGCGGCCAACCTTGTCCATCGAGTCGGCGAGGATTTTGCCGATCTCCTTGTCCCCGTTGGCGGCAATCGTCGCCACCTGCTCCATCCGGGTGCGATCCTTGATCGGACGGGCGAGTTCCTTGATCGCACCGACCGCCGCCGTGACCGCGCGGTCGATACCGCGCTTGAGTTCCATCGCGGGGATCCCGGCCGCCAGCAGCTTGACGCCTTCGCGGATGATCGCGCGGGCCAGCACGGTCGCGGTGGTCGTACCGTCGCCAGCGACGTCGGAGGTCTTCTGGGCGACCTCGCGAATCAGCTTGGCGCCCAGGTTCTCGAACTTGTCTTCGAGCTCGATCTCTTTGACTACGGTCACGCCGTCTTTGGTGATGAGCGGAGCACCGAAGCTTTTTTCTATCAGAACATGGCGGCCCTTGGGGCCGAGCGTGACGAGCGCGGCCTCGGCCACAAGCGTGGCGCCCTTGATAATTCCCGCGCGCGCTCGTTCATGCAGTTCAACGACTTTGGCTGACATCCTGATCTCCGAATCTTTTCAATTTTGACGTAGGGGTGCGTAACGCAGACTAAATCCCGCAGTGGAAAATTAAGCACTCGCGCGGATTTTGCAAGGCCGGGCGACGAAAAAAGCTCATGCCTCCCGCCCAGGCGCGCTCCACGTCCCGCCGTCGCGCGCCCGCGGCTCGCTTTTCGCGGCAACCCGGTAGTGTAGGATGGAACGTATGATTTGCCTATCCGCAATTGCGCACGATCGGCCGGCGCCTACGGTAATCGCCGCCGGGTTAGCCCTGCTCGCGGTCATCCTCAGCGTCTCACCTCAAAGCTACGCGAGCGTTGCTCGTCAGGGTTGCGTCGCGCCGACCCGGCCGGCCGATGCGACGCGGGAGATCGTCATCAGCTCGTCACAGAGGGTCGATAAACTAATCGCCCAGGATGACAATGACAGCGACGAAATCGAGGTTCCCCCAGGGGATATCGAGAAATACGTGGCGGTCTACAGGGCGATGCAGCGCGATCGCACACTGACCGTCGACCAGGCGGCAACCCAGAATGGACTGACCTTGCAGACCTTTCGGGATCTCGAGAGCCGGGTCGAGCGTGACGACGCCGCGCTACAGAGGGCGCGCGACGAACTTCAGGCGGCGGCCGTCCAGGCTTCACCCCCCGGGCAGCCGAGCAGTTCAGGTTCCGAAAAATGATTGGCCTTCAGGTGAAGACCAGCGGCGGGGGGCTGCCCTCCCGCCGCCGGAATAAAGGGATCTACTTCGTAACCGAGGTACGGAACGCTGCTTCCACCCGGTCGGCCGCATCCTTGGCCCGGCGCGCCGAATCCTCGGCGGCGGACGCATTCTGGTCGGCCTTCGTAGCCGCTGCTTGAGCCTGGGAGGCCGACGCCTGTGCGGCGGTCGACGAGGCCTGTGCCGCGGTGGCGTCGCCCTGTGCCTTTTTAGTCGCTTCGCTCACGCCGCACCCAGCCAGGAGACCCACCATCGCAAGCGCACCCAATACTGTAACGAACTTCTTCATCCGAACACCTCCCATTATTTTCCAAGCATCCGTAGGTTGCAAAATTCATGGCGGCTGGAAAATCCACCACGCCCACCAAGCCGCGTAATAGTTACAAATCGACTTCGGTGAGGCAAGGCAGGCTTTATCTTGGCCGCGGCCCCAGGGGGGCGGCCCGAGTCTTTACTTTGGCTGTGCCTCGCAGACTCGTCCACCCACCGAAGGCGCGGCCAAAATAATACTCGCCTCCCCGCTCCGCGCGGCAACCGCGCTCGCTAGTGTTATTATCAGACAAATTCGGCAAATACCGAGTCGCCCAACTGGACCCCGCGGTCGCTCAGGAAGACCCGGCCGTCCGCGCGCATCAGCAAATGATCAGCGATCAGCCGCGCGACGGCGTCGCCGAAGCAGTCCGCAAAATCGCACCCAAACCGCTCCGCAAACGTGGTCAGCGCGAAGCCGGCGCGCAGACGCAGGTTGAGGAAAACGAATTCGCTCATCGCCGTACGGCGGCCGGTAAGCTCGCTGCCGGCCTCCGCGAGTCCCGTTGCCAGCGCCAGTTCGAGATAGCGCGACGGCCCGCGCTCGTTCCACCAGCGCCGCCCGCCGACGCCGTCGCGGCGGTAGCTGAACGCGCCGGCGCCGAGACCGAGGTAGCTTTCCGCGCGCCAGTAACTCAGATTGTGCCGGGCCTCGTGACCGGCCGGCGCATAGTTCGATATCTCGTACATCGGATAGCCGCTCGCCGGCAGTGCTTCGCGCACGTAATCGAACATCGCGCCCTGCAGGTCGGAGTCGAGCGCGTGGAGCCGTCCGCGTTTGAGTTCGGTAAAAAAGACCGTGCCTTCCTCGAAGGTCAGGTTGTAGGCCGAGATATGGTCCGGCTCGAGCGCGACGGCCTCGGCAAGATCGTAGCGGACGTCGTCGAGCGTCTGGCCGGGCACCGCGAAAATGAGATCGAGATTAAGCCGGGTGAAACCCGCCTGATGGGCCGCGCGGGCCGCCGCCCGGGTTTCATCCGCGGAATGAATCCGCCCGAGGAACTTGAGGATCGCCGGATTGAACGATTGGGCGCCGAAGCTTAAGCGATTCACTCCGCCTGCGCGAAACCCGGCGAGCTTCGCCTCGACGACTGTGCCGGGATTGGCTTCGAGCGTGATTTCCGCCCCGGCCTCGATTCCGCAGGCGTGGTCGACCGCCTCGATTACGCGTGCGATCGAGCGTGGGTCGAACAGCGAGGGCGTGCCGCCGCCGAAAAAGATCGTCTTGACGTGCGTGCCCGTCCACGGCGCTTCCTGCGCGCGCTGCCGGAGTTCCGCGATCAGCGCGCGGGTGTATTCTTCCTCCGGCCAGCTCGAGACCGCATGCGAGTTGAAGTCGCAATACGGGCATTTCGCGTGGCACCACGGAATATGAATATAGAGCGAGAAAGCCATCGGATCTCAGTCGAGTCTAACGCGGAAGCTGGCGGCGCGTAACTAGCCGGGGCGCGCCGCGCGCTGGAGCGAGCACAGGGGGCGGCGGAGTCTGCGACGCGCGGCCAAATCAAATCTCTGCGAGCTGCGTCAAGATTCTTAAGCTAGCAGAGCGCGAGCGACCCGGTATACTGCGACTATCAAACCAAAGGACCGCTCCGGCAGCATTTCAACTCAACCGAAACACGCCACCGCGCCGCAACCTGTCGCGGAAAGCGCGCCGACTGGACCCGCCCGCGGAGGAAAAATCGGCGGCGGCTCGAACCTCGCTTTTCTGGTCGCGGCCGGCATCCTGCTAAGCCGGATCGCGGGGCTGGTGCGGGAGAGTATCTTCGCGCACTATCTCGGCAATTCGGGCGCCGCTGACGCCTTCAAGGCCGGCTTCCGGATCCCCAACATCCTGCAAAATCTCTTCGGCGAGGGCGTGCTCTCCGCGTCGTTTATCCCGGTTTACAGCCGGCTTTTGAGCGAGGGCGAGGAAGAGTCCGCCAACCTGCTCGCGTGGTCGGTGGGCGCGCTGCTAAGCCTCGCGGTCGCGCTTCTGGTGGCCGTCGGGGTGCTCTTCACGCCCTATCTGATCGACGCGATCGCCCCCGGTTTTCATGGCGCCACGCGCGACCTGACGATCCGTATCGTGCAGATTCTGTTTCCCGGCGCGGGCCTGCTGGTGGTCTCGGCCTGGTGCCTCGGCGTCCTGAACAGCCATCACCGTTTCTTCGCGTCATACACGGCACCGGTCGCGTGGAATATCGCGATTATCGTCGCGCTGATCATCTACGGTCCGCACAGCACGCAGGACGGCCTTGCGATCAAGGCGGCCTGGGGATCGGTGGCGGGCGCGGCGCTGCAGATTATCGTCCAGCTCCCGCAGACCTTGCCGCTGCTGGGGCGGCTCCGGTTGCATTTCGGGCGGGTCAGGCGGGAATTGCGCAACGTCTTCAACAACCTGATGCCGGTGATTGCGAGCCGCGGCGTCGCCCAGGTCAGCGGCTATATCGATAATCTGCTCGCGAGCCTGCTGCCGACCGGCGCCGTCGCCGCGCTGAACTACGCGCAGATTCTCTACCTGCTGCCGATCAGCCTCTTCGGGATGTCGGTCGCGGCGGCGGAGCTGCCCTCGATGTCGCGCGTGACCGCGGCGACCAGTGAGCAGGCGTTCGCCGCGCTGCGCTCGCGGCTCAACGCCGGCCTCCGCCAGATCTCATTTCTGGTCGTGCCTTCGGCAGCGGCGTTCCTGGTTATCGGCGACGTCGTCGTGGCGCTGCTCTTTCAGTCCGGCGCGTTCAATCATAAGGACGCAATCTACGTGTGGGGAATCCTCGCCGGGTCGGCGGTGGGACTGCTCGCCGCGACGATGAGCCGGCTCTACAACTCGACTTACTACGCGCTGTGGGACACCCGCACGCCCCTGCGCTACGCCCTGATTCGGGTCGGCTTGACGCTGCTCCTCGGCTACTTTTGCGCGATTATCCTGCCGCCGATGGTCGGGGTTCCGCTCCGCTGGGGGGTCGCGGGGCTGAGCGCGTCGGCGGGTGTCGCGGCGTGGGTCGAGTTCGCGCTGCTGCGCTACAGTCTGAACCAGCGTATCGGCTGGACCGGACTCGACCGGCGCTATCTCACGCAGCTTTGGGTGATGGCGCTGATTGCGGGCGCGTGCGGTTTTGCGATCGAGCACGCGATCCACGCGGGCCCGCGCCTGACGGCGCTCGCGGTGCTGCCGGTTTACGGCGGCGTGTATATGGGACTCGCGTACTGGACGGGTATCCCGGAGTTCGCACGGATCGCGAACTACGTGGGCGCGCGCTTCAAACCGCGCGCCCGCTAGGCCAGGTCGACGACCAGTGGACCGCGACGGCAAGTTCTCGTACACCTGCAATCAATGCGGGCTCTGCTGTCGCGATCAGGTAATCACGCTCTCGCCCTATGACGTGATACGGATGGCGCGGGCGTCGGGAATCGCGACCGGCGACGCGGTCCGCCAATACACCCTCCGGCGCGGCTCGCTCCTCAAGTTCACGGACCAGCGGACCTGCGTGGCGCTCGATGGCGCCCGTTGCACGCTTCATCGCGGGCGGCCGCTCGCCTGCCGGCTCTATCCGTTGGGACTGCAGCGCGACCCGCGCGGCCGCGAGACCCTCGTTCGGCTGGAGCCGGCCGCCGGCTCGCGCGGCGTTTACGGCGAAGACTACGGTAAAGACGGTACGGTCGCGGAATTTCTCGACGCGCAGGGGGTCGACAAATATCTGAACGCGATCGGGCAATATCGTCGATTGCTCCCGCTGATGCGTGAGCGGATCGCCGCGCTGATCAACTTCGACCTCGTCGAGCCGCGCGAGTTCTGGCGCGTCGCCGTCCGCGAGGCGCTGGCGGAGGCCAACTTCGATGCCAACCAGCTGATCGACGCACTCTTCGATCCCGACAGTCTCAGCGCTCTCGCCGGCTCATTACGGCAGAGCGTCACGGACCATACGCGGGCGCTCGAAATAGAGATCCGCGCCGTGACCGAAGTGTCGATCCTTGCGGCTGCGGCAGTGCTCCTGGCAGTCAGTCTTGGCTACTCGCCGGCCGAGGCCGGTGCGATCTGATCAGTCGGGCTCTTTGCCGGATTGGTCGGAATCGGCGGGTGGCGGGTTCTCATCCTCCGGCGTCGCGACCACCGACGGGGCCGGCGTAGCCGTGGGAGTCGGCGGCGGCTTGTCGGCACCCAAATCCTGGACGATCTGGACCGCGTGGATCCCGGGATCGACGTTCGGGTAGATCTTGAGAATGTGGCCGTCTTCGCCGATCACGTAGGTCACGCGCCGGTCGAGGCCCAGAATCGGGATACCGTTGTCGGCGCCGTAGGCCTTGGCAATCTTGCTGTCCGGATCGAGCAGCAACGGAAACGGCAGGCCGTATTTCTTGGCGAAGGCCCGATGCGACGCTTCGACGTCGATACTGCAGCCGAAGAGCGCGATACCCCAGCCCTGAAGCTTCGCGTAGCCGTCGCGGAAGGCACAGGCCTCTTTCGTACAGCCTGGAGTGTTGTCTTTCGGGTAGAAGTAGAGGACGACCTTCCGGCCGCGGTAGTCAATCAGCCGCACCGGTACGGTCTGGTCGCCGACGATCGCGTTAGTCGAGAAGGCGGGCGCGAGGTCGCCGACTTTGAGCATCTCCGCCCGCGCCAGCCAAGGAAAGAGCATATTGAAGAAAGTGCTCATAGCAATAACCACTAAAGCCCGCGAAAGCGATCGCATGCAGCGCTGTGGTCGGATCATACGTGATAGAGCCAGGATTGATAGCGCGCGTCGGCGCCATGCAGGGCGGCCTTGAAGACCTCGATCACCTTGCGCGTGATCGGCCCGGGCTTGCCCTCGCCAATCTGCCGATCGTCGAGCTCGCGCACGGGCGTGACTTCCGCCGCGGTGCCGGTCATGAAGGCTTCGTCGGCAATATAGACCGCGTCGCGCGGAAAGAGCTGTTCGACCACGGTAATCCCGGCGTCGGCAAGGATCCTGATCACGGAGTCGCGCGTGATCCCGGGCAGGCTCGAGGTCAAAGGTGGGGTTTTCACCACGCCGTCGCGCACGATAAAGAAGTTCTCGCCGCTGCCCTCGGCCACGAAGCCCTGCACGTCGAGCAGCAACGCCTCGTCGTAGCCGTGCCGGCGCGCCTCGTAGCCCGCCAGAATCGAGTTGACGTAGGGGCCGGAAAGCTTGGCATTGGGCGGTAACGAGTTGTGATGGTAACGCGTGAATGACGAGGTCTTGAGCCGCACGCCCTTGGTGGTGCCCTCCTCGCCCAGGTACGCGCCCCAGGGCCAGGCCGCGACGGCGACCCGCACCTTGTTGCCCCGGGCCGAAAGCCCCATCTCGCCCTCACCGTAAAAGGCGATCGGCCGCAAATAGCATTCGGCAAGACGATTCACCCGCACCGTATCGACGCAGGCTTTGAGGATCTCTTCCTGGCTGAACGGCATCACCATCTCGACGATATGCGCCGAGTCAAAAAGCCGGCGGATATGCTCGCGGGCGCGGAAGATCGCCGAGCGGCCGTCGTCGCACTTGTAGCACCGCATCCCCTCGAAAGCGGCGAGCCCATAATGCAGGCTGTGCGTCAGAACATGGACGTTGGCCTCATCGTAATTGACCAAACCGCCGTCCATCCAGATTTTGTCAGTGCGCAGACCGTTGGCAGCCAAGGTGGAACCTCGCTCTTGATGACCGCGTGCTGCCGGGCTCCGAAGCGCAGAGCTCATGAGCGTGCGGAGGATTTGAGCAGGTTAAGTTAGTGCAAGTGATTTGCAAGGACAAGCCACAAATGGGTGGCGGGACTCGAGGCGAGAGGCTACTGATCGCCTTCCGGGCCGCTGGAGCCGTCCGTGGCGAGCACCGGGGATGGTTCCGCCGGGCCGCCGCTCACGCCCGCGGCGTGACTCTCCTCGCCGTTGCGGACGGGAACGTCAAGGACTGCCGGATCGGCCTGGTCGTGTCCACGCCGGCGGCGGCCGCCGCGACGTCGCCGTCGCCGGCGGCCTGAGCCCGGAGTTCCGGCGGGCGGACGGGGAGGCGGCGGCGCCAGCAGTGTTTCGAGCGGGACCGGCTCCGCACCGGCGGCGGGCGCAACCAGTTCCCAAAGATGACGCGCTTCCTCGAAGTAAGGCCGCCGGGCCAGTCGCCGCAGAGTTCGCGAGCGCGTCGCGATATGCGTCAGGGCTTCCAGCAGCAGCCGCATATGCTCCGTATCCGCCTTTGAATAACCGCGCGCCCGCAGCGCGTCGACCATCATGAAGCGCTCCTCGGGCGAGGCGTCGCGCCGTAGCGACAGATGGTAATCCGCGAACAGGCAGCCCAGGATGAACGCCCGGGACAACTCCTTCCCGGCTTCGAGCGCACGGCCCATCGCCGCCAGATTCCGCGCCGTCCGCTCACGGGCGAGCGTCCCCGAGGCGAGGTGTTCCGCAAGAAAGGGCAGCAGAAGCTCGAGAATCCCCAGGCGGTCGAGCAGCGTAAACGCCCGCTCGGCGCCGGCCAGGGCCAGCGTCTTGAAGGTCTCTTCGACCAGCCGGGGCACCGCCGCTTTGACCAGGTCGCCACGATGGAGTTCCATCGCGGCGTGCGTGGCCGGTTCGATCGCCAGACCGAGCTTGACCGCGAAACGGACGGCACGAATCATCCGCACCGGATCTTCGCGCATCCGCACCTCGGGATCGCCGATCGTCCGGATCAGCCCGGCGCGCAGGTCCGCGACGCCGTCCGCGTAATCGATCACCTGAAACGTACCCGGATCATAGAACAACGCATTGATGGTAAAGTCACGCCGGAAAGCGTCCTCTTCCGGCGTGCCAAAAGTGTTGTCGTGCCGGATGAGCGGGTCGTCGCCCTCGGCGATCTCCTCACTGCGGCGGCGAAACGTTGCGACCTCGATATTCTGCGGGCCGAAGAAGACGTGGACCAGGCGGAAGCGGCGTCCGATCAGGCGCGAATTACGGAACAGTTCCTTGACCTGATGGGGATGCGCCGAGGTGGCGACGTCGAAATCCTTGGGGCGCCGCCCCATCATCAGGTCGCGCACACCGCCGCCCACCAGGTATGCGACATGACCGGCGCCGATCAGCCGATAGAGCACCTTGAGCACGTTCGGCTCGATATCCCGGCGCGAAACCGGATGCTGCGCGCGTTCGAGTATCGTTGGTGCCACTTTCCCCTTCATCCCCCGTCCTAATTCTTGACGCAGCTCGCAGACTCGCTCGCTCCGCAACGGTGCTCCGCTAGCCCCGGCGCTGAGCTACGCAATCGCTGCGGAATCCGGCACGCCGGCCACCGGCCTTCATCGGCTGGTCGCGTGTCCGTTCCGAATACCATAGAATGATCTTTCTATGTCGAAACGCAACGCCCTTACGATCAATGTCATCAGCCACGGTCCGTCCTGTCTCGACGGTGTGATGGCAGCGGTTGCGATTCGACGTTTTTATCCCGCCGCGAAAGTGCATACGGTACTCGCCGCCAATGGGGACAGCGACCGGGTGATTCAGGCCGCGCGTCCCAAGGGCGACGATAAACTCGACGAAGTCTGGATTACCGACCTCTCCTGGACTTCGCCGGATACCGCGGACCATCTGCGGCGGCTCGCCCAGGACGGTACACGCATCTTCTGGATCGACCATCATCGCACGGCGGTTTCGCGGCGGGACGCGCCGGAATTCCAGGTGCCATTCGCCGGCCAGGTGCTGACGGAAGAATATTCCGCCGCCAAACTGACCTTCGAGTACCTCAAGAAAAGAGCTGTCGCGGCCGGTGACAAGGATCGTCTGCAAGCGGGCGAAGGGTTCGCGCCGTTCGCCGATATCGCTGACGATCACGACCGCTGGATTCATCGCATTCCGCAATCCGAGGATTGGGCGCTGGCCGTGCAGACCCTCGGCGGTATCGATTCATATCGCGAGATTATGCGGCTGGAAACCCCGGTGATGAGCCGGCGGCTCAAGATGGCGCTCGAGGCCGGGCGCACCGCGATGGCCAAGAGTTTCGAAATCGCGCAGACCACGATGGTCGAGCGGGCGCTGGGCAACGGGCTCAACCTGCGGATCGCCTGCTGTATCGGCTACAGCAGCGAAGTCGCGGCCAAACTGTACGCGGAACAGCATAAAACGATCATCGCGCTGTTCGACTTGCGCAGTCTCGGCGTCAGCTTGCGCCGCAGCGCCGACTGCCAGGTGGATCTTTCGGCGCTCGCGCGCCACTTCGGCGGCGGTGGTCACGCGGCCGCTGCGGGATTCGCGGTCGACGACATCAAACGGGCGCCGGCTGAGCGATTGGCCGAGCTGCTCGGCCGCGAGCTCGAGCTTCCCGGCGTATAGCGCGATTACGGCGCGGGCGGCGGGTAATGCTCTTCGAGCAGATACTTGACGTCGGAGCGGCCGAGCACCTCGATAAAGCAGATTTCTTCCGCGTCGTTGAGGTCAAGTATCAGGTGACCCTCGATCGGCTGCAGCTCGACGACGCTCGCCACCTTGACCGTCGCAGCAGTCGCAAAGCTCGCGCAATTGTCGTCGCCACAGTCGCAGATTGATTCGATCCGGAGCGCGCGCAACTGCTGCTCGAGCCCCTCAGCGCCCGTGCCTTGCAGCAGAAAGACGATCTCTTCGAGCAAGTCGGACAGGATGTCGCTGATCAACGGCGCGGCCATAACGGGTCAGGCTGACTCAACACTCGGTGGGATGACCCGTCGGGAGCACCGCCGTAACAGAACTCTAGCTTCTTCGTCTTTCTCGCCAAAAACTTCTGTGTGTGCGCGATTTTCCGGCAACGGCGCGTGTTCGACGGTCTGACCCGGAACCAGCCGCACCGCTGCGACGGACATAGAAACCACACCATACTCGGATTCCACCTTTCGTCCGCGTTGCCGTGTTTCCTCAGGTGTGGAGTACCTTTCCCAATCGGTGGACATCCCGAGGTTATGATTCTTGTAAGCGCCCGTGCTCAGCCTCCCCTTATTTGCGTGGGTCCGAATGTGCACCCGCATCAATAAGCAATCGTCGGACGGAACATCTTCCTTAAGCCACGCTGTCACCAGTCTTCTCCAGCCAAAGAAGGAGCCCCTCGTTGAAACGCACGAGATCCAATGTGCCCTTAATCCTCAGTTTTCCTTTGTCGTCGCCGTAAAACCCCGCGGGCTGCTCCGCATCCGCGCGGATGTTGATAAGAAGCTCAGAAGACGGGGTCTCCCAATGCAAATCGATGCTCTGGTGCGGTCCGGTCCAAATATCGGGAGTCTGAATGACGCGGTCCCGTTTATTGAGTAACCACAGAGCCTGCTCCACGAGAAAATTCATCGCACGTTCCCAGGTCTCAGCGCTGCACAACGCCTGCCCTTCTTCATCCTTCATCGACAAAAGCTCGCGCGAAGAGCGAATCGCATCCGCTACGTGCTCGAGTGGTCGAGGCAGCTGCTCCCACCGCTTGGCTTCCTGAACCTCCAGCATGCAGAAACTCTAAGCGACGAATCGGGCGTACACAATAATCAATGATCCACGAGGGACGCTGCCACACCTCAGACGCCGCGGGCGGCGGGGTCCCAGATGCGCTTGTGGAGCTGGAGTTGCATCCGCACTGGAAGGCGATCCTCCAGAATCCAGGCCGCGAGCGCCT
>Ga0074045_10004308_pt1 | contig 12623 bp, 14 predicted proteins | sample BogForMeECP23OM2_FD_94442 | JGI IMG/M metagenome (GOLD analysis project Ga0074045, IMG submission 94442) | Bog forest soil microbial communities from Calvert Island, British Columbia, Canada - Bog Forest MetaG ECP23OM2 | ecosystem: Environmental > Terrestrial > Soil > Wetlands ... | reverse complement strand
CATCCTCTCCGACAGGCAGATCACTTTCTATTGCGTACGCTACTTGATCGGGTTTCCAGCGTTCATAGAATTTTCCTTCACGCGCAGACGGCCCGCCCATTCCGTCTGCTCCAATCAACATTTTTGCTTTGAAGATGCCGTATCGTGTCTTGACTTCAACTCCCGAATCCGATGTGTCGATTCTGTAGACTGGGTTTGCGTCAGATAGTTCCGCTCCCGCCTCAGTGGCCTTCTGAGCTAAGAAGTGGTCAAATTTTGAACGCGACGTCATGTAGGCGATTGTCCCGGTTTTTTCGAAATGATACTCATGTTCTGTGGTGTGTATGCGGACGGAGTTGACTTTTCTTTCGATCAGCCCATCTGGGAGTTTGAAATCAAGCAGCTTGAGGACTTTTGGTGTAACTCCTCCACCGCACAGTTTGTTTCTTGGAAACCGATCTTTTTCTAGAAGCAGTGTTCTAAGCCCATTTTTGGCAGCGGTCCTCGCAGCCCCTGATCCAGCAGGACCGGCGCCTACGACGATTAAGTCGTATGAGGACATGTAGGTGACCGATGGGAAATATGTGAAAGCTGATTTTTATTTTTCTCTACGCGACGACCAGCTATGAGAACGCCGGCTTGGTTATGGGAATTTGATGTTCATTGAGCCGTGTGGGCACGCGTCTATGCATTCCATACACATGATGCATTCTGGGTTGTTGAATTTCTCCCATGGCAGATCAAGAATTTTGATTTGCATCGGGCATTTCACTTCACAATGGGGACACTTGGTGCATTTTACGGGATCACGTTTGATTCCTACGAGGCTGTGTTTCTGGAATAATGCCATCAGAGCACCTGTGGGGCAGATGTATCGGCAGAAGAATCTTGGTACCTTCCAAGCTGAGACGAAGAAGCCAAGCAATATCAACAGCCGGATGGCCAAGAGTGGCGGAAGAAGGGTTAGGTCAGCCCATACTTGCTGAATTGTTGGGGGTTTTGTTATAATTGACATGAAATTCTCGCGAGCAAGCGTAAGGAGAGCTGGAAGGGTACCGAAGAGTGTACCGTCGGGTGAGAGCGCGATGAACGGTCCTGTAGCGAATACTCCGAGGGCATTCTTGAAGTCGGTGCCAGCGCCTAAAGATAGCGCTAGGCCAAGACTTCCGCTGATCAGCAGCGTCAGGAACAGAACCAAATATTTGAATTTCGTTCCGCTCTGGTGAGTTCGCGGTGAAACAAAATCTAAGCGACCTTTCAGAGTCGTGATTATGTCCTGTATGAATCCGATTGGGCAGACCCAGCCGCAAAATGCTCGACCGACAACGGCGCCGATCAGGAAAAGAGTTCCGACGACGATCCATGGAAATTCTGGTTGCGCCAGTTCAACTTGGATCAAGTCGAGAGAACTGTAGACGGCTGTAAAGTGTGAGTTGATGCTGGCAAGGATCGGCAACCCGAATGGGATTGATTGGACCTGCAGGTATGGGTAGATTTGCGTAAAGGCAAGCGCGTTAACCGCAAGTAGTGACAATAATTGAACGATTAAACGGGGAAAGGTCCATTTGTACTTGAACAGCCTTGTGTCTTCAGGTTTCTCTGTCAAGGCTTACCCCTCAAAGGTACGGGATCACGTAGGAATGAATAATGTATGAGAGAGTGTTGTATTCGTTAAAATATAATCCGACCATGAGTGAGACTAAGCCTACTAGTATTGCGTAGGCGGCTATGGTGCGTCTCAAACAGAACCAGACTCTCGCTAAGATTTTGATAGCGATTGCCCCACCTCTTAATTATACCTTTCCAACTGACCGGCGGTCGATTCTAGACCTAAAAATCATTGAAAGTCTGGGCTTTAGTTTTGGAGGGCTTCCGTCTCGTCGCAAGGTAAGGGGCACATTGGCCTTCAGCGTGAACTTTAAATCATATCATCTTATGCTAGACGATTCGATTCTAGAGTCTGAACCAGTGAAATGGTGACGCGATGGTCAGCTACGAGTTAGGTCAATCGATGAACACTATCTCGTATCGTGGCAAGAAGTTCACCAGTTCCTGTTTGAGTTGCAAAGATTTTCTGAATTGTTGTGGGAGTTCGACGTCAACCGAATTTGATGGCGCCTCTCCAACAAAAAAGAAGGTTGGGTTGTCACGTCGAGACTTTCTCAAGATTATGGGCGGCGTCTCAGCTGTTCTGGCCGTTGCTCCTTTCGCAGTCGCAGGACAGTACTTGATACCGCAGGTTCCGAAAACTTTCCAGCAGCAACTCGTGGCCAAAACAAGCGATATCGCGGTAAATGATTCTATGTTCTTCTGGTTCCCATTCACAACTGACCCAACATATACGAATATACTCATTCATCTGCCGCCTGATTTGGCTAAAGAGGCTGGAAGTGAATTTGTTGCGTATAATCGAACTTGCATCCATCTTCAATGTCTAACCTCCTATCTTCCAGGAGCAGAAATTATTGGCTGCCCGTGTCATGGAAGCATATATCGACCCACGGATGGATGGCCGATCGGCGGTCCTGCCGCTGAAATCGGACGTTATCTGCCTAACGTGACTTTGAAGATAGATGACGGTAATATTTACGCTGTAAACGTGAACTTGGACGACATCGGCTATGGGAATACAACTCCACCAGACTGGTAGATATTTTCCTGGATGATTTTGGATATGGCTACTCAACGATCCCAGACTGAATCCAAAAGCCCGGTCCAACTCTTAATCGACTGGCTTAATCAGCGATTAGAGCGTACGATCTTCCTTGGGCTTAAGTTCACGTTACCAAAGAAGTTCGTCAGCCCCTTAGGGTTCCTTGGTTTCCTAACGTTCTCGACTTTCGCGATCCTCGGAATATCCGGCGCACTCCTCATGCTTTACTACAGCCCATACGTGTTCTTCAACACGGTCACCGGAGCCGTTCAGTCACCTTACGATAGCGTTCAGTTGATCAACAATGTATATCCGTTCGGTTCGGTGTTGCGAAACATTCACTATCATGCTTCGAACGCTATGGTTCTCCTGGCTACCGCCCACATGTTCTATCAGTATTTTTCTGGGCGCTACAAGCTAAGGTACGAAGTGCTGTGGGTTACTGGGATAATAATTGGAATCTTGACGATTATCGAAGCCTACACAGGGTATGATTTGGTCCTGAACGTGCGAGGAATGCTTGCGATCAACATTGGTAGAGCTCTAGCGCGTAGCACGCCCTTCATGGGTCCGATGGCTTTCCGTTTGATGGCTGGAACCGGTTTGTCAGATTTGATTCTCCGATTTTACTCTGTTCACGTGTTCATCTTTCCGATGCTTATGATTCTGATAATGATGGTTCACTTTCCTCGCTACTTGGTTCTCGATATCCCGGTCGTTTCGATGGTCTCTGGAGTGATTTTGGTTACAGGGGGCTTGTTCCCAGTCGAGTTGGGAGCTAAATTCATCCCAACAGCTCAAGCGGGGATTACGATGCCGGAATGGTATCTGACGGGGATGTACGCCATAATCCGTACGGGTATAGACAAATTCCTGGCGGGCGCCGTGATTCCTCTGATCTTCGTGATAGTGTTCCTTGTGGTGCCTTTCTTGGATACGAGTAGGAAGTTGACCATAAGGGATAGGCCATTCTATACGGCCATGGGGTTAGCCGGGCTGGGCCAGCTGGCTCTCACTACTGTGTGGGGTTTCCGAGCTAACGATATTTTCATGGCTCTAAATTCGATTCCGCAGCTTGAGATTAATCCGTACATATTCTTCGGATCAGTGGTTTTCATTGGCGCAGCTGCATACGGAGGAACTTATGTGTACTTCAAATCCACTGCTCCTCCTCCAGGCGCGCGACCTACACATGGACGGAAACAGTTTCCGATTTACAAGTTAACGGGGAACGAATGGAGAGCGATAGTTATTTCTCTCTTGGGCTTCCAGGTGCTCTTCGACATCTACTCGGTCCAGGCATTCTTCTCAGGGTTCAAGAACGTTGTTTTGTTGCAGATTGGAATCGGTTTGATCGCTTTCGGAATTCTTGCTCACCTATATCGAATAGGGGCGGAGTAGAGAGAAGAGTTATTCACGATGACACAGCAACCGAAAGTAGTCCGTGGGCCTTGGGTCGGAGCTACTGCGATTCTGCTGGTTTTATTGGTTGGAACGGGCATGTTCTACTACCAGTTTGACGTATTGCCTGCTCAGATTGGTCCACCACACGTACCTCAGAACATTACGATCAACATAGTGGCCCAGCAGTGGGCGTTCATGGTTAACGGGACGATTGATACTCACACGACCCCTATTGTTGTTCATGTTGGAGATAATGTGACGTTCCATCTGCATGGCATATGGCAACAGGACCCTAGTTATTCTGAGCACGGGTTCTTCATCGAGGGTATAATGCAGGTGCCCATCGTTATTCCGAAGGGTCACGATGTAATCTATAGTATTGTTCCAACTGAACCCGGAGAATATACGATCATATGCACCGTTTATTGCGGTGTGGGACATCCGAACATGATGGGTTTGCTGGATGTTCTTCCTTAAGCTGACTTCTCAATTTGGAGGCTTGTGGATTGCAGGTAACCGTAACGGAAACTATGCGCAAGACCGTGCGGAACTACGTAGAAGTAACTAAGCCTCCGATCGTTTCTCTTCTTGTCTTCACGTCGTTGGCCACGATGATTGTGGCTTGGAGAGAGACTCTGGTGCCGTTGAGTTGGGTAGTGGTCGCTGTTGCGTTGGTAGCAATTACAGCTGCCAGTGCAGGTTGCGACGTTCTCACTTCATACATAGATCGTGATATTGACGCGATTATGGATAGGACTAAGAAGCGTCCGATTCCAAGCGGGAGGATTAAGGCAAACAGAGCACTGGTTTGGGGGCTCTTTCTAGCTCTCGCGGGTATGGCTTTGGCTTACTGGATCAACGCTTTGTCATTCGTCTGGATCGCGTTAGGCGTTTTCGACAATGTGATCATTTACAGTCTTCTCCTAAAACGGCGAAGCCGATTGAATATTATTTTGGGCGGCGTAAGTGGCGGGCTCCCGGTTATGTTTGGGTGGAGTGCTGTTACTAACAGCTACGCGTTGCTGCCGATTTTGCTAGCTGGTCTCGTCGTGCTATGGATACCCGGACATATTTGGAGTCTGGCGATATTCACTAGAGACGACTATAAACGCGCACATGTTCCCATGCTGCCCGTGGTGACGAAGCTCAGTACTGCTTTACGATGTATTGTTTCTACGGTTGTGTTGATGATTCCTTTTTCATTATGGATTTTCTTCGAGGGAAAGTTCGGTTTGGTGTATCTGGTCACTGCAGTTCTGTTCGGAATTTGGGTCCTTTATGTGAACTTCAAGTTGTTTCTTCATCCGAACGATGACTTAGCCTATAAGGCGTTCAAGGTTTCAAGTCCGTATCTCTTCACATTGTTCTTGGCGTTAATTATCGACAGTTTTGTGCATTTGATCTAGTCGTTCAAGATACGAACGGCCCGAGGCCTTTCGGGGGCCGACATGTTATCACGTCTTTGATTCCTTGCGTTTTGAGGAATCTGAGGAGAAGGTGGAATAGTAGATCGTTGCCCATGAAATGATCTGCCATCCTTCGCAGGTTTGTTGAAACAGCCATCGGGACACCCATGGCTTCCTTCCATCGTCTTTCATATTCGGAGAGCGGAACTTTGTTGCTGCGATGATCCGCGGCTACTTGCCCTGCGATGGTTCCTGTGATCATCGCCGTTGCGATTCCGCCGCCATTCGTAGGCATCACCATTCCTGCCGCGTCACCGACAGCAATCACGTTCTCGGAATAGGTTTTCTTGAACGGACCATCAACCGGTAGAACATCTGCGATCATCGGACCCGGTCTTCCGCCTTCGAGCTTCGTTTTTGTAAGCGGACAGTCGTGTAAGAAGAAGTCCAGGTAGCCTTTCCCATCATTTCGTTTTGAGTAAGATGTACGTATGCCTATGCCGACGTTAGCGGTTCGTTCACCTTTCGGTATGATCCATCCGTACCCGCCTGGTGCAAATTCTGTTCCGAGGTACATCTCTGTTACTTTCTGGTCGACATTGAGATCACTCATCAAATATTCGTAGTTAATCGCGACATTGTTTGCGGTCATGTTTTCTTCAGTCTGGATGCCTACCGCACGTGAAATTTTAGATGGAAAACCGTCTGCTGCGATCACTACCTTCGTTTCGACCGCATGTTCCACGTTTTTGCCTACCAATAATTTTTCGTTCGGTATCAGGGTGACGGGTGAGTTCAATTCGATTGTTCCGCCTAATTGTTCGACTTGTCTTGCTAGGCCCTGCTCAAGTGTAGTTCGATCGAGAACGTATGCTTGAAAGGGGAACTCGAAAGCACGTCCCTTTGGTGAAATTATTCGAATTGATTTGCATTCGTTGTCGATGGCCTCTTGAGGGACATCGAAAACGTTCATGTACGCGCCTGCATTCGGTAGAAGGTACTCCATTTCCTTTCGCACTGGGAAGTATTCGCCGCACTTGACTGGAACGCCGATCACGCCTTTCTTGTCGAATACGTGAACCGAACATCCTCTCTTGAGTGCTTCAATTGCCGCGTAGAGACCGCCAGGACCAGCGCCAACTACGACGATATCTACCGATTTCGACATTTGTTGTCTCCTTACGGAACGTGACAAGTGAGACGATCGAATGGCTGAATAAAATGGTTCTGCAGTTAACCTGCTAGGCCGGTAATGCCTGGTGTGAGGTAGGCGGCGACTTGGTAGAGATAGTTGAGGATTGGTCCCGGGTATAGGCCGATCACGATTATTAGGGCTGTAGAGACGAGGAGTACTGCGACCAGCGGAACGGGTTCCTTTAATCTGGTTGTAACGGAAGGTTCATCGAAGTACATTCTCTTGACTACCCACCCGTAGTAAGCCATCGAGAATGCGCTGTTTAAGACGCCGGCTAGTGCGAGCCACCATAATTTTCCGTCAACCGCAGCTGTGAAGAGCACTAGTTTGCTCATGAATCCGCTCAGCGGAGGTACTCCTGCTAATGCGAATAGTGCGATTGTTAGTGTAAATGCGGTTATTGGCATTCGTTTCGCTAATCCAGAGTACGAGTCGAGGTTAGTTGTGGATAGTTTGCTGTATACGGCTGCTGCAGCAATGAACGCCGCGGTTTTCATTACTCCATGGTTGAGGATGTGGAATAAGGCTCCTACTAGTCCCAGAGGATTCGGTGCGGCAAAGCCGATTAGTATGTAGCCTGCTTGAGCGATACTTGAATATGCGAGCATTCTTGTGAAGCTCTTCTGCATCAGCGCCGCAATATTTCCTAGAGTCATAGTGAGGATAGCGATTACCGCAAAAGCCGCTGCCCAGTCCAGTTTGAGGGCTATCATTGCAATGACGAAAACTCTGAGAAGCGCAGCGAAGCCGCCGTTCTTTGTTCCGGCAGCAAGGAATGCTCCAACAGTAATTGGAGCGCCCTCATACGCATCGGGGATCCACATATGAAATGGCACAGCGGCCACTTTCATTCCGAACCCCGCGATAAAGAGCACCATAGCTAACAGCGCGAGTGGGTCAAGTTTCGGTAACGCCATTCCCAGGCCGCTTGCCACCGCATACAGGTTTGTTGAACCGGTTATTCCGAAGGTCAGGGAGATTCCGTAAATTATGAGCGCGGATGAGAGCGCGCTCATGATGAAGAATTTCAGTGCTGCTTCATTCGAAATTGAATCATTCTTTCGAAATCCAGTAAGGACGTAGGTCGGGATGTTCATCAATTCCCATGCTAGGAATAGGGTGATTAAATCCACTGAGAACGCGATAAGCATCATTCCAAACGTAGCGAATAACAGTAACCCAAAATACGTATCCAGGTTCTTGCTGTCACGCATATACGAAAGCGATGCTACACTGACCAACAGAGTAATGAGGACGAAGACGGCCGTGAAATAGACTGAAAAACTATCAACAGATAAAACGCCGTAGATAAGATGAGGTTGAGGAACACCCTCTGAGATTAGAAGCATTACACCGCCGAAGGCGACGACGAGACCTAGAATCGACCAGTACGCGACAAACAAACGCTTGTGGATGCGGTTTCCAAGTCCCTGAATGAGGGGCACAAGGATGGCGAAGATTGGCAACGTGAAGAGAAGAATGGAAGTTGTGAGGTCCAATGGACTTCGCCTTTCAGGCAAGCGTCTAGGGAAATTGTTCACGTAAATAACATTTCGGGAGGCGATAGCAAACGTTTTTCTTAGCGACCTAACGATTCTGTGCGACTTACCTGAAACTGTGAGCATCTTATGTCCGGCTTGGAAACTATCAAAATCATCGTAGACGCGGAGAAAGAAGCGTCTCGGATGCTGGAAGAAGCACAACGGAAGGCTACGGAAATAAGGAAACAAATCGATGTCACCATTGAAAATCGGCGATCGGAAGCACTCCAATCCGCGAAACAGAAGGCGTCGGAGATTACAGAGCGTGCTGAGAATGAAGGCAAATCTGAGGCTGAGAAATTCGAACGTGAATCATCCGAGAAGCTTCGTGAACTTGTCACTAAATCTTCGAGTAAAAAGGAGTCTGCGGTCAAGAAGCTTGTAGAATTGGTGTTGAGTTGAAATGTCTGAAACCGCGAGGTTCACTGAAGATATCTTATCGATCGCACGAGAAAAAGCTCAATCAATCATCTCAAAAGCCCAAGAAGATGCGGACCGTATTCTGAACGAAGCCAAATCAAACTTTCTGAGAGAAGCTTCTGAAGTAGTAAAAACCGCTGAGACTGAGGCCGAGGCCATAAGACGACGACAAGTGAGCGAAGCTAGACACACCCTCAAACTCCGCGAGCAAGAAGAAAAGAACAAAATTCTCACAGAAGTTCTCGACCAGACCAGGAAGCGTGCTGCGGAAATAACTGCCGACGAGAACCGATACCTGCAATACCTAACCAAACTCTCAGTCGACGGGATTCAGGAGATTGGGTTAGAGAACGTAGTCCTCCACTTGAACGCCAATGATTTGAAACGTTTCGGCGAGAAACTTAATCGAGAGATCGGCAGACAAATGCAAAATCCAGGAAAAGTCGAGTTCGCCCGGGAGTCAATCGATGCTGCTGGAGGCGTCATAATTTCAAACGACGACGATACAATAAGAATTGTGAACACGTTTGAGCAGAGATATGAAGCCCTAGAAGCACGATTACTTGTCGAGGCAGGAAAACTCCTGTTCAACGAATAAACAGAGTGAGTTAAGTCCGCTAATGACAAGCGCAGGAAAATACGCGGAATTAGCGGCAGCTACACGATCCTTCAAGGCAGAACTTATCCAAAAGGATCAGATAGAACGGCTGGTCGAGGCAGGGTCGCTCTCCGAAACGGTTAGCCTTCTAACCGATGGCAAACTAACTTTCAGTGAAGGTTCAGAAATCGGAACGGTGGAATCCTACCTGATCGAACGAGTGATTGAGGTAGCTCACGCGCTCTCCCAATATGCACCGCATGACTCCCGCCAGCTCATCAAACACATTGCCAAGCAATACGAATACGGATGTGTGAAGCAAGTCTTGAGAGCTATTGCGGGCCAAGAAGCACCAGAAGACGCTCTGAGGCATCTTGCTCCAGCGGGCAAATTCACGTTCGAACGATGCAAGGAACTGATCGAGTCAAGAAATCCGGGAAGAGTTGTAGATGAACTTGATGATGAGGGGATGAAGAAAACAATCACTTCCAAACTCAGCGGAGATAAAAGCGGACTGGGAGCAGTACTTACCATTGATCAGTACTACTACACGAAACTATGGTCAACTTCAAATCTTCCCGATCCACTAGATGCGCAGTCCGCCAGAGGACTCGTTGGGCAATTAATTGATCACCTGAATATCCTCCTTGCCTTCCGAGCACGCCTGATCGGCTTGGATTCCAGGTCCACCGCAGACCTGCTGATTCCTGTAAATTACGCACTAGGTCGCGCTTTAACAGAGCTTACAGAAGCGACAAACGTCGCCAGTCTGATGAGAATCATTGAAAAAACTCCATACGTTCGTGCGTTCCAAGGACAGTCGCCGGTCGAAGGCGATGTTGGAATAGTGGAACTGGCTCTGCTGCGCAATCATGCCAAGAACTGCTTCGACGCGTTCGCCGGATCACCCTTCAATGTCGGCCTGGCACTATCGCTACTCTTCCTCAAAACCTACGAGTTACGCGATCTCTTCAGCATCATAAATGCCAAAGTGAACAGCGTACCCAACGATCGTATCACTGATTCGTTGATTTTATTGTAACTGCCAAGCGTTAGAAAGCATTATAACCCGATTCTAGTTGTAAGCGCTCGAAACAGGTGTATGAAGTGAAGTCGAAACGGCTCCTGCTTAGCTTCTTGCTGATGGGTATCGGTGTCGTTACAATTTCATCAATGGTCGTTGTTGCTTTCTCCACAGGTCCGACTCAGGCTGCTTCTGGGGCGGCGAACTCTGGGCTCTTAATTATCGGCGCAGGTATCGCTGCAGGTCTAGCGTCATGCGGTGCCGGCATCGGTCTGGGAACCGCTAGTGCAGCCGCAATCGGCGCTATCGCAGAAAAACCGGAAATGTTAGGCCGAACTCTGCTGTTCGTCGTACTGATTGAAGCTATCGCCATCTACGGCTTAGCAATGTTCTTCATCATCTACTCCAGACTCTAACCGCAGAATCTCCACGCAAGCGATGAGTAGAAGCGCAAAATTCAGGAACGCAATCCAAACCAAATCCCTAAACCAGTTAACCAAAACTCTAGGCGAAATAGCCGAGCTACTCGCCTTTCAACTTAAGCCACCGTACACTGAGATAAAGCAGCTCAAGGCTCAGGAAGAGGACGACCGCTACCTTCTACAGTTTCAAGGTACGCTCAGACTTCCCTATCGAAGCCTTGAACGATCTGACGAAGGGCTCATATTCTATGTAGACTTCACTGGCGAAGCAATATCGGACCTACCCAATCCGCCGATTCACGAACTTCTCTATGAAGCATCAGTTACCTCCTTGACAATTTTCGGGTATGGTGAAAGATGGCCGGGTGAAATTGTGGAGGTTCAGAGAGAATTGGATGGTTTGGAGGTTCACGGTTCAACGGTTAAGAAAGTTAGCCTAGATCGCCTGCTCGTGATCTTGGACGAGGTTTGATGCTAATGTATCAATGGGATTGCTCGGACAGCGGGCATTATGACTCCGAGCATCAGTCCGGGTTCGAAGCCTAGTATCAGTAAGGGGACGAGGAAGGCTGCTAGAGTGAGTAATGTGTAATATGGTGCTTCTCGCGATGTCATTGCTTTAGCTACTGGCGAAAGAAGTACTCTGCGCAGTGTCCAGACGAAGTAACCCGCAGTTATACCTGGAACTAAAACTGCGATGGCATAGAACGGATTCACTGACATCCCGGCAAGAATTATGGTATATTCGCTGATGAAGTTACTGAACCCAGGAAAGCCCATGGCTCCGAGCGACGCCAGTACAAGCAGGAAGCTTGTTTTCGGCATTTGGTTTGAGAGGCCAGGTAATTCTCGAATGGTCCTGGTACCCATATGTTCGTGTATCACTCCTGACATAAGGAATAGGCAGCCTATTGCACAGGCATGATTGAACATTTGGAATACTGCGCCGCTTACTCCAACCGTGGTAAGCGTGAAGGCGCCGAGGAGAACGTATCCCATGTGGCTGACGCTTGTTAGTGCGATCATTCGTTTGAGGTCTTGTTGCGTGACTGCTACTATGGCTCCGTAGAACATTGTCAGTAAGCCGAATCCAATGAATATAGGGGCGAGATACTTTGACGCTTCAGGCATTAGAAACAAGTTCATACGAATGAAACCGTATCCTCCCATTTTCAGCAGAACCCCCGCAAGCAGCACGCTGATGGGTGCTGGGGCTTCTACGTGAGCGTCAGGTAGCCAAGTGTGAAAAGGTACTATCGGTAATTTGACGCCGAAGCCGATGAAGAAACCGATTGAAATCATGATTTGAAGCGGAAGGGGAAGATGCAAGTTGACCAGGTCAATAAAATTGAACGTGTGTGGTGATGAGAGGACGTAGAGTGAAATGAAACTCAGCAAAATCAGAATGCTTCCGACGTGAGTCATTATTAGAAATTTCATAGCAGCATACTTCTTGCGTGGTCCGCCCCAAACCCCGATGAAGAAGAACATCGGGATAAGCACCAGCTCCCAGAAGACGTAAAACGCGATTAGGTTTAGAGACGTAAACACGCCGAGGATAGCGCCTTCAAAGATAAGGAGGAGAGCACTGTACTCTTTCACTCTCGTTTTAATTTGTTCAATTGAACCAGCAGCAGAGAGTGTTGTTAGAAAGGTTGAGATGAGCAGGAGTGGTAGGCTGATTCCATCTATGCCTACGTAGTATGTCAGCCCGAAAATTTTCGCCCAATCATATATCTCCACGAGCTGAAACCCTTGGATCGACCAGTTGAAAGTTACGAAAATGAAAAGCGTCACGGCAACGGTGAACGCCGAAATGAGAACGGTTAGTGTTTTGCAAAGTTTCTCGCTCTTGATACCGGCGAGGTAGACAACGAATGATCCGATTACTGGCGTGAAGATCAGTAGAGATAGTAACATCATTTTCTCAGCCTCAAATTAGGAAAAATAATATGGCGACTATGAGTGCGAATAATCCGAT
>Ga0074045_10004307_pt1 | contig 12625 bp, 9 predicted proteins | sample BogForMeECP23OM2_FD_94442 | JGI IMG/M metagenome (GOLD analysis project Ga0074045, IMG submission 94442) | Bog forest soil microbial communities from Calvert Island, British Columbia, Canada - Bog Forest MetaG ECP23OM2 | ecosystem: Environmental > Terrestrial > Soil > Wetlands ... | reverse complement strand
CCACCACCGTCGCGGTGACAATGATGACCAGCTCGACCACCGAGTGGTTGAAGTTCTTCGAGCGGAAGAGCTCGCCCAGAATGGGGACGCTCGCGATGCCCGGCATCTTGCTCATGATCTCGGTCGTGCGGTGGTCCAGCAGGCCGGAGACGATGAAGCTCTGGCCGTTCTGGATCTCCACCTCGGTCTCGGTTTGCCGCGTGGAGAGCGCTGGAATGGTAAAGCCCGAGATGGTGACCGCGTTGCTGAAGTCCAGCGTGCTGACCTCGGGAGAGAGTTTGATGCGGATGGAACCGTCGGGATTGACCGTCGGCGTGAAGTCGACCTTCACGCCATAGGGACGGAACTGGATGGTGATCGCGGTGGCATTCCCGGTTCCGCCCTGCACCACCGGAAACGGAAATTCGCCGCCGGAGAGGAAGCGCGCGGGCAGTCCGCTGAGGGTGGTCAGCGTCGGCTCGGCCAGCACCTGCAGAATCTGCCTCTGTTCGAGGTCCTGCACGGTGAGCCCGACGTTGAGTTTGGAGTTGTATAGAAAGATGTTCAGCGGATCGCTGACGATCAGCGAGGAACCGCTGCCGGTAGCGGTGGAACTGAACTGCTGGGTCGAGGTTCCAATGGCGGTGCGGCCTCCCGCAAAGATGTTGACCCCCAGTTGATCCAGGCGGGTGCGATCGACCTCCACAATGCGCAGCTTCAGTTGCACCTGCTTGCCATGCACGGGAACCACGACCAGGGAGTTAACGACATCCTTCGAGTACAGCGAAGCCATCTTGAGTGCGGCGTCTGAGGAAGCATCGCTGGCGACCGACCCGGTAAGGAAGACCTTGCCTTCGCCTGTATCGACGTGGATGGAGGAGCCGGGGAAGGCCGCATCGAACGAGGCGCGCAGAGCATCGGGATCGAGGTCCGCGGAGACCGTGTACATGCGGTGGCCGCCTGCCTCGTCCCACAACACCATGCTGCTGACGCCCGCGGTCTTCGCCGTCAGAACGATCTCGCTGGTTCCCGAGGCGTAGGTCTGCAGCACCGACGGGTTGCCGACGTAGATGCGGCGCAGCGGCGTGGCCGAGGTAAGCACAACAGAGCGGCCCACGGTCATATGAAGCACGTCGCTGGCGCCCGCGGAGTGAATGGCGGGCGGCACAGATGCTGCATTTTGCGTCTCGGCAAAGGGCTTGTCCGCAAGAGCGCGGCTCTGCGCGGCGGCCCCATCGAATGCACTGAAGCTCAAGAGCAGCAGAATCGCAAACGCGGTGACGCGGCCCGCGTTGGTCCGACCCAGGTTGACTTGGTTCGGGTTGGCTGGGCCCCGCTTGGCCGGATGTGAGGTGCGGAGGTTCATGGTCTGGCTCCTCCATTCGGCGTTGCGGCCGGCTGCGTGTCGCCCGAGCCGCCAAGAACGGTTTCGATCTCCTGACGTTGCGGGGCTGCCGGAGCTGCCGGCGCTATCGGGTGGGTGACGGTGCGCGCCACCGCGGGCACCGGACCGGAGAGTTGCGAGAGCAGCATCGGAGTGTCTCCGCTACGGCTGGTGTCCGCTCCGTTGCGCAGAACAAAGTGGATCGCGCCCTGAGTGCTTGCCAGAACGGCGCGCTCCGCCTGCTCCGGAGTCAGCAACAGCGTCACCACCGTAACGTCCGATGTTTTGCCCTCGGGGTCGGGTTCGAGCTGGTGGCCGGCGGCCAGGACAACGGCGTTCTGTAGAACGTTCGCCGTTATAGGCTCGGGCGAGATGTCCGAGTGGTAGGTCACCAGCACGTCGAGATGCGAGCCGGGAACCAGAAATCCGGCGACGCCAACCACCTCGTCGGAGCGCAGCGCGATGGCGCGCATGCCGTCCGGAATCTTGCTGGCAAGGCCGGTGCCGGACCCCGCGGCAGAGAGGTCGCTATCCAGGATGGGCTGGCCTTTGCCCAGTGGAAAGAGGACCTCGCGGCCAATGACCTCGGCGGTCTGCGAAAACGCGCCATTGATGGGATCGCTTCCCGGCCATGCAACAAACTCGATGTCCTCGGCCTTCAGCACTTCGCCCGCCTGCAGCGCACGCGACGGTGCCGCGTACATGACGTCTGGATGCTTCTGCACCGTGGGCGTCGCGGTCGACTTTTTGTAGACAAGCCATGTACACAGGCCGGAGACAAACAGAGCGAGTATGAGGGCGATCAGGATGCGCTTTGAGTTCATGGATGCGCCTCCCAAACCACGCTGCAGAGTGTGTACAGGCATCCCGCCGCAATGGGCAGCGCAAAGGGCAGGCGAAGCGTGCGCGCGTTGCTCAGCCTCAGCTCCGGATGCGGCTTCAGGCCGTGCCGGCCATGATGATCGATCAGATCGACGACGTTGCGCAGCGTCTCGCCGAGCCGCCGGTTATAGATGCCGATGGCCAGCGCAAACACCGCGCCCGCCAGGACGGTTGAGATCACCACCAGAGGCAGCGCGGAGAGCCCGGAAAAACATCCCACTGCGGTCATCAGCTTGACATCGCCCGCGCCCATGCCTCCGGCCAAAAAGAAGATCAGAAAGATGCCCCCGGCGATCAGTCCGGCAAGCGCCGCGTCTCCCAGTCCACGCCAGCCGCCGCTGATCGCGTGCAGCATCAGGCCGGCGACGATCGCCGGACCGGTAACGAAGTTTGGGATCCTGCGCTCTCGGACGTCCGTGACTGAGCCGATGCCGGCGCACAGCAAAGAGCCTCCGAGAAACATCAGTTGCTGGTCAAGAACATCCATAGGGAACACCAGTGCGTGTCATGCGAACCAGGTTGCGACGCGGCAAAGAGAAAAAAGACGGACCGGGCACAGACTGGCGTAAACCAATATTGGCGGTGAGCGGTGACTCAGCACGTCGAACCGTGCCGCATCACCGCTCGCAATCTCCGTCTCCGAGTCTTGCTGCAGGCGCCTTGCTGGTTATGCCATTGCGTTGGTGAGGCTGTTGCCAACCGAGTTGAATGCGTTGCTGATCTTGCCCGAGAGTCCGGTCATGGCGACAACCGCGCCCAGACCGATCAAACCCGCAACCAACGCGTATTCGATCAGGTCCTGGCCCGACTCGTCCTTTACGAAGGAGGCAAACACATGCTTGATGTTCTTCATATTGATATTTCTCCTGAGGTGCTGCATATACGCCCCGATTCCGCGAGTGTCGTCCAACCACTCTCAGTCGATGCGAGCTTTGATTCTTCTATCGGATGGAATGGCAAAAGCATGAGTTCGACGGGTGTCCCGGCCCGCTTTTTGCCTTGTAGATTCGTCCCGAGATGGGAAGAAGCCGCGCAGACAGACCGGGCGCGCCGGAGGATGCCCGGCGCAGCCAGGTCTCAGAAGCACAGCGATGGAAGCGAAGCCTATTGCAGATGCGCCACTGCCCCACCAACAGCGGCAACCTGCTTAGGAAATCTCTAAAGAAGCCCCGGTGTTGAAAGGGCGGTACCGGTAGCCCAGGGCTTTAGCCTCAGGGCTTTCCGCCGTAAGTGCGGCGATTGCAACGCGGCTTTAGCCGCCGAGGGAATCTCTAACACATGTTCAGAGGTTCGTTAGCGTGGAGTCGCAGGCCTGGGGCGCGTCAGTTCGTAGATCGATTGCGGAACGCTGGCCACTGCGCACAGAACTCCGCGCGCTCGCCTGCCTCATAGTCTTCGAACTCGAAGCCTGAGCTCACCGTGCATCCCACCAGCGCCCGCTCGCCGCCGGCTGCCAGCCGCGACCCCTGCCATACGCTGCGCCGCACCACCACCTGCGGCCACTCGCCCTCGTCTAGCCGGTTGCCCAGGCGCTATCTTCATCTCCGCCACAGCGGATCAGTTGCGCAAATTATCGACCGCAGCAGCTCGCAGGAACTTGAGTGGATCGAAGCGCGCATTGTCTTCCGCTGCGGCAGGGGCAAGCTGGGCAACTTGGGCGGCTGGAGTTGGCGCGACGCGGAAGACCGGCGCGACTGCGGCAATCGGCGCTGCCGGCGCGTCTGGTGTTGAGGCGGCTCGAAAGACCGGTACGGCTGGAGTTGGGGCACTTCGAAAGACCGGGGCAACCGGCACGACTGGTTCTGTCGATGGATGATCGAGTTCCTTGCGCAGGAGGGCGCAGCGGAAACGGTCGAACTCGTAGGCGCCGAACTGCGGCAGCTTCTGTGCCTCTGCGTCAGCCTTCTGCCACGCCTCCTCGGCTTCTTTCAGGCGGCCTTCGATCCAGAAGAGCGCGCTCTGCGCGAGCCAGGTATCGACGCTGAAGCGCTTGAGCTTCTTGGCCTCCATCCGCTCCCACCAGATGCGGGCGGCGACAGCATTGCGGTTCAAATAAGCATGGCCAATGACGAAGGGGGTATGCACTGGACCGGGAAGATCAACCGAATAGTTGTTGTAGATCGCTTCAGCCGTGGCGAGAGCGACACGCGCCTCGGTAATGCGACCGGTGTCCAGAAAGTAGTTCGAAGCGCAGAGATGCAGATTCACTCCCCTGAACTCCTGCGGGAACCGGTTCGCCGCGCGCTGGATCGCATCGATGTCCAGGTCCCTGTAGCGTCGTTCTGTCACCAGCGTGGATGCAAGGCTGTTCATGGTGCGGCGGTAGTCATCCAGCGGGCTCTTGGTGAGGATCTGGAGGATTTGCGCTCCATCGGAGTACCCACCGTCTTCGGTCATGAACGGAAGCATATTGGTGACTGCCGCTATGAAGCTGAAGGACGCAGTATACGCAACCAACCTCCACGTTTGCGCATAAAACGGCCAGTTGAAGCGCAGAACGAAAAAGAGGGCCAGCGATCCGAAGAAGATATTCGAGAGCGGGCCCGCGGCGATCATCCACAGGTCGTGGGCGCGAGGCTGCTTCGGGTTGGTGGGGACTACGCGCACCGCTCCGCCGAGGTTGTCGAACCCGGACGCGACAAACTTGAACTTCCATTTGCCTTCGCGCTTGCGCCACTGAAATGGCCCCGCGTTGAAGCTGAGAAGCTTCATGTGGAAGCCCCACGCAATCAGCGCATGACCGCACTCATGCAGAATCGTGGTGGTGAGAACGGCAATGGTGAACAGAACGAACCAGGGCATACGGCCGCGGTACAGCAGACCGTGCGAGCGTGCCCACGTCGACCAGAGATACATGCAAGCGAACTGCGCGGCAATCGACAGCGCGGTGAACACCCGATTCATCCACGGGCTGGTTCGGTCGCCGGCGATGGGAGTTCGTTTTACGGCCGCAGCAACCGGCTTCGGCGATGTCTCGCTCTGCGGTGCGGACCGTGATTTACCTTGACCGAAGAGGAATAGGCCCACGGCCCCAATCGCCAGAACGATCAACCCAGGCGTCGCGTAGGTCAGGTTGGAGTGTACATACCAGAGGATGAAGAGCCCCTCGCAGAGAGTCACAAGACTTGCGACGATGGCCCACGGATTGCGGTACTGGCTCGGCTTGCGAGTGGTCTGCCACGCCGCGGCAAAGACCATGGAGAGAAGAAAGAAGACTGTCAGCGATATAGAGTGGCGCAGCGGAGAGACGACGTAAGTCGCCGGCAACGGCCTGGTCAGGTTGTGGACGACTGCCGCTAGCAGCACCACGGCCTGAAGTGCGAAGAAGCCACGGATACGTCTCTTGAGGAATCGCATATAGGTCAAAGGCTATATGGTTGCTGTGCATCGTCCTATAACCCTTTCGATGTAGATACAAAATGACTTAGTGATAGATGACACGCGCGCGGGATGCAGAAGCAGAACACGGTCCATCCGGACTCAACGCTTCGCCATAACCAGCAGGGTGAAGAGCTTTCCTGGCGCAGATGCGACGACCCGCCGCTCCTCGACAACCATCCCCCGCGATTGCAGAACGTCAACCACCCGCTTCACATCCACCGAAGTGTGCCCGGCGCCCAGCGCTTGTAGCGATTGAACGCCAGAGTCGCTCACCGGCGTCGCGCGTTCATCGTGATTCTGAAAGACGAAGGCGATCCGCCCGTCGTTCGTCACCAGCGACGGAGCGTAGTCCAGGAATGAGTCCAGCTTCAGATACTCGACCACAAGCGCGGCGTACACCAGTTCAACGGGATCGGAGAACGGAAGCCCGTCCGACAGATCGCAATGCACCGTCTCGAACTTGTCGAACCTCGCCGAATGCCGCGCACAACACGCTTCCAGATATGCCGCATTGACGTCGACCGCAACCACTCGCCGTGTGACCAGCGGATCGATGCACTCAAGACCATTGCCCCCGGCCGACCCCAGCAGCGCGAGGGATTTTGGACGATACCTCTCCACCAGGCGGCGCAGCGTGTCCGCAAGCAACGATGCTTGCGCGACTGAGACTGCGCTCATGTGCCGCTCATAATCGGCGAGCGGAATCTCCAGCCAGGGGCTGTGCGGAGACCGTTTCATCGCGCATCACCAGCCATCCCCATTACTTGGAAAGGCTGTTCAGCGTAGGCGGCGCAGGCGGCGGCGCTGGTGTAGGGGCCAGAATATCGGCGGAGGCCCCGGTGGCAACGCCGTCCAGCTTGGCCTGGAAGACGATGACCTGCTTGATCATGTCGTAGGGAATGTCGAGCGGGAGCGCGCGGCCGTTGACCGCCAGCGTGGGCGTCTCCGTGATCTCCGCGTCGACGGCCAGTTTGATGTTGGCTTTGACGATGTTCTTGGTCTCCTGGGTTCCGGCGCAGGCGGCGATGGCGTCCCCGTCGAGTCCGGCGCGCTGGGCCGCGGCCCGCAGCAGGGTGTCTTCCGTAGCCGGCGCCAGCGCTTCCTGGGTGTCGAAGACGCCCGCGGCGTACTTGAAGAAGGCCTCGTCCGACTGCTTCTGGGCGCAGACACCGTAGGCCGCGGCCTTGAAGGCGGAGGGATGAATATCGACCAGCGGGAATTGCTGGAAGACGACGCGGGCGGCGGGAAAGTCCTTGACGATCTGGTCCATCGTGGCCTGCGCCACCTTGCAGTACGGGCACTGCAGATCGGCGAACTCCACCAGCATCAGGTCCTTGCCGGCAGCGCCGCGAGCAGCTCCACTGGCCTTGGCTTTGAGCAGATCGCGTGTGGCGGCGTATGGAGTTGCGCCGAAGGATACGAGGGTAGACCCCTGAATGATGTGATTGCCGTCCGGGGTGACGTACATGACGACGGCCTGCGGCTTGGCGTCGGCAGACTTGCCGACAATGAAGACGATGACCTTGGAGACGTTGGGTGCGGCCGTGGGCTCAATGGCCATCACGCGCCACAGCCGGTCGGAATCGAAGCCCCATACCTGGTTGAGGAAGGCGTTCACCGTCTCCAGCGTCGGCGATGCGGCGGTAAAGTTCCTCGGGTCTATCGGAGGCAGCGGATCGGCGGGCACGGCATTCGCAACGGGCACGGGGGGCGGGGCAAGATACGGCGCCTGCGCCGCGGGAGCGGAGGGCGTGGCCGCTGGGGCCTGTTGCGCTGGGACGGCAGGCGCGGCCTGCGCCAATGCCACGCCCGTGCCCAGGCTGAGGGTGATGGCGAAAGCTGCGGCCGTGATCCAACCCGGAACGGACTTCAAAGCTGTACCTATGCTCTTCAATGTGGTTCCCTTCTTCTTTGGTTGCATGTTCTTTGTGCGGTTCCTGTTCATTCTACCGGGAACAGCCCATCGCTGCGCAATGCGCGCCTCCATTCCGGTTAGAGCATTTTCGCAATTGCTATCGACTAAAAATGAATTGTCATTCTGAGCGCAGCGAAGAACCCCCGCATTTTGCTCGCTATGAGACGGTCTACACCTTTAGCAAAAATGCTCTAATACTTTGACGGAGCTTCCCCTTTGGCGGTTACAGTTCGACCTTCACGGCGATGGGAAAACGCCGCCCATTGCCGAAGGACTTTGGCGTCACTTTGAGGACGGGCGCTGCCTGCTGGCGCTTATACTCGCTGCGCTCCACAAGCTGAAGTACGCGCCGGACCAGGGCCAGATCGACCGGACCGCCGGCCGCCTTCCTCTCGTCAACGATCTGCTCGGCGGAGGCGTAGCGTTCCACGTAGGCCTCCAGGATTGGATCGAGGACCTCGTAGGGCGGCAGCGAGTCGGTATCGCGCTGGCCGGGACGCAGTTCAGCCGATGGCGGCTTCTCCATCGTCGCACGCGGAATCACCTCGCGCTCGCGGTTGGCGTAGCGGCTCAGCGCGTAGACGCGTGTCTTCAAGACGTCGCCGATCACAGCCAGCGCGCCCACCATGTCTCCGTACAGCGTGCAGTAGCCGGTGGACATCTCGCTCTTGTTGCCGGTGGTCAGCACCAGAGCGCCAAACTTGTTCGACAGCGCCATCAGCAGCGCGCCGCGGATGCGCGACTGCACGTTCTCTTCCGCCAACCCGAACGGCGTTCCCGCAAACAGCGGTTCCAACGTGCTCTGGTACGCGGTAAACGCGTCGTGGATGGCGATCAGCTCATAGCGGATGCCGAGGTTCACGGTCAGCGCGCGCGCGTCGTCAACCGAACCGGTGGAAGAGAACTCGCTGCGCATTCCCACGCCGAGCACATTCTCCGCGCCCAGCGCCTCCACCGCGATGGCCGCCACCAGCGCCGAGTCGATGCCGCCCGAAAGTCCAACCAGCGCCTTCCTGAAGCCGCACTTGCGCACATAGTCGCGCGTGCCCAGGACGAGAGCGTTCCATGTGTCTGCAGTATCGCTGGATTCGGCAATGCCGGCTGCGGTCGGCTGCAATGCCTCCGTATCGAAGACGATCAGGTCTTCGCGGAAGGATGCGGCCTGCGCCACAACCTCGCCATTGGAAGCGATCACGACCGACGATCCGTCGAAGACCAGCGAGTCGTTTCCCCCAACCTGGTTGACCATCGCCACAATCGCGTTGTGCCGGCGCGCCAGCACACTGAGCATCTTGCGCCGCAGTTGCGGTTTGCCGCTCCAGAAGGGCGAGGCGGAGATGTTCAGCACCACGCGCGGGTGCACGGCCAGCGGATCGGGCAGCGCGCGCCACTGCCGCATCAGTTCGTCGACCGGGTCCACGGGGTAGAGGCGGCGCCCCCAGAAGCCCTTGTCGTTCCACGCGTCCTCGCAGATGGTGATGGCCAGCGGCTGGCCGTTCAGCACGGTCAGGGTCTGCTCCGTGGCCGGTTCAAAGTAGCGCTGCTCGTCGAATATGTCGTAAAAGGGCAGCAACATCTTCTGCTGCACGAAGCTGACCTGCCCGCCTGAGAGCAGCGCGGCAACATTGCGTGCGTGCTTTCCTTCGTATGGCTTGCCATCGACCGGGCCGATGGGCAGAGCGGCGCCGCAGAGAATCGCCGGGCCATCGGCGGTGTGGGCCGCAATCTCATCCAGCGCCTGTCGTGCGCGGTCGAGAAACGACCTCTTCTCCAGCAGGTCGGCCGGCGGGTATCCGCAAACGGCGAGTTCCGGGAAGACGGCCAGGTCCGCCCCGGCCTCCGCGGCGCGCGCGGCGAAGTCGAGGATGAGCCGCGTGTTTCCGGCAAAGTCCCCAACGGTCGGGTTGATCTGGGCGAGTGCGATCTTCATAACACAGTTGTGAGTTGCAGGTTGCAGGTTGTTAGATGGGCTAAAGTTGTCAGTTGTTCGAAGAGACAATCTCAGTTTACCGCTTAGGCAAGCTGCACGCCGGCAGATCGGCCTGCAACTCGCAACCTGCAACTGACAACCTGCAACTGTCCTACGTGCCGGTGCCGCTCAGGACGACGCCGATGGTGCGCACCAGGATCTTCATATCGAGAAACAGGCTCCAGTTCTCCACGTAGGCCGTGTCCAGCGAAATGTAGCTGTCGAACGAGGGGTCCTGCCGCGCCTCAACCTGCCACAGTCCGGTCATTCCGGGCAGAACTTCGAGGCGGCGCAGGTGCGCGAGGTCGTACTGCTCCACCTCGGAGCCCATCGGCGGCCGCGGGCCCACCAGGCTCATCTCGCTGCGCAGCACGTTGTAGAACTGCGGCAGTTCGTCCAGCGAGTACTTGCGCATGAAGCGCCCGACGCGCGTGATGCGGGGGTCGTTGGCGATCTTGAACAGGATGCCGTCGCGCTCGTTCTTGTGCACCAGCTCTTCCTGCAGTTTGTCCGCATCGACGCACATGGTGCGGAACTTGTAGCAGGTGAAGGTGCGGCCCTTGCGCCCAATGCGTTGCGCGCGGTAGAAGATGGGGCCCTTGGAGTCGAGCTTGATGGCCGCCATCAGCAGAAGCAAAAAGGGCCAGCCCAGCAGCAGGGCGATGGCAGCGCCCGTCACATCCAGCGCCCGCTTCAGCAGGAAGGCCCCCATGGGCAGGTCGCGACGATGCAGCGGGATGGTGGGAAACTGTCCGATGTACTCCACCGGAGCGGCCCATGCCAGGCCGTCGTAGAGGTCAGGCACCACGCGGACGTCGATGCCGTAGCCGCGTGCCTCTTCCACCAGGCCGATCACCAGCTTCCTCTCCGCGGGCACCGAAAAGAAGATCTCGTCGACAAACAGCGAGCGGGCCAGCGAGAGGCAGTTGCGCATGTCGCCGATCACGTCCGCATCGCCGGATTCAGCCTCGGGCTCGGTGAGGGCGACGAACCCCTTGAAGCGGAACCCCAGGTGGCGCAGGCTCTCCAGATGGTTGCGCAGCGCGTGGGCGACGCGGCCCGCGCCGACGATCAGTACATTGCGCGTCATCAGGCCCTCGCGATAGCGCCGGTAGACCATCTTGCGCCAGATGGCGCGCCGGCAGCAGAGAAGCACCGTGGTGAAGATCACCGTCAGGACAACCACGATCCGGGAGACCATCTCGGCGCGCGCTAGATACAGCGTGCCGCACAGCAGAAGTCCGGAGGTCAGCGCCGCCTGCACCGTAAGGCGCTGCTCGTGCAGGCCGCTGCGGTTCAGAATGGGTTCGTAGAGCCCATAGGACCGCGCGATCACAATCAGCAGCACCCCAAACCACGCGACAAAAGCCAGCAGGAACGGCGACGCGATATGCAGCAGGTAGGCAGGCTGCGAGATGACATGCATCCCGCCGGGCACTCGCACGCGTACACGCAGCGCCACCAGGGTGGCGATCGCCACGGTCGTAACATCGAGTACAGCCCAGATCAGGCTGTTGACCGAGGGGCGGTGAAACAGCCCTGTACTCACCGACGGACTTCCATCGGTCACTGTCCAACTCCGTCCTGGAAGAATTGCTTGGTCCAAATAATCAGGTGTTGCCATAGCCGTATGCCTCTCACTCCAGCAACGCACATCTTCACGCGTCAACAGCATCCCATGCCGATAGACCCAACTCAGCTTATAAAACGCTAATGTTCACCCTACTCTCTGGGTAGGACACAATTGAAGACAAATCAATGTCCTATATTGCTACATCGGAGTAATACGCTAAGGCCCCCGCGCGTCATCCTTATTCTTCTCATAATACTGAAAATAAAGAGAAAAATCAACCGCATTTGTATGAATATCCGGTAAGTCATGACTCAAAGGTTGTATCCCTAGACGGGCAGAACAAGTTCATCCAGGGTTAGAAATTCCTTAAGTACAGGGTCCTCGCTTCGGTCCATCTCTTCCACGCTGCCGAAGAAGCGGGCCTTCCCCTGATGCAGAAAGACAATCCGGTCGGCCAGCTTGCGCGCAAAGTGCATGTCGTGGGTCACCACGATGCTGGTCAGATGCAGTTGCGTCTTGAGGCGTTCAATCAGCTCGCCCAGCAGATGCCCCATCAGCGGATCCACCATCGTCGTTGGCTCGTCGTAGAGGATGGCCTCCGGCTGGCTGGCCAGCGCGCGCGCAATGGCCACCGAGCGCTTCATCCCGGTCGATAGATCGCTCGGCAGCAGCTCCTCCATCCCGGCCACGCCAACCATCTCCAGCATCCCCCTCACAATCTGCTGGATCTGGTCCTCGGCCAGGTCGCCCCGCTCGCGCAGCGGGAAGGCGACGTTCTCGCCAACCGAGAGAGAATCGAAGAGCGCGCCGTTCTGGAAGACCATGGTGACCTTGCGCCGCACCGCCTGCAGCTCGCGTTCGCTGAAGCGGGAGATCTCCTCGCCCCCCACCAGCACGCGCCCGCTGTCCGGCTTCAGGAATCCCATCACGATCTTCAGCGCCACCGACTTGCCCACCCCCGACCGTCCCAGAATGCACAGTGTCTCGCCGGGCAGAACGGAGAAGCTCACGTCCTCCAGCACCACCAGGCTGTCAAACGCAATCGAGACGTGGTCGAACGCAATGTACGGCCCGGGATGGTTGCGACGCTCCGGCACGGCCTCGTTGGCCGCCACATTCTGCTGCGCGGCCACGGCCATGAACTCCTGCACCGTCTCCTGCGCCTCGGCTGCGGCCTCGGCTGCGGCCTCGGCGTTCAGCTCGTCCAGCTCGCTCGGCATCGCATCCGTGGGCGCGCCTTCAGGCGGCGAAGTGCCACCGCCGGCTGCGTCGCGCTCGTCCGCCTTTAAATCCGGTTCTGCCATAAGTCTCTCTATGATGCACCATTCGCGCACGCGATTGGGCGCAATCCTGCTCGCCGCTGCTCTATGTCCTCACCGCTGCTCCATCTAAGAACCTGTTTATAACTCGCTTCATCCGGCAGAATTGCTCTTGTTTTGCTTAAGGGCACGGCTTTAGCCGTGCCGTAGATGCTGCATTTGCACCGCGGCTTTAGCCGCTGAGGTCAGTGTTTGTGGCACTCGCATGAGTTTCTAAACAGGT
>Ga0074045_10004303_pt1 | contig 12634 bp, 17 predicted proteins | sample BogForMeECP23OM2_FD_94442 | JGI IMG/M metagenome (GOLD analysis project Ga0074045, IMG submission 94442) | Bog forest soil microbial communities from Calvert Island, British Columbia, Canada - Bog Forest MetaG ECP23OM2 | ecosystem: Environmental > Terrestrial > Soil > Wetlands ... | reverse complement strand
TGCTGTGACCGCGCAATTAGTGCGCTCCAAAGTACTCTCTTCTGCGCCGAGAGTTCAACGAGTGACGTAGATTTGGTAGACCAACAATCTCACGAAACGCGCAATCGCTAGTGTTTATAAGGTGATTCGTACAACGCTAAGTTCACGAGTCTAAGGCTAGTCTAAGTCCAAACGAGCGAAGCACGATCTTACTCATCGCCCATGTTACCGCCGTGCAAATCGCGCGTCTGTTGCGGTGTTTGTGGCGCTGTGACGTGTTCCTTTGCCAATCAACTGCTGCTGGCGTGTGCTCAGATGTTGGAGTACAAACTGACAATTCGAGCGGGACGATTCAGAAAGTCGAGTTCGTGATGGAAAGAATTGATAAGAAGTGAGCGGTAGAGGGTGTCAGCAGCCAACATGGCTAAGGCTACTTCGATAGCTTCGCGGTGCAAGCTTGTACTGCTTCTTCGATTCGCATGATGTCGGCGTCGAAGCTGTAGAAACCAACCCGCCATTTCGCATCGATTTCTTCATCGTGTATGTGAAGCACGGCAAAATCAGTGGTTCGGTCCTGAACAGTCGTTGGGAATTGCTTCCCGACATAGTGGGTAGCGTGCTGATTTAAAAGACTCCCTGCCTCTTTCCCTGACAAGACAGCACGCAATATACCTAAACCACGGTTTAGCGGAGGACAGTAGTAGATGTTTGGCATGACTTGGCTAGTTTGGGCAAGCATGCTGGGGATTGATATAGTACGCCGATTCCCCAGCACCCCACAAGTAAACACACCATAGTGCTGCTTCGTCACGAGTTCGTCGGTTTGTAATCGCGGCATCGGCAGCTACCACGAATGGTTTTGCATAGACCTAATCGCTATGATTTGCGGGTAACGGACTGCTCTTGAAGCCAAGCAAAACATGCTCGTCGCGCGCGTTGCCGCCGTACTCAGAGCGCGTGTGTTCGAGCGTTCGTAGCGCTGTGACGTGTTCCCTTGCCTTAGCAATGGGGGGAATGGTATTCACGAGATTAGCTACCCTGCACGAAGGGATGGGCCGAACGATGACCCGCACAATTCAGTTCTCAGCAGTTCTCCTGCTCATCATGACCGGTTTCCTTCTGTGCATCGTCCCGTTCAACACTGGGCAGGCTATCACTTCCATCGATACCAACTTCGCAAACAAGAGCATCGTTTTCTTCTTTGCATCTGACTCCGCAGGCCACGTAGTGATAGACAAGCAAGTTGCAACGGGCTTCTTGCTCGGGGTCCCCAAAACGAATACCCAAACCCTCTATACCTTACTCGTGACCGCGCGCCATATCGTAGACCCTGTTTGGGCAGGATGCGCAGACTCCAATCCCTCTCGTTTGTTTTTGAGGGTTAACAAGAAGCAGTTTAATCCACAAACTGACGAGACTGGTGTCGGCTACATCCCTGTCGAATTGATTCAGAACGGAATAGCGACTTGGCAGAAGAACGCTGATGACAATGTCGATGTGGCTGTTCTGAACGTTCCTCCCGAACTTGTTTCAGGTGACTATGATGTTCGTTTTATGAATTTTCGAGATTTCGGGAAGCCTGAAGAGATTGCCAAACTGGGTATAGGCTCACAAGTAGCATCCACCGGCCTCGTCCCTGGGTTGGAAGGCAAGAATAGAAACTATCCCATCTTCAAGTTCGGCAAGGTCGCTAGCATTCCAGAGGAAATGGCAGCCATCCGCTGTAGACAAGATGCTCCGCCGCGACAGCTTCGAGTTTGGTGGGTGGCCGCAAGCCTCGTACCAGGCAATAGTGGTTCTCCTATCTATTTCGACCCCCTATTTCCCCCGGGTGGTGATATCAGCTCAGGTGAACCAAGAGCAATGATCATCGGACTGCAATCAATCGCCCTACAGGGAGCGGACCTAGCAGGCATGACTCCGGCTAGCTACATCATTGACGTGATCTCTCATGCAGTTCCCAAAGATGCGGATCTCAGTCTCGGTCTGCCATCGAAATAGAATGACACTAGGTACTCCTCGCGTTACCGCCGCTCACTGAGCGCGTCTGTGGCGGCGTTCGTATACTGTTCGAGCCATCTATGTCCTTGTCTGAGTGACGCGTGAAGTGGTACACAGGCGGAGAGGGGAAACACCATGACGAAGGAACTGAAAAATCCCGATGTGATACTGCTTAATCTTAAGGTGTTCAGCCAAAGCATCATCGAAAAAGAGGAACTCTCCCTACCCGTCAAGATCGAACTGCTCGACCTTGGCATGAACTTGATATTTGAGACGGACGCGGAAAAAACGGGCGAAGGAACCTACGTTTTCTCAACTGTGCGCTACGGGCTTAACACGGCTCACCCCGCCCCTTTCAGGGTGAGGTTCACCGCCACGGGAGGAAGGCAATTCAGCAGAGATTTTCCAAGCTAAAAGGCGGCGACGCCGCTCAATCCGCTTTTGGAAGCCACTTCGCCAGCTCTTCTCCGAGATGCGGCGAGTCGATGCCCTTGTACACGGCGCGGCCCAAGCGGTCCAGCATCCCCGTGAAGTTCGCGCGGCCCTTGTCCGTCAGCGACGCGTTCGCGGCGATGTCGAGCGACGAGACATATCGCGGGATGAGAGGAATAAGTTTAGCTTGCAGTTGGATTTACTCTTAACGTCGGCAATGCTTCTCCCGGCCCCAGCGGTCTGACTGTGACATGCACTGATGTTGAGAAGATTTCGGTTGCCCGGTTGCCGTTCAGTTCCATCCAGATGTTTACTTTATACTGTCCTACTTGTCCGATTGGAAACCCCTGAAAACCTACTACTACGTTCGCTCGCTCTTGGCTGCTGTCCGACTTTATGACATCTTGCGCAAACACAGTGTCGTCTGGATATTTAATCTCGAACCCTTGAAAGAAATCCCTGCCTTGTTCTCCCTCTAGCCATCGCCATTGCGCAAATATGCTCCATTCTTTTGGAACAATCGCATTCGATGGAATTTTCTCTTCCGGGCGGGGTCGCACCTCTATCTTTTCAAACAGCGAGATCAACGAGGGCTTACCGCCCTGCTCAAAAATTACTCTTTCCGCGATTGTTAACAAGACGAGTTCAGGCATAGGTCACTTCAAAGCTAGGCTCTCTTGGTGCTCTCAATGCTACCCGGGTCACTACCGCGTCAGCAGAAGTGCTTATGCTGTAGCGTGGGAAATTTTGGATTTGTTTAGCTTTAAGTAGTTGGTTCCAGCCGTTCCAGTTCTGGGGCGGATTCCCATAAAACCAACGCAACCCCCCGTCAATCCACACACGTTGCAGTTCCTCATGTGTCAGGTCTGCATCATCGTTTCCAAATTCAGTTCCACAGCACGGACATATGTTGTAGTTGTTGGGCGGATAGGGCAATTCCTTGTAGAAGCAGACTGGACACATCATACGTTAATTCTCCCACACTCCCAGCCAAAAAAGGCCATGTCCCCACCGTGAGAGTTAATCCTGCCTTGGGGAACTATGAAAAACGTCCTTAGAAACTCCGGCGCTACTGAGGCGCTCCCGAAGCGCTTGTTCCAGGTGTCGAAGCGCAAGCGGTCTCCCTGGTAGGGTCGTTGGCACTGCCGAGTGCTTCTGTTCATCGCGCCAAACATGAACTCATCGGCCATTCTCTCGTAGTCGTTCGCACTAAGAGCCCCAACCGCGCGTCCGTGTTTGTGGAAGTGCAGGTCTCGCTTCATTGGAGTCTCAAAGGGCACGTTTGTCAACGCGATAGTTACCATATACTGCACTCATCCGTCAATCCAACTTCCTGTACCAACTACGGAGTCATCTCGACGCCTGTGCGTTACGCCTGTGCGCGACTTTCTCGTGAGAAAAAGCGGGGCCGCTTCACCGCATGCCCTTAGGCAATCCACGTCCCCGCCAGATAAATACCCCGCCGCGCGGCTTGCGGGTAGTGCTTGCCCCGCGTTCCCCGTCTCGGTCTTCTGCCCTCGACGAGTGCTCCTCACGACGGCTTAGTTCGCACCTCAGGCCTGATTTCGCGCGCGGGTGAATAGGCCGCGCGTCACGAGTCAGTCAGGCCCTGCCCGTGAAAACTTTCTCGCGCGGGGCTGCCAGGAAATGACAATAACCTGACAGCCGCCGCACTCCCCAGCGGAATGGTGCGCCGGGGAAACTCGTTCACTTGGCCTTGACCAAATCTTCCAGCTCGGGGTCCAAGTCCTCGCTGCGGTTCGCCCGGCCATCGTCGAGCGAGCGGAAGACTTTCTCACCCTGCGCGTGATCGCCGGTCAACTCTTCGGCCTCGCCAGCCAGATCGCTGAGCGCCGCCGCGTGCTCACGAGCGACATCCGCGTGCGCAGCGTGCGCCTTGCTGCACTTCGCGTGAAGTTTGTGGAGCAGAGGATTGTCCTCTTTGTGGCACTCCGCAATTGCAGCGTGGTGCTCGCTCATCTCGTCGTGGTGCGCCGCGACTGCTTCATGGTGCTTCGCAGCGGCCTTGCACATCTTTTTTGCGAATCCTGCGAATGTCATTTCAGTTTTCCTCTTTTTTCTCCCGACCGGGTCCACTGCTCAAACTCAAATCCACGTCGCCTGGATATGTTCGTCGTGCGTGCCCGCGCCGACGAGCTGCCAAGTGTAGCGGCGCCCTTGGTAAGTGCCCGTGCCGCGCAGGTTCCCGCCCGCCGCCTTGTGGAGTTCCGGCGTGACGCGCAGGCTCACGAAGGGCTTCGTCGCGGGAGCGTCCTCGGGGATGTCGTGAATCTTTCGGAAGTTTCGCTCACCCTCTGCGTTGCTCGACAATTCCAATAATCCCGGAAACTGGATTTCAAGGTCGGTGTCGGCGAAAACTTTGTTGAGCACGGGCGTGACATCGTCCACCTGAGCGAGAATGTCATCGTTCAGGGCAGGCGTGATGACCGGGAACTTCGCAGCGGGTTTTTCGGCATCATGAGTAATTTTCGTGAAGGCGAGCGCCGCCGCCTTCACGACGGGCTCTGGTTGTTCGCCTTTCATCAAGTTGTCGAGCACGATCGTCGCGACTTGCACCTCCTCGGCGAGCGCGAAATCGTCTATCTGTCTTTCCAAACTGTCTTTTCCGTCAATCATTTTGCATTTCCTCTTCTCTCGACCGGGCAGTGCTTCTACAAACCGTTGTTTTTGACCTCGCACATTCTGGCGCACGCGCGATTGAACTCGCTCTCCGCGGACTGGATTCGATCGCGCAGCTTTTGAAGCTCCGCGCCGCTCGCCGGGCTGTAACTCGGACGGAACGCGCGCAGCGCCGCGTTGGCCTCTTGCCGCGCGCGGTCCGCGCGCAAAACGGCGCGCTCGGCGCGCTCCAGTGGCGGCAGGTTGAGAGACAACAGCGCCTCTTCCGCCGCGAAATATCTCTGCCGAGCTTCGCTCACGTCCACGATCAGAGACTGGCGTTCGTCGCGCAGGAAATCCGGGCACCTTTGCAGCGCCGCGTTCGCGGCGAAAAATTCCGCCTCGCGCCTGCGCAGCAAAATTCGGGCACCGGAGATCGCGTCGTCTTCCGGCGGCACCTCGGACGGCCTGAGTTCTGGTCCGCCGTGCCCACCAACTGCAAACATAAAATCCCGCTTGCTCGTCGCCATAGTTCACCTCTCACCCAAAACGGTTATGTCTGTACGGCCGCCCGTCTTCCCTTGGGTTGCGCAGCGCGCTCGGCACCCCCGGCCCGCTGATCGTTCCGCCCGCCGCGCGAATGGCCGAAAGGTCACTGCGATCGAAAGGCGTCATCGTCAGGCCGCGCGAGAAAACGATTCCGCAATCCTCGCAGCGAAAATTATCGGTAAAAAGTTGCACGACGTTCGTGGATTCACAACGCACGCAGGGCACGTGGTGGACACGAAGGTTTTGGTTCGGCGGCACTAACGGTGGTGGTGAAGTGGCCGTGATGATCGCCCCGTCGCTGCGCTCGAAAATCTCCACGGGCTCTGCGAACGACGGCGCGTTCGCGGTCTTGCCGGCGAGCCGCATGGCGAACTCAAGGTTGGCCTTTTTTTGCAGGTTGTCGTTTCGCGGGTTGCCCGCAGTACCCAACTCCGAAAAATCTTTTTCGGGCTCTTTGAACTTTCCCGCCACCCAGCCTGACAACCAGTCGAGCCAGCCGAACACGTTGCTGCCCTCAGATAGCAACGTCATCCCGTGAACGTAAGCGTCGAGCCTGTCGGGCGATTCTCCCTCGCCGTTGTAACTGCACAACTGCTCTTCCAGTTCAGGGAATAACCCGACGTGGTGAACTCTTCCCTGCTCTGTCAGCGATGCGATCGGCTGCGCGCGCGTGATCTTGCCTTTGCTCGCGTGCACGCCCTTGTAACTGACGTTCGCATCGACGGCGCGAATCGTCGCCTCGACCATCGCGCCACCCTGATTCGTTTCCGCGCAGATGAAGTCCGCTCTGTATGTGCGATACAGCGCGAGGGCCTTCTTCGCCCATCCGTCGGGGTCATAGCGTCCGCTCGCATCCCCCAGCAGATAAAATTGATTGTCTTTTCCCCGAGCGCACACGACGATGCCCGTTTCGTCGCTGTCCTCTGTGTTCGAGATTGCGGGGTCGATAGCAACAACCACTTGCTGCAAGTCGGCAGGAAATTCTTTCAGGCGCAGCGCATCGATCCGGCTGCTTGACCACAGCGCGCCCTCGATGTTCTTGATCAGTTCCCCTTGCAACTCTTGCCGTCCGCGACGCGTGCCGATGTTGCGCGCGACGACCGTGGCGATGAACACGAGCGACAAGTTCGATTTGTTTTCCGTCGTGCTGCCGTGCGTCACGACCACGTCCGGCATGGCGAGCACGCGGCGATAGAACGCCGTGCTCTTAGGCGTTGTCGTGATGAGGCATTGCGGCTTTTCGCCGAGGCGCAAGCCGAGCATCGCGTTGTCAAAAGTTTCTGGATAGCGCCATGCGGCCAACTCGTCGCAGTAGAGCTTGTAGAACTGTGGACCGCGCAACCGCTCTGGCTCCTCTGCGCTAAACAAAAGCGTCTTGCTTCCGTTCGGCCACGTCGCGACCATCTGCGTCCGGTTCACTACGGGCTGCCAGTCTGGAGGGCAGATCGCGAACAGTCCCGCAGGGCCGTCGAGGATGACTTTGTGCAGGTCGCCGCTCGTGGGTGCGATGATCGCCGTTATCGGCTCCACGAAAGAGCAAGCGCGAATCCACTCGTTGCCGCTGCGCGTCTTGCCGAAGCCACGTCCAGCTTGCACCACCCAGATGTGCCACTCGCCCTTCGGCGGCAACTGGTTCGCGCGTGCGTGCATCTGCCAGTCGTACTTCAGCTTCATGCGTTGCGCGGGAGTTAAACTGCGAAGAAAATCATCCAACTGGCTCACTGGTTTGCTCCTTTACTGAAACAACGTCGATGGTCTGCGGCGCAGAAAGAAGCCGCGCCTCTTCCTCTACCTTGGCGCGGAACATCACGCGCAGTTCTTGCATTTCTTTTTCGCTCGCTTCGCTGTTGACGTTCACCCGTAAAGCAACTTGCAGATCAACAACGTCGTGGACGAGTCTCATACACTGCACATCGCCCTTCGCGGCCATCCGAAGGGCGCGGCGAGAGATGCACTCGCCCCAGGTCGCGTCGGGAGGCAGGCCGAGCGGCTGACTGATGTTGATCGGAGCAGCCTCGACGAGATCGTGCTGCATCTGCTCGCGCAGTTGGGCGTACTTCTTAATCGGGCGACCGCCAAGGTTCCGACGCGGGTCAGGACCAGGCTTGAAGCACGTAGCGGGCGTCTTACGCTTCACGAGCACAGCGCGCCCCCCTCTCTTAGGTCCAGGAGACGCGCTAGAGCACGTGGCTTTCGCGCGTAGACAGCCGGTAGCACGCACGAAACACGAGAGATGCGATCTAGCACTAAACAGGGCATCTTAGACGAAACTGGACGCAGTCTAAGGAGCAAAAGCGCCACCTCTCTCTTACACGTTGATACTAGTACACTTAGTAGTTTCACGAACAGGTGTATTTGTTGAGCAATAAAATAGACGCTGCTAACGTCTTTAGAATCAACGTTCTGCTGTTTGCGGCGGAATAGGCGTAGTGAAAAGAGAGTGGCAGAGGCAGGGGGGCCGACAGTACGCAGATACGCAGATGAGGGGCTAAATCTAAGAACTTTTCGCATGTACGCGTATGTAAAAAGTTGTCGGATTTGAGCCTGTATCTGCGTATCTGCGTAAACCTGCTTAGGTCGCATCACTCCACCCCTCGACGCTATCGTCTCCGAGCAGCCTCAAGCGAATGCCAAGCCACTTACGGGGCGTCCCGTCGTCCCCTTTGATGCCGATGCGGCTTATCTCCCTGCCAAACGTAACCGGCTTCAAGACGAACCTTTGATTCGTTTGTTTCCGCCAGGCGGTATACTGGTCATATAATTCTCTACGTGTTACATTTTTGTCGGGATCTTTGACGCAGAACTCGTGGAGGAAATCCTTGATCTCGTCTTCTCGATTCCGGTATTGCGCGACCGCCTCCTTTACCTCGTCGGGCTCATCGAGTCGCGCGACATTAGACTGCCACGCGAGACAGCCGAGCACGGCCCAGTAGAGAATCCCCGGACCTTCTTCTTCGAAGAGCTGTTTCGCGAGTCCGGGAGTTCGCTTCCCTTCAGGAACGGTCTTCTTGAAGGGCATTTCTTTCAGGCGTCGCCAGGTAGCGTCATCGCCTGCCGGCACGTGCGGCTCGTGGTTCGTTGCCAGTAACAACTTAGACTGCGGCTCGAACTCGAAAAGGTTTTGGTACTTGAACTCGCCAGAGACCACGTCTTCGCCTGTGAGTTCCTTGATCTTCGCGACATCAAGTCTTTTACCCTCGTTCGTCTCGACGCACGTGGCGAGGCGCACTCCGGCGAGGTTCGCCTTCGTGAAGTCGCTCGTGCTGTCCGTGAGCAGGAAGTAGCCCTCTTTCAGGGCGAACGCGTAGGGGCCAAGAAGCGAGTGCAGGATCTTGATGAGCGTAGATTTTCCGCTGGCCGTCGGGCCGTAGAATATCCACCAACACTGCTCTGTCGTGAGGCCGGTGAGAAAATAACCGGCGCATCGTTGCATGTAGCCGATGAGATTCGCGTTCTCGTCGAATGTTTCAGTCAGAAACTTCGTGAACTTCTCGCAGGTTGCGTCCGGGTCGTAATCGATGGGCACTATCTTGGTCAAGAAATCCTCGCGCCGATGCGGGCGTAGTTTTCCTGTTTTAAGATCGACGGTGCCGTTCTTGACGTTGAACAGGAGAGGGTGGGTGTCGAACACGTCGCTGAATTTCGGCACTTGGATGCCCAGATAGTTCTGCGCCACGGCGACGGAGTTTTCCAGCGTGCGGCGCGATTCGGACTGCACGGCCCACTGAGCTAGTTCCCGCCTCCGGTCTTCGAAAACTTCTCTCGCAGCTTCAAAGTAGATGCCGCGCGCGATCTCCTGCATCCGGCGAATCGCCGCGCTCTTGTCCTTCACATCCCAGAACTGCCCGTTCCACGAGACCCAGACTTCGCGGTCTCGGCAGTAGCGGAAATCTTCACGGTGTTTGGAGAAGAACCGGTCTGCGTTGCTCGTCTCGGTGATCGGCATGCGGCCAGGCACTTCGGATTGCGGCACCGTTGGCGCGGGCTTCGTCAAGAGCTGCACCATCGCCGCATCGCCGTTGACGCCGATGAAATCGTCGGGGCCGTTCCAGTCACCTGCGGGCAGGTCGAGGACGGTGACGCGCGCGCCCTTCTTCATCAGCACCGTCGCGAACGCTTGGCGCGCCTTCTGGACGTTTTCGTTCGTGGCGGTGTTGGCGTCGAAGAGGATTCCCACGTCACGGCCTTTGACGTAAGCAAGCTCTGGTGAAGGTCCGGTCTTAGCCTTGTGCTTTCCGCTCTCAGTAACTGCTATCTCGGTCTTGCACCTCCATCCCCAGCAGCCGCCGGTCGCGATCGCCACGAACTTGTGCTTGACGCGCGCGCCCCACGCGGTCATTGCCAGGACGGATTTTTCCGCCTCGACGAAGAGGATCGGAGTCTTCGGGTCAGCGAGCAGTTCCTTCGCTCCCGGCGGGAAGTACAGGTGCTTCCAATCGCCCCCCGGACAGACGTACTTATTCTCTGACTTGCCTTCTACTTCCTCGGGGTGGTCACGCCGGAGACGGCACGTCGCGCGGTGCCCGTTTCCGTTGGGAAGGTAGTAAGGGAAGATGAGTCCCGACATGTCTCCCGGCAGCGTGATGCCGTATTCACGCGCAACTGCATCGGTGACGCGGACGACCTGAGCAGCCTCGACCAATTCCCGCCCAACGCGGATGTCCGCGAACATCTTGAAATCGTTAGGGGATGGCTTCGAGCCCGGTAGGGGCGCGCCCACGGGTTGCGGCTTTACTTGTGCGGCGGTCATCGCGGCGCCGCCTTCCGCCGAGCGCGCTGGTACGCTTTCCACGCGCTTTCGACTGTGTCTTGTACAGAGTGCGTGGCGCGCCCGCGAAGGTAGGTGAGCACTTCGGTGTCGGTCCCGTCATGCGGCGCGCGCGAGTCGTCGCGAAAGTCCCCGGCCAAGTCGCCGATGGGGCAGTCGCGGCGGTATTTCGTCAAGAATGCAGCGAAGGAAAATTCGTTAGCGACGGCGGCGTTCATCGTGGCACCTCGCTTGCTTCCCGCCACGCGGCTAGAACCACATCAAGTTTTCGCCCGTTTACGTTGTGCTTGTGGAGGAGGCGATCGATCAGTTTGGCGTTTGAATTTTTCGGAGCTTTCACGTCCGCCATCACCAATTGAGCTATCTCGGTGAGTTCCGTGCCTGCGCTGTTCATCGAGCCGACGCCTTCTAAGAATTGGTACAGTCGGAAACCTCTTCGCATCTTGTCCTTCAGTCGTCCCCCTCCTCGTCGACCGGGCGAGCCGAGGGGGAGGACTGAAAAATCGTTTACGCCTCGTAAGGCAACTGACCCACTACTTTCTCTATCTTGCTCAACGTCAATTCAGGCATCAGCTGGTCGGCTGTCGGCATCGCTTCTAGGAACGCTTTTGCGTTTTCTGAATCCATCCCCTCCTCGACGATCTTCCCGATCAACTCGACCTCTTTTCGTTCGATGAGCGATTTTGCCCGTAGTGCTTGCGCCTCAAGTTCGCTCTTAGCGACGCGGATCAACTCCTCGCGGCGCTGCTTAGTAGCATTCTCACCACGGTGATACCAGCTGATATCAAGCTCGGGCCGGAACCTGTCTGGAATTCCCAGTTGTTGGCAACGCTTTGCGAGTTCGGCGTCGAGTTGCTTGACCTTGGCGTCCGCTTCCTTGCTCAGTTCAGCCCAATGCTCATCGTACTTGTCGTATTGGGCTGCGAGGTGGGACTCAAAGCGGGCCATCTTTGTCCCGATGGTTGCCATCACTTCATTCTTGGCGACCCGCGAACGCAGCCGGACGAGTTTCGCCAGTTCGGACCGTTCAGCGGAACTCATTCGCTTTGAGTTGGTGGTGAGTTTCATGCTGTCACTCTCTTCTTCCCGCGCCCGACAGGTGGACGCCCGATGCCCACGGCGACTTCCTTGTGGACGCCTTTTGCGCGCCACTCGTCGAGGTCAACTTTCAAATATCGCGGAGATGTTCCGATGTAGCTGACCTTCGGCCCCTGACGGGCGGTGATCGGCTGGCCGAGACGCTCCGCACGCGCCCGGATGCAGCGCATGACAGCGAGACTGCCGGGTGTGATCTGGCAGTACGCGGCGGCTTGCTGCGTTGTCAAGGGAATGCCGGCGGATGCGATCTGGCCGACTTCGATGAGGTACCGCGGGGGGAATCTTAAAGGCTTCTTGCGTTTTTTCGCCATGATCGCGCTCCAAAAAATAAAGAGAGGGCACATCTCTGTGCCCTCCCGAGCGCGCGACACGGCTGAAAAGCCAGTGAAGCCTGGGAGTGACTAGTTCCCAAGATCGATGTTACTGAAAGATTGTTTGTGGTTTGAGGAGTCACGCGCTCACCCTGTCTCGAAAAACTCGAACCGGTCAGGTTCGTCCTACGAGCGCAGACTAGATAGATGAGAAGAGGTTGTAAATACAAACAACTAACGCGTTTGTTTTTTGTACACAGATGCGAGAGCCTTTCGTAAGTCAGGAGGAAGTTTCAGGAACGGGATTGCGCCGGGTGACAGCCCGAATCTCTTCTTGAACTCGGGGGGCAGTGTCCCCTGCCTTAACCAGTAGGCATATTTGTCGTGTCCTTTTGTGTACTTATCCTTGACCCTCCAGTTGCGTCGGAAGGAGAACGGCGAATTTTCACTCTCAGCCTCCAGCATCTCGATGCGCTTCTTGTGCCGCAGCCACGCTTTCTTGACAGTTTCAACCTCACCCTCCTCGCCCTCTCTGCGGTTTCTGTTCGGTTTCAGCTCTGCGGCATAATCTTCAGCCGTTTTCGCGAACGCTTCCTCTTGAGTGAGCCCTTCGCTACGGTAGTCCTCGATCGCCTTATATAGCTGGTCGTCCAGCATGACGTTCGTCGGGCGGCCCGTCCTCCTCATACCTGTTATCTGTGCACGCCCGAACCTGTAAACTGCTTCGTGCAACCAAGGCGGCTCAGCGATGCGGTGTTCTCTGACGTAGGCGATGGCTTTACTGAGAATAAGCTTCAACATCTTCCGCTCGCACTTCCCACACTCAGCGCGGTACTTCTCCAGCTCGCTGTGTTTTTTCTTAACCACGGGACGCCTC
>Ga0074045_10004302_pt1 | contig 12634 bp, 11 predicted proteins | sample BogForMeECP23OM2_FD_94442 | JGI IMG/M metagenome (GOLD analysis project Ga0074045, IMG submission 94442) | Bog forest soil microbial communities from Calvert Island, British Columbia, Canada - Bog Forest MetaG ECP23OM2 | ecosystem: Environmental > Terrestrial > Soil > Wetlands ... | reverse complement strand
CAGGTCCGCCCGTTCTTTCGCCGACAGAAAGCCGCCCCGAATCATCCCCTGAAGACGAATCCAAAATCCCCCGCCACGCAACAACTTTCGCGGATCCTCGATGACTCGGGGTATAGAATCTAATGGGCTCCGGGCGGCTCCGTGCCTCTGGGATTTTTCAGCGAGCCGCCGGCGTCGGGACTCGATCAGCTTGACCGCAGCTGGCGGCTTTCGGACGCAAGGCGCGCGTTCCCGTTCGGTCCCGGTGCAGTAGCGTTGCGCCAACTCCGGACGTTCCTGAAAGAAGCTTCGAACGATCAGCGCAAACCGGGGCGAAACACGCGCCCGAAGCAATTGAACGGCGCGAACCGACACTCAGCCGACGGCCGGCGCCTTGAAGGATTTCGGGCGCCGGCCGAAGTCAATCTGGCTTTAAGCGTCCGAATTCAGTTCCATCTAACGGCCCCGTTCACTCTCAGGCGTACTTACCAGTTTTGCGGCCTGTTGGTTGGCGACGCTGAGGGCGGTGAGCATGTCGTCTCCCAAAGCCAGCCTGGCAGCAAGCGTTCCCACGAACATGTCTCCGGCTCCATGGGTACTTTGCACTTTGACCGGAATGCTACGAAGGGAGACTTTGCCGCCTGCCTCGTCCTGAAACGCCAGGCCGTCTCCGCCGGCGGTTACCACCACGGCGCCAAACCGGGATACTAACAATTCTGCCGCGCCTTCAGCATCCGCCAACGAGCGCACGGGCGTCGAACCCAGCATCTCAGCCTCGATAGCGTTGACAATCAGGATGTCGACATAACCCGGCAACGCCGTCTCGAACGCTCTTGCGGGAGCAGCGTTGAGGATTGTTTTAACGCCAAACTGCCTGGCTCTCCGCGCGACGTCTTCGTTGATCGCTTCCGGAATCTCGTTCTGGAGGATCAGGACTTTCGCAGAACGCAACAGCTCGTCGTGAGCTTGGTTCGCCCTTATCGCTAGGTTCGACCCTGAGACGATCACGGCGCCGTAATCGCCCTCGGCGTCGAAGATCGCAACGCTCATGCCGGAACCCACGCCCGGCAAGGTCGCGACCGCCGAGCGATCGACGCCTCCTCGATCGAGCCCGGCCAGCAGCGCGGCTCCAAAATCGTCGCTGCCCACAGCGCCGACCATCGCGGTCGGGACGACCTGTCCTCGGGCGGCGAGGGCCTGATTGCCGCCCTTGCCCCCGAACTTCGGCGACCAGCTCGCTCCTGCGACGGTCTCTCCCTTTCGGGGACGGGCCGGCGCGTCGACCATGATGTCGTAGTGCAGGCTGCCGACGACCACGACGGAACCGGTCCGCGCGCCGCGCGCTTCGGTTTCTTGCGCGCTCATGACCGCCCCCGAGTGGCGCGATCAACGAGCATGGCGAAGAGGATGATCAGGCCGGTGGCGAGGAGCTGGTAAAAGGCCTGGACATTGAGCAGCGTCAGTCCGTTTCTCATGGCGCCGAGGATGATGGCGCCGAGCAGCGTGCCGCTGATGCTCCCCTTGCCGCCCATCAGCGAGGCGCCGCCGATGGCCGCCGCGGCGATCGCGTCAAGCTCCCAGAGATTGCCGAGGATCGGCTCCGCGGCGCCAAGGCGCCCGATCAGGATCAGCGCAGCGAGCGCCGCGAGCACGCCGGATAGAACATAAGCGCCAATCTTGGTGAGCGCGATCGGCACGCCGGCAATGTGAGCCGCCTCTTCATTACCACCCACTGCGAGCAGGTATTCGCCGAACGGCGTCTTGCGCAGAAGGATGAAGGCAATGAGAGCCACGACAATCACCACGGTCACGGAGGCCGGAATGCCGAAAAAGTAGCCGTTGGCGACCGCGCGGAATCCAGCCGGCACGCCCAGGATCGGATTGCCGCCGGTGGAGATGAGCGCCAAGGCCCGATAAGTGCTCAGCGTTCCAAGGGTCACAATGAAGGGCTGGAGCCCTCCGAATGCGACCAGAGCGCCGTTGATGAACCCACAAACCGCTCCGAGGGCGAGGCCCGCGACGATCGCTATCGCCGGCGGCACGCCCGCCACCATCAATGCAGCCGACAGAACCGCGGAAAGCGCAGCCGTTGGTCCGACCGAAAGATCGATGCCGCCCGAGATGATGACCAGCGTCATGCCCAGTGCGACGCAGGCGTTGATGCTCGATTGCAGGAGCACGTTCATGAGATTTCGTTCGGAGAGAAATCCTGGCGCGATGAACGCGAATACGGCGAAGATCAGGAGCAACCCAACCACAGTGCCAAAGTCGCGAACGTTCACGCGCAATCCCGGAAAGGAATGCGTGCTCGTGGAAGCCGTCGGAGTGCTGATCGACATGGTTTCTCTCCCTGGAATGGCGGCGTTTGCCGTCGGTTAGTCGGAAACAGAGGTTTGGGGGACCGCGTGCGCGACGATGGCCTGTTCGCTCAGGTCCTTGCGCTCGAGCTGAGCCGCGATCCGCCCCTGACGCATGACAAGCACGCGATCTGCGACTCGGATGATCTCCGGCAGCTCGGAGGAGACGACGACGATAGATTTGCCCTCCGCTGCGAGGCGTTCGATAAGGCTGTAGATCTCGGCTTTCGCTCCGATGTCTATGCCGCGCGTCGGCTCGTCGAACAGCAGAATCTGGCAATTCGCCGCAATCCAACGGGCGATGATCGCCTTCTGCTGGTTTCCCCCGGAGAAGAGGCGGATCGGCCGGTCGATCAGAAGCGGACGCAGATTGATGTTGGTCAGGATCTCGGTCGCCTCCTTGCGAAGCGCGCGGCTTCGTATGAGACCGCGCGGGGCAAAGTGCTTCATCGAGGGCAGCGCGACATTGTTCATCACGGAGCGTTGAGGGATGATTCCCTCCCGCTTCCGTTCCTCTGGCGCGAGGCCGATGCCCGCGGCAATAGCGGCGCGCGTGCCCTGTTTGGTGAGTTGCCGGCCGTTCAGCGTGATCGATCCCGAGGTCGGCCTGTCTGCTCCGGCGATCAGGCGCAACAGTTCCGTTCGCCCAGCGCCGATCAATCCGGCGATCCCGAGAACCTCGCCGCGCCGTAGTTCGAAGGTCGCGTCAACGACCTTGGTCCCCGAGGTCAGGCCATTCACCGAAAGGACGGTCTCGGCGGTCGCGGAGGAGCGGTGGTGGACAACCGCGAGCTCGCGCCCGACCATCATAGCGACAACAGCGCTCTCGGTCGTTTCTCTTAGGTCAACTTCGCCCACAAGCTGCCCGTCGCGCATGATGGTCGCGCGGCTGCAAACCTTGAACACCTCGTCCATCTTGTGGGAGACGTAGATGATGGAAACCCCTCGCGCCGCGAGGTCGGCGATCACAACGGCGAGGCGCTCGAACTCGCTTGGGGTCAGGCTCGATGTCGGCTCATCCATGGCGATGATGCGTGCATTCTCGAGCAGCGCCCGGCCGATCTCGACAATCTGCCGCTGAGCGACCTTGAGGGTTTTGATCTGCGCGTCCGCGCGGATCGCGGGGTCGAGAGCCGCGAGCGCTCGAGCAGCGGCTTTCTCCTGGGCAGCGCGGTCGACGAAGACGGAGCCGCGGCGCAGCGAGCGACCGAGGAACATGTTCTGAGCGACAGTGAGCTCGCGGACCTGCTGAAGCTCCTGGTGGATCATCGCGATCCCAGCCCGGCGTGCGTCGAGGGGGCCGCGCAGGGCCAGAATCTCGCCGTCGAGCGTGATCGTTCCGGCGTTTGGCTTCAACACGCCGCACATCGTGCGGAGTAGCGTCGACTTTCCGGCGCCGTTCTCGCCGAGGAGGCCGTGAACTTCACCCGGACGAACGCGCAGCGACATATCGCTGAGCGCCTTGACGCCGGGAAATGTCTTTGTCACATGCTCAATATCGAGCCGAAGCGTTGCATCAGCCATGGGGGTCACCCTTGATAAAGTAAGAGCGGCTGCCGTTTTGCCGGCAGCCGCATTAGCTCATTGGCCGGTTTTGGCGTCCTGTTCGAGGACGGCCCGAACGTCGACCCCCTGGCCCTTGTAGCGCTCGACATTGTCCTTGGTGATCAAGGCTTGCGGCGTCGCGACCACGCGGGGAAGGTCTTCTTTTGCGACGATGCGGAGCGCCGCTTCCAATGCAACTTCACCCGTAAGGACCGGGAAGCTATCGACTGTCCCGGTCAACTCGCCAGCCCGGATCGAGGCGTAGGCGTCCGAGATCCCATCGGTCCCGAACACGACGACCTTGCCAAGGAGGCCGGCATTCTTCACGGCTTCGACGACGCCCAGCGCCATGGTGTCGTTGTTGCAATAGAAGCCGATGAGATCAGGATGCTGCTGGAGAATTGTCGTGGCCGAGTCGTAGGAGAGCTGTCTGTCCCAGTTGCCCGGAACGCTCGCCACGACCTGGAACTTGTCTCCGCCGGCGGTGATCGTGGACTTGAAGCCGTCGGTGCGCTGTCCCGCCGCGTAGACGCCGGCCTGTCCTTCGATCACGGCCACCTTGCCGCCCTGCGGCCTGTTCGCGAGAAACCACTTGGCGACTCGCACGCCATTATCCCGCTGGACGTTTCCGACGTAGTGAACCGCCATGGGAATGACGGCGTCGTTTACATTGACGACCGGAATTCCGGCAGCCTTCGCCTCGCCCATCGCAGGTTCGAGATTGGAGTTGGTTTGGGGCGATACGAGGAGGACGCTCGCGCCCTGTGTGATCATTGTCTCGGCGATCGAGAGCTGACCGAGTTGATCGCCCTCGCTCTGGGCGGCCTGGTAGGACACCGGAACCCCGACCTTCTTGCCGAAGTTTTGGTAGCCCTCGCCGAGGAGGCGCCAGTATTCGTTCGTGAGCGTCTTGGAGACTGCGCCAGCCTTCGTTCCGGCCGGCAACTTGGGAAAGGGCCCGAATTTCGCCGTCAGCTGGCTCCAATCGATCCGATCCGGCTCGGTGTCGGAATTGAGGGGCTTGAGGTCCTGGGCCTGCGCCGCGGCGATGGCGAGAAACATCGCGCCGGACAGCAATATTGACTTCATCATCACACATTTCCTCAGATTCACAGTTGCTGCGGTTTACCCGTCGTTAGCTAGGCGTATTACCAAACATTGCTGAGCGAACGATGGATTGCGTTTTGACGGCGTCCTGCTGCGCAATCGCTGTGCTAAGCTGGTTGTCGCCGTCGAGTTTCCGAATGACGTTCAACATCGACTTCACGGTTGCGATGTTGGCCTCGCATTCCCGAACCGGGTCGAGACCGGTCAGATCGGGAAAGGTGTCGAAGTAGATCGGCCCGGCAAACCCATCTGCATAGACCTGCCGCAGGAGTTCGATGGTCTGGATGGAATGGACCGCTCCGACCATGAGGCCGTCGTCGCGCTTCGCATAGCCGTCGTTGAGGTGCAGGCCGAGAATACGGCTGTAGCGGCCGATCAGCGCCGCGGCGAAGGCCGGCTGCTCGTCCGCATAGAGGACATGAGCAAAGTCGAGCGTCACGCCAAGGTTCGGCAGGTTGATTTCCTTGAGCGCAAGCAAAGTGGTCGCGCAGTCGGGCATCAGGCTGTAGGAGCGCGGCTCGTTGGGCTTGTATTCGATGCTGATGAGGCAATCCGGATCGTGCTCCGCGACCTCTCGGATGCCATCGATCTCGTCGGTCCAGAGGCGCGCGTAATCAGCCTGAAAGGCGTAATCAAAGCCGTCCTGCCCGAGCCATAGCGTCATCAGATTGGAGCCGGCCTCGCGGGCGGCGTCTATGCCCCGCTTGGTGAGGTCGATCGCTTCGCGGCGAACGGCGGGGTCCGGGTTGGTGAAAGCGCCGATCTTGAAGGCTGGGTTGGAATAGTAACGCATCGCGAGGCCGTTCACCGTGAGACCCAGGTCGCGGATGGCCTTGCCGGTCGCCCGCGGGTCGGTTCCCAAATGGTCGGGGTAATTGAGGTCGACATCGGTCAGCCCATCCGCCTTGGAAGCGCGTTCGGCGAGCTCGATCGGGTTCGGCTTGCCGTGCCCCTTGGGCCAATAGACGTCCGGCTTCGATCCGAACGAGTTGAGGCGGGTGGCAAAGCGTAGGGTGTCGGTTTGCACGAGGCTCTCCTTGGTCTGTGATCTTACATTACAACATTTCTTCAATTCGTAAAGTTCTAAATCGACAAAAAGTCACGGACCGCAAAAAAAGTTGCCGATGCCGCGGAAACGGCCAGGGTCCGGCTACGCTTACGATTACAACTTGCCAATCCGTCCGTGATCCGGTAAACTAAACACAGAAGGTGGAATCCCCGAATCGGGCCTTTGGGGCCGAAAAGGGAAAGCGGCCGTGGGGGGCGCCAAGCGTTCGCTGTCCGAACGAAAACGCGCAGGGAGGTGAAAAATACCCGTTTCGAGCGCCGCAATCGCGCTCTTCACACTTTCGGCCCGACCCGTGATTTTGGAAAAGCGGCGACGCGAATTTTGGTAAGGAGCGAGGGGTGGTCTCAATAGCGGATGGTACGGATCCAAAGTCGGTGGGGCCCAGGATTCGTATGATGAAGCCCCATTTGACTCCATTGGAGGCCAAGGTCGTCGACTCTGTGATGGCCAGACGGGATTTCAGTCACGAAACCGCGCTGAAAAAGGTCGCCGACGACGCGGGCGTTTCGGAGGCAATGGTCGTCAAGATCGCCAAGAAACTTGGCTTTGCGGGATATCGCGACTTCCGGCAGAACGTCGTGGATTACGCCAGGGCGTCGGTTGCAGAAATGCAGGAGGAACTCTCGCCGGATGACAGCCCGCGAGAGATCGTCAACAAAGTCTTCCACGCCTCGATCCAGGCGCTCGGGGAAACTCTGGCGATCGCGGACATCGAAGCCTACCAACGCGCCGCGGATTTCATCGCGGGGGCTCGACAGCGCGATTTCTACGGCGTGGGCGGCTCAGCGCAGATCGCCCGCGACGTCGCGCACAAGTTCCTCCGGATAGGCGTTCGGGCTTCGGTTTACGACGACGCGCATATGATGGCGATGTCTGCGTCTCTACTGGGGACGGCCGATGTCGCAATCGGCTTCTCCCACAGCGGCTCGACCCTGGTGACAATCGATGCGCTCCAACTCGCCCGCAGGAGTGGCGCCCGGACGATCGCAATCACGAACTATCTGGGTTCGCCTCTCGCGGAGATCGCAGACGTCGTCATTTGCTCGACCGCGCAGGGTTCGCCGCTCCTGGGAGAGAACGCTGCCGCCCGGATTGCGCAGCTGACGATGCTGGACGCGATTTTCGTTCTTGTCGCCCAACGCAATTACAATGCCGCAGATGCTAACCTTGCAAAAACGAAAGCCGCGGTGAGGGAAAAACGAAAAGGACAGTGAGGGTGTCTCGCGGACGCTTAACCCCTCTCTTCGCTTTCGGGTACGTCCGCTATTTGCGCCGACGAACCGTGTCGATTGTCGAGACGGGTTCAAGCAAGAGCTCGCGATGCCTGCCCAGAGCGGGCCACTGACCTGCCGGCGCCGTCGGGAGAAGCCCTCTTCTCCGGCCGCAGCAGACATCGCCGCACTTATCGATTGCGCTCTCGGGCGAACGGGATCCGAGGGGCCGCTGCGACCGCGACCTCATTAATCGGCCTCGGCAGGCTTCGCCGGAGCCGGGGCAGGCGCCGCGGCCTGCTCGCGGGCCGCGAGGGGCCAGAGTTTCAGGCGCTTGATGCGGCGCGGATCGGCGTCGAGAATCTCGTACTCGAAGTGGCCGGGCCCCTTCAAAATCTCCCCCCGGCCGGGGACGCGGCCGGCGGAAGCCGTGACGAGGCCGCCGATCGTTTCCACCTCCTCAGCGTCGGCGAGGGACGCGAAGTCGAAGCCGACCGCCTCCGACACCTCCTCGAGCGGCGCCCGCGCCTCGACGATGAAGGCCCCGTCGCCCTCCGCGTGAACCGGCGGTTCGGTTTCGTCGTGCTCGTCCTCGATATCGCCGACGATCGACTCGACCACGTCCTCGATCGAGACGAGGCCATCGGTGCCCCCGTACTCGTCGATCACCAGCGCCATGTGGGTCCGCGACATCTGCATGCGCAGCAATAGGTCGAGCGCCGGCATCGACGGGGGGGCGAAAAGCACAGGCCGGAGGATATGTGCGTCCGAGAGCGGCGTCTCGAGGCCGGCCGCCGCGTCGCGATCCAGCTTTTGCGCGAGCGGTTCGGCGATGAGGCCGAAGCGGGGATCGGAGGCGAGAAAAACGAGAAGAGCGCGAATGTGGATCATGCCGCGCGGATCGTCGAGCGTCTCCGCATAAACCGGCAGCCGCGAGTGGCCCGCGGTTCGGAAAAGGTCCAGCACTTCCCGCAGCGTAGCGTCCAGCGAAATCGCGACGACATCGGCGCGCGGCACCATGACGTCCGCGACCCGAACATCGTGCAGCGCGAGCACGTTCTTCAGGATGGCGCGCTCTTGCGGCGTGAATTCGGCCGCGGCGCTCTCGTCGATTGCGTCCTCGATATCGTCGCGGACGGAGGCCGGCGCCAGGCCGAACAGTCCCCTCAACCGCTCGAAAAGTCTCGGGGACTGGTCTCGCGAGGAGGGAGAACGCGGCTCGGCCTCGCCTCGCTCGTCGTTTGTCGTTTCGCTCATTCGGTAGCGGCTCCGTCCGCGTAAGGGTCGGCGACCCCGAGGCGAGCCAATATCCTTTTCTCGAGCGCCTCCATGCGCTCGGCCTCTTCGTCCGTCTCGTGATCGTAGCCGATCAGATGCAAAAATCCATGCGTCACAAGATGCCGGTAGTGGTCGGCGAGCGGGACGCCGGAGGCCTCGGCCTCGCGGGCCAGGGTTTCGAAGGCCAGCGCAATGTCGCCGAGCGCAGGCGCGTCGGCCAGGCGGTCGGCAGGCGCCGCGGGGAAAGACAGGACATTGGTCGGCTTCATCTGGCCGCGCCAGCGGGCGTTGAGCGCCTGCAGTTCCGCGTCGCCGGTCAGGAGCAGGCTGACCTCGGCGCCGTCGCGCGCCTCGCATCCGCTCTCGGCGACGCAAGCGGCGAGGGTCTCGCGCGCCATCGTCCGGGCCCGCGGCAGTTTCCGCCACAACGGGGACGGCGCGCTGATAGCGAGCGAAAGCTTCATGGAGCGGCGGCGGAACGCCCTTCATGCGCTGCGCGCTCGTAGGCCTCGACGATCTGGCGAACCAGATCGTGCCGCACGACGTCCATATGCGCGAAACGCACATGACCGATGCGCGGATTGCCCAAAAGCAGGCGGATGGCCTCGCCGAGACCGGACTTCTGCCCCGGCGCGAGATCGGTCTGGCTGGGGTCGCCGTTGATCATCATCCGCGATCCTTCGCCAAGGCGGGTCAGGAACATCTTCATCTGCATCGCCGTGGCGTTCTGCGCCTCGTCGAGGAGGACCGCAGCCTTCGACAGGGTCCGGCCGCGCATAAAGGCGAGCGGCGCGATCTCGATCATGCCGGTCTGGATGCCCCGCTCGACCATCCGCCCGTCCATGAAGTCGTAGAGGGCGTCATAAATCGGGCGCAGATACGGGTCGACCTTCTCCTTCATGTCGCCGGGCAGGAACCCGAGGCGCTCGCCGGCTTCCACCGCGGGGCGCGACAGAATGAGCCGCTCCACCAGGCCCTGCTCAAGCAGCGACACCGCGTGGCCGACCGCAAGCCACGTCTTGCCGGTGCCCGCCGGCCCTTCGGCGAACACCAACTCATACTTGCGCAAGGCGGCGAGATAACGGTCCTGCGCGGCGTTCCGGGCGCGCACGACGCCGCGTTTGCGGGTCTTGACCACGCCGAAACCGTCCCGCGCGGGTTCCTCCCCCGGGAACAGGAGACCCTGATAGGCGCTTTCCGCGATGGCCCCCTCGACGTCGCCCTCGCTCGCCGGCTGGCCCATCTTGACCCGCTCGTACAGCAGCTCGAACACGCGCCGGGCCTGCTCGCTCGCGACTTTCGGTCCCTTGATGACGATCTGGTTGCCGTTCGCGTAGGCCGAAACGCCGAGCGAGCGCTCGATGCGAGCGATGTTCTGGTCGTAATGGCCGAAGACCACGGAAGCGGCCGCGTTGTCGGGAAAGGCGATCGAGATTTCGGCAGCCTTGGATTCACGAAGCGTCGCGTTCGGCGTGGGCGGGGCGGCGGCGATGCGCGACGGCGACGAATCCTGTGGCTTCAAATCGATACTCTCCCTTGGCTCTGGTTCTCGGTTCGAATCATCCTGCACTTGGGATCAAATCCTGTTTTTACGACGCCGGCGAGACAATGCGGCCACGCAGCGAATTGGGGCCGACGCCGACGATCTCGACATCCGCCATCTCGCCGATGAGCGCCAGAGGACCTTCGGCGAACACCGCCTGCATATAGGGCGAACGGCCGATCACCTGGCCCTCGCGCCGGCCGGGCTTCTCGAACAGGACCGCGAGGCGCCGCCCCACGCAGGCCCGGTTGAAGGCCTGCCGCTGGTCTTCGAGCAGCGCCTGCAAAGCGGCCAGCCGCGAAGACTTGACGCCTTCGTCGACCTGTCCGCCCATCTCCGCCGCCGGCGTTCCCGGCCGGGCGGAATATTTGAAGGCGAACGACGAGGCGAAGCCGACGGCTCGCACGAGGTCGAGCGTCGCCTCGAAGTCCGCCTCGGTCTCGCCGGGATAGCCAACGATGAAGTCCGACGACAACGCCACGTCCGGCCGCGCCGCGCGCACGCGCGCGACGATGGCGAGATAGTCCGCGGCGCGGTGACGCCGGTTCATCGACGCCAGAATGCGGTCGGAGCCCGACTGGACGGGAAGGTGGAGATAGGGCGCGAGCGCCTCGACGTCTCGGTGCGCGGCGATCAGGTCATCGCTCATGTCGTTGGGGTGCGAGGTGGCGTAGCGCACCCGCGCCACCTCTGGGACCGCGGCCGCGGCGGCGATCAGGCCGGCAAGCCCCACCGGCCGCCCGGCCGGATCGACCCCGCGGTAGGCGTTGACGTTCTGGCCGATCAGCATGACCTCACGAACGCCGGCGCGGACGAGCCAGCCAATCTCCTCGAGAATGGCGGCGACCGGGCGCGAGATCTCGGCGCCGCGCGTGTAGGGCACGACGCAGAAGGAGCAGAACTTGTCGCAGCCCTCCTGAACGGTGACGAAGGCGGCGACCCCGCGCCGCGCCACGGCGCCGGGGGCGCTCGCCGGAAGACGCGCGAACTTGTCCTCGGCGGGAAAATTGGTGTCGATCACTCCCGTCCGAGATTCGGCCTCGCGCAACAACTCCGGCAGGCGATGATAGCTCTGGGGGCCGACGACCACGTCCACCGCCGGCTGGCGGCGCAGGATCTCGCCGCCCTCGGCCTGGGCGAGGCAGCCCGCCACCACCAGCGTCGTGCGGCAGCCGCCGCGCTTGCGCTCTTCCTTCAGCTCGCGCAGCTTGCCGAGCTCGGAATAGATCTTTTCCGACGCCCGTTCCCGGATGTGGCAGGTGTTGAGGACGATCAGGTCCGCGTCTTCGGCGCTCGCCGCCTCCCTGTAACCCTCGACCGCGGCCAGATCGGCCATGCGCTGCGAGTCGTAGACGTTCATCTGGCAGCCGAAGGACTTGATGAACGCGCGCGGGGCTTTCTCCGTTCCGTTCGCAGCGTCGCGGCGCGCGGCGTCAAACACAGTCGATTCGGACAATGAGAGTCTCCAGGGGCACACCCCTATTTAGGCGCTTTCCGGGCCGGCGAGAATACCCGACGGCCGCACGGCGCGAGCTTCCGCGGCGAGACGCCGCACTGCCGCTTCGGTGAGGCGGGCGGCCGTCTTGCGGTGCATGTCCGGCGTCACGCGGATCGGTTCGCCGCAGTAGACGTCGCAGGTCGCGCCGCCGCCGCCCGCGTAGCGATAGAAATGCGGCATGAAGGTCATGTCGCCGTACCAGGCGACCCTCGGCCGCACGAAACGGGCCATGGGCAAGCCGCCCAGACGCGAATAGTGGAGATAGACGGGCTGAATGAGCGCGGGACTCTCGTTGCCGGACATCGCCGCCAGCCGGATCGCCTCGAAATGCGACGAGCGGAAGCGCATCAGGCGGTTGCCGTCCCCGGTCGTCGCCTCGGCGAACAGCAGGACCGGCGAACCGGCGCGCATCGTTTCGGCCATTCTGGCGTTGACGCCGGGGATGCAGCGGCGGCGTCCGCGGTCGACATAGACGACCCCTTGCATGGCGACGAGTTCGCGCCCGAGGGGATGCTCGCCGATCTCCTTCTTGGCGAGGAAGCTCATCGGCGCGAGCGCGCCCATGACGGGAATATCCAGCCAGGAGACATGGTTGGCGACGATCAGCCGGCTGCCCTCGGCGACGAGTTCGCCATGCTGGCGAACCGTCACGCCGAGCCCCGCGCAGAGCAGGCGCTGGAACAGGACCGGGATCCGCTCTCCAAGGCGCCAGCCGAGGCGCTGGGCGAGGCGCCGCGGCGGCCCGAAGACGACGACGAAGCCCGCGAGCGCGAGTACGAGACCCGCAAAGCGAACGCAAGTGCTCGCCGCGAGCGGCGGGGCGACAGGTTTGGCGGTCGCGGCCAGACTCATAGGCTCCTCCGCATCACGACCGCGAGGGCCCGCGAGCCGTCCTTGCGGCGATAATAGCCTGGACGTTCGCCGACTTTCATGAAGCCGAGACGACGATAGAGCGCGATCGCCGCCGCGTTGTCCTCGTCGACCTCGAGGAACATCGCCTGGGCGCCCGCGTTCGCGGCGCGCCGCAGGGTCTCGGCGAGCAAGGCT
>Ga0074045_10004301_pt1 | contig 12634 bp, 9 predicted proteins | sample BogForMeECP23OM2_FD_94442 | JGI IMG/M metagenome (GOLD analysis project Ga0074045, IMG submission 94442) | Bog forest soil microbial communities from Calvert Island, British Columbia, Canada - Bog Forest MetaG ECP23OM2 | ecosystem: Environmental > Terrestrial > Soil > Wetlands ... | reverse complement strand
TTGGAGTTTTTTCCGAGCGTGACATTATGAGCAAGGTGGTCACTCGGGGCCGCGATCCGCTCACCACCCGCATCCGCGAGGTCATGAGCACCGAGTTGAGGACGCTGGCGCCGGAATCGAGTTGCGAGGAGGCGATGGTCATCATGCAGGCCCACGGCATACGGCACTTGCCGGTGTGCGACGGAAATACGCTAGTGGGGTTTCTCTCGCTGCGCGACCTGCTGCGGCATACGCTGGATGAAAAGTCGGGCGAGGCCGATATGATGCGCGCCTATATTCAGACCTCTGTGAGCTGACGCCGCACCCGGCACGCTGCCAGCGTCCGCGGTGCTAAACTCAGTGGCGTCCTATGCGCATCCCGGCGATTGTCGATCAACTGCGGAGGATCGCGGGGCGCGACGCTGTCCTGGATCGTCCCGAAGACTTAATGATGTACGAGTACGACGCAGGAGTGCGCAAGCGCACTCCTGCCGCTGTCGTATTTCCTCAAAGCACGGAGCACGTTTCACAGATCATGCGGCTGGCTAGTTCGGCGGGCTTTCCCGTCGTCGCGCGAGGTGCCGGCACGGGATTGAGCGGCGGGGCCATTTCCCCTGAGGGCGGAGTGGTCCTGGCCTTCGCGCGCATGAATCGGATACTGGAAGTCGATGTGGAGAATTACCGCGCCGTGGTGCAACCGGGCGTGGTCAACCAGATCTTGTCCGACAATGTGGCACATCTGGGCCTGTACTTCGCACCCGATCCATCGAGTCAAAAAGCTTGCACTATAGGCGGCAATGTGGCGGAAAATTCAGGCGGACCGCATACCCTGATGCACGGCGTCACCGTGAACCACGTGACCGGTGTGACCGTGGTTCTGCCGAGTGGAGACGTGGTGCGCTTCGGCGGGAAAGAAGCCGAGTCCAGCGGGTATGACCTCACGGGCTTCTTTGTCGGCTCGGAAGGGACCATCGGCGTTGTCACGGAAATCACGGTGAAGCTGCTGCGGCGGCCTGAGCGAGTGGCTACGCTGCTGGGCATTTTCGAGACCATTGACGACGGCGCCCGCACTGTATCGGCGATTACGGCCGCGGGCATTACGCCAGCGGCGCTGGAGATGCTCGATGGCTGGACGCTGCGCGCGGTGGAAGCCGCCTGTCACGCGGGCTATCCACTGGATGCGGGGGCAGTGCTGCTGATCGAACTGGAAGGCCTGGCCGAGCAAGTGGAGGAGCAGGCCGAGGCGGTGCGTGAGGTTTGCGTCCAGCAAAAGGCGCGCGAAGTGCGGCGAGCGAAGGACGAGACCGAACGCGCACTGTTGTGGAAGGGCCGCAAGAACGCGTTCGCTGCGCTGGGGCGGCTGGCGCCTTCCTACTATTCGCAGGATGGCGTGGTGCCGCGGACAAGGATTCCGGCTGTGCTTCAGTTCATTGAAGGCATCGCAAAGAAATATGGACTCCGTATCGGCAACATCTTTCACGCGGGCGACGGAAATCTGCATCCGCTGATCCTGTTCGATCCGCGGGATCCGGCGCAGTTGGAGCTGGTACAACGGGCGGGCCGCGATATCTTGGAGTACTGCGTGTCCGTAGGCGGGTCGATCACCGGCGAGCATGGCGTGGGTCTGGAGAAGCGCGACCTGATGCCGCTGCTGTTTACGGATGAAGATCTCGACGTGATGCTGAGCCTGCGGAATGCGTTTAATGCAGCGGGCGTGCTGAATCCGGGCAAACTATTTCCTGCAACGAGAGTATGCGCCGAGACGCGGGGACCGTCGCAAAACCCGGTGCTGCAAGCGGAGGGTATGTGAGCGCGACGGGGACCTCGCTCGACGTGACCCGCGAACTGCTCGCAATTTGCGGGGAGGGAAACGTCAGCGAAGAGGAAGCGGGCGCACATCGCGTTATTCAGGGCTCGTGGCGTACCATCCCAGTGGTAAAGCCCGGCTCGGCCGAGGAAGTCGCGGCTATTTTGCAATTCGCCAATTCACATGGACTCGGGATTGTTCCAGAGGGCGGATTGACCACCCGAGGCTTCAGAAAAAGCGAGTGCATCGTATTGCAGACATCACGTCTGACTGCGTTGGAGCACTACGACCATGCGGATTTGACTGTGGGCGTCGGCGCAGGTACGACAGTTGCGCAACTGAACACGATGGTGGGAGCGGACCAGTTGCTGTTTGGTTGTGATCCACCGCTGTCGGAACGGGCGACGGTGGGCGGTGTTCTCGCTACAGCTAGCCACGGTCCCTTGCGTCATGGTTATGGTGCCTTGCGTGATTACTGCATTGGAATTCGGTTTGTCACTGGCGATGGACGGCGCGCGAAGGGTGGCGGTCGCGTAGTGAAGAACGTCGCCGGGTACGACCTAATGAAGCTGCTGATCGGGAGCAATGGGACGTTGGCCGTCATTACGTCGGCGAGTTTCAAACTGTTTCCAGCTCCGAGGCAGACGCGAACGTTTCTCGCCGAATTTACGACTGTGCAAGAGGCGCTGGAATTTCGCGATCGCGTCATGCGGTCGCCCCTTTCTCCGATGTGCCTGGAGATCGTGTCTCCCGGCGCAAGAAAACTTATCCGGCCGGAGATGGCTTCCAATGCGTGGGTGATCTGCGTGCGCGGGGCCGGCAGCGATGCAGTGTTGGCACGGTATCGGAAGGAGTTGGGATCCGCGGTTGCGCGGGAATTAGAGAATGAGGATGAGAGGAGGTTATGGCGCGCCGTCGAGAACTACCCAGCCGCGCCGGATCGGGCAGACGAGGTTTCTTGGATTATGTTCGCGTCGATGCAACCGCGCATCCAGATCAATGTGCCACCAAGCGACGTGATTCACGTGGTCGAAACCTTGAACGAGGTGGCATCATACGGCCACGTTGGCGTGGGTTTCATTGGGCGGATCGGAGTTGGACATGTGCTGGCTGTGGCGGAGCCCGTTCATGTGGAAATTCCCTGGCCACCCGGCGTGGTGATCGATGCGTTACACGAGAAACTGGGGGCCAACGTCAGTGTGAGAGTTGAAGCAAGTACCAACCCGTGGCCGACGCCGCTGGCGAATCGGGACAGTATGCGCGCAGTGAAGCGGGCGCTTGATCCCAACGATGTTTTGCACGGAAGGGAAATTTTCTGAATACTGGGGCCACAACCACCGAGACCCACCACTCGAACTTCTCGGCGCACGAGAAGCCGACTTGGGAGTTGTATTCGCGTTGCGTGCACTGCGGGCTGTGCCTAGACCAGTGTCCGACGTATCGCGTGCTAGGCACGGAGATGGATTCGCCGCGCGGCCGAATCTACCAGATTGTGCAGGTGGACGAAGGCCGGCTCGCACTGAGCGATTCGTTTGTGACGCACATTGACCGATGTCTTGGCTGCCTGAATTGCCAGACTGCGTGCCCGTCGGGCGTGGCGTATGGCAGTCTGCTGGAGCAGGCACGGGTGCAGATCGCCGAGAACTATCAGCGCCCATGGCTGGCGACGAGACTGCGCAAGCATTTCTATGCGGACATTCTGCCATCGTTCGCGAGCCTCGCGCTTCATGCGCGGTTCATTCGCTTCTATCAGCGCTCGGGACTGCGGTCGTTGGCCCGTGCGTCGGGCGGGCTCAAGCTCCTGGGGATGGAGGAACTGGACGCGCTATCACCGCAGATCGATAGCAAATTTTCGTTTGAGGATTTGGGGCGCGTGTTCCCGGCGGAAGGCGCGCGGCGCGGAAGAATCGCAATGCTGATCGGATGCGTGGCGAGCGTGGCGTTTGCCGAACTCAATCGGGCCACCATTCGCGTGCTGACTAAGAACGGCATCGAAGTGCATATTCCGGAGAAACAGGCTTGCTGCGGCGCGCTGCAGTTGCACGCGGGACTGCTGGACTTGGCGCGCGAGCAGGCCCGGCGCAACATAGACGCGATGCTCAGCCCGCAGTTCGATGCGATCGTAACGAATGCGGCCGGGTGCGGCTCGACCATGAAGGAATACGCTGGGTTGTTGCACGACACAGCGGACGCAGAGAGAGCGAAAGAGTTTACGGGGAAGGTAAGGGACATCAATGAGTATCTCGCCGAGGTAGGCATGCGAGAACCCAAGCGGCCGCTGCACGCGAGGGTGACCTATCAAGACCCCTGCCACCTGGCGCATGCCCAGGGCTTGCGCATCGCGCCTCGTCAATTGCTTCGGCACATCGGCGCTGAGCTGGTGGAATCGCCGCGCGCCGACTCGTGTTGCGGCAGCGCTGGCGTGTACAACGTGGCGCAGAACGAGATTTCGATGAAGGTGCTTGACGAGAAGATGGGCTACCTGGCCAGCGTCGAGCCGGAGATCATCGTCACGGCAAACGTGGGGTGCATGTTGCAGTTTCGTGCTGGTACCGGGCGCCGCAACATGCGCGCTCGCGTAGCGCACGTGGTTGAGTTGCTGGATGAGGCATATTGATCGCCGAACAGGATTTTGCAGCAAGATGTCAGAGACGAGTCCTACTGCGGACTGATGGCTCCCTGCACCGCGGCCAGAAGCTCTTCAGGATTGTCAATCGGCGGGCGGCAGGTGAAGTTGGTACAGATCACGGCGATCGACCTCTTCTCTTTGAGCCCCGGAAGGTTTGGAATCGTTTCGCCCAACGCGGGAGGCAGGTTTGCCGCAACTGCCTCGCTGTCGGTCAAGTGAACGACCGTCAAGTTGACCGCGTATGGGGCAGAAGCTGCCTTGAGGAGCGCCTCGACTTTGTCGTCCTCACCGACAACAATCACTTGGGTGTGCGGGCGTGCGAGCCAACTAGCGGCGAGGCCATACGTCCCTGCGTAGATTCCGAACTGCTCTGCCGCACCCGCAAATACCTCCAACGTGTCTTCGGCCTTATCGCGATACTTCGCATCGTTCGTGTAGGCATGCAGACGCAGCAGGGCGATTGCTGCACAGGGATTGCCTGCGGGCGTTGGTGCGTCCTGGAATGGCTTACGGCGTGCCGACAGAGCTCCCAGTTTCAGGCGCTCTTCGAGTGGCGGCTCGGTGTCGAAGAAGCCGCCGGAAGTCGGGTCGGCGAACCGGCTGATCATCTGGTCAGCAATTTGTTGAGCGAAACGAAAGTAGCTTAGATCTCCGGTGATCTCGTAGGCATCGAGACAGGCAATGGCTGTGTACGCGTAGTCATCCAGCAGTCCGCGCACGAAGCGCTTGCCCGCATTGGCGTCGCTGTAGGCAATAACGTGCGACAAGCCGCGGTCTTCATCCCACGCTTCGGCCAAAATGCGATCGAGAGAGCGCAGCGCAAATTGGCGCGCATTGGGCCGTCCCAGCGCCCGCGCGTAGTGCAGGTACGCAGAGACACACAACGCGTTCCAGTTGGTGTAGATCGTTTTGTCGATAAATGGGGTAGGACGCTGTGCTCGCGCCGCGCTCAGCTTGGCACGAGCGATAGCGAGCAGTTCGAGAACGTCGGTGATATCGTGCCCCATGGTGGTGGACACTTCGTCCGCCAGCATGCGCACCCAGAGCACGTTTTTCGCTGGGTTATGCTGCATTTCGCCGACTTCGGCGATGTCGTAGTGCAGCGAGATCGCCTCGAATTCGTCGGGGGTCAGGACCGACTTAGCTTCGTCGACCGTCCAGGTAAAGTAGTCGCCGTCGTCGTCCAGATCGATGTCAGCATCCTGCGAGGCGTAGAAGCCGCCGTGCTCTCGGTCGGTCAGCCATTCGTCCATCCAGCGGACAATGTCCCCGGCGATGCGCCGGTAGAAGTCGTAACCAAATACCTGATAGGCATGCACGTAATTCTTCAGCAGCTCGGAGTTGTCGTACGACATCTTCTCAAAGTGGGGGACGATCCAGCGGTCATCGACGGAGTAACGATGGAAGCCGCCGCCAAGCTGGTCGTAGACCCCGCCGTTGGCCATCTTGGTGAGGGTGGTGGTGATCACCGTGGAGACGCGCTCCTCTTTGGTGTGGGCGTACCAGTCGATCAGCAGGTCGATCGCCGAGGAGTGGGGAAACTTTGGGGCGCCACCGAATCCGCCGTGTTTGGCGTCGAAGATGGGGAGCGCCGACTGCACCATGATGCCCACGATGCGCGGCGAGAAATCGGCGTGACGTCCGGCATAGCCTTCAGCATTCGCCAGCATATTCATGCTTTCGTCGGCGGACTTAAGGACTTCGTCTCGACGTTCGCGATAGGCTTCGGCAATCGCCAGGAGGATCTTCTGAAAACTCGGCCGTCCGTAGCGATCGACGGGAGGGAAGTAGGTGCCGCCGTAAAACGGTTTGCCCTCGGGAGTGAGGAACACGGTGAGTGGCCATCCGCCCGTGCCTGAAATCGCCGAGACAGCGAGTTGGTAGCGGCTATCGACGTCGGGGCGCTCGTCGCGATCGACCTTTACGGCAATGAACTCGCGGTGGATGATGTCTGCGATTTCGCTGCTCTCGTACGACTCGCGGTCCATGACGTGGCACCAGTGACACCAGACCGCGCCGATGTCGAGCAGAATAGGCTTGTTTTCGCCCTGAGCCAGAGCGAACGCCTCCTCGCCCCACTCATTCCATTGGATCGGCTGGTGCATCGCGGAGCGCAAGTAGGCCGACGAGGCGCCGGCCAGCGCGTTGAGCGCGTGAGGCATAAGGCATCCAGTCTAACAGGGGACATCGGAGTTACTTGGATGAAAGAGGTTCCCTGGCTCGTGCTGGCGAGAGCCCGACAAAGTTCATCGGAATGAAAATGTCGGCCAGTTTGATACCCTGAACATCTGCTGCGACCGGTTCCCTTAATACCTGCAGAACTGGGAGGGCGGTTCCGTAACTTTCTTGGGAGTTCGCTGATGGAGAAGCAAGCTGCGCTTGCCCGGATTGCGCAAGGTGTGGCCAGGTTTCAGACAGAAATTTTCCCCGCGCAGCGCGAGATGTTCGAGCGCCTGAAGCGCGGGCAGGAGCCACTTGGATTGTTTGTGACCTGCGCCGACTCGCGGGTGAATCCCAACCTGGTGACGCAAACCGACCCGGGCGAGATTTTCATTGAGCGCAATCCCGGTAACATGATTCCTCCACACGTGGAGTTCGTCGGCGGTGTCACGGCCGGCGTGGAATACGCGATGCTTGCGCTGCAGGTGCCGGTGATCGTGGTATGCGGTCATACCGACTGCGGAGTGATGAAAGCGCTGATGGACCCGGGCGCAGTGCACGGAATGCCCGGCGTGCAGCAATGGATGAGTCATGGCAATGCGGCACGTGACCGAATGTTGAAAGAGCTTCCATTTGCCCGCCAGGAAGAGCAATTGCAGCGCCTCACAGAATGCAACGTCTTGGAACAGATCGAAAACCTCAAAACCCATCCCAGCGTGAACAAACGGCTACGATATGGCGAGATCGAGATTCGGGGATGGGTGTACGACATCGGCGATGGCTCAATTGGGGAGTTTGACCCCCAGAGCGGGCGGTTCGAGCCGATGGGACGACTCAGGACATAGTGTCGCTGTTATTTAGCTAAGAAGATCACAACGCTGCGCGCCTTTACCGCATAGCTGTCCTGCGACACTAAAGGAAACGTCTGCCCTTCGTCCGCGATGTCGATAGGAGAGGGCAGCGCGGTGTCCACCAACCGGAACCATTGGCGCTTGCCGATGTGAGGCAACTCGAATTCACGATCTTCCCAGTGCGCATGTGCGACGAAGTGCAGATCAACGCGCGTGCCGTCCTTATTTTGCTGCGTCCACTGCATGGCGACCGAACGCGACTCCGGACTCCAGTCCGCGGACATGCGCTTGGGCCCGTGCCACATGACGTGGAAGCCCGTCTCGCCGTCGAGGTCAAACGTGTTACGCCGCAGCATCGGGCAACGCTTGCGAAAGGCAATCATGAGCCGGGAGAACCGAACCAGATCGGCATTTGTGCTGGCCATGTCCCAATTGAGCCAGCTCACATCGTTGTCCTGGCAGTAGGCGTTGTTGTTGCCCTGCTGGGTACGTCCCAGCTCGTCACCGGCCAGCAGCATCGGCACACCGTGCGCGAAGAGCAGGATGGCAGCAAAGTTCTTGCATTGGCGAGTACGCAGCTCATTGATGGCTGCGTCGGCCGTCGGACCTTCGATTCCGCAGTTCCAGCTCAGGTTGGCGTTGTTGCCGTCCTGGTTGTTGTCGCCGTTGGCCAGGTTGTGCTTCTCGTTGTACGAGACCAGGTCATTGAGCGTGAAGCCGTCGTGGCACGTCACGAAGTTGATGCTGTGATACGGTTCGCGCGCGCTGGTCTCGTAGAGATCGGGGCTGCCCAGCAGGCGGGTGGCGAGCGCCGAAGTCATTCCGGAGTCACCTTTCACAAACTTGCGCACATCGTCTCGGAAGACACCATTCCACTCCGCCCAACGTCCCCATGACGGTAAGGTGCCGACCTGGTACAGCCCAGCCGCGTCCCAGGCTTCGGCAATCAGCTTGATATTGGCCAGCACAGGATCGTAGGCGAGATGCTCCAGCAGAGGCGGGTTTTTCAGCACTCTGCCATCTTGCCCGCGTCCCAGGATCGAAGCCAGGTCGAAGCGGAAGCCGTCCACGTGCATCTCGGTGACCCAATAACGCAAGCAATCGACGATGAAGTCGCGCACCACGGGATTGTTGCAGTTCACCGTGTTGCCGCATCCGGAATAATTCAGATATTTGCCGGTTACGGGATCGAGGATGTAATACGTCGCATTGTCGGTGCCGCGAAATGACCAGGTCGGTCCGGTTTCGTCGTTCTCCGCGGTATGGTTGAACACCATATCGAGAATGACTTCGATCCCAGCCTCGTGCATCGCCTTGACGAATTGTTTGAACTCGCGCACCTGCTCGCCGTCGGCGATATTCGAAGAGTAGGCGGTGTTGGGCGCGAAAAACGCCGTTGGCTGGTAGCCCCACAGGTTGACCAGCGGTTCGCCGGTAAAGGGGTTTACGCGATCGGTGTCGGACTCCTCGAACTCGTTTACCGGAAGGAGTTCGACCGCGGTCACACCCAGCTTCTTGAGGTATGGGATTTTCTGGATCAGGCCGGCGAAAGTGCCTGGGTGGGCGACGCCCGAGGAAGGATGGCGCGTGAAACTGCGCACGTGCGTTTCATAAATGACGCTATCAACCAACGGAATGTTGAGCTGCTGATCGCCTCCCCAGTCGAAATGGTTTTCAATCACTACGCAGTGTCTTCTGGGATGAGTTCCGGCCTTGTAAGTTCCCCACACTGCACCATTCGAGATGACGCGGGCGTAGGGATCAAGCAAGCTGCGGTTAGGATCAAAGCGATTAATCTGTGGTTCCCGGTTGGGCTGCATGTCGAAGCAAAAAGCGTAATGTGCACCCACATCGAGTCCCTCGACGAAAATGTGCCATACCTGTCCGATGCGGTTGACGTGGGGGTCAAGGGGGATTGTGGTCTGAACTCGTTCGGTGCCCGGCTCGTAGAGCACCAGCGTGCAGGAAGTGGCCGGCTTGGAAAAAATCGAGAAGTTCACTCCGTGGCGATGAACGGTCGCGCCCAAAGGCAACGGATGTCCACGTTTGATCTTGTGAGCTTGCGGAGACAAAACCGGATTGACTGCTGGAGACACATTGGGACTTGTTGGAGTGGACATGATGAGTGGCCGGCTTTGAGCGCCCAAAGGATGGATATCAGAAAGCCCTCGCTGTAACAAGTTAAGAAACACTGCTGTAACAATCCCGGTCAAAGGCAGCCCGGCTGACCAGTGCTCGCATTCAGTGCGAGGACACTCCGTCGGTAATCAGGTTCCGTGCGATCCGTGCGTAGAGATCGACTGCTGCGACCAGTTCCTTCTTCTCGATGTACTCACCTTCGGTGTGGGCGACGTGAATCGAGCCCGGCCCGATCAGCAAAGGCTTGCCCCAGTTGGTGAGAGCCGGAATATCAGTGGTGAAGGCGGCGATCATGGTGTCGACGCCAGGCACCGAGCCTAACTCCATGAAAGGTATCTCAAGTATGAAATTGGCTTCGGCTTTACCGGAGACGGCCGCCTTGATCTGCTGCCGCAGTTCATCAGTAGGCCCGACTAGCCGTATCAGCAGGTTTGCGCTGGCGTGATCGGGAATTACGTTGGGCGCGCGGCCCCCTTCAATGAGTCCGACGTTCAGCGTGGAAGGCCCGGCGGTGGCATGCACCGGCAGCTCCAACTTGCGAATATTCTCCAGGGCGTCGAGCAGTTTCTCGATAGCCGACTCGCCCAACTCGGGATAGGCCGAGTGTGCCATCTTTCCCGTGGCAACGACTTCCACGCGCAGCGTTCCCTTTGAGGCGAGCGCCATGCGATTTTCCGTGGGTTCTCCGTTGATCAGAAACTTCGCTCCACGCGGCTCCAGGTTCGCAGTTTGCGCGCCCTGGCTGTCGCGCTCTTCGCCGACCAGAAAGAGCAGACCCGCGTGGATGCCTTCCGCCTTCAACTTTTCTGCTGCCGCAATCTGCGCCACGATGATGCCCTTGGCATCGCACGAGCCCCGTCCGTAAATGCGATCGGAAGTCTCTGACGATGAGATGAAGGGCGGCACTGTATCCATGTGCGTTGAGAAGACTAATTCAGGCCGCGGTTTGCCGCGATGAGTAGCCCACACGTTGAAACGGTCGCCTTCCACTGGCAAGCGCTCCACGACGTAACCCAACGACGTCAATTCGTGCGCTATGGCGTCGCCCACGGCACCTTCGTTGCCGGTGATCGATGCGATGTCGATGAGTTTGCGGGCGAGGACGAAAAGATCCATAGAACCAAGCATAGAGGATTTCACTACTGAGTCACAGGGACGCGGTGGAAGCGTTGTAATTTCGCACCCAAGTTAGGCTTAAGCCGGGCGCGACGCGGTTACTTCGGGAGCGAAGACCTTTTCCAGCGCTTTCTTGCGGTGCTCGAACATGGAACGCATCATAGGTTGAAAGATCATTGTCTCGAGCATTTTCCCGATTTCGCCAAAGCCAACCTCGTACTCGACATCATCGCCAAGGAGAGTGCCCTCGCGTCCGTCGACAACCTTGGCGTCGAAGGTGTGGGTGTGATGCCACGATTTGAATGGCCCCTGCTTCTGTACGTCCGAGAAGTACTCGTTAAAGACGAACTCCGTGATGAGTGCCGTCCATCGTTCGTGAATAGGCACGTAGGGAATGGCCCTGAACTTGAACGTGATCTCGGTGCCCGGCCCTGCCATGTGTTCGAGACCGGGCAGACGCGCTCCCTCCGGCAACCTTGGTGGTACCAGGTTGAGCTTGATAAGCTTAGCGCCCTGTGATGGCGGCATGATGCGCGGTAGATTGTGAGGGTCACAGAAAAACGCAAAAACTTTGGGAACGGGAACGGCGATCCAGTGTTCGACGTGTAGGCGCTGGCTCATGCGGGTTCGCGACGAACCGACTATACTGTGCGGCTGCGTGAGTTCCAAATGCGCTGAAACGCGTAGCTACCCTAGCGCCAATTGGCAGGGAATCTCCTCGCTTGTCGGAATCGTGCCGACAACTTCGGGTTTCTTCCGGAATTGACCCTACCCGGTCGGCGGAGAATCGTCTCAGTAAACGCAAACTGTTGTGGAGGGGACGGCGCGTGAGCGCAACCTATCGTTGTTGGGCGACCCGAGAAAAACTTTCACGGAAAACTGCAGATTTCCACTTGACACGATGTGGAAAGGGCGTAAGATTCAGCCCAATGGTGGTAAATTGTGGGAGAGAATGGGATACCGGATACCTCCCGTGGAAGCCGCTAGAGCGAATTGGTTAATTTGGCCAAATGCGCAATGCGAGCAGATCTTAGCTCCCACGCGGGCTGGTTTTTCAGTTCTTCCTCCTTTCCCGGACACCAAGTGAGTTCCCGGCCATACAGGGCCAGTCTTTATGTTTCGCGGTTCGCACTTAACCCGGCTCGACGACAAGGGGCGTCTCAAAATGCCCGCGGAATACAAGCGCCTGGCCGACGAGAAGTACGGAAGCAAATTCTATATCACCAGCTGGGATGGCAAGAGTGCCTATGTATATCCCATCCAGGAGTGGGAGACGATCGAGCGCAAGCTGGTCGGCCTGTCCACCTTCAACTCTTCGAAGCAAAAGCTGTTGAAGCGGACCAGTTATTACGGGCAAGAAGTGGAGTTCGATGGCCAAGGGCGGCTGCTGCTGCCGGCGGTGTTGCGCGAGTCGGCCGACCTCAAGGGCGAGGTCTCGGTGGCGGGACGTTTGACCTACCTCGAAGTACAGAATGCCGAGGCGCTTCGCGACGAAGTGGCTCAGCCGTTTACGGATGAGGATGCGAAAACCCTGGATGGCCTGGGTATTTAGTGAGGCAGAGCAATCCATTCAACGTCTCGGAACGGGAGTGAATGGACAACGAGTTTCCAAGAGTGGACAGCGCCCCCGGGCGCGAACATGGCGAAGCAGGCAAGAGGCAGTTTGGCCATGTCCCGGTTCTTTTACAGCAAGCGATCGAATTCCTGGCCGTGAGGCGCGGCGGGACCTTTACCGACCTGACCCTCGGCTTAGGCGGACACAGTTGGGAAATCGCAAGACGCCTGGGCGCAGCGGGTCATTTGATTGGCTTCGATAAGGACCCGGCAGCGCTGGAGCGGGCCCGCGAACGGCTGATGTGCCCTCCCCCGGAGCTCGCAGCTGATTGGCCGAAGGTCGAGCTGGTGCACGCAAGTTTTGCGGAAGTGGCGCAACACGTGCGGCCGGCGAGCGCA
>Ga0074045_10004299_pt1 | contig 12638 bp, 12 predicted proteins | sample BogForMeECP23OM2_FD_94442 | JGI IMG/M metagenome (GOLD analysis project Ga0074045, IMG submission 94442) | Bog forest soil microbial communities from Calvert Island, British Columbia, Canada - Bog Forest MetaG ECP23OM2 | ecosystem: Environmental > Terrestrial > Soil > Wetlands ... | reverse complement strand
ACGGCCGACACGTGGCGGCGATTCATCGGCGCGAGCTCGCCTTGGAGCTTCTTCCGTGACAACATCGAGGAAGATTATCCCGCGAAGCGCGTCCGCTAGACGCGGCCCGCTTCGCGGCAAACGGGATTCTCGGTAATGCACCGTCATTGGACGCTGAGCCGCTTGCCGGCGTGCTGCGCTTTCTTGGCCAGCTTGAGCTCGGGCACACCCTCGGTTCACAGGGCCGGCCGTCCCGGCCGATTGCCGGGAGGTCGGCCTTGGCGCCCCAGTCGGGGCACGGGCGGCGCGGCTTCAAGTCCCCGCAGCGGCTGAAATCGTGCGATCCTTTGACCGGAATGCAGACCGCTCCGGCGGCCTAGCCCGTGCGCCTTGGGAATGAACCGATGAACGACCTCACCGCCACCGAGCGCGACGCACTCGCCCAGCGACTGACAAGCCGCCGGCAGACGCTGCGTGCCGAGGTGCAGCGCGAACTCGAGAACAGCGATGACCCGAGGGTCATCGGCTTCAAGAACGAGCTGGCGGCGACTGCCGACTGGGTGCTGGCCGATATCCTCGCCGACATGGATATCGCCATGGTCAGCCGCGATATGGGGGAGCTCACCGAGGTCGAGGCCGCGCTTGCCCGGGTCGAGGACGGCCGCTACGGCATCTGCAGCGACTGCGGGGAGCCAATCGGCTGGCCGCGCCTGAATGCGCAGCCGGCCGCGGCGCGTTGCATCGCCTGCCAGGAAAAGCTCGAGGTGCGCACGGGTCGCCCGGGCCACCCAACGCTCTAGGCCCCTCCGACCGTTCGCCCCGGCTGAAACGACCCGCCGGCTTCGGGCAATCCGGCCTAGCTGCGGCGTCCTCCGCCGGGTGCGTAGCGGCGGATCCAGGCAAAGAACTCGCGGTACCACAGGCGCGAGTTCTGCGGCTTGAGTATCCAGTGGTTCTCGTCCGGGAAATACACCAGCCGGGCGGCGATGCCGCGCGCCTTGAGCGTGTTGTAGTACTGCAGCGCCTGCGTCGCCGGCACCCGGTAGTCGAGCTCGCCGTGGATGACCAGCGTCGGAGTCTTCATGCGTCGGACGTAGTGGTGCGGCGACTGCTGCATCACCCGCTTTGGATCGTCCCAGTGGAACGCGCCGAGCTCCCTGGAGAAGAACAGGTACGCATCGGTGGCCATCATGCTCACCCAGTCGTAGCAGCCGGCGTGGCACACGAAGGTGCGGTAGCGGTCGGTGTGCCCGTTCATGTAGGCCACCATGTACCCGCCATAACTGCCGCCGGTGGCAACCAGGCGCCGGCGGTCGATATACCGTTGCCGGAGCATGAAATCGGTTGCCGCCTCGATGTCGGCAAACTCGCGCACGCCATAGTCGCCGGTGATCGTTTCCACCCACCGCTGGCCGAACCCCGACGAGCCGTGGTAGTTGACGCCGACCACGACGTAGCCTTGGCCGGCGAACACCTGCGAGTTCCAGCGAAAATGCCAGCCGTCGACATGTGCCGCATGCGGCCCGCCATGGATCGAGTGCAGCAGCGGCCACTTGCTGCGCGGCGTGAAGTTGGGCGGGTAGGTGACCCAGACCTGGATCGGGTCACCACCGTGGCCTCGGACCGTGAACTCGCGCGTCTGTCCCATGCGCACGCGGGAGAGCAGCGCGCGATTGAGCTGCTCGATGGGCCGTTCCCAGCGCCCGTCGCTGCCGCAGGCGAACAGCGCCGGAGGATGCGAGAGCGTGGCTCGATCGAAGGCGATGCGCGTCCCGTCGCGCGACAGGGCGTAACCGGTGATCGTGCCGCCGGGGGCGACCTGGGTGGGCAGCGGATCGCCGAGGCCGAAACGATAGATGCCATGCCGGCCGCGGTCTTCGACGAGCGTGAACAGCGTCGCGCTGTCGGGTCCCCACTGGTGCCGCATCGTGGCCCGGTCGAGCTTGGGCAGCAGCCGCCGGCTTTGGCCGCGGCGGCGATCGAACAGCGTCAGCCGGCCCTGGTCGTTGAAGGCGCGCTTGAGGTTGTACGAATTCCAGGCGATATACCGGCCGTCGGGTGAGTAGCGCGGCGAGGCATCGCTCAAGGTGCTCTGCGCAGTGAGCGTGCGGTGGCGACCGGTCGCCACGCCCACGACGACGATGTCGGTCTCGTTGCTCAATCCGGGCTCGGCGGCGAGATCGACCGTGAGCGCCAATTCGCGCCCGTCCGGGCTTATGTCGTAGACATCGGCCGACGGCTCCCACGGTTGCAGGGCAAGGCCGGTGCCGGAGAGCAGGTCGCGGGCGCGGCCGGTTGCCACCTCGGCCGCGAAAACGTGCGCCTCGCGCCCGTCGGCTAGCCAGTGGTCCCAGAAGCGGTACTCGCGGCGTTCCGAGAGGTGGGCCTTGACCTTGGAGTCCTTGCGCTCCTTGCGCCGCCTGGCCTGCTCCCTGTCGGTCTTGAGATCCGGCCAGACCCAGGAGATGAACGCGATGCGCTTGCTGTCGGGGAACCAGCGCAGCCCCGACGCGCCGCCCGCGACGGAGGTGAGTCGGCGCGCTTCGCCGCCGTCCGGGGCGATGAGGTAGACCTGCGCCTCTTCATCGTCCTTGCGCTTGGCCGCGAAGGCGATCCATTTGCCGTCAGGCGACCAGCACGGCTCGCTGTCCTTGTCGCCGGCGGTCAACCGGCGCGGCTTGCCGCCATCGGTGGAGAACAGCCACAGCTCGGTGCGGCCCTCGTTTTGCTCCATGTCGTAGGCGCTAACCGCGGCGCAGGCGCTGCTGCCATCGGCGGCAAGGGTCGGCGCGCCAATGCGCTTGATCGACCACAGATCCTCGACGCTCAACGGGCGGCTTGTCTTCGGCATGGAAGGCTTCCGGGGGCGGGCCGGGTGCGTCTGTCCCGCCCCCCGGCGGGCAAAGGCGCGATTGTACGTGCTCGGGCGCCGGATGGCGCGCTGCGATGCGGTAGAATCCCTTCGCGCCGTACTCGCGGCGCCCCTTTTCATTTCCGAGAATGACGATGAACTATCGGCGCCTGGGCGCTGCCGGGCTCAAATTGAGCGAGCTGTCGTTCGGCTCCTGGGTCACCTACGGCAACCAGATGGGAGAGGAGCTTGCGCGCGACTGCATGGCCGCGGCGTACGCCGCCGGGGTGAACTTCTTCGACAACGCCGAGGTGTACGCCAAGGGTGCCTCCGAGCAGATCATGGGCAATGCGCTCAAGAAGCTCGGCTGGCGGCGCGCTTCGTACGTGGTCTCCACCAAGTTCTTCTGGGGCCTCAACGACGGCCCGAACGAGAAGAACACGCTCAATCGCAAGTACCTCATGGGCGCGATCGATGGTTCGCTCGAGCGCCTGCAGCTCGACTACGTCGACCTCGTCTTCTGCCATCGCGCCGATCCCGATACGCCGGTCGAGGAGACCGTGTGGGCGATGCACGACATCATCCGCGCCGGCAAGGCGCGCTACTGGGGGACCTCGGAGTGGAGCGCGGCGGAGATCATGGCCGCGTGGCAGATCGCCGAGCGCCATCACTTGGCCAAGCCGGTCATGGAGCAGCCGCAATACAACCTGTTGCACCGCGAGCGCGTGGAGAGCGAATATGCCCGGCTCTACCAGGACATCGGGCTGGGCACCACGACCTGGAGCCCGCTCGCCTCGGGGCTGTTGACCGGCAAGTATAACGACGGCGTGCCCTCCGGCTCGCGGGCCGCGCTCAAGGGTTTCGAGTGGCTCGCCGAGAAGATCGTCGACGCGCCAAAGATCGCCAAGGTCCGTCGCCTCGCGCCGGTGGCCAAGGAGCTCGGCTGCACGCTCGCCCAGCTGTCGCTCGCGTGGTGCGTGAAGAATCCGCACGTCAGCAGCGTGATCACCGGGGCGAGCCGACCGCAGCAGGTGGTCGAGAACATGAAGGCGCTCGACGTGGTGCCGAAGCTCACCCCGGACGTGCTCGCGCGCATCGACGCGATCGTCGGCAGCGCGAACTAAAGGCCGCCCTCCGGTATGAGCAATCCGCTCGAATCCTGGGGCGAGGAACAGCGTTCCGCGTTCCTGTACCGCGCCTGCGCCGATGCCGAGGCCGGCACCGAGCGGGCCGACCTGTTCACCCGTCTTGCCGGCGAGGCCGAAGCCCAGGCTGCCATCTGGCGCGCGCAGCTTACCGCCAGCGGCAAGCCTGCGCCGCAGCCCTACGTGCCGGACTTGCGCACGCGCCTGGTCGCGCGGCTGGTCGAGCTTCTCGGCCCGCGCCGCCTGCGCGCGGTGCTGGCGGCGATGAAAGTCCGCGGCATGGCGATCTACAGCCGGCGCGAGCCGGGTGGCCACAGCGCGCCGGTCGCCGGCGGCGTCGAGCATCGGCATCGTGGCCTGGGCGGCGGAGGCAACCTGCGCGCCGCCGTGTTCGGGATCAACGACGGCCTGGTCTCCAACGCCAGCCTCATCTTCGGCGTCGCCGGCGCGAGTTCCGACCCCGCGGTGGTGCTGCTGACCGGGGTCGCCGGCCTGACCGCGGGCGCCTTCGCCATGGCCACCGGCGAGTTCGTTTCGGTGCGCTCGCAGCGCGAGCTCTTCGAATACCAGATCGGACTCGAGCGCGACGAGCTCGCGGAGTATCCCGACGCGGAGGCGCAGGAACTCGCGCTCATCTACAAGGCGAAGGGCCTTTCCGGGAGCGAGGCCGAGCGCATCGCCAAGCAGCTCGTCGCCGACCCGCAGCATGCCCTGGACACGCTCGCGCGCGAGGAACTCGGGCTCAATCCGGACGAACTGGGCTCGCCGTGGGGCGCGGCGATTGCGTCCCTGCTTTCCTTCGCCCTGGGCGCGGCGGTGCCGCTGCTGCCCTTTGCCCTCGGCGCCGGCGCGCACGCGCTGCCCATTGCCGGGGGCCTGACCGCGGTCGCCCTGTTTGCCGTCGGCGCCACGCTGTCGCTGTTCACCGGTCGCGCGGCGCTAGCTTCCGGGGTGCGGATGCTCCTGCTCGGCAGCCTGGCCGCGGCAGTCACCTTCCTGGTCGGCAAGCTCTTCGGCGTGGGCGTGGCCTGAACGGCGCGCCGTCCGGGCGCGCAGTGCGAGGCAACGGCTCGACGGCCGGAGATCACCGCGCCGCGGGCGCCCGCTGCCGAGTAGGGAGCCCGCCTAGCTCTGCTTCATGCAATCCGAGCGCGCCTTGTCCGCGTCGGCCTTGCTCATGCCCTTGGTCTTCGAATTGCACTCGGCCATCTTGTTCTGCGGCTTCGCCGGCGGCTGCGCCGACAGGCAGGTCTTCATGAACGCCTTGCGGTCGTCGCCCTTCATGTCGCCCGCCTTGGTGTTGCATTGCTTCATCTTGTCCTGCTGCGAATTGGTCGCAGCCGGTTTGGTGGTATCGGCCGCGGTGTCGGCGGCCACCGCAGCGCCGCAGGCAAACAGGCCGGCGAGCGCGAGTACGAGCAGTGATTTCATCGGGATCTCCCTGGTTGGTCTAACGTGCTTGCAAGCAAGCAGCGGCGAGTCTACGGCATTGGCGCGGCGGGCGGCAATGGCCGCCTGCCGGGCAGCGACGCGGCCTGCACCCTTGCCGCCGCTTCGCCGTGCAGTGCAGCATGGGTTGTGGCAAAATCCTCCTCCGCGCTTGGCCTTAGCCGGTAAAATGATGTTTTTGCAATAAAAAGCTTTGTCTAAGGAATTCGACTTGTCCACTCCCACCCGGCAAGGCAGCAAGGTGGCCGCGGCGCCCGCCGCGGCTGCGCGCCTGCCCATCGACGATACCCGCATCCGCGACATCATGGAGCTCGCGCCGCCGGCGCACCTGCTGCGCGAGTCGCCGGCCTCGGAGGTCGCGGCGAGGACCACCTACGAAGCCCGAGCCGCCATCCATCGCCTGCTGCACGGCGCCGACGACCGCCTGCTCGTCGTCGTCGGGCCCTGTTCGATCCACGACTACGACGCGGCGATCGACTATGCGACACGGCTCTCCGCGCTTGCCCGCGAACTTGCCGGCGAACTGATCACCGTCATGCGCGTCTATTTCGAGAAGCCGCGCACCACCGTAGGCTGGAAAGGCCTCATCAACGACCCGCGGCTCGACGGCAGTTTCCGCATCAACGAGGGCCTGCGGCTGGCGCGGCGGATTCTGCTCGAGATCAACGAGCTGGAGCTGCCTGCAGGAACCGAGTACCTGGACATGATCACTCCGCAGTACATCGCCGACCTGATCGCCTGGGGTGCGATCGGTGCGCGCACGACCGAGAGCCAGGTACATCGCCAGCTCGCTTCGGGGCTGTCGTGCCCGGTGGGTTTCAAGAACGGCACCGACGGCGGGGTGAAGATCGCCGTCGATGCAGTCAAGGCGGCCTCGGCGCCGCATCATTTCCTTTCCGTCACCAAGGGCGGCCACTCGGCGATCGTCAGCACCGCCGGCAACGAGGACTGCCACATCATTCTTCGCGGCGGCAGCATGCCCAACTATGACGCGGCCAGCGTTGAGCGGGCTTGCGCCGAGCTGGGGCACGCCGGACTCGCGGCGCGGATCATGATCGATTGCTCCCATGCCAACAGCCAGAAGCATTACGAGCGCCAGGTCGAGGTGGCGCGCGACGTGGCCGCGCAGATTGCGGGCGGCGACGATCGCATCGTCGGGGTGATGCTGGAGAGCCACATCCATCCCGGGCGGCAGGACCTCGTTCCCGGGCAGGCGCTCGAGTACGGCGTGAGCATCACCGACGCGTGCATCGGTTGGGACGCGAGCGTGGGCGTGCTGCGCGAGCTTGCCGATGCGGTGCGCCGCAGACGGTTGCTGTTGACCGAGGCGTCTTAGAGCCGCGCGGCGCCGACGGCCGCACCGACCGGGCCATGGCCGAAGAGATCGAACTCAAGCTGACTGCACCGGGGGACGCCATGGCGTCGGTACGCTCCCACCCGGCGGTCGCCGCCATCGCCAGCGGCCGCCTGCGCAGTCACCAGCTTGTCAGCGAGTACTACGACACACCCGAACGCGACCTCGCCGGCGCCGGTGTCGCGCTGCGCCTGCGCCAGGTCGGGAGGCGCTGGCTGCAGACCGTCAAGGGCGACGGTGCGGCTGCCGGCGGCGTGCATCGCCGTGCCGAGTTCGAATGGTGGCTGCCCGCGCCGCGACTCGACTTGGGGAAGCTCGCCGAGACGCCGTGGCGCAAGCTCTTCGCACGCGAAGGCGGCCGCTGCCGGCGCGTGTTCGTCACCGCGATCCGCCGCCGCGAGCTTCCGCTGACCTTCGCCGACGGCACGCGGGCAACGCTCTGCTTCGACAGCGGCGAGATCCGCTCCGGTCACCGCCGCGCGCCGGTGAGCGAGATCGAGGTCGAGATCGACCACGGCGACGCGTTGCGCCTGTTCGAACTTGCCGACGCGCTCGCCACCGACCTGCCTCTGCGCGTCGTCCACGCGAGCAAGGCCGAGCGCGGCTTCGCATTGGCCAACGGCAGCACGGTGCCCAAGCCGCGCCGGGCGCGCCCGGTGCAGGTGCCGGCCGACGCCACCCCGCAGATCGCCCTGTCGATGATCGCCATGGATTGCGTCGCGCAGCTTGAGATCAACTCCGAGGCGATGCTCTCGCACGACGATCCCGAATACCTGCATCAGCTGCGCGTGGGCTGGCGCCGGCTGCGCTCGCTGCTCCAGCTCGCGCCATTGGTCGCCCCGGCCGAGCCTATCGAGCCGCTGGTGCAGGAACTGCGCTGGCTCGGCTCGATTCTCGGCCCGGCGCGCGACTTGGACGTGTTCGCTGTCGAGACGCTGCCCAAAATAGCGGCCGAATTCGGCACCCGGCCCGGCATCGTCCGCCTGCGCCGGCGCGCCTCGCTGCGCCGACGACAGTTGTCCGGAACGGCGCGCGAAACCATCGCCGCGCCCCGCTTCCAGCGCCTGCTGCTCGCCCTCGGCGGCTACTTCACGCGACTCGCTCGCGCCACCGCCCCCCCGCCGGGGCCGACGCCGGCGCGGGATTGGATCGGACCGGTGCTGCAGCAGCGTCACGAGAAGCTCACCCGCCGCGCCCGGCACGTTCATCGCCTCAATGCCGCCGACCGGCACCGGGCGCGGGTGGCGGCGAAGAAGCTCCGCTACGCCGCCGAGTTTTTCGCGCCGCTGTTCTCGGACCGGCGCAGCAAGGCCTACATCCAGGCTCTGTCCCGACTGCAGTCGATCCTCGGACACTTGAACGATCTGGAGATCGCCGGCAAGTTGCTCGACCAACTCGCGCCGGCGGATGACCGCGCGCCCGACGCAGCCTATGCCGCGGGCATCGTGCGCGGCTGGCTTGCCGCAAGCGTGGCACCCGAACTCAAGCGCTTGCGGCAGGCGCAGCGGGCGTTCGCCAAGTGCGCGCCTTTCTGGGATCGGGTAGAAGGACGCGCCGCGGCGTGATGAAGGGCGCCGATGGCAGCTACCGAGCCCCTGCCTGGCTTCCCGGAGGGCACGCGCAGACGATCTACCCGGTCTTCCTTCGCCGGCCGCAGGTCGGCTACCGGCGCCAGCGCGTCGCTACGCCCGACGGGGATTTCGTCGATTTCGACTGGGTCGATGTTCCGGGCGCGAGCGCACACACGCCCGTGGTGGTTCTCTTTCACGGCCTGGAAAGCAGTTCGGCGGCGCACTATGCCCTGGCATTGATGACGCACCTCGGGGCCATCGGCTGGCGCGGCGTGGTGCCCCATTTCCGCGGTTGCAGCGGCGAGCCGAACCGGCTGCCGCGGGCCTATCACTCGGGCGATTACGCCGAGGTGGGGTGGATGCTGTCGACGATCCGGGTGCAGGCGCCCGCGGCGCCGCTGTTTGCCGCCGGCGTGTCGCTCGGAGGCAGCGCGCTGCTCAACTGGCTCGGTCGCGAGGAGTCGCGCGCGGTCGCGGTGCTGCGCGCCGCGGCAGCGGTATCGACCCCGCTTGACCTCACCGCGGCCGGCATGGCCATCGATCAGGGCGTCAACCGCATCTACGCCCGGTACTTTCTGCGCACGCTGGTGCCCAAGGCGCTGTCGATGGCGCGGCGCTTTCCCGGCGCGCTCGATGCTGCCGCCATCGGTCGCGTCGACTCGATGTACGGCTTCGACGCCGCCGTCACCGCGCCGCTCCATGGTTTCGCCGGCACCGAGGATTACTGGTTGCGGGCGAGCAGCAAGCCATGGCTCAAGTCGGTCGCCGTGCCCACGCTCGTCCTCAACGCCCGCAACGATCCGTTCATTCCGGCAACGTCGCTGCCCGGCGGCTCAGAGGTGAGCCGCGCGATCGCGCTCGAGCAGCCCGAAGCGGGCGGCCATGCCGGCTTCCTGGACCTGCCCTTCCCCGGCCGCTTCGGCTGGCTGCCGCAGCGGCTGACAGCCTTCTTTTCCGCCGCCAAGGCGGCCGCGTAGAGCGCATGTCCCTGCCCGCGGAAATCTTCAAGGCCTACGACATCCGCGGCGTCGTCGGCAAGACCTTGACCGCGCCCATCGTGCAGCGCATCGGGCAGGGGCTGGGCACGCTCGCGCGAGAGCGTGGCCGCGACACGCTCATCGTGGCGCGTGACGGCCGCACCTCGGGACCGGAGCTGGTGCGCGCCCTCGCCACCGGCATCCGGGAGAGCGGCTGCAACGTGCTCGACATCGGCATGGTGGCCACGCCGATGAGCTACTTTGCGGCTTACGAGCTCAAGACGCAGTGCAGCGTCATGGTCACCGGCAGCCACAATCCGCCCGATTACAACGGCCTGAAGATGGTCATTGCCGGCGACACCCTGGCCGGCGAGGACATTCAGGCGCTCAAGGCCCGCATCGAGTCCGGGCGGCTCGAAAGTGGCGCCGGCGAGCTGCGCCAGGCGGACGTCGTGCAGGCGTATTTTGACCGCATCTGCGGCGATGTCGCGCTGGCTCGGCCGATGAAGATCGCCGTCGACTGCGGCAACGGCGTGGCCGGCGCCTTCGCCCCGGCGCTCTTCCGCCGTCTCGGCTGCACCGTGACCGAGCTCTTCTGCGAGGTCGACGGCACCTTTCCCAATCACCACCCCGACCCGTCGCAGCCAAAGAACCTGCGCGACCTGGCCGATTGCCTGGCAACCACCGACAACGAACTGGGGCTTGCCTTCGATGGCGACGGCGACCGCCTCGGCGTCGTGGCGCGCGACGGGCACATCATCTATCCGGACCGGCAGCTCATGCTCTTCGCCGCCGACATGCTGACGCGCAATCCGCACGCCACGGTGATCTACGACGTCAAGTCGACCCGCAACTTGAAGCCCTGGATCGTCGCCCATGGCGGCACGCCGCTGCTGTGGAAGACCGGGCATTCGCTGATCAAGCAGAAGATGAAGCAGTGCGGGGCGCTTTTGGCCGGCGAGATGAGCGGCCATACCTTCTTCAAGGAGCGCTGGTACGGCTTCGACGACGCGATGTATGCGGGCGCGCGCCTGCTCGAGATCCTCTCGCGCCAGGCCGACCCGTCGGCGGCGCTCGACGCCCTGCCCGACAGCCTCTCGACCCCGGAGCTCAACCTCGCCTGCGCGGGCGAATCGCCGCATGCGCTCATCGCCCGGCTCGCCGCGGGCGCGCAATTCCCGGGCGCGGCGGAGATAATCCGCATCGACGGCCTGCGCGTCGAATACGCCGACGGATTCGGCCTCGCCCGCGCATCGAACACCACGCCCGTCGTCGTCCTGCGCTTCGAAGCCGACAACGAGCCGGCGCTGCGGCGCATCCAGGCCGACTTTCGCCGCGCGTTCGGCACCGCGACTCCGGGCCTCGAGCTGCCGTTCTGACGGCGCGCCGGGTCTACGCCCGCCACGCCGAGCAGTCCCAGCCCAGCAGCCGCTCGAGCGCGCCGATTTCGGTCTCGTACAGGCCGGCGAGGTAGCGCTTCTCCTCGGCGCCCAGCGCCGCGTTGTATTCGCGCACCTCGGCCCTCTTCTGCGCGAGCGGCGGAAAAGGCGCGATGCCGAGAAAGTCGGCTACCCTGGCGAGCACCTCGGCGTGCGCGCCGAGCAGATCCTCGCTCTTGAACACGATCGTCTGCTCGCGGGGAAAGTAGCGCCACAGGCGCTCGAGCTGACCGGTGTAGTAGCCGCGATCGATGTAGGTGAACGATTTGGCCAGCTCCAGCGGCAGCGCGCGCAGCCGTTCCGGTTCGGCCTCCAGGGCCTGGCGGAACGGCAGCGGCTCGCGTCCGGTGCGACGTGACATGTTCCAGTGCGAAAAGGCACGGGTGATCGGGTTGCGAAGCACCACGATCAGCCGCATCGCCGGGTTGTAGCGGGCGATGCGTTGCGCGGCGGTCGGCCAGTAGAGATACGCCGGCGTCACTTCGCCGAGCAGGCGATGCCCGGGTCCGGGGCTGAAGCAGGCGTGGTACGCGGCGTAGTCGACCGGCTCGACGGCGAAGCAGTGGTCGGTATCGAAGAAGTGCAGTTCCTTATCCTTCGGCAGGCACAGCTCGGGATGTTCGCGCAGGTACAGGTCGAGCGCCGAGGTGCCCGCCTTCTGCACCCCGGCGACGATGAAGCCGACCTTGTCTGTGGCCACCATCGGCATCAGACGCCGATGCCAAGGCGGCGATAGACCGCTGCCAGCAGCCAGGCAGGACCGACGAGAAACGAGCGCAGGTCCTCGACAAACGACGGCCGGCTGCGCTCGATGGCGTGGCCGGTGAACTGCCCTGCCCAGGCGACGACGAAGACCACCGCCGCGACGCTCAACGTATGCTCCCCGCAAAAGCGCAGCGCATAGAGCATGGCCGCGAACACGACCGCCATGCCCAGCGCGATGGGCACCGACAGCCAGACATAGAAGGCCAGCGCCGCGGCGATCGCCGCGTACGCCGCGAGCGGCGCAGCCGACCACAAAAGCCCCATCACGCTCCAGACGATCAGCGGCACGCAGATCCAGTGCATCGCCTTGTTAGCCGGGTGGCGGTGGTAACCGCCGTAGCGGTCGAAGAGCGCATCGACAGGACGCATCGCAATCCGCAGCCCAGCTAGCCCGCGCCGGTCAGCTCCGGCCTGAGCGGCGCGCGCCGCCCGAGCGCGCTCACGTGCACCGGGAAGGCGCCCAACTTGCGGTCGAGGAAGAAGGTGCGCAAGGTGCGGGCGATGGTCCGGAACGCGAGCTCGCCCCACGGAATGGCCGCCTCGTCGAACAGCCGCACGTCGAGGCTTTCCGCTCCGGGGCCGAAATCGAGATCGACCAGCCGGGCCCGAAACAGCACGTAGAGCTGGTTGATGTGCGGCAGGCTGATCATGGTGTAGAGCGCGCCGATGGCGACATGCGCCCTGGCCTCTTCCACGGTCTCGCGCTCGGCGCCGGCTTCGATCGTCTCACCGTTCTCGAGGAATCCCGCCGGCAGCGTCCACAACCCTCGTCGCGGCTCGATCGCGCGCTGGCACAGCAGCACCTGCTCGTCCCACACCGGCAGGCAGCCGACGACCACTTTCGGATTCTGATAGTGGACCGTGGTGCAGGCGCTGCACACGTACCGCGGCAGCGTGTCGCCGGCGGGGACGCGAAACTCGAGCGCGGGCGAGCCGCAGTGGCTGCAGAACTTCACGGCCGCAGGAAGTTGTCGCGATAGTAGCGGAGCTCGTCGATCGACTCGTAGATATCGGCCAGCGCCTCGTGCTTGCCCTGCTTCACCCAGCCCCTGGCGACATCGGGCTTCCAGCGCCGGCACAGCTCCTTGAGCGTGGACACGTCGAGGTT
>Ga0074045_10004294_pt1 | contig 12641 bp, 10 predicted proteins | sample BogForMeECP23OM2_FD_94442 | JGI IMG/M metagenome (GOLD analysis project Ga0074045, IMG submission 94442) | Bog forest soil microbial communities from Calvert Island, British Columbia, Canada - Bog Forest MetaG ECP23OM2 | ecosystem: Environmental > Terrestrial > Soil > Wetlands ... | reverse complement strand
GCCTTGCGCACGCTGCGCGGTATCGACACCGTCAGCGCCATTGGCCTGGTGGCAGAAATCGGCGACATCCAGCGCTTTGCCCATCCGCGGCATCTGATGAGCCACCTCGGACTGGTGCCCTCCGAGCGATCCAGCGGCAACACCGTGCGCCGCGGTGGCATTACCAAGACCGGCAATGCCCATGCGCGCCGCCTTCTCACCGAAGCCTCCTGGCATTACCGCTATCCGGCACGCCTGGGCAAGCACCTCAACAGCCGTCAGCAAGGCCAGCCCGAAGCCATCCGCCACCATGCCTGGAAGGCCCAGGTCCGCCTGCGCGCTCGCTTTGCTCATCTGCGACGCCGCGGCGTTCACATCAACAAGGTCCGTATCGCCACCGCACGCGAGCTCACCGGCTTCATCTGGGCGATCGCCCGCACCGCCGCGATGACAGCGGGCGCTTGAGATCGAATTCGGGGGATTGGGCGATGCGCTACGAATCACGATAGGAAGAACCCTCAACGCACCTATCTCCAGACCCTTTGGGTAACCTGCGCGCCTAGACCGAGGCAGCTTCCGCGACGGACTCTCACACAGTGGTAACCAATCCACGGATATCAGTCTGATCCATCGTCGTTGCACTCAGACTTGTGGTCATCGCCCAATACCCCGATAGATGACAATCAACCCCTCTGTTGACACAAACGGCCATATCAGTAGCTGGGTTCCTAACGCCAATTGTGACGTGCTATTCGAGAAATTTGCGGGAACAGCTTACTGCCCAATTTGACGGTTGCTCGGGCTTTCAGCGATCGGATATTGCACCGCTTCATCGTCAGCAGGTGTGCCGCCCCGATCTGTTTGGACCAGCATCCGGGTCGGATCGTCGCTACTGCAGCTCGTTCTTCACGATCTCGCCCGCTCTCACGATCATGCGCAAGCTCTTGCCGTCTGCCGCGAGCAAGGAGATGTCCCGCAGCGGATCGCCGTCGACGACCAGCAGGTCGGCATGCGCGTCCGGCGTGATGCAACCGAGCTTGCCCTGCTGCATCATCAACTCAGCGTTAACCGACGTGGCCTGGCGCAGGAGCTCGAGTGGCGTGAACACTTCGCTGCGGATCGTGAATTCACGGCACTCCTGAACGTAGGTCGAGCCGAGCAGGTCGGTGCCAAAGCCGATTTTGACGCCGGCCCGCCGCATCCTGTCCATGCCCGACAGCGCCTGTTTGTACGCGTATTCGGCCTTATCTTGGCTCACGGCCGGGAAGCCAAGCTCCTTGCCCAACTCGACGAGAGTAAAAATGACTACCATTGTCGGTACGATATAGGCTCCGCGTTCCGCCACGAACCCGGCGGTGTCGTCGTCGATGAGCGTGCCGTGCTCGATCGAGCGCACGCCGTATTCGACACAGCGCCGGATGGCGCTCGACGGATGGCAGTGCGCCGCGACATAGGTCCTCCGCTCGGCGCATTCGTTGACGATCGCCCGGATCTCGTCCTCGCGGTACTGGTTCATCCAGATTGGATCGGTTGGCGAGGCGACGCCACCCGAGCCCATGATCTTGATGCAGTGGGCGCCCTGTCGCAGCTCGTCGCGGGACGCCGCTATGCAGGCATCGACGCCATCGGCTATGCGGCACCCCCAGTTGACGATGCCACATGAACATAATTCATGGTGGTGTGACTTCTGTTCGAGCGGACGAAAGTCGCCATGTCCGCCGGTCATGGAAAGCACCTTGCCGGCATAGAAGAAGCGAGGCGCGCGTACCAGGCCATCGGCAATCGCCTTGGCGAGCGAGTAGTCTCCCCCGCCAATGTCACGTACGGTCGTGAAGCCACAATCGAGCGCGTGTCCGAGCATCCTGATGGCGTGTGCAGTGCGGTACGGTTCCCCAATCGCTTCGATCTTCTGCATCGATACGTCGCTGCAGTACGCGTGCAGGTGCGCATCGATCAGGCCGGGCATTAGCGTGCGCCCCGCGACGTCGATGACCCGCGCATCCTGGTCCGTTATGGGCCGCGGCGACGCCTCCTGAATAAGCCCATCGGAGACGCGCAGGTACATTCCTTCGGCGCATTCGGCGTTCGTGCCGTCAAAGATGCGGGCGTTTTTGAATACGAGGGTGCTCATCGGTGGTCGTTTCTAACAGTCGCCAAAAGCATTCGGAACAATAGCTTACCTCCCTTTTTTTACCTCGCGATTATCTCAAGTTCGACACCCGGCCCGCTGAATCGGCTGCACTTATTCAACCCCAGCATCTTAACTGTTCAGAAGAAAGCCGAAAACACCAGCCCTCTAGCAGATAAGCACCCATTCGCGCGAGTTTGAGATATCTGAAGCGTGCGCGTCAGTAGACGGGGGCATCAACCCTCGGCGCCAGGAAAACCAGAATTGCGTGAGCGAGTGACAGTGTTTTGGCGAGAGCACGAGTTTCCGACAAAGCACGTCACCCAGAACAAGGAATTAGCAAGTAACTATCCTTGACCATTTCCTTGACTCCTGCCAAGCTACTGTCATGAGCAAAATTACCGGCAAATTTCAGCTTACGCTACCCAAGAGACTCGTCGACGCTTACGGTATCAAAGTAGGCGATGAAGTCGACCTCCTCCCCGCTGGCGCCACAATTTCCCTCGTGCCCGAGCGATGTTCAAAGGCCAGCGCAACTGACCCCGGGGAGCGTCTACGTTACTTCGACCGCGCCACCGAGCGACAAAGGAAACGCGACGGAAAACGATCACTGAAATTGCAGAAAGATCGTGGTTGGACTCGAGAGGAGCTATACAAGCGTGGCCGGCCTAGTTGATACCAACATCCTGGTCTACCGTTTTGATGCACGGTTTCCTGCAAAGCAGAAGCGTGCCACCGCACTGCTTCGCCAGGGAATCATGAACGAGTCGCTTGTTGTGCCTCACCAAGCCCTAGTCGAATTCGTGGCGGTTGTGACCCGGCCGATGGTCGAGGGGAAGCCACTGCTCGAGACCGAGGACGCTTATAGAGAGGTTGAGGACATGCTGGCGCAATTCCCCATCATCTATCCGACCGAGAATACGCTGCGAACCGCGCTCCGCGGCGCTGCCTTATATCAAATGTCCTGGTTCGACGCACATCTCTGGGCATACGCGGATGAACACCGGCTCGACACACTTTGGTCAGAGGACTTCGAGCACGGCCGGCTGTACGGTCGCGTGAAGATCATTGATCCATTTCACGCGCCGTAGGCGCCGCGTTCATGTGGAGCTGGAATTGGTCTGAGGTTACCGCGTCCTCAGCCTTCACAGGACCCCGAGGCCTGCGCACAGGACTGCATAGACGCCGATCGCGCGTCAGCGCCAGCGGCGCACGAAGAGCGCATCAACGCCGCCGCGGAAGCAACGGCGAAGCCAACCGCTAGCGCCCTGTGGGCCAGTCGTTGCGCGGCCCCGCATATTCGAGCAGCAGCGCGCCCCAAACCCCGATCCCCGCAATGAGGAGAGCCAGAGCGGCGAGTTCCTCGCCTCTGGCGATTCGACCAAGCAAACGTCGCAGGGGCATCGTGGCGGTCGTTCGAGTCCGGCGCTGTACGCGCGGCTCATTCAGACCCTAAGGCGCCATAGACCGCGGAAGTTGGCGGTCGTTCCGGCAATAAGCATTGGGAATTCTGTGGGCTGTTCGACCGACAGATCGCCGGACCTCGCGCCTTCAAAAAAATCTACTTAAGTAGCGGCACGACGGCGTAATGCCTTGGCCATTAGGCCCGGCTGACCGACGCAAGATGCCGGCTGGCACACAACCTCACCCCCTTCAGAGCAAGTATTGCCCTTTTTGGAGTGTCCGCCAAACCTGGTGAGGGACAAAAGAGAACGGCCCGCATCGCTGCAAGCCGCATGTAGCTTGGCTCCCCGACCAGGGCTCGAACCTGGGACCTGCGGATTAACAGACCGAAGAAGGTCAAATTCAGGGTCCGCAGCGTCAATTACAGCGCGGTATTCATCGAATTTACGGAACAACTCCACCACTACGGCAGGCGCTGACGCCGGAAGCGCTGTCAGCGCGGGAGTTTGTATGGCAGCAAGCGGTCCATTTCTCTTTTCACCACACCGTAGCACTCGCAAACGCGTCTCTCTAGCTTTGCACGATCCCGCACCTGGATGTGGCCACGCGCATAGTGAATCACGCCGGCCGCCTGCAATTTGCCAGCGGCCTCTGTCACGCCCTCCCGGCGTACGCCAAGCATATTCGCGATCAGTTCCTGTGTCATCAACAGTTCATTCCCTTCCAAGCGGTCCAAACTCAACAGTAACCAACGACATAGTTGCTGGTCCAGCGCATGGTGCCGGTTGCATACAGCAGTCTGCGCCATCTGAGTAATCAGTGCCTGCGTGAACCGCAACGCCAAATGCTGTAATTCACCACCCAGCGCGAATTCCTTTTTTAGAATACTCGCCCTAAGCCGGTAGCCGTTGCCAGCGCTTTGCACCACCGCCCGATTCGACGTGCTTTCGCCGCCCATGAATAGCGAGATGCCCACCAATCCCTCGTTGCCAGTGATCGCAATTTCCGCCGAAGCGCCACTTTCCAGGACATAGAGCAGCGAGACGATGCTTGTGGTCGGAAAATATAGGTAGCCCAAATAGCCTCCGGATTCGTAGAGTGCCCATCCTAGAGGCATCGCTATTAGTTCCAGATGTGGCAGCAAGCGTGCGTAATCTTCCGCGGGGAGCGCCGCAAGAAGGTGGTTTTGCTTCGGAGTATGCGGTGAAGGCATGAAGAATGCGGTGCAACAACGAATCTTGATCCAACAAGGTATGCTTTACACGCGTCCTACTTTCTCACGCTTGGTCTGTCCGTCGTGACGAGCGGACTTCATGCAGCCTAGCTGAAATGTGATGCCGAAATAGACATGATCGTGCCGCCATACTTGCTTAGCCGCGTGGTAGCGGAATGAGAAATGACTAACAGGCTGGAGCGATGATCATCCGCATGTTTGCGCCGGATTACGATCCCTTGCTCAATGAGCGTAGCTAATTTGCGACGTACCGTCGTGCGTGAACTTATATTCAGGAGAAAGAGCTGCTTCACCGTCAATGGTTGCGTCGCCTCTTCCGCATATCCGATTTCTATGACGATATCGAAATCGACGATGGATCTAAGAAAAGGAAGATGCCGCTTTTCAAACTCTCTAATTTTTTTCAATCCAGTGAATAGCTTCATGATTTGAGTCTTTTTAGATATTGATTCCACTGATTATAGTGTGACTCAACAATGAAGCTGGCAAGCACAATTGGGGTCCTTTTTGGTACACACAGCAATTCGTGCAGTACGAGGGATTTGGGACCTCTCTGTCGACCTAACCACGCAGTGAACCCTGACGGCCGTCCGCACGCGACGGCGCCGCTGGGTGACCACGTCTTGTAACCTGTAACGTTATGGGTTACCATCGTAAGCCGTGATCCGAAGCTTTAAGCCCAAGGGTTTGGCTCGCTTCTTTGAGACTGGATCCAAAGCGGGGATTCAAGCTCAGCATGCTGAGCGATTGCGATTGATATTGGGCCGACTCAATGCCGCGGCGGCACCTGAAGACATGGGACTTCCAGGCCTTCGTCTTCATCCACTCAAAGGTTACCGAAAGGGAACTTGGGCCGTCTGGATTAGCGGTAACTGGCGGATCACTTCCAAATTTGCGGGAGCCGACGCAGAGGCCGTCGACTACGAAGACTATCATTGAGAGGCACTGCTATGCGTATGCACAATCCCCCTCATCCGGGCGAAATTCTGAAGTCGCTATGCCTTGAGCCGCTTGGGCTTACGGTCACCGACGCAGCCGAGGCACTTGGGGTAAGCCGCAAGACGCTTTCATCGATTTTGAATGGTCGGGCGGGAATTAGCCCGGAAATGGCCATACGGCTATCGATTGCTTTCGGTACCACTGCTGAGAGTTGGCTAAATCAGCAAACGCAATTCGACCTTTGGCACGCTGAGCAAGGGCGCAAGAAGCTAAACGTGACGCGTCTCGCTGCCTAAGACTACCGACCTGGCCCACTCGGATTTCCCATGAGCAGTGGCTCGAGACCGGCCGAAATCGACCCCGAAGCAGCCATCGCCGGTTAAACAGTCCAGTCGGCCAGCGCAAGCAACGGGGAAGGACTAAATGACGAAGGATACCGACGTTGCCGGCATAGGGACGTTTACCGGCACGCAACCCCTGCCCTCGCCCGTGACCTTCGTTCGTCACTGGAAGCGTGCGATGAGCGAGATGGATCCAGATGATATACAACGCAGTCTCAAATCGGGGAAGGCTGCTATCCGCGATGTTCCATGCGGAACGTGCACCGCCTGCTGCCGCGCGGGTATGACAATAGAACTAACTGAGGGAGAGAAAGTGCGCTTCGGCGTTGAGGCTTTCGAGCCGTTGGCTAATGGACATTGCCCACACTTCAAGGAAACCGGATGCGATATCTATGCTGAGCGGCCAATGCTCTGCCGAACGTATGATTGCCGCATGTACGCTTATCTGAAGGCGGGGCCAAATGGTCCGATCGGTGAGGCAGTGCGCACGAAATGGGCGTCTCCGCCAATCAAGACACACGATGACTGGGTGACGCTGGTTGCAATGGCCTTTGCGTTCAAAGCTGCGCGTGAGCAGACTGACGATCTTGATCACGTTGCGAATTTCGCTTTCTTTGGACACGAGGAGTTTAAGGAAATCGCGAAGCAATGGATTGCACAACTCCCGCCGAACGCCCCGTATGGAGTCACTCCGCAGCACCGCTAGTGCAGGATTTACGCCACGCCAATTGGTGCGAACCATAGGAATGCCCAGATTTCAGCCGCGACTGAGAGGCCGAATCGATTCTAGGCCGGCTAATGGGTGTCCGCTTTGCGGAAATTTCGCGACCGGTTGAATCCACGGCCGGTTGCGGCCGGTCAAGGAAAAGGATAAGCGGCCCTACCTGGCCATGTTTGGATACCCAGTGCGCGACCGACTGAGCGGTCCCTTGAGGTGCTTTAGAGCTGGCGTTCAGGACTAGACAAGTGCTCCTGGAGCAGCGGGCGGTAACTCCCAGCACCGGCCCGGATTTCATTTGCATTCCGTCCGACCACCGAAGCTATCAGCGCGGCGAGCAACAGCGGGTATCCTTATGTCATGTCAGCATAACGAGCTCGGTCGACACGCTGGCAGGGGGTCACCGTATCGCTGCCGATCCTAGAGTGATGGGGATGCGTTTCAGGGTCAGCCACGTAACGACGTACACGTATAGCCAGCCGGTCCGCCTGGGCGCCCACTGGCTGCGCTTGCGACCGCGCTGCGACGGCGCAGCGGAACTGCTACAGTTTGGACTTGAGATTCATCCACCGCCCGCCGGGCGCAGCGACAGCTTGGATGTCGAAGGCAACCTGGCCAGCTGCGTCTGGTTCATGGGGGAAACGTCCCGCCTGATAGTTGCCAGCCGGTTCGAAGTGCGCACCCATCGGGCCGACCCATACGACTTCTTGATCGAGCCCGCGCCATGGGACGAGCTATACGCCCCGGTCCTGCAACACCGTCTGGTTCCCTGGATCGCGCAGGACGAGGTGGCGCCGCCCGTCTTTGCGCTGGTCCGAGAACTGCGGGACGAATCCAAGGATGCCTTTGAGTTTGTGCATCGTTTGAACGAGAGGCTGCATCGCCAGATCCACCGGGAGATCCGCGACACCGGCCCGGCCCATGCGCCAGAAGAGACGTTGCGCCGCGGTTGCGGCGCGTGTCGCGATTTGGCCGTGCTGTTCGTGGCGGCCTGTCGCAGCCAGGGCCTCGCCGCGCGCTTCGTCAGTGGTTACCAGACGAGCCGCGGTGAACACCCGAGACGCTACATGCACGCCTGGCCAGAAGTCTACCTGCCCGGTGCCGGCTGGCGCGGCTTTGACCCGACCCACGGCTTGGCGGTGGCGGACCGACACGTGGCGTTGGCCGCCGCCGCCAGGCCGGAGGATGCTGCCCCCGTCGACGGCACCTACCGCGGTGATGCCCACAGCGTCCTGAAGACAGATGTGCGTATCGATGTCGACGAGTGACACTTTTGAAGCGGCCGTAAGCCGTCATGACGCCCAGATCGTTGCTTTGGGCCTAACGATCTGGGTCGGCTCCGAGCCCACCTTCACTGACCGCAGCGTACAGTCGCCGGAGTGGCTGAACACCGCTCTGGGTGCGGACAAGGAGCAACGCGCGAGGGCCGTTCTGTGTAGCCTCTGCCAGCGCTTCCCTGGCGGCTTGGTGCTGCGAAGCGTGGGACGGCGATACCCCGGCGAGGAGCTGCCGCGCTGGAACCTCGGTCTTTACCGCCGTCGGGACGGTGTGGCCTTCTGGCACGGCCCGCCCGACCCGATCCTGGCGAGCCCCGGGACCGAAACCCTGCCTGACCTGGGTACCTGGGCCGCCGCCGTGGCGGAAGAACTCGCGGCGCGAAACTTCGCGCTCTCGCCCGTGACGACGGATAACGCGTTGGAGCGGCGCCTGCTGATGCGCGCCGAATCTGATGTCGCAACCCCGGATCCCACCGATCGTCGCCTGACCCGCCCCTCAGTGCACGCCCCAGGCTTCCCACCCGCCGGCCTGCGCGATGAGTTGGCGGAAGCCGGCGCCTACTTGTTCGTACTCAGCATGCCGGAATCGCACGGGCGGCCGACGGCGCGCATCGAGCTACCCATGCTCAAGGGTGTACCGATGTTCCTGGCCGTGCTGCAATGCGTGGAGCAAGCCTGCCTCGCTTGCCGTTTGCCTGCCCTGATCCTGGCGGGCTACCCGCCGCCTGTGGATGCCACGGTGGAACTGACCACTGTGACGCCGGACCCTGCGGTGATCGAGATCAACGCCGCCCCTAGCATCGATGCCCAGGACTTTCTGTGGCGAAGCCGCGAGATCTATGCCGCTTCCGCGGATCAGGACCTAGCTCCGTACCGCCTATATTTCAACGGGGTGGTGGCAGACTCGGGCGGCGGCGGCCAGATCACGCTGGGCGGCCCGTCGCCGCTGGCCAGCCCGTTCCTAAGAGAGCCTCGGCTGCTGCCGCGCCTGGTGCGCTTCCTCAACCGTCATCCTGCCCTGTCCTATCTTTATTCTCACGACTTCGTGGGTAACGGCGGACAGTCGGTGCGGGCCGACGAGCGTGGGACGGACGCCTTCGACGAACTGGGCTTGGCCCTTGACCTGTTGGAAGGGCAGCAGAAGCTGTCGCCCGAACTTCTCTGGCACAGCCTGGCGCCGTTTCTCTGCGATGCCTCCGGCAACAGCCACCGGGCGGAAGTGAATATCGAAAAGCTGTGGAACCCCTTCCTGCCCGGGCGGGGCAAGCAGGGTCTGGTGGAGTTCCGCGCGCTGCGCATGCAGCACACGCCGGAGCGGGCCACCGCCTTGGCCTGCCTGTTGCGCGCTGTGGTGGCGATGCTGGCTTGCACGCCCTGCTCCCTGCCTCTCATCGATTGGGGCCGGGAGCTGCACGAGCGCTTTGCCCTTCCCTTCTACCTGGAGCAGGATATGGACGCCGTGTTAAACGCCCTGTCCTCGGCAGGCCTGGGCTTGGACGAGGCGATCCAGGCGATGCTGACGCGCGACGAATTCCGCTGCTGGGGACAGGCGGCCCTCCCCGGGTGCACCCTCGAAGTGAGGCGTGCCCTGGAGTTCTGGCCGCTATTGGGTGACGCTGCCAGCCCGGAGCAAGGCGGTGCTTCGCGGCTCGTGGATGCCAGCACGGCGCGTGTGGAACTGCGGCTGCGGCCCGACCAGGGTGTCGAATCGGACTGGCGCGCCTGGCAGATCCACGTTGCGGGTTTCACGCTGCCCATGAGGGAGGAACGGGACCGTCGCGGTGAGCTCCGGGTATTCGGCCTGCGCTACCGTAGCTGCATTCCCGCTTGGGGCCTTCATCCGGCCCTGGGCTGCCAGGCGCCGGTTCGGTTGCGACTTCGCCATCCTCGTCACACGGCGGACCATGTCGTTACGCTGCATGAATGGCGTCCCGACGGCGAAGCTTATGCGGGACTGCCCGAGGATCTTGCCTCATCCAGCCAGCGCCGCGCAGAGCGGATGGCTCGGGAAGTTCTGCCGCGCGACTCAGACGTCACCCGGCGGCCTCCGCCCGGTCACGGTCTCGGCTCCTACTGCCTGGACCTGCGCACCTTGTTCTGCACCAATCAGGTCGCTGTCCATCACGGGAGCGCACCTCTGTAGGTCCTATTCGACGACGGGGAGGCGTATTTCACGGCACTCAGCCGCGAATGGAGCGAAGGTGTGCGACGGGTGTTTGGCCAATTGCCCGAGCTTGGCTGGTACGGGCCGCGGCGATCGGAACCGGTCCCGGCCGCATCGACCTACGCAGCTTCGGTCCGCAATGGGCCGGATTGGTCATCGCAATAGTGAAAATACCCCTGTGCCACCTCATCGTGGATGCGCGCGAGGTCGCTCTGGACCGCGTCGAGGTACTCGTGGCGCACGGCCGGGGCCAGGCTGTCCAAGTTCATGCCGTCGACAAGACGCTGCGTCCTACGCAGCGCCCGCAGCGAGGTCGCGTGGTGCGGCAGTTCGGATAGGTGCGACTCGATCTTGTCGAGGCAATAGCGAACCGAGCGCGGAAAATGCGCATCTTTGACTAGGAAGTTCACCACTCCGGCACTCGTGATCTGAACGTTGCCGTGGCGTCGATACATCTGGAACGCAGACAGCGATCTCAACACGCCGACCCAAAGCAGCGCGATGGTAGGATCCTCGGGGACCTGCTGGCGCGGAACGAGGACGGCGGCATGGATGTCGACGATGCGCGTCGTCATGTCCGCGCGTTCGAGGTGTTCGCCGAGGCGGATGAACTGGTAGGCGATGTCGTGGCTCATGCATTCCGACAGCAGTCCGTCAATGCCCTGCCGGCGCATGATCAGTTCCTCCAGCATGCAATTGCGATCGCTCCGGCCGGTGATGCGCGCCGCATCCGCGCGCGCGTTGAGATACATGGCGTTGATGCGCTCCCAGCAGGCGCGCGGCAATACGTCGCGCAGGCGACGGCTGTTCTCCCTCGCAGCCTGGATGCACGAGAGTATCGAGGACGGATTGCCGAGGTCGGCAACCAGGAAGCGCATGATGTTGCCCTCGTCGTGAGACGGGTAGGACTCGTCAAACCGCCTGTTGAGGCCCACGATGCGCACGAGCACGTCCCAGCCAAACGACGCGCCGCGCGGTAGGTCCAGCAGAACCCGCGAGGTGGCGATGATAAGGCGCGCCGTGTCCTCGGCGCGCTCGAGGGACCTCGCCATCCAATACAAGTGTTCCGCGACCCTTGAAAGCATCAGTCCCGCCCCTCGACGATCCACGTGTCTTTGCTGCCCCCGCCTTGCGAGGAGTTGACCACAAGCGAGCCTTCGCGCATCGCCACCCGAGTGAGCCCGCCGGTTGTTACGCAAATGCCGGACGATTGAAGCACAAACGGCCGCAGGTCGACGTGACGTGGCGCCCAACTGTCGCCGACCAGTGTCGGCGCTGTCGACAGCGCGAGCGTTGGCTGCGCCATGTAGTTGCGCGGGTCGGCGCGCACGCGTTCCGCGCATCGCACTCGCTCGAGCGGCGAGGCGTGCGGCCCAACCAGCATGCCGTAGCCACCGGACTCGTTGGCAGGTTTCACCACGAGCTTGTCCAGGTTGGCAAGCACGTATCCGCGCTCGGCCTCGTCCATGCAAAGATAGCTCGGCACGTTCGGGATGATGGGGTCCTCGCCGAGATAGTAGCGGATCAACTTCGGGACGAAGGTGTAGACGACCTTGTCGTCGGCCACGCCCGCGCCCGGCGCGTTGGCGATGCCTACCTTGCCTCGGCGCCAAGCACGCATCAACCCGCGGACACCGAGCACCGAATCCGGCCTGAAGGTGTCCGGATCCAGGAAGTCATCGTCGATGCGTCGATAGATCACGTCCACGCGACGCAACCCGTCGATGGTCTTTGTGTAGACACAGTCATCGACGCCCATCACCAAGTCCGCCCCCTCAACGAGATCGGCACCCATCTGCTGCGCGAGGTAGCTGTGCTCGAAATACGCGGAGTTGTACACCCCTGGCGTGAGGACCGCGATCACCGGGCGCTCGCCCTGCCGGGGAGAAAGCGCAGCGAGCATTTCGTACAACTGCGCCGTGTACGCGTCAATTGGAAGGATGGGGCATGCCTCGAAAAGCTCCGGAAGGAAGCTCTTCATCAAGAGGCGGTTCTCGAGCATGTAGGACACGCCCGAGGGCACCCGCAGATTGTCTTCCAGAACGTAAACCGTTCCGTCGCGGTCGCGCACCAGATCGGTGCCGCAGATGTGTGCCCAGACACCAAAACGGGGCAAAACACCAGTGCAGTCTTTTCGGAAGTTCCGTGAACTGGCAAGTAGCTCCGCCGGAAAAACCTTGTCCCGAACCACGCGCTGCGCGTTGTAGAGATCGTCGATAAAGAGGTTGAGCGCGGTCAACCGCTGCTTGAGACCACGCTCAATGCGCCACCACTCCGTTCCCGTCATGATCCGGGGAATCGGGTCGAACGGCCAGGGGCGGTCGATGTTCTCTCCATCGCTATAGATGGTAAAGGTGATTCCCATCGTGACGATGGCCGCATCCACGGCGGCGCGCCGGGCTTGCAGCTGTTCATCGCCGAGCTCCTGGAGATATTCGAGCAGTGCCCGCGCAGCCG
>Ga0074045_10004293_pt1 | contig 12648 bp, 15 predicted proteins | sample BogForMeECP23OM2_FD_94442 | JGI IMG/M metagenome (GOLD analysis project Ga0074045, IMG submission 94442) | Bog forest soil microbial communities from Calvert Island, British Columbia, Canada - Bog Forest MetaG ECP23OM2 | ecosystem: Environmental > Terrestrial > Soil > Wetlands ... | reverse complement strand
GCATTGTCGTGCGGTCGGCGCGGCTGCTCGATATCGCGCTCGAGCCTGACGGCGCTCTGGAAATCGCGCGCCGTTCGCGTGGAACGCCGCGTATTGCCAACCGGCTGTTGCGTCGTGTGCGCGACTATGCCGAAGTGCGCGCAGGTGGCCGCATCACACATGAGGTTGCCGATGCCGCACTGTCGATGCTCGATGTCGACGCCTCCGGGTTGGACGTGATGGATCGGAAGCTGCTGCGCTGCGTCCTGGACAAATTTGGCGGCGGACCGGTCGGCATTGACAACCTTTCGGCCGCCATCGGCGAGGAACGCGACACCATCGAAGATGTGCTCGAGCCGTATCTGATCCAGCAAGGCTTCCTGCAACGCACGAACCGTGGCCGGATTGCGACCGCGAAGTCGTTTCGGCACTTCGGACTCGTTCCCCCAGCCGCGGCGGGCGAACTGTTTCGGGAATGAGCGCCCTTGAACCGTTCCGCTGGCCTGTACGTGTTTACTACGAGGATACGGATGCCGGAGGCGTCGTCTACTACGCGAATTACCTGCGATTTCTGGAGCGCGCGCGAACCGAATGGCTAGCATCGCTGGGTTTGACGTTGAATGCGCTCCAGCGCGATCACGGCGTTCTCTTTGTCGTCTATCGGCTCGACATCGAGTACCGCCTGCCGGCACGTTTGTACGATGCATTGGAGGTGACGCTTGCGTTGGCGACGCTCGGACGAAGCCGACTCGTGGCCGTGCAGGATGTTTTCCGCGGCGACGAACAGCTGATCGGCGCACGAGTAACCCTTGCCTGCCTCGATCCGGTGAACTGGCGCCCGGCGCGCATTCCCGCGCCCGTCGCCGCCAGGATCGACCTTTGGAAAGGCCACTAGCTTGAACTTGCATCCCGATTTATCGTTCCTGGCCATGGTGGTGCACGCCAGCGTTGTCGTGCAAGCCGTCATGGGGCTGCTCCTTTTGGCCTCGCTTTGGTCATGGTGGCAGATCTTTCTCAAGCTCTTCGCGCTCAAGCGTGCGGCGCGCGATACCGACCGATTTGAGGATGATTTCTGGAAAGGCGGTGACTTGAACGAATTGTTTCAGCGGGCGACCCAGAACCGGGGTGGCGCGCTGGAGCGCATCTTCTCCTCGGGCTTCCGCGAATTCGCCAAGCATCGCCGTCAGGGCAGCTCGTCCGCGGCGACGATGGACAGCGCGCGGCGGGCGATGCGTGCGTCTTATCAGCGTGAAATTGACGCACTCGAGGCAAATCTTTCGGGCTTGGCAACGGTCGGCTCGGTTTCTCCCTACGTCGGTTTGTTTGGCACCGTGTGGGGCATCATGAACGCGTTTCGCGGCCTGCAGAACGTGAGCCAGGCGACCCTGGCGCAGGTAGCGCCGGGCATCGCGGAGGCGCTGATCGCTACCGCGATCGGGCTCTTCGCCGCGATTCCGGCGGTCGTCGCGTACAACCGCTACACCCACGATGTTGATCGGCTGGCCACCCGGTTTGAGAGTTTCATCGAGGAATTCTCGAACATACTCCAGCGCCAGGGATAGCCAATGCGTCGCCCGCGCAAAGCCATCAATCAGATCAATGTCGTGCCGTACATCGACGTGATGCTGGTGTTGCTCGTGATCTTCATGGTGACCGCACCCCTTATCAACCCGGGCGTAATCGAGTTGCCGAGTGTTGGCGGCCAGCTCGCTGCGCCGGTCTCACCGCTGGAGATCTCGGTGCGCAACGACCAGTCGCTGTGGTTGCGCGAAGGCGCTGGCTCGCCGGTGCGCGTGTCATCCGATGAGCTGGTTGCGCGCATCCGCGATCACCAGGCGCGAAATCCGGATCAGGCGGTCGTGATCGCGGCCGATCGCGCGGTGCGTTATGAGGAAGTCGTGCACGTGCTCGATCTATTGCAGCAAAAGGGCGTGCGCAAGGTGGGCTTGCTGCTGCGCCCGCAATCGAGCTGATGCCCAATGCCTCCACAGAGTGCGCGTTCGCCTCAATCTGCCGCGAAGTGGATCGCCGCGATTCTCGCAGTTTCAGTTCACGTCGCGTTCGTGCTGTTCCTGGTCATCAGCGTCAATTGGCAGAACCGAATGCCCGAGCCGGTGACCGCGGAGCTCTACGTGCCCCCCACGGTGACCAAAGGCGAGGCGCCCGAACCGCCCAGGAGCGAGCCGCCCAACGCGGAGCCTCCCAAGCCGGAGCCGCCCAAGCCGCAGCCACCGAAGCCGGAACCGCCCAAACCGCCGCCGCCAGTCGAGCAACCGAAGCCCGACATCGCCTTCAAAGAAAAGCAGGAGCGCCTCAAGAAGGAGCAGGCTGAGCAGGCTGAGCACGACCGCAAGGAGAAGGAAAAGCAGGACGCGGACAAGAAACTGCAGCAGGAGAAGCGACTAGCCGAGGCGCGCGAGCGCCAGGCGCGCGAGGCCGAAGCACTGAAGGCGCAGGCCGAGCGCGAGCGCCAGACGCAGCAGAAAGCCGCCGCCGATGCGGCGCGGGCCAAAGCGGACGCCGATTACATTCGCCGCATCCAGGCCAAGATCAGGGGCAACGTGGTTGTTCCGCCCGACCTGCAAGGCGATCCGGAGGCCGTGTTCGACGTGGTGCAACTGCCCACGGGCGAGATCATCGACGTACAGCTCAGCAAATCGAGCGGCGTGCGCGCCTACGACGAAGCCGTGCAGCGCGCGATCATCAAGTCCTCGCCGCTGCCACGGCCGGAAACGCCCGATATGTTTCGCCGCTCTCTCACGCTCAAATTCCGCCCCCTGGACTGAGTGAGGCGGCGAGGGCGATCCTCAGCCTTCGCGCGGCGCTTTTTCGACGATCTGAATGGTCGCCCAGCACCAGTCGGGCCTCTGCTCGACTAAGTGCCGCATGGCCACTGTATAGACCGAATTCGACGTCGTGAGGATGACGTTGCGGCCCTCGACGTACTCGGAAGTCGGGATAATAAGTGTCTTCATCGCCAGCGGTTTGTCCGGACGCGACGGCGGGGGCAAGTAGAGGCCTTCAAAGCGGTCGCCCATCGTCGACAAGTCCACCCCGTCGATCACGTAACCCATGTCTTCACTCGGCCGGTGCTTCGCCGCGAGCGTCACGGGCACCATGCGTTCAGCGATGATGTTGACCCCTGCTTCGACCTCCTCGTTAGAAACCTTGTTCAGCCTGCGCACGACGCCAAGCAACCACGCCTCGACGTCGGATTGGCGAACAGCCACCAGCGCTCCGAGGGTCAGGCTCTGGCCAATGCCACCGGTGGCGGCGATACGCAGTCCGGCGACGCTGCGATCCTTGACCTCCCACATCGGATCGCTCCACGACGATAGACTGGCGGCGAGCGAATCGTCCTCGACTAGGGTCTTGCGCCGCACGCGCGGCGCGCCGGCGACGGGAAAAACCTCGATCTGCTCGGTCGAGCTGCTCTCGTTCAGACTCTCGCCGGGAGCCTTCGCGGCGAGATCCTGACAGATCCGCGACAGGCCGATGCGCACCCGCGCCGAGATGGCGACGGCAGTCCGCGGGTCGCGGCGCAGGTCGGAGAGCGCTGAAGGCGATATCGATGGTTGAATCTTGCGAAGCACGGCCAAACGCTGCTGGTTGATCGCCGCGATCGGCCCCTGATCGGTCGCCTCCGCGTCGCGCAACGCCGCCACCGCGCGCTCCATCGCTTCGGACAGCGGAGTGGTATCCACGTAACGCAACACCGAGCCGCGATCATTGCCATCGCGTCTTACCAGCCCCTGGCGGCCGGCGAGATCGATGAAGAACCCTTCGAGCGACTTTGGAATCTGCTCCAGCACGAGTCGGCGACTCCAGGCGCGGAGCTGCGAGCTGGCCCAGTCAACCTCGGCGGCACCCAGATTGCCGGTGTTCAGCTGGTGCACCAGCAGGACATACAGATACTCCTGCTCGACCGACCATGACTGGGCGCTGGCACCCGCCGCCGGCAGCGCCATGGCCTGACGGTCGCAGCCCAATTCGCACGAACGCAGATAGATCTGATGCAACTCCATCCACTTGGCGGGAATCCAGCGCTCGTACTTGAACACGCGCAGTTTGGCGTCAGTGCCGTGGAAATGCACGAGACGCACGAACAGCAACGGCAGCGCCGATTTCCAGCGCGCGTTCCCGATTTCCGCCAAGGCGGCCTCGAGTGCCGTCTGATAGGTGAGCGTGAACGCCTGACTCATCTCCCACAGCGCTTGCCAGATGCGTTCGGCGAGCTTGGGCGAGTTCTCGACATTCTCGATGTACTGCTTGATGAGCTGGCGACGGTCGGCGCCGAGCGCAGCGTCGACGAACTCGACCGCGGCGACGCGATTCAGATCGAACTCAAGCTGTCCCTTGCGCATGGCGTCGAGCACGCGAATGACGTGCTGCTGCCGCCCCACGACGTCGAGCGCCGGCAACTGCCGCAGCCACGCCGCCGCGCTCTTGGCGCTCTGCAGCGGATCGGCTTCCTTTGCCTGAGGAGTCAGAAATCCGAGCATCGCTTTCATAAGGTACGGCCGATCAGCGAACAAGGAGGCCGGGAACTGTTCTCCCAAAAGTTCAAAAACGAGCGGGTCGGTTACGGCGGTGCGCCAACAAAACTGGCGAATCGGCGATTTATAGCCCATAATCGCCAGCGACGCAAAAAATACAAAAGCAGGCGCAAACCGCCCACTTTACGACAATGTCCTTGGGTGCCGCCAATTCCAGTCACGGCGTGCCCGCCTACCCCACTCCCTGCTATGACATCCACTTATCTCCTAGGCCGTTGCCTCACCGTTGCGTCGGCGGCCGCCCTGTTGGCCCTGGCGCCCTCCGGAACCAGTGTCGCGCAAACCTCCGAGACCATGCCACCTTCACCGCAAAGCAAGATGGATGCCAAGATAACGCAGTTGCAAAAAACCGATATCACGGTGGGCACCGGTGCCCAAGCCGCCGTGGGCAAAGTAGCAGTTGTTCACTACACTGGATGGCTCTACGATCCCACGGCAGCCGACAAAAGAGGGCGCAAATTCGATTCCTCGCTTGATCGCAAGACCCCGTTCAGTTTTCCCGTTGGCGGTGGACGGGTGATCCGCGGCTGGGACGAAGGCGTCGCGGGCATGCACGTCGGAGGCAAGCGCATCCTGGTCATACCTCCCGATATGGGATACGGCAGCCGGGGTGCGGGCGGCGGCGTCATTCCGCCCGACGCAACACTCGTGTTCGAGGTGGAACTGCTCGAGGTCAAGGACCACTAGCTGCTGGAAGGGGTGCGGAGCCGCCCTTGCTGGATTAAGAAAATCCCGATCGCTGTTGTCGACAGGTGTCGATCTGCGGCGCACCCCCTAGCCCGGCGCGCGCCACCTCCGCCAGGCATCGTGCCGGCCCCCGGGCGCACCGCAACTACCAATAGGTCTCGAGCGTGAAGTGACCGGGCTCGCGGCGCCGATGCCGGCGCATTCCGCGCTGCTCGAGCACCGTTTGCGTGTCGCGCACCATGTCGGGATTGCCGCAAAGCATCGCGTGGGCGTTGGCCGCCGTCAGCGGCACGCCGGTCCATGCCTCGAGTCGTCCGTCGGCAATCGCCTGCGGGATGCGCCCGGATAGCGCGCCCTTGTAGCTGTCGCGGCTGACAAAGGGGACAAAGGAGAAGCGGCCGGGTCGCGCCGCGACCAGGCTGGCGATCATCTCCGCGTACGACAGGTCTTCGGCATGCCGCACGGCATGCGCCAGCACCACGCGCTCGAACCTCTCCCACGGCTCTTCGGTGCGCAGGATCGACAGAAAGGGCCCCAGACCCGTACCGGTCGCCAGACACCACAGGGACGCGGCATCAGGCAACTCGGCAACACAGAAAAACCCGTTCGCGCGATCGAGCAACCACACCGATTCGTCGCGTTCGAGGCCGGCGAGGCGCGGCGACAGCGGCCCCTGCGGGAGCACGTTGAAATAGAATTCGTGCGCGGAACCATCCGGCGGGTTGACGAACGAATAAGGGCGCCCCAGCATCGGTTCCTTGGATCCCGGAGGGGCTGGCAGCGCAAGGCGTGCAAACTGGCCCGCGACGAAGGTCAGCTCGGGTGCGCGGACTTGCAGCGAAAGCAGGCGCTCGGTCCATTGCTTCTTGCCCACGACCTTGCCCTCGATCCATTTGCTCATCGCCGGCTGCGTCCACGCGGTAACATGCCGGTCATTATGCCAGTCCCTAAATCGGCGCTCATTGTCGGTGAGCGCGTGTACCTGCGCCGACCGCGCGTCGCGGATGCATCGCGGTTTTGTGCCGCCGTACGAGCGAGTCGCGCGATCCATCGCCGCTGGACCCGCCCCCCCTCCAATCCGAAGGGCTACGCCGCGATGCTCGCGCGCTGCCGCCGGCCTTCATCGGAGACGCTGTTCGCATGCCGACGCGAGGACGACGGCCTGGTCGGCGTGTTTGACCTGTCGCAGATATACCGCGGCATCATGCAGAGCGCCTATCTCGGCTATTACGCGCTCGCGCCGCACGCGCGCCAGGGATACATGCGCGACGGCCTGGCCCTGATGCTGCGTTACGCCTTCCGCACGCTGCGCTTACATCGCGTCGAGTCCAACATACAGCCCGCGAACGCGCGCTCAATTGGTCTCGTGCGCCGCGCCGGGTTTGTGCGCGAGGGCTATTCGCGCCGTTACCTCAAGATCGGCGGCCGATGGCGCGATCACGAGCGCTGGGCGCTGCTGGTCGAGGACTGGCGAGCGCGGCGCGGTAGCGAGCGATGACGGCACGACGGAGCCCCGGTTGGCTCGCGGTTGCCATCGCCGGTGGCTGCGCCCTGGATCCATATCGCTTCGACACACCCCGTAGCGCCGCCGGGCTTGAGCTCGATCCATACGCATCGCAGGAGCAATGCGTTGCGCTCGGGCGGGGCCAGCGTTTCGATTTCTATTTTGTAAGCGCGGCGCCGGTTGCATTTAACATTCATTACCGCGACGCCAACGCCGTGATTATGCCGATCACGCGCGACAACGCCACGCGCGATTCGGGTGTGTTCACGGCCGACCACACCGACGTGTACTGCGTCGCGTGGAAGGCGGGTGCGCAGCCGAGTATTCTCGAGTACCAGCTGCGCCCCTTGCCATCGCCCTGATTCGGGGCGCCTCAAAGCTCCTGGTACGAATACGTGCGCCCGTGCTCTACGTCGCCGAGTACGAGCTTGTCGATGATCTTTGCCGCCACGACGTCCGGCGGGACGAGCCTACCCTGACTATGAAACTCTCGGAACATGTCGACACAAGGCAGTTGCTCGCGCGGTCGGGAGCGCGCGTATTGCTGCATATCCGTGTCGATGATACCGGGGCGCACCGAAATCGCACGGAAGTGCAGTGCGGTTTGTTCGGCCGCAAGTGTTCGGGTAAGCATTTCCAGCCCCGCCTTGGCCACGCAGTAGAGGCTCTCACCGGCCAGCGGCGTTTGCGCGGCGCCAGAGGATACATTGATGATGCGGCGCGGCTGCGCCGGATCGCAGAAGACGCGACAGAAGAGGTTGGCGAGCGCCACCGCCGCGGCGAGATTCACCGCCAGCGAGGCCGCCACGTCGGCCGAGGCAAGCGCGCCCAGCATTCCGACCGGGCCGGCGGTCGCGGCGTTGTTCAGCAGGCAAACCGACGCCGGCTTGCTCGCTGCGAGTACCGAGAACTCCGACGCGCGTGACTCGTCCAGGTGGGCGGCATCGGCTCGATCAATGCGCGCGAAGCGAAAGCGTTCGCCGCCCAGCGCCGGGTTGGATACCCGGCCGATCCCGAGGACTCTGTAGCCGCGCCCGAGCAACGCCGCGGCCAGCGAGGCACCGAGGCCACGCGAGATGCCGGTGACTATCGCAGCGTGCATGCGTCCATTTTCCTCAGCGGTGCGTGCCAAGCGAGAGCACGATCACCGCGACGACGACCACCGCCACGACCAGTAAGGTCACTTTGATCCAGCTCTTGGGATATTCGCCCTGGATCGCGCCGGTGAAGCCATTCATCACGGCCTGGTAGCCCTTCGCACCGTAACTGTAGGTGAGCAACCATGTCGGCGCGAGAATATGCTTGAACGTCTGTCCCGCATAGTTGGCGCGCACATCGAGGTTGCGATACGTGTCGCCTGGTATCTGCGCGGCGCACATTTGGCGAAGTTTGGCGTCCATCGCCTCGCGCGCGGCCCTGGCCGCCGCTACGAGATCAATCTGATAGCGCTCGACGACCCAGCCCGCGACGTAACCGGCATCGTAGGGCCGCAGCTCCTTGGTGGGAAACGGTTCGATTCCGCGCACCAGCTCCGGATGCACGCCGACCGAGGCGCAGACGAGGTCGTCATCAAAGAAGTGAGAGATTTGTCCGGCAGCAGGCTCCCAACGCACGTGCTGGACCTGGCGCGTCTGCGTCCGGCCGCCGGCGTCGCTGTAGGTCTCGGTCGTGTAGTAGTAGTGTCCCGCTTCTGCGTTCCATGAGGCGTCGACCTGCGCGTCAAACGTCCAGTACGGCAGATACACGCCCTTGACAGTGTCGGTGAGCGCGCGGCGCTTGAGCGCGTTGGGCGCGAGCCACAGCTTGCCGTACCAGGCGCGTATGCCGTCGCGTGCCTTGTCCTCTGGAATCTTGAACGGCAGCAGGCTTTCGGGCCGGAATGATCCCTTGTTCTGCTCGTAAGGCACGAGCTGCGCGGAACCACAAAATTCACAACGCTGCGCCTGGCGCGCGGGGTCGAGCACGGAAATCGCCTGGCAGCTCTGGCATTTCACATAGCGTTTTTCTATCTGCCAGCCGCGTGCGTCATCACCGATGCCGCGCAGCGCGGCGACGAGGTCGTGTTCGACAATCTTGCCGGTGTCGGCGTCGAGCGTCGCCGGCGACGTCGTGCCGCAAAATGGGCATACCAAGGCCTGCTTCGCGGGGTTCCACACCGCCTCGGCGCCGCAGGCCGGGCACGCGTACTTCTGCTGCGCGAGCGTTTCGCCGGCCGTGTCCACGAGTCAGCGGACGAAGTAGCCCAGCACACGCCAATTGCCGTCGGCTTCGCGCTCCAGCGTAACCGTCTCGTGTCCCTGCAGGCTATTGGCGAAGCGCGTGGCGAAGGAAACGAGCGCGTACTCGCCGTCCGGGACGCCAGGAAAGCTCTTCTCGAACGAAGTCTTGACCGCAGCGCGGTCCAGCACGGTGCCCCGTGGGACGCGGTTCTTCTTCAGCGCATCGGCCCAGGCGGAAAGAGACATCGCGTCTCGGAATCTCTTGCTCGCTGCGTCCCAACTTGCCTGCGCCTCGCCGCGATCGATCAATTCCAGCCAATCACGCGCGGTCGCCTGCGCGGCAGACGCCTTCGGATCCTGCGCGAACGCGATGCCGCCTGCGAGCAGAACGAGACACAACAGCGTGAGCGTGCAACGCAACAGCAGGCAAGCTGGGCGCCCCATCTGGCTCACGAATGCAGGAACTGATCGACCGCTGCCTTGGTGACGCGCCATTGGGAGCCGATCTTCTTGCCTTTGAGGTCACCCGACTCGAGGCTCGCCAAGACGTCCGTTTCGCCCACGCCGAGCATCTGCGCAACCTGCGCCGGCGTAAACAGATCGGGCGACGCCGCCGGGGCTCCCGCCGCGGCCCCAGCACCCGGCGCCTGGATACCCGGCGTTGCCTGGCCGCCAAGGACGCCGCCGGCCTGGTTCAGCATTTGCTGCGCCATGGCCATGCCCACTGCCATCTGCGCGCCCATCCCGCCGACGCCGCCGCCGTCGCTCTTCTCCAGGCCCTGCGCCATCTGGAACTTGACATAGTCGTTAAGGTTGCCCACTGCCGCCATGCTCGAACGCTTGTCGATCGCCTGCTCGACCTCTGGCGGAACCGACACGTTCTCGACGACAAAGCTCGTCACCTCGAGCCCATATTTTGACGTCGTTTGCGGATTGATCAGCGGCAGCAGGGCATTGCCCAGCTCCGCGTAGCGCGCCGCAACGTCGAGCGCGGGGACCTTTGCTTGCGCCAACGCCTCGGAAAATACACTTACGATCCTCGAACGCATCGTGTCGTTGAATTCATCCAGCCGAAAGTGATCGTCGGTACCCGCAACTTCCTTCAGGAACAGCTTCGGGTCAACGATCTTGAAGTCGTAGATGCCGAATGCGCGCAACCGCACGACTCCGAAGTCCTGGTCGCGCATCATCACCGGGTTTGCGGTACCCCACTTGTTTCCGGTGAACAGACGCGTGATTACGTAATAAACGTCCGCTTTGAAGGGACTCTCAAATCCATACTTCCAGCCCTTCAGGTCGGAGAGTATCGGAATATTGTCGGTTGTAAGCGTGTACTTGCCCGGTCCGAACGTGTCGCCAAATTGGCCGAGATAGACGAACTGCGCAATTTGCGATTCGCGCACGATCAACTGCGCGCCGCGCTTGATTTCCTTGTCCTCGTCGGGGAACCGGTAACACAACGTATCGCGCGAGTCGTCCGTCCACTCGATGATGTCGATAAACTGCTTGCTGATGAAGTCGAGAATGGCCATGTAGTCTCCCTGGTGTGGCGTGCAGCCTACTTCTTTGCCGCCAGTTTTTTCGCTTCCAGCTCGCCCCGGTTGATCTCGCCTTGGAGCTGTTCCAGCGGGATCGCTCCCGGAACCACCGAGCCGTCGGCGAATACCAGTGTCGGCGTCGCAGTCACGCGCATGCGCTCGCCGAGGCGCGCGGTATCCTGAATCGGTGTCGCGCAATCGCCGTTGTTGTCGGGCAACTTACCACTGTCGAAATATTCGTCCCACGCCACGGCTCGATCGGGCGCGCACCAGATCAGCGTCGACTTGCGCGCTGCGTCGGGATGCAACTGATCAATCGGATAGAGGAAGGTATAGATTGTTATGTCGTCCAGTTGCTTGATCTCGCTTTCCAGACGCTTGCAGTAGGGGCAGTCGGCGTCCGAAAATATCGCCAGCTTGCGCGTCCCGTTGCCCTTCACACGCTTGAATGCCAGGTCCAGCGGAAGCGACTCCCAGGCAACGTGGTTGAGCTGGCGCAGCCGTGCCTCCGAAAGATTCTGTTTGGTGTTGGCGTCGTATATCGAGCCTACCAATACGAAGGTCACCTTGGCATCGGTATAGACCATGCGGTCGTCGAACCGGGCCTCATACAGGCCGAAATAAGGCGACTTGGCGACGTTGTTGATTGCCGCGCCGGGGAATTTCATCTCCAACTGCGCCTTGACCGCAGCCGCTTCGTTGACGCTCGCGTTCTTGGCTGGGCTGGGCTTGGCTGAGTCCTGCGCAGGCGCCGAAGAAACCAACAAAAGGCAGCACGCTGCCAGCACAAGGGACCTGAAATTCGGTTGCATGAGACGCTCCAAGAAGAATCGTCCGTCAGTTTAACGCAGGGCCGGTTGCGCCAATAGGCGGCGCAGGGGCGCAATCGATGCGACAAGGTTCATGCCGTGGTTGCGTGCCAGGCGCAATGGCGGCATGGCGAACAGGCGCACCAGGCCATCGGTCACAACCTGCATCGCAAGCACGGGTAGAGCGCGTTTGCGCGCGTAGCGCTCGAGCAGGATCGATGCCCCCACGTCGCCGACGGGTGACCCGGCTTTCAGCACCGCGGACAGCGCGGCGGCGTCGCCAAGACCAAGGTTGACCCCCTGGCCGGCCAGGGGATGCACAACATGCGCCGCGTCGCCGACAAGTGCAAGCCTGGGCCCTACGACCGAATCGAGCTTCAGAAAGGAAAGCGGAAACGCGGCGGGACGCGTGATCAGTTCTAATGCACCCAGAGCGCGCGCTCCACCCGCTGCAACCCGCAGCGCCAGCGCGGTCGCATCCAGCGCGAGCAGTTCCTGTGCAACGGCGTCTGCGGCGGACCACACCATCGAGATCCGTCTCCCAGGCAGCGGCAGCCATGCCAGCACACCCTGACCATCGACAAACCACTGAAACGCACGGCCGCGATGGGCAGTTTCGGCGACAAAGTTGGCGACGACCGCCGTTTGCCCATAGCCCCGTGGCTCACGGGCAATGCCGGCTTCACGCCGTACCCAGGAATGCACACCGTCGGCGCCCACAACAAGACGAGCGGACAGACTGCCGCCATCGGCGAGGGTGATGAGCGCGCGGTCGGTATGCCAGCTGATCGCCTTTGGTTCGCACGGCGCCAGGACCCTGACCGCCGCGCAGGTGCGAACCGCCTCGATCAGCGTCGCGCAGAGCTCACGGTGCTCGACGATCCAGGCCAAGGCGCGTTCGCCAAGGTCATAGGCGGAAAAGGCAATGGCTCCGCCTCCGTCACCATGCACGTCCATCATTTCCACCGCAGCAAGGCGCTCCGGCGGCAGCCGCTGCCAAGCGCCCAGGCCTCGGAGAAACTCCGCGCTGCCGGGACTGAGCGCGTAGACACGCGTATCCCAGTCGTCGCCGCGACGGGGGTCGTCGTAAGCGGTCAGTGCGCTGCGCTCCAGCAGTGCCACACCGAGCCCTTCACGACCGAGCGCCGCCGCAAGCGCCAGTCCGACGGGACCCGCGCCGAGGACGACGACGTCGTAATCAGCATCGGCTGCCGTCATTGTGGCTCCAGCACTTCGATGAAATGATTCTGATTGGTGTAGATGCAGAGCTCGCCTGCGATCATCAGCGCTTCTTTGACAACAGCGGCGGCGGGGAGCTCCGTATGCTCGAGCAACGCGCGCGCCGCTGCCTGCGCG
>Ga0074045_10004292_pt1 | contig 12649 bp, 8 predicted proteins | sample BogForMeECP23OM2_FD_94442 | JGI IMG/M metagenome (GOLD analysis project Ga0074045, IMG submission 94442) | Bog forest soil microbial communities from Calvert Island, British Columbia, Canada - Bog Forest MetaG ECP23OM2 | ecosystem: Environmental > Terrestrial > Soil > Wetlands ... | reverse complement strand
GTGTTCTGCGTCAAATTGAAGAAGGAGTTGCCGGGGCTTGATGAGGTGCCGTTCGACGGGCATCCCCTCGGTCAGCGCATATACGAAAACGTCTCCAAAGACGCCTGGAAGATGTGGGTCGAGCAGATGAAGATGATCATGAACGAGTACCGTCTCAACCTCGGCAACCCGGAGGCTCAGGAGTTCCTGCTCAAGCAGATGGAGGAGTACTTCTTTGGTGAAGGTGCCGCCCATCCCCCAGGCTATGTTGCGCCCAGCCATTAGCTGATAACCTGCGGGTGTTGTTGAAGAAAGGCGATCTCAAGCAAACTGGGGCTATCGGAGAACGACCTCAAGGCGGTAGCGGCTTCTATTCAAAGCCAGGTTCCAGCGGGACATTCGGTACACCCGCCGAAATTGCGAATGCCTTCGTATTTCTGGCGTCCGACGAATCGGCGTTTGCGGTCGGCAGCGAGATTCTAGTCGATGGCGGGATGGGGACGCTGTAAAAACGAGCAAAACTCTCTACTCGGCGAGCCAGGAAATATGCTTGCGGGCGCTAATGCCCGCACTACAAGTTGACCGCCGAGGGTGTGCCCGATGAATCGCAGATCGCGGAGACCAGGAAGTCCATCGCTTATCTAATCTGCTCATCGAGTCTCGAAACGGGAAACAGGACAGCCCGGTGTTCCAACTCGTGGAGGGATTGCGCCCGGGACCGTGCCGCATGAGAAGACCGATGCCTTCCGGGAGCAGGTTCAATACTCGAACGATCTCGAGAACAAACTGAAGGCCGCCGGGAAGCAAGGGAAAGACGCAGTCAAGGCGGTCGAGAAAGAGGTGGGAATATCGCCGGCACGGAATCCGGGGTCGTGACCGATCTGTTCCTCTCTTATCGCGGAACTTCGAGCTGGCAAGTGTCGCCGTGACCTTCTCCTGCGGCGATCCGTCTTCTCGCTAGCCACAGATGTTTCGCGTGTCGAGCCGGATCACTTCCACCCCGCTCTCTCGCGCGATCCGCACCATCCCCGACGTCCCACCCTGGATGTCCGCTTCAACGTCGTCCAGCAGCGCCACCAGGACTTTGTGACGCGGCTGCCGCTCGCACGCCCGCCGCAGCTGCCACTGGTGGTCCTGCAGCCAGACGTCGCCTGCGCCTGGGCGGAACTCAAGAGTCACGACAGGATGGGTCTGGAGCAGGTGGTGAAAGCGTCCGACCCAAGAGGCTTGAACGGAGGTGCAGACGTATTCGGGGGCGGGCAGGGCGAGACAGACCTCCGATTCCACACCGAGTTCCTCACAGACCTCGTGAAACAGAATATCGCCGCCGTCTGCCGCACCCGCGATGCCCAGCACCGGTCCGTGGGCGGCCAAGTTCCGCATGACGGATCTGATCGCCAGCCGCGCTTTCGTCTCGCATTCCGGCGGAAAGCGTGGTGGAGTCCGGCCGGGCTCGTCCGCCCGATGCCCCGCGAACAGGACCACGGTGTCGGTCATCTGTCTTGTAGCGCGGCGTCGAGCGCCCCCACGACCGTTCTGACCACTTCCTCCGCATTTTCAACCGGGTCGTCCGAGCGCAGCAGTTCGTTGTGAATCCCGGTTAGGCGGGGATGCGGAATCTGTCGGCCTAGCGCTTTGAACGGCAGGATCTCGACCGCGGAGCCGCGGGCCAGCGCCACCTCGATCTCCTCAGTGCAGGTTGGTGACTGATCGTAGGTGGGACTAACCAGTGCCACGAAGTGCGTAGTCTTGCTCAGCGCGTCCTCCATTGCCGGACGCCACTGGATCGCAGCGCGGTTGCGGTCGTTGTACTCGAAGGAGGCGACGTTGTGCTTCCGAAGCAGGTCGCAGATGCGCCGCACCAGGAGGTCATCGGGTGGCTTCAGATTGTGGCTAACGAAGACAAGGAAATCGCGATAACGCTTAGAAGTCAGATATGCGGTAGCCTCGACGTCCCGCATGGCGCGGCTCAAACGGAACATGGCTCCGATGCGGGGTTCCAGCTGCTGCGGAAGGCTGGTGGGGCTGGTCCAGTAGGCGATGTCCTCTTCATAACCACCGGGACCAAAGCGCACAATCCACGGCACTGGGGTACCCGCTTCGCCGCGCATCATCCGGATAGTGGGCACGCCCGCCATGTGCACCGCCGCATACAACGGACTAGCAAGGTCGAACGCCGCCACCAGCCCCGCCTCCCGAAGATTGCGGATGGCGGCGTCGCTGCCCTGACGTAGCGGGTCGCATTCCACGATTCGGTCGTAGCGTTTCTCCAGCGCCGTTCGCACTGCGTCTGCGGCTGCGGGATCAATCACGCCGTCCAGCAACAATGCCGCCGTCGTGGACTGCTCGTAACCGGTCGGAAGTCGGTGGTCGGCGCACCATCCGATCCAGGCGCGGACACGGGGCAGGATGGTCTTCTCCCACGTCGAGTCCTCGATCAGGGATACGTTCTCGGCGCGCCCAAACGGAACGTAGCATTCCCAGGGCCGCGGCTGGGGACTTTGCGGGGGTCGGAAGCCGGTGTTCCGCTCGTACAGCACCAGGCGTGGTAGGTCAACCCGCTCCGCCAGCCGGATCTCAAACAGCATGTAGGGGGAGCATTGCGGACCGGTGTCCCGCTTGCGGTAGGTCAGGACTGCCAGGAACAGATCCGCCCTGCGCAGCAGTTCCTCGATGCGGTTGATGTAATACGGCGGATCGGCGGACATGTTCTCCGGCGCGTCAACCAGCAGTTCGCACGTGGGGGAGAACTCGCTCCAGGCGCGTACATTCAAATCCACATCGAGGGGACGCCAACTCTGGCTGAAATAGACCGCTAGTTTCGACATAAGCTCAGGACCGTTTCCTTGCTTCGATGCTACTGGTCTCCAGGACGTCCGTGGCAATCAGCTTGCGAAAGACGGCGTCCAGCGTCATTCCGGCGGTAAACCCGATGAGGAAACAGAACGGCACCAGCCGCGCCGCCTGTTTCGGCAATGCGCTGGGTTCGGTTGCGGTGGCCATCTGCGCGGTGATGAACAATAGCCCAGCTACGCCCCCCGCGATCAGCCCTAACGCGCCCGTGGTGACAGCAGACTGCGGAGAAAGGGGCAGCGATCCTTGCCGCAGATCGAAGACCAGGCGGATCGTAGCACCGGAGATTCCCGCCAGCACCGGACAGACGAAAAGCGCCGCCATCACCATCCAGGGAACCGGCTCGTCCCAGGCCGAGATCGGCACCATAGCGAACGCCACCGCGAACAGCACGCTGGCGATGACGGCGTGCCGCCGTATCGATGTCTCCTTGCGCGCCTCTTCCAGGCGCTTCTGGCGGGCGTTCTCGGCTTGGCGCGCCAGTTGATCCCTGAGGACCTTCACGCACTCGGCGCCCATCTCGTCCGACCAGTCCGGACGCGCCATCAGCGAGATCTCGTCGCTGCTCGCTAAGTCCTGCCCTGGCCTTAGGTTCACCCAGACCTGCGCGGATCTGCCGCCAAATCCGGGCAGCGCCACCATCGCGAGTTGATGGCCGCGAGCCACCGCGCCGGCGATCAGTGTGCTTGGGCCGCCGCCCATGAGCAGGATGCCCTGCACTTCGCTCAGCGACAAGTAAAACGACATCTCCCAGTCTGGAGCATGATCTGGACGCCAGTCGAAGAGCTCGCTATTCGTGGATTGCTCAGCGAAGGCCGGCTTTACACCGTGCAGCGGATACCGCACCTGGATGGAACTGCGCACCGCAGCCCGGCTGGCCACGTAACCCCTCACCACGTGGCACTCCAGGAAATCAGGCTCACTGGAATATACAAGGATCCGGAACCCGGCCTTGGCTAGTTCCCGTCCCAGCACCTCGGCTGCTGCTGGGGCCTTTTCGCTGGTTATGGCATTCCCGACGATGGCGACGATGGGTGTATCGGCTGTGCCCATAGATCACTCGCATTGTATACGTTCGTCGCAACCGCGGAAGGAAATCCTCTCTTCGTAGCTGGTGGAGACGCAAAGTCAGGATCATCCGTGTGCGCAACCCCTGTAGGGTGGGTCGACGCCGTGTCGATTCGCCGGGTTGTTCACGATTGCCCCGCTTTTTCCGGCCTTTTTCCGGCCTCGCTCTGCTTCATCCTGGAAGAGCGGATGGCCACCCATGTGGCCGGAATGACGTCGCGTGGCGTTTGGGTTCGTTTTTTCAAATGTCGTTAGCCAAAGCATAGCTGGCAGCCGTTTTGGTGGAGTTCGTTTCGCAAAAACCGTTTGTGGCGCGGGCTGTCAAGCCTGCTGAGCCGAGAGTCATCTCGGCTTTGCTTTCCGCCGGCCGCCTCGCAAAGCTGCGACAGTTCGCTTTGCAAAACGGTGGATCGGCTTCTCGCCATGCCTATCCTCCCGAGCCGGACAAGCGGCAATACCTAAGCTAAATGGTGTGTAATCAATATCTTGAGTTCGTTCACACGATTGGCGGTCCGAGACTCAATCGTGCCGCGACCGGCACTTGGCGACGATCAGGGTGATGTCGTCGTGCTGTTCGAGCGGGCTGAATTGCTGCACTTCGTCGACGATTGAGCGGAGCATCGCGAGCGGAGACAGGGCGCGGTGCCGCTGCAAGGCATCGATCAGGCCGTGTTCGCCGAATTCTTCGCCGGCCTCGGTCATGGTTTCCGTTACACCGTCGGTGTAAAGGGCGAGGGTATCGCCGGGATGGAGGCGGTATTCTCCGATGGAGCAATCCCACTCCCGGAAGAGGCCGAGCACGGTGGCGGTGGAGTCGAGCCGTTCACAGGCGCCATCGGGCCTGAGGAGAAGAGCGCAGAGATGGCCGCAATTAGCATAGCGTAAGAGGCCGGTCTGGTCGTTGTATTCGGCAAAGAGGAGCGTCGCGTAGGTGCTCTCGGTCGTGTTCTCGAAGAAGAGCTGATTGACGGACTGCAGGAAGCGGCGCGGCTGATCCAAGGCCATCGCGCACTGGCTGCGCAGGTTTGCCTGAAGGTTGGCCATCAGTAGAGCCGCAGCCATCCCCTTACCCGCGATGTCTCCGATAACCAGACCGACGCGGTCGCGGCCGAGTTGGAGGAAGTCGTAGTAATCGCCGCCGACCTGGCGAGCCTGGATGCACATGCCCGCGTAGTCCAGCGTCTTGAGCGGAGGCAGGGTCTGCGGGAAGAGCCGGGCCTGAACCTGGGTGGCGATTTCGAGTTCTTGGGCCGCCCGGCGCTCGGCTTCCAGTCTGCGGGCGGCAGCCAGACGCTGTGCCTCGATCGCCTGGCTCACTTCGTCGTAGCTCACCAGCGCGAACGAATTGCGATCGATGTCTTCGAAGCGGGTGAATACGCCACCCCAGATGGGAGGAGCCGGTCTGGGCACTGAGATGGAGGGAAGTGCGGGATCAGGCCGGTTGAACCGGACGCGCCGGAGGCGTGGCGTGTGGCGGAAACGAACGCCGCGCTGGCTCCATTCACGAAACTTGGCGGCAACGTTGTCCGTCACAAAAATGACCTGGGTGGCGCGGCCGATGAGCTTGTACTCGCGAGAGCCCGGCTTTGCCGCAATGAGCACGAGGGCGGCTCCACCCTCCGGAGGCGCTACGGCGACCCAGCGCTGACCGCCTGGGATTTGGCTGTCGAAGATGAGGTCGAATCCCAGCTGATCGACGTAGAAGCGCACGGCGCGATCCTGATCGCGCACGTAGACGTTGACTGCGTGGACTCGCAGATAGGGGTCGGGCGCGGGCCCTTGAACAGAGAGTGGATTCAGCCTGTCACGGGAACTGCCCATGGGCGTGATTATAAGCCTCGGAGGAGAAATGAGGCGAAAGACCCGCGGCGGAAGCGGCGCGCTTCTTTCGGACGGCAGTGCCGGCTTACTTCCCAGGCCGAGCTAACGTGGTGCTCTCGTTCGCGGCCTCATCGGCGAGCCAGTTGTGGCGTGACCGCAGAAAGAGCCGGCCCAGCCGGCCCTCTCCGAAATGACGGCCGAGTTCCGTGAATGCGAAGAACGGGATCAACATCACGAACATGATCAATCCCGCGGCAAACACGAGTTTGGCGTTGTGATCGCCGAGAGCGGAGAGGCTTTGCTCGAATGTTTCGCCCTTGAATAGATGGACGACAACCTCTTCGAGGATTCGGAGGAAGGTCAATAAAATGGCGAAGACGAAAGACTTCAAGACCGTAGGGTAGATAAGCGGCTTCTCTTTGAAGTTGTCGGCCAGGTTCATCTCTTTAGCGATCAGCATGAATTTGGCCAGCGCGAGTGCGTTGATAACGGCGAATCCGAACGCGGTGAATTCCATATGGTGGCGTTCCAGAACGATCGCCCTTTGCAGGTCGAACAGCAGAAAGATCACCCAGAGATAAAGAAATACAACCACGAATTCCTTGAGCTGAAGGTAGGCGACCTGCTTCACCTTGTCTTTGCGGCTGGTCGTGCGAGGCTCTCCGCGCGGTGAATGGGAAGATGCGTCCTGGCGTGCGGTGTTCGAGGGCGATCCTGAGCCGGACATCAGGTTCACAGGATATCAATTTCGGCGCGATAGGGGATTGCTGGCACGCGCCCAAAAGGCGACGTTACCCGAATCCTTCGTTTGTATCAGTGACATCGGAGCCCTTCCCCTGAGACCAACGTACTCGCCTGCGGGAGCGTCGAGCGGTGGCCCTGTTACATCGCGTATACGGAAGTCAAGCCTGTTGGTCCGCGGATACAGTAGGAGGAGGGCTCGGAGGCCTTTTCTTTCCAGATGACTGACCATCTCTTCGCACCGATTTCTTTCCGCAGCGTCACGTTGTCAAATCGCATTGGGGTCTCGCCCATGTGCGAGTACTCCAGCACGGACGGCTTCGCCAACGATTGGCATGTCGTGCACCTGGGCAGCCGTGCGGTGGGCGGCGCGGGGCTGGTGTTCACCGAAGCAAGCGCCGTGCTTCCAGAAGGACGTATCACGCCCCAGGATCTGGGTATTTGGAAGGACGAGCACATTGCGGAGCTGAAGCGCATTGTGACATTTCTACACTCGAACGGCGCACATGCGGGCATCCAACTGGCTCACGCGGGGCGGAAAGCGAGCATGAGCCGGCCCTGGGAGGGTGACCGTCTTCTGTCGCCCGCAGAAGGCGGGTGGACCAACGTCGTCGGGCCCAGCGCCATTGCCTTTGCCGACACCTATGCCAAACCTCACGAACTGGACCGTGAGGAAATCAGGCGAACCAGCCAGGCCTTCGCACTTGCCGCGCGGCGTGCCCTGGAAGCCGGTTTCGACGTCGCGGAACTGCATGCTGCCCATGGCTATCTGTTGCACGAATTCTTCTCGCCACTGAGCAACCAACGCACAGACGAATACGGTGGCGGCTTCGAGAACCGCATCCGAGTGTTGGTTGAGACCGTTGATGCGGTGCGCCGTGAATGGCCTCTGCGCCTGCCGCTGTTTGTTCGCATCTCCGCCACAGATTGGACGGAGGGCGGATGGAACATCGACGACTCGGTGGCGCTGGCGCACGTCCTGAAGCAGCATGAAGTGGACCTGATCGATGTTTCGAGCGGCGGCCTTGTTCAGGGGGCCAAGATCCCGGTAGGACCTGGCTATCAGGTGCCTTTTGCTGAGCGAATTCGGCGCGAGAGCGGCACGGCGACCGCCAGCGTCGGCATGATTACCAGCGCGGCGCAGGCCGACCAGATCATCCGCAACGGACAGGCGGACCTGGTGCTGCTGGCACGGGAATTCCTGCGCGATCCTTACTGGCCGTTGCACGCGGCCGAGCAGCTGCACGCCGAGATCTCATGGCCAGCGCAGTACCTGCGGGCGGCCCACCGAACGACAAAGACGCGAGAAGCTGTCGCCCCCATGGCGAGTTCTTAGAAGGTCTCGACGCTCTTGGCGTTGATGGCGGCGGCGGAATCGACGGGCGTCAGCCGATAGCGAAATGAGCGCTCGACAGCGCTTGGGATGCGGTACTGCTCCATGGGGTAAGCATGGGGGCTCCAGCTATCGATTCCTCCCGCGCCCATGACCTTGAGGTCGAGGTTGAGGAAGACCTCTGGTTGCCGCACCATCTGGAACGTGTAGGCGGAGTGCTCTATCTCTTCCTTCGAGAAGTGCCGGGCGGTAATGTTGAGAGGCTGCGCACCCACGGCGAGTAGGCCTACGCCGTGCGTATTGGTGAGGGCCACCCAACGGACTTCCGTCTTGTTCGCGTTGCTCTGGGGCCGCATATACTCGACCCAATCCTCGTCGACCGTGTGGTGATAAACACCGACACGTTCGAATTGACGATCGATCATGGTCTCGACGGGGCCCCGTCCGTACCAGGTCAACTCCTCAAGCCCCGGGGAAGCGAGCAACTCGGTGCCGAAACGAGGCATCATGCTAAGGTTTGCGGACCCAGGTATGTAATGGCATTCGACGATGACGTCACCCGACCCATAGACGGTGTAGGCGATGTTGTATTGCGCGCCGACAACGGGCAGGTCAGCCGCGACGACAATGCTCGCTGCCGTCGCGTTGAGCCTGGTGATTTTGGCGTTCTTCACAACCCAAAGCGGGCCAGCGTCTTTCCATAACTTGATGTCGAGACTCTTGTCCGTGGCCGCGCGTTCGCTAAACACCTTCCATGCACCGCGGTCGTTGTTCGTGGGCGCGCGCCAGAAGTCGGGGCGCGGACCGCGTTCCAGCAGATCAACGCCGCGATAGCGGTACTGAGTGAGAACATCCGATTCTTTGTCGAACCGCAGGGAGAATTCGGGCCCCGACAGGGTTACGCCGGCGCCATCCTCGACGATCTCGAGAGCCGCCGTCTTAGGGGCGGCAAATGCCGGAGCCGGTTCGGCGTTCTTCAACTTGAATTGATCCCAAGCGATCTCGTGACCTTTCGCGGCCCAGGACGTATCGCGCTTCAGCACAAAGCTGGTGTTCAACCAGTATTCGACGCCGGGTTCGCGCTGCACGCGAGGCAACACCAGGTGGAATTCCTTTTGGGCGCCTGGTGCGATATCTAGATCCGCGAACTTGCCGCTGGCGACAGTGGTTCCGCCGGCCTTGATCTCCCACAAACCTTCCGCGACATCTTTTGGATTGGTGAAGTCGAACCAGTTCTTTACAGACACTTTGCCGCTGTCGGGATCGGCCGAGGAGGCGTGCAGGTTTCGGTAGACATACTTGAGAGCCCACAGGCCGGGGTGCGGAGTGCGGTCCGCGGCGACGAGGCCGTTGTTGTTGAAGTCGTTATCGTTGCGAATGCCGTTCTTGTCTTCCCACCAGCCGCCATATGCAAAGAAGGTTGCGTTGGGCGTATTCATTCGATACTCGGCGGGGACCTGAAGGCGAATTCCCTGGTCGACCCAATCCCAGACAAACGCACCTTGCGCATTGGTGCCGGAGTAGAAGATGTCCCAGTATTCTTTAAGGCCGCCATTGCTGTTGCCCATGGCGTGCGAGTATTCACACAGGATCAAGGGCATGTCGGGACGCTCGGCGGCATGGCGGACAACTTCCTGCGGCGTCGGATACATGTAGGAATTAATGTCGGCGTTGGAACCGCCATGCGAAGTGGTTCCTTCGTAGTGGAAGGGACGGGAGGGATCGCGTTGTTTGGTCCAGTGGTAGACGGCGGCAGCATTTGGACCGTCTCCCGACTCGTTGCCGAGCGACCAGATCACCACCGAGGGATGATTCTTGTCGCGCTCCACCATGCTCTGCTGACGGTCGATATAAGCCGCTTCCCAGGCAGGATCATTAGTCAGGCGGTTGCCGGGATCGTTGCCGTAGTGATGGCACTCCAGATTGGCTTCGTCGAGCAGGTACAAGCCGTACTCGTCGGCGAGATCGTACCAGCGGGGGTCATTGGGATAGTGGCTGGTGCGGACCGCGTTGATATTGAACTGCTTCATCAGTCGGATGTCGCGAACCATGGTCTCAACCGGAACATATTTCGCGGTGTCCGCATCGTGTTCGTGACGGTTAACACCCTTAATAAGGACCGCCTTGCCGTTGATCATGAAACGCCCGTTCTTGATTTCCACCTTTCGGAAGCCAACCTTCCACGGGATCACCTCAATGGTGTTGCCGGTACTGTCTTTGAGTGTCAGCAGCAGCTTGTAGAGGTACGGCGTTTCGGCCGACCACTTGTGCGGGTGACTAACTTCCATAGAAAGATCGGCGGATGTTTCACCGGCAGACGGAAGATCAATATTGGTGGCGACCGGCTGCCCTATGGGCGCGCCATCGGCATCGAGTAGGTCGGCGCTCAAGGCAACCTTGCCGGCGGCTTTATTGGCATTGCTAATGGCCGCGTGGATGGTCAGCCTGGAATCGAGATACGCCTGGTCGAGATCCGTATGAATTTCGAAATCACGGACATGCTCGGCGGCCGTCGCCCAAAGGTACACATCGCGGAAGATGCCGCTCATACGCCACATGTCCTGGTCTTCGATAAATGCGCCGTCGCCAAATCGGTAGACCTCAACGGCCAGAAGATTCGTTCCCGCGTGGAGGTAGGGCGTCAGATTGAACTCTGCCGGTGTGCGGCTGTCCTCGTGGTAGCCGAGCTTTTTCCCATTGAGCCAGGCATAGAAGGCGGAGTCGACGCCATCGAAGTGCAGAATCACTTGGCGGCCCGCCCAGGCAACGGGGACCGTGAACTGAAGCCGGTAGCTGCCGACGGGATTGAAGTCGTAAGGTGGCGTGGGAGGCCCCTTCGGGTCCTGGGGCCACGGATAGATGATGTTGGTATAGATGGGGATGTCGAAGCCGTGCATCTGCCAGCTGGCCGGCACGGGCATGGTGCCCCAGGCTGCATCAGAAAACTCGGGCCGATAGAAATCAATCGGGCGTTCGGCGGGTCGGAGCGAGCCGTGGAACTTCCAATCGCCATTCAATGACTGGAACCAAGGTGAAGTGGCGCGGTTACCTTGTTTGGCCTGCTCTACGCTCGGATAAGTCATCATCGTGGCGTGAGGACGCTCCGTTCCAACGTGAATGATCGCCGGGTTATCCCACTCGGGCTTCTGGGCCAAAACTACGCCGGTGATCAGCATGACCAGCGCGGCTGCTTGCAAGGAAGAATTTCTCACGTCACGAAAGTATCAGGTCGGGTTTTGGGAAACTATCCCGACAGTTCATAAGAGTGAGGATTTATGTGACGTTGAAGCACGTCTACAATTCGCAGGAGCTGGCAAAGATTGATCCCGAAACCAGCTTGCAGGATATCGTCGGCCCATCCATCAACAAGGTGCTATCTGTCTCGCTGCAACGGAACTTCAAGTACGGGACTGTTTACATCTCCTACTCCCAAGCGGATGCGCGGGACGCCCAGACGGGCGAACCGATACCGGAAGCACCAAGGATGATCTGGGATGCGGTCGCATCGGAGAATCACCTGCCATTCCATTTGCAAGTTCGCGGAGAGTTCGAGTTTGTGAAGGCCAAGCCGCTGGGCGATGGCTTCGTCGGCGTGCCGGTGACGGAGTTTCGCGGCGCAGTACTCCGGCCGTTCTTTGAGAATCGGATGTCGATAGCAGCGAACTTCCTGATCGCCAGCGGGTACACGGGTCAGACCACCGAAGTGCTGGCCTTGCCGAGCGATCCGCTGCCGTTCGAACGTGTGGCGGGCGTACAGCTAAAGTCGTATGTCAGTTTGAGCTGGACGTATTACTTCAAGCGCTGAGTAGTTTCCCGCTGGTTACTGCGGCGGTTCGAAGAGATTGAACTGCAGGCTAAAGAGCGAGGACGAATCGCAGACGCGAAAGGAGCATAGCCGGATGATACGGCGACTTACTACCTTGCCGTGAACCCCAAGCGCCGGTTCAGCTTACGTTCCAGGAACTGCAGGAATTCCTCTTCCCGATCGAGCGTGTATTCGATCTCGAGCCAAGCCAGGTCGAGAGGCGCCACAATGTCTTCAACGCCGGCGGGGAGGTTCATGCGGTCTTTTTCCGTGGTTACGAGGGCGGACGCCCCGTTGGCTTGCGCATTCTGCCGGAGCCGCTGGATTTCCATGGGCGAATAGAAATGGTGGTCCGCGAAAGACCAGGAAAACACCACTTCGAGATTGAGGGACTCAAGTGTATTCAAGAATGTTTGCGGGTTGCCTAGACCGCAAAAGGCAGCCACCGGGCCCTTCATCAAAGCTTCGGCACGCTTGTTGGCGGTACACGTGCGCCAACGTCGAGTGGCAGTTGAGGTTTGAAACACCGGCGCGGCCGGATTATAGCGGGCGAGCTCAGCGGAAATCGCCCGAAAACGGTCGGGTTCAGTGACACGTGTCACGACAAACACGCTGGCCCGGGCAAGCGCAGACAATGGTTCGCGCAGACGCCCAACCGGAACGGTGGCGTATTGGCCGAACGGGTCAAGGCCGTCTATCAACACGACGTCGATATCGCGGGCGAGGCTGGCGTGCTGATAACCGTCGTCGAGTAGGAAGACATCGGCCGGCAGGTGCTTGAGCAGCAGCGACGCGGCCTCAAAGCGGTCGGTCCCGATGCCGACAGCGGCGGTTCCGGCGTGCAGGAAGATCTGGGCTTCGTCACCAGTCAGCGCGGGAGGAACGTCTGCCCCCGGGCCGAAGACCATGGTTGTGGCCGCCGAGCGGCGGTGGTAGCCGCGGGTCAAAATCGCCGGCTGCAGACCGCGTGCTCTAAGTAAGCCGGCGAGGTAGTTCACGAAAGGCGTTTTCCCCGAGCCGCCCACTGTGATGCCACCGACACTGATGAC
>Ga0074045_10004291_pt1 | contig 12652 bp, 8 predicted proteins | sample BogForMeECP23OM2_FD_94442 | JGI IMG/M metagenome (GOLD analysis project Ga0074045, IMG submission 94442) | Bog forest soil microbial communities from Calvert Island, British Columbia, Canada - Bog Forest MetaG ECP23OM2 | ecosystem: Environmental > Terrestrial > Soil > Wetlands ... | reverse complement strand
TTCAATCGGAGTCCTTGTACTCCCGTTTCCGCGGCTTAGAGAGTGCACAATGTTTTCGACAAGTACAATTGCGCCCTCCACGAGCACGCCAAAGTCCAAGGCTCCAATGGACAAAAGGTTCGCGGGAATTTGACTCAAATCCAGGCAAATCGCGGCAAAGAACAGCGAGAACGGAATCGTCGCAGCGACGATGATGGCGCCGCGCACATTGCCCAAGAATAGAAAAAGAATGATTGAGACGAGGATCATTCCTTCTGAAAGGTTGTGAAGAACCGTGTGGCTCGTGTAGTGCACCAGAGTGCTGCGATCGATGAAAGGAACAATCTTTACGCCCGGAGGAAGGATGTGATCGTTAAGCTCCTCGACCTTTTGGTGGATGGCTTCAAGTGCAGCGTCGGCGGTAGTGCCTTTGCGCAAAAGCACGATGCCGGAGACGACATCGTCGTTGTCGATGATTTTGCCGTCTTCATGGTGAATGGCGCGGGCGAACTGGCCGAGCCGGATTTTTGGGCCTTGAGAAACGATGGCAATGTCTTTGACGCGCAGCGGCGTGCCATTTTTGGTGAGAATTACGGTCTCGGCGATGTCCTGGGAGCGGTCCACTAATCCTACGGAACGGACGTTAATTTGCTGCAAGCCCTCCTGGATGAAGCTTCCGCCGGCGTTTGCATTATTGTTGGTGAGTTGTTGCTCGACCTGCGCGAGGCTCAGGCCGTAGGCCACGAGCTTATTCGGGTCAACTCGAACCTGGTACTCGCGAGTAGGGCCGCCAAAGCTGGCGACGTCGACAATGTTCGGTACGGTCTTAAAGCTCTTTTCGACGACCCAGTCTTCCAGGGACTTGAGTTCCATGGGGTCGTACGCGGGGTTTGTGCTGCGCAGCGTGAAGAAGTAAATCTGTCCGACCGGGCTCCAGTCGGTGCCCATTTGCGGGTTGACTCCCGGCGGCAGCGTGACCTGGCTGAGACGTTCGAGGACGCGCTCGCGGTTCCAGGCGTTATCGGATTCGTCGTCGAAAATCAGCTTGATATCCGAGAGTCCAAACAGCGAGAAGGAGCGCAGATGGACGATCTGCGGGATACCATTCATCACGTTCTCAAGCGGAATCGTGACCTGCTGCTCGATCTGTTCGGCCGAAATTCCCGGCCACTGCGTGATGATTTCTACGTAATTATCCGCGACGTCGGGATAGGCCTCGATGGGTAACCGCTTGAAGGAAATAATGCCCCATACGAAGAGGAGCAGCGCCAACCCCACCACGAGCAGCCTGTTATTGAGCGCGAAATCGACGACGCGGCGAATCATCTATTGCTCCGTAGCATCATTGCTCCACCGTGTTCTGCAGCGGCAGCGCGTTCGAGACAACCTGATCGCCCGGTTTGAGTCCACTCACCACTTCCTGCATGTTGCCGGGAAGCATGGCCCCCGTCACGACTTCGAGACGCTTGAAATGGCCCGACCCAATCGGCGCGTACACCCACTCCCGGTCATGCAGGTGAAGAATTGCGGTGGCGGGGATGGCCGCATGCGTTTCCGCCTGCTTCCCGTAGAAGGTCGCAGTAACAAACATGCCGATACGCATCAATCCCGGATTCGCGACTTCAATGCGCACCTTGGCGGTGTGGATAGTGGGATCGAGCGTGGGCAGAATGTTATCAATGCGCCCCTTGAACACCTTGCCGGGATAAGCGTTCAGGTGAATATCCGCGGACTCGCCAACGCGCACGGCGTCGAGTTCGTTCTCGTAAACGTCGCAGACGATCCAAACGTAAGAGAGGTCAGAGATGGTGAACGGATTCGGCCCCGATAGCCCCTGAACACCGGAAGCGGTCGTGACCTGCTGATCGGTAATCACACCCGAGATGGGCGCGACCACATCGACGATACCGGAAGGATGGTCCTTGTCGATGCCGAGAAGATGCAGTTGTTCAGTTGCGGTATCGAGGTCGACTTTCGCGTCGGCCGCGGTCGCCTGCGCCGCCTCGAGAGCGCTCTGGGCGATGGCCCCCTTGCCATACAGAATCTGGGCGCGCTCCAGCTGCTGCCGGGCCAGTCGTTCTTCGTTCACGGCCTTGAGATAGAACTGGTAGGCGCCGGCGACGTCGTTGCTGCGAACGCGCAGCAGGAGCTGGCCTTTCTTCACCTGATCGCCCAAACGCGCCTTGATCTCGACAACGCGGCCCGCAGCCAGTGAGATCACAGGCACGGCACGCGCGATATCGGGCTGCACCACGCCGGTCACGTTCAAGGCAGGCACGGCTTTATGTTCAACGGCAGTCACCAACGGAAACTGATCGGGATGATCAACCTTGAAATTATTGGAGTCGAGGTCTGGCTCGACCGTGGCCTTGGGCGGCGCTTCGGCCTTGGGATCTCCCTTGCCGCTGCACGACACCAGCAAAACCGACAAAGGCAGGCCGAGAGCGGCGGCTAGAATCATGCCAGCGAATTTGGGTTTCATTGGATCACTTCCTGGCCGACGGCCATATTCAGTTGGGCGGCAGCCGTCAAATATGAGCCCACAAGATTCACATAGTTAAGTTGCACGCTGCGGTAGTCGCTTTCCGCGTTCAGAAAATCGAGGAGTGAAGCGCCGCCGTGCTGGTAGGAGAATTGCACCGTATCCCGGACCCGAACCGACATGTCGAGATACTTGGCCTTGTAGGGCCGCAGCAGGATCAGCGTGCTGTCGAGCGTTGCGTAGCCGGAATCAACATCGCTCAGCACCTGGGCCTCGGCCGCTTCCCGCAATTTCTCCGTGCGCCGGATGTCGAGTTGCGTGCGCAGCTTTTCTCCCTGATTGCGGTCGAAAATACGCAGCGGGATACTGACGCTGACGCCGATGGTGTCAACGGCAAAAGGATTGTTAGTGGACGAGTTGTGGGTATACCAGCCGCTCAGCGTCGGGTCCGTCGAGCCATTGGCGATCGCCAGCTTGTGCTCGGTTTGAGCCTTGTCCACATCCTCAATGGCAGCCCGCAGGTCCGGCCGAGTATCGAGTGCGATCTTCCGGAATTCATCGCGCGGTTGCAGTTGGTCGCTGAAATCATAGCTCCCAGTTACGTCGAATTGCTCGATCGGAGTGCGGTCGTTAAGCAAGGTTAGCAGCTGGATTTTCGCGGTGCGCAGATTCACCTCGGCCGTCTGCACATCCGATTCATACTGCACCCGTTGCAGTTCCAGACGATCAAGATCAATTTGCGCGATATCGCCGGCCTGGAAGCGAGTCCTGCTGATTTCGAGGATATGGTCCCAGTAGGCCAGATTATCTTTCGCCAGTTGCAGCACGGCCTTCGCCTGTAGCGCCGAAACAAAGGCGCCGCGCAGATTGAACAGCAACGTTCTTTCGAGATCGGCGTGGCTCGATTCGGCAATCAGGGTGCCCTTTTTCGCGCTCTCCAGCCGCAGGTGCCGCTTGTGCCGTCGCTCGACAAGTTGGCTGATGCTGGGAGTTTCGAAAGTGCCGGCGAATGGCTTCCATACGCCGTGATTGGGAGCGATTTGCGTGCCGTCCACCGACAGACCGAGATCGGGATTGGGACGAAGGAACGCGGTGATTTCCTGCGCCCTCGATTCCTGAACATTCAGCGTATCGGCTTGCAGAGTGGGGTTGGTCGTTTCGAATTTGTCGCGAATCTGCGGCCACGTATAGCTCTGCTGCTGTGCCAAAGCGAAAGACGCTAACAGCATAATCGAAGCGGCCGGAATGAAATTGTGAAACCTGAACATCTTGCGCTCCACGCACAATGGGAAAAATGAATTGCCCAATTCGTCCGCCTGCAAATTTCTTATGTCCTGATTCGACGAAAGGGTAAACCCAGTGGACTCTTACAGCGAGACTGCAAGTGGGGAAGGAGGAGCACGTCCGGAGGAAACGAAGGCAACGACAGTGCCGAGCGAACGCGGAGGGGAGGAAAGAACTGTGCCCACGTGCTCGAACATTACTTTGAGGGAAGCCGACGCGAGCAGAGTAGGCAGCGAAGCACGATTCAGAGAATGGAGAGCACAGGCACAATGACCGCTGTGGCGGAATCCGCGCTCCGACTCTTCCATGGCCTGACCAACAGCATGGAGATCGTCGCTAGCCGAAACTACCGGGAATAGAAGAACCAGTGAACAACCGAGCGTGCATATGATGACAAACGACGCGCGCGTCCATGGTTCGGACGAAACCCGTCGCCGCCATAGCAGATACGCGGGCAGCAGCAGGGCGAGCCAGCAAAGATTGAGAAAAAGCTCCATTCAATTATGACAACTTCACGGGAAGGGGATCGAACCCCCTCTACCGAAACAACGGACTCAATATTTTCAAGATATCAAAGGATAGCACAGGCATTACAAGTGACTTGGGTACTTGCCGGGAGGCAGAGAGCCTATTGTAAGCTAGCTCGCACACGCTCCTAGAATCGTCCCCGAACATGTGCCCAGCCCAATTCGGCGGAAGCCGTCGCCTTCGCAATATCCGCGCAGAACGACCTGGTCCCCATCTTCCAGAAACCTTCGCTGCTCTCCGCTCGGCAGTGTAATCGGATCCCGGCCGCGCGAAGTCAGTTCGAGCAAGCAACCACGCGCGCTCTTGTCGGCGCCCGAAACCGTGCCACTAGCCAGCAAATCCCCGGCGCGCAGGTTGCAACCATTGCTGGCATGGTGAGTAAGCAGCTGCTCCATCGTCCAGTAGAGATCGCGAAAGTTGCTCCGGCTGAGTACTACGGGATCGAGACCCGCCTCACGCATCCGCGCCGTTAGCAAAGAAACTTCGAGACTAAGGTTGAGCCCACCATACTGTTGATCGGCGGAATCGAAAAGGTAAGGCAACGGCGCCGGATCGCCTGCCGGTCGGACAAAGGCGGGAACGCGAAACGGAGCGAGTGCTTCCGTTGTCACAACCCAGGGCGACAGCGACGTGGCAAAGCTCTTTGCCAGAAACGGCCCTAGCGGCTGGTATTCCCACGCTTGTATGTCCCGTGCCGACCAGTCATTTACCAGGCAGATTCCGAAAATGTGCTCCTCCGCGTCGGCAATGGAAATTCGTGTTCCGAGCTCATTGCCCATGCTCACAAAAAGTCCGATTTCTAGTTCGTAGTCGAGTGCTTTGCTCGGCCCAAACTGCGGGTCGGCGTCCCCATCCCGTGTTTGTCCCAGCGGACGCCGGATTCCCGTACCGCTCACAACCAGTGACGAAGCGCGGCCGTGATAACCGATGGGAACGTATTTGTAATTCGGCAGCAGCGGATTATCGGGTCGGAACAATTTGCCGACGTTCGTCGCATGAAAGACCGAAGCGTAGAAATCGGTGTAGTCGCCAACCCTCGCTGGCAGAAGCATCTCCACATCGGCCTGCGACACGAGATGGCGCGCAACGGCCTCACGATCCGAAGACGGCGCATCGCGCCGGAGCAGAGCGTGAAGGCGGCGGCGCAAAGCGCGCCGCGGCACGGAGCCGAGTGCCATCAGCGCATTCAACGAAGCGCCTCCCGGACAATCCGCACCACACGCTTCGGCCGCGGCTTTCACGTCTACGTCGACGAGTAAACCTTCGCTTCCGACCCCAGCGACGTCCAAAATTCGGTCGCCGATGGCAACTCCAACCCGCGCGTCAGCGCTCGCATCGCGTCGTCGAAAGACTCCAAACGGCAAATTCTGTACGGCGAATTCCGCCCCGGCGGCATTCGCCGATTCCACCCAGCTCTGCGCTTTAGGATCGTGGGTCTCGTCTACCAAACGTTTCATAGAAGATGGAGAGAGCGTAAGTCGTCGATCGGTTCCGTAAACGAGCATGACCCAAACGAGACCGCGAAGTCCCGGCGGGCCAGAGACACATCACGTGCGCTGAGTCGGTGCCCGCGCCAGATAACTTCATCGGAACCAAACTGGAATACCTCGGCCGCCTGTTCCTTGAGCAATTCGACCGCAACTCCGGTCTCCATGCCCGCGCGTACAAAGGCTGCGGCAAGAAAAACATTCAGGAAGCCGTGCATGATTCCGGAGGGACCGTCGGGCTGATAAGTGAACCCGTGCAGCGAGCGCAGAGGGTGATGCAGGCCCGCTGTCGCCTTGAACGGCACGTCCGCCGCGGCGCACAGCATGATGAATTCGATCACACTCTCAGGCGCGGGAAATTTATCCGCCGTTTCACCACCTGTCCGAATCTTGGCGCGCTGTCCGCAGAAAGCTACCGCCGCAACGCAGTCACGCACCGCTCCGGACGCGCTTTTGCCCAGCGTTGCTTCACCGGGCATTGCGCCACTGGACCAAGGAATTTCAAAATACGTCTCCAGCTCAGGCGGGATAATTCGAGAAAGCCGCTCGATCTCCTCCGAGCTTGTAACCCGCACCTCCACCGACTCGATTTTCCGCTCGTTTGGCAATCGTTCGGCCGCTCCGCGCGCATTGAAATCGTGAATGCGGACAAGGTCGGCGGCTACATCCGTGCCGAGCAAGGCCGACACGCCCCAACGCGATTGCCGCTCCGCTCCGGAACCCGGCAGCCGAACGAGCACATCCTCAAACTCGCCGAGTCGCGCCGCCGGAACAATGAAACGCCCGAGCATCCAATTGAATTCTGACCGCGAATATAAGTAGTAATTCGCTACCGCCGGCGCCATCCCCAGCGATGCAGGCGGGAATAGCCCCGCGTAGTCGATCAGATTTCGCAGCAATACTACGACCGACTCCGTCGCGCTTACCGCACTTCCCGTCGTCTCCTGCGACTTGACCTCCATCCAGCTACCCTTCAGCTCCATCGAACTTCTTCCGCAGCCCCTGCCAGCACTCGAAATATTGATGATCGAGCTCCGAAGTCTCCAGCGCGAAGCGCGTCGGACGGCACACAAAGCGCGTTTCGAACATGAACGCCAGCGTGTCTTTGATGGCAACCGGCTTCAGTTCCGCTTTGCTGGCCTTTTCAAACGTCTCAGTGTCAGGTCCGTGACCGGCCATGCAGTTGTGCAGGCTCGCACCCCCGGGCACGAAACCCTCCGCCTTGGCATCGTACTCCCCGCAGATCAGCCCCATGAACTCACTCATGAAATTGCGATGAAACCACGGTGGGCGGAACGTGTGTTCGGCCACCATCCAGCGCGGCGGGAAGATCACAAAATCCAGATTCGCCGTTCCCGCAATCTCCGACGGCGAAGTCAGTACCGTGTAAATCGAAGGATCGGGATGGTCGAAGCTCACCGTGTTGATGCAATTGAAATTGGCCAGGTTGTATTTATAGGGGACGTAATTCCCGTGCCAGGCAACCACATTCAACGGAGAATGATCGATCACCGCTTGCCAGAGGCGGCCCTGAAACTTGGTCACAATCCGGTAATCGCCGTCACGATCTTCAAAAGCAGCAACAGGAGCCAGAAAATCGCGCGGATTCGCAAGTCCGTTGGCGCCAATCGGACCGAGATCGGGCAACCGCAGTAACCCTCCGTAGTTTTCACAAATGTATCCGCGCGCCGTCGTATCCAGCAGTTCCACACGAAAGCGAATGCCCCGCTGAATCACCGCAATCTCGCCGGGCCCGGCTTCCAGAATCCCCATCTCCGTATGCAGTAGCAGACGCCCCATCTGCGGCACGATCAGCATCTCACCATCCGCGTTGTAGAAAAAACGATCCGTCATCGATGTATTCGCGACGTAGATGTGAATTCCAACGCCCGAATGCGTGTGCGTATTGCCATTGCCAGCTATGGTGATCATGCCGTCAACAAAATCGCTGCGTTCCGCTGGAATCGGAATCGGAGCCCAGCGCAACTGGTTCGGCGGCGCAGGCACTTCGTCAAACGGCGCGCTGCGCAACTTCCTCGACTCGATGGGCTCAAACGGCTTGTGCGCTACCGAAGGCCTGATGCGATAGAGCCATGTGCGACGATTGGCGACGCGCGGCGCTGTGAATGGAGTTCCACTCAACTGCTCGGCGTATAAACCGTGTGCCACCTTCTGCGGTGAGTTTTGTCCGCGCGGCAGTGTACCGGCAACGGCCTCGCTGGCAAATTCGTTCCCGAACCCCGACTGGTATTGGACCGTCGTCGCCTTGTCTGTATTCGTTCCCGCTTTCGCTGCTTTTGTGCTGGCCATCGTTTAGAGATTCCCTCGCCGCGCCTGCTCCAGTTCGATCGATTCGAATAAGGCTTTGAAGTTGCCTTTTCCGAACCCGCGGCTTCCCTTGCGCTGAATGATCTCGAAAAATACCGTCGGCCGATCCTCCACCGGCTTCGAAAAGATCTGCAGCAGGTAGCCTTCCTCGTCGCGGTCCACAAGTATACCCAGTGACCGCAGCGTGCCGATTGGTTCTTCCAGTGGTCCTACGCGCGTGGGCAGCACTTCGTAGTAAGTGTCAGGCACACGCAGAAATTCGAGCCCGTTGCGCTGCAGTTTGTTCACCGTAAACAGCACATCCTTGCATTGCAGCGCGATGTGTTGCGCCCCCGGCCCGCCGTAGGCTTCCAAATACTCCTGAATCTGGCTCTTGTTGCGCGCAACCACCGGTTCATTGATCGGAAACTTTACCGAATACGAGTCGTCTGACATCACGATGCTCATTAGGGCGCTGTACTCGGTTGAAATATCCTTATCGTCGAAGGTGATGTAACGATGGAACCCGAACACGCCCGCGTAGTACTCCGCCCAGTGCTGCATCTGCCCCAGTTCCACGTTCCCCACGATGTGATCAATGCGCAGGATCCCGCAGTCATCGCCGGCAACTGGAGCCGCCACAAAGCCAGGCAGAAACGGACCCTTGTAATCTCTATACGAAATCAGCGAATGGATCGTGTCGCCGTAGGTATGAACAGCGGCGCGCCGGATGGTTCCGTGGTCATCACTAACGTCGTGCGGTTCCTCCGCCGGCTTTGCTCCACGCCGCACGGCTTCAGCAAATGCTTCGTCGGCGTCAGCGACTTCCATCGCAACATCCCGCACGCCATCGCCATGCTTCCGGATGTGCTCGGCCGCCGGATCGTCCGCAGTGAGCGGCGTCGTCAACACAAAATTCGCCTTGCCTTGACTCAGCACGTAGGAGGTTCGCTGTCGCTGCCCGGTTTCCAATCCGCTGTAAGCAACCTGTGAGAATCCGAAGCCCATGCGGTAATAGAAAGCCGCCTGCTTGGCGTTGCCAACAAAGAATTCAACGTGGTGAATGCGTTTCAGTTTGAGAGGATTTTCCATACCTTCCCCACCCGGCTCCATCTTCGCACACTTGCGTAGATGCAATGTAGTGGTACAAAGTGCGCTGTAGACTAGCGCAATTCAATCGAAACCACTTCGCCGGCATGCTTGCCTGTCGCACGGTAGTTCACCGATACCGGACGGTTTTTCCAGTCGCACGAAAACTGATCTTCGCCGATCACTAACAGCGTCTTGTAGTCAGGCGCGTGCATCGCATACGACGTCATCCCGCTAATAATCGTAATCAAAACGTCGGGAGGTTTGGAACAATCGCTCTGGACGATTTTCCCTTTCAAATTCTCGACCAGCCCAGTGCTGCCGGGTTTAGGCGCCGCCGGCTTCGAAGCGGCGGCGTCAGACTCCTCATCCCCAGATGCATTTTCGGCCGCACTGGCGGGCACCTCGGCTTTCGCAGCTTGCTGTGAACGAATCCCATACTTCTCGAGCGTAGGAAGGTCTTCCAGTTCTTTCTTCGCCGCCGCTGCCGCTTGCCGGTCCGGTCCTTCCTTCAAGCGGGTAAATATCTCCCGCGCCTGATCCCACTTCTTGGCGGCAACGTAGATTTGTCCAAGATTAAATTGATACTCCAGGTTTCGCGGTGCAAGACCGACTGCCTGCCCCTGCGCCTCCACGGCGGAATTGACTCCACCGCCTCCCACCCGCGCCATCCCCAGCATGTTATAGGCGTCGGCCATCTCCGGATACCAATCCACCACCGCCCGCAGATCCTGCATCATGTTCGCCAACCCGCGCATCTCTTGCCCCGTAGCCTGCGCCGCACGATACTTCCCCACCGAACGGTAATACCAAATCCATGGGTCGCGCGGATTCAACTCTGTCGCCTTGTCCAGATCTTCCGACGCCGCGTCAAAGAGCTTCTGCTGGATATGATCCCGGGCCAATCCGCGGTGCGCCCCCTCATTGTCTTTCGGGGCCGCCGTCAGAGCCTGCAGATCGCGCAGCGCCTGATCCCGGTGTTCCGGAACGCGCGCCATCATATCGTCAATCACCGCCTTCGCCTCTGCCTCTGTCACCGGGTTCACGGTCACGCCAAGATCATCGCCAGTGATCGGTACCGGAAAATTATTGGGCTGTTGAATATCCAGCGGATCGAGGGTTGGTTTCTTCGACTGATCGACCGCAACGCCGAGATTGCCGAGCGAATTAAAATAGGTCCTGACCGCTTCTTCCATCTGCGCCGGCGACAAGTCAAACGCCTGTATCATCGCTTTGTCGACGGGCACTTTCTGATTCAACACAAGATCGAAATAAGTCCCGACCTCCGGCATCTTCTTCTTGTTGATCAGGTAGTGCACCACCATCCACGATTGCGCGTAATAGAGCGTGTTATGCGACCCTTCACGCAGGCCGGAACCGTCATGCTTCATCGTGAACAGATCCACCATCGCGATCCAAACCGGCGAACTCACTAACTGCGTCAAAGATTGCGGCGTCTTCGGGTCACGCAGGACGTTGTCGAAAATGTCTTCATGCCATTCCGGGGCCAGTTCCGGATCTCCTCCAATGTTCACTTCCTTGCCGATCTGGACCGCGCCGAAATATTCCGCCATCCCCTCATCGAACCAGCCTTGCGTAGGCGGATAGTTGTAGTTCAGAAAATAATGTCCCAGCGAATGCGCGATCGCGCGCCAAGGCTCCATTTCAAACAGATTCAGCCCGATGTAAACGCGATCGTAGCCGGGTATGTAAAAACCACCTGCCATGCTCTGTTTTGCCGGAGCCACCTCGCCGTACTGTTTATCGCTCTTGAACGCGATCACCGTGATAGGAACCGGCATTTTCAACCTATCCTTCATCAGCAGTTGTCCGAACACCGCGCGCATCTGCTCCATCCGCAACGCCACTTCGCGCCCACGCTTTTCTCCGCCATCGGTCAGCACGGAAAAATGCGCGCTGTGTACCTCAATCCACTTGGGCTCGTCCTTGGCCAAAGCCACACGGGGAAAACAGGCGACCAGCAACAGGCCGCTGGAAACGACAACGCCGATATACAGCAAATGCTTCATGGAACTCATGGGGTAAATGAACCGAGCCTGCAAAAATGCTAGCACGCCTCCCCTGCCAAAGCCGCACATGCGCAAACGCCTATTGACGAACTGTCGCGGGGTGGTGTCCTAACTCGTCTTTTGTCACCACGAGGTCATCGAGCACGGAGTAAAGCTCAGGCCCTTCAAGAACCAGCAGTGAAAGGTTTCGCCCAGTAGGTGGGTTTCTCCGTGCCTCCGTGTCTCCGTGGTAGATTTTCTTGGCCCGAAGCCTCACCGCACGTTACACTTTCGCCCGTGACCTCGGCCCCGTCTTCCCGTCTCGCCTGGATTGATTGGATGCGCGGCCTCGCCTGCGTGCTCATGTTTCAGACGCACTGCTACGATTCATGGCTCGGCGGCGATGCGCGCAACACCATCGTCCTTAAAGACTCGCAGCGCCTCGGGACTCTGCCCGCGCCGCTCTTCCTTTTTCTCGCCGGAATTTCCTTCGCACTGGTGACCAGCAAACTGGTTCGGAAAAACGCCACACCCGGCCAAATTACCCGCACCATGGCTCGCCGCGGCGCTGAAATCGTCGGCTTCGGCCTGCTCTTCCGCCTGCAGGAATATCTCATCGCCTGGGGCTGGGCGCCGTGGACCGATCTTTTCCGCGTCGACGTCCTCAACATCATCGGCCTGTCGATGATCATGATGGCATTGCTTTGCGGTCTCGTCCTCCAGATTCGGTCCCTCAGCATCGGTGCCGAGGGGGCAACCGGTCCGCGTCCGAGTTCAACCGTAACCATGCCAGTCGCCGCAATCGCCCTGGCCGCGCTCGCTGTCGTCGTGTTGATTGCTTTGGTCACGCCGCCGCTGTATACCACTTGGCGCCCAACCTGGCTCCCGTGGCAGATCGAGTCCTACATCTACGGTTGCCACAACCTCGGCTCTCCTCAGCCCTGGCTGTTCTGCATTTTCCCCTGGACCGGTTTCGCCTTCGCCGGCCTTGCCGTCGGCGCAGTTCTCTTTAGCGACTGGGGCCGCGACCGCACAGCCCAAACTTTGGCGTGGCTGGCAGCCGCAGGTGCAACAGCAATTTTGATCGCCTACCAGTTCGACCATTCTTCGGTCCAGCTCTACGCCACATATGACTACTGGCACACCAGCCCCAACTTCTTCATGATGCGCGTCGGCATGCTTCTTCTGATCGCTTTCCTTACCTACGCCTGGTGCCGCTGGGGCCTCGCGACTCGCGGTTCCGGCCTCTGGAGCTTCAGCCCGCTCATTCAACTGGGCCAAGCCTCGCTGCTCGTCTACTGGGTGCACATCGAGTTCGTCTACGGGCGCTTTTCGATCCTTCCCAAACGTGCCGTTGGCATTGCAACCGCGACGCGGGGCCTCGCCGAAATTTGCGTGTTCATGCTGATCTTGTCCATGATTCGTACGCGCATCGACTGGAAGGCGCTGCGCCGAAATTTGCGCGCCCGAATCTCGCAGCCCGCTGC
>Ga0074045_10004290_pt1 | contig 12653 bp, 25 predicted proteins | sample BogForMeECP23OM2_FD_94442 | JGI IMG/M metagenome (GOLD analysis project Ga0074045, IMG submission 94442) | Bog forest soil microbial communities from Calvert Island, British Columbia, Canada - Bog Forest MetaG ECP23OM2 | ecosystem: Environmental > Terrestrial > Soil > Wetlands ... | reverse complement strand
CGCGGAACCGAGCGCGGAACCGAGCGAAGATAGCGGCGTGGCCCCGCCGGTCAGCCACTAAGTAAGCGCCGATCGAGAAGGCCACGGTTCAATCAGTTGTTCCCGTGCGAACCGTCACAACACCACTACAATTGCGATGCGGACGCCCGGGTGGAGCAGGTCGAAGAGAAAATACTCGCCATCGATGTAATCGATATAGCAATCGTCGGTATACGCCCACCCCGCGGGCCACGTGTCTACCAGCGTGAACCAATAGCCGCCGTATTGGAAGCGCCGCTGACCTTCGACGACCGTGATCCGGCTAACGGCGAACGTGTGCTGACGGCCGAAGTGGCTGCGGAACTTGTCGTCAGGAATGCGGCCATGCTGGCCGGCTGCACCATGTTCCGCTTGCTTGGAGGGCTTCGTCTCTTCCTGCCTTGGAGCTTTGTTCTCGTCTTGTTTCTTGGGCTGTGCTTCATTCCGCTCTGGTCGATTTGCTTCAGGCCTGGGTTCTTCTGGTTTGGCATCGTTGTGCTCGTCCTGCGCCCAAACGAGAGCAGTGCTTCCGAGCAGCAAAGACAAGACTGTTGTGCTGACCAACCTTGTGATTTTCATAACTATTCCTTCCTGGCAAACTTCGTGTGTTGATTTGGTTCCCATACCACTGCGCGGTCCTCAATTCAATGACTTGCGGCTGCCGCCTGCGATATGACTAACGAGGGAGACCAGAAAGAGCACGAGGAAAACGAAAAACATGATCTTCGCGATGCCGGCAGCGGCAACGGCTATTCCCGTGAATCCCAGCACTGCGGCGAACAGCGCGACTACAAAGAACACGAGCGCCCTATAAAGCATGGTCGGCCTCCAGAATGAACTTACTCCACCCAGCATAGGCGGGAAGCCAAGATCGGAGTATCAGTTTTAGCCTGTATCCAGCGATGCCAGTCACTGTATCGGTCTCTGCCACAAATCTCCTTCAGAGAGAAGGAAAGGGTTTTCTGCTCGTACGAATCGAAGGCACAGTCTGAGGGAAGTTCCGTCGCGGCGTACAGGGTGTGCTGGATGGAACGAGGCTTCCTTGCGAATTAATCTTAACCTCGCGGGAAATACCTGGTTGCTCACATGGAGCAGAGAAGAGGATTTATGACGAGAGTTACATCTGCATTGCGGAGCTGTTTGCTGGTGCTCAGTACTATCTCTTTACTCTTTGTCGGCTTGGGCTGGTCCGCCGATGATAAAGACCAATCCGACATCGCCAAGCGTATCGATGCGTCCGCCAAGGTACTGACCGAGATCATGGAGACTCCGGACAAAGCCATTCCTGACAAGGTCATGAGCGATGCCAAGTGCATCGCTGTGATTCCGTCGATGGTCAAGATTGCGGTCGGGTTCGGCGGTAACCATGGGAAGGGCGTCGCCACTTGCCGAACTGCCACCGGCTGGAGCGCTCCCGCCCCCATTACCATCACCGGAGGGAGTTGGGGTCTCCAGCTCGGAGGCCAGGCGGTGGACCTGGTCATGGTCGTGACCAATGACGACGGCATGCAACATCTGCTTTCCAGCCATTTCAAACTCGGCGCCGACGCTTCTGCCGCAGCGGGCCCCGTGGGCCGTGACGCCGCAGCCGACACGGATGTCAAGATGAGAGCGGAAGTGTTGACTTATTCCCGCGCCCGCGGTCTTTTTGCCGGGATCGACTTGAGCGGCGCCGTTCTCACCCAGGATAAGGACGAGACTCGCCTGTTGTACGGGAGCTACAGGTCTTTCTCCCAGATTCTGAGCGGGAAGGTGCAACCCACCGCTGTCAGCGCGCCATTCCTGACTGCCGTCAGAAAGTATTCCGTTCAGTCGAAAGAGCAAAGCAAGAGTGACGCGGCCTCGTCCGTTGTGACGACGTCCGAGTCAAATTGAACGCATATTTGCATTCAGAGTGAAGCGAAGGCTCGGCTTCAAAAGAGCCGGGCCGGCGAGTCGGATTGACACTGAGAATAACGCGCGTCCCAGCGGAGGATCCAATGTCACTTATTCTGCTTGTAGTCTTGGTTGTATTGTTGGTCGGCGCTTTGCCTACTTGGCCGTACAGCAGGTCTTGGGGATATTATCCGAGTGGCGGTATGGGCCTGGTCGTAGTGGTTCTCTTGGTTCTGCTTCTTGCTGGCCGGATATAACGGCGCTTCGGTTCCGCGTATCCGGTCTTCGCCTTTTTTAGACCGTGTGGCTCGCGGAAATGGCGGGAGTAGTTTTTTCCGCCATTTCTTGTTTTGTGTCACGCCTGGTCCTCTTCCTTCGAGATATAAAAATTGGAATGCATCCACGCGAGCTTTCTTATCGCGAGCGTGGTCTACATTTTGGTATGACCGCTTATGGGGAAAATGCGGAGGAGCGCGTCGCCTTCCCCCGGAACAAGACTTTACAGCTTCGCCTACGGCCATTTACATATGTGACCCGATGGGACTCTTACGATCGTTTTTCTACCTTGGGGTGAGTGCTCACGATTCTGACTCGAGAGCACAAACTTTCAGTCGTCTGAAGGAGACCACCATGGCAACTTGTGTGATTTCTGCGACAGAAGCAAACTTCATTCCCGCGACCCGCACCACCGCCCGCCACGTTTCGCCGGCCAACTTGGTTCGGCGCGCGCAGGCTGGCGACGAGCAAGCCTTTGCGGACTTGTTTCGGCTGCACAAGAACCGCGTCTATTCCGTGTGCCTGCTCATGACGAAAGATGTTGCTGAGGCCGAGGATCTGACCCAGGAAGCCTTTCTTCAAGTGTTTCGCGCGGTCGGTTCGTTTCGCGGGGATTCTGCATTTTCGACCTGGTTGTACCGCGTTGCGGTGAATACCGTGCTCATGAAGCTTCGTCGGCGCAAGTCGCCCCCCGCCATTTCCTTGGACGAACCAGTGAGTGCCGACTCTCCTTCCCTGCGCCACGATTTCGGCAAAGATGACCCGAACCTAATAGGCGTGGTTGACCGCATCGCTTTGCGCCGTGCCTTCCAGGAACTTCCCGAGGGCTGCCGGAAGATCTTTGCTCTGCACGAGGTCGAGGGATATCAGCACCATGAGATCGCGGAGCTGCTCGACTGCTCCATCGGCAACTCCAAATCGCAACTCCACAAGGCGAAACTCAAACTGCGCGCCCTGCTGCTCCCGAAGGCGAAAATACGGCGGCGTGCCGCCCGAACCTCCCTTGGTGAGCCGGTAACCGGGATTTCCCGGTGAATGCTTCTCTTGGTCTACAGCCTCAACCGGATTGTAGCTGCCAGGCGCGTCCAACTACGGTTCGAGCATCGGAAGGAGAGAATCATGCCAGGGAAAAAGCACCTGCGCGGAGTCGGCGCAAAAGAACAACGCGAGTATGAGCACATCAAAGAGAGCGCTGAACGATCCGGACGCTACGGCAGCAGAGCGAAGGAAGTAGCGGCCCGCACGGTGATGAAGCAACACAAGGCCAAGGGTCACCGCCCAGGGCAGTGAAGCGAGGGGAGCCGGTGAATCACTCTTGATGCAGCATCCGCTGAGCACTTATACGAAAAGACGAATCTTCATCCGATAGCCGAGGTCTTCTTGGAGATATGCGTGGTTCGTATTCTTGTGGTGGATGACAATCCCGCGATTCGGCGCTACCTGCGCGCCATCCTTGAGCAACACGACTCATGGCGAATATGTGGCGAAGCACGGGAGCGGAGGCACTCAGCAAAGTGCTGGAGGCCCCACCCGACGTGATTTTGTTGGATTATCAGATACCCGATCTGAACGGCGTCCATATCGCCAGACAGATTTCGCATCTATACCCCCAAAATTCCGATCCTTATGCTAACGCTTCATCTTTCGAAGCAGTTGGCCGAGGCTGCCCGGCAAGCGGGCGTGCGCGGCACATGTGCAAAACAAGACATCGGGTCGGTCGTAGAAGCGGTGAAGCTCCTCTTGCGCGAACAAAGCTACTTTCCGACAATCTCCTCGGAGCATGGTGCTTCGTCCGCCCCGGAACAGCGGACTTGAGCTTCGACGAAATACAGCATTCCCTGTATTCGAGCCGCACGCTTGGGGTGTTACGGTTGGTTCGAGCTTTCTGGGGTTCGCGCGCTTTGCTAAACGAGTAGTGTCCAAGTGACGAAGCGTTGATAAGTATATGCTGGGGCGCTTTCCGTTAGAATATGGCGAATCGTCTGGTCAGCCTCCCCGCGGAGCTGAAACGGAATGGCAATTCGCATACTGCTGGTAGATGACCATCCAATCGTGAGGCAGGGTTTGAAAACCCTTTTAGAAGGACGCCCGGGCTGGCAGGTCATCGGAGAAGCGTCGGATGGGGCTGAGGCGGTGGAGAAAGCGAAGGACCTCGATCCTGACGTCATCGTGTTGGATGTGACCATGCCGCGAATGAATGGGCTGGAAGCGTGCCGCTTGATACGACGGCGCTCGCCCAACCTTGAGATTCTGTTTGTGACACAGCACGATTCTCCGCAAATGATGCGGGAGGCCCTGGATGCGGGTGCCAGGGGATATGTTGTGAAGTCCAATGCCGCTCGCGATTTGTTGGAGGCGGTGGAGGCGGTTAGCCAACATCGGGTCTTCACTGCTCTCAATGGGCAAGATTCTTCGGATTTGCGCTAAGTATTTCGTCTGGACTGCACGTCCATCTTTTGATCTCAAGAGAGGGAAGCCATGAAATTGAGGATCTTGTTGGCCGACGACCATGAAATTGTGCGCCGCGGGCTGCGCTCTCTGCTGGAAAAACACGAAGGATGGGAAGTTTGTGGTGAGGCCCGCGATGGCCGCGAGGCCCTGGAGCAGGCCCAGCAGTTACAGCCCGATGTCGTCATTGTGGACATAGGGATGCCGCATCTGAACGGTCTGGACACGACCCGCCAACTGCTGCATCAGAACCCTCATTTCAAGATCATCGTGCTCACGATTACCGATTCGGACCAAGTCATTCGCGAGGCGCTGGACGCGGGGGCCCGCGGGTTCGTCCTGAAGTCCGATGCCGCACGGGATTTGGTTTCTGCGGTGGAAGCGCTGCAGAACAAACGCATGTTTTTCACTCCCCGCGTCAACGACCTGGTGCTGGCCGGCTTTCTTGAGAAGGGGCAGGCAGTCTCAAAAACCGAGGCTCCCAAGTTGCCGACTCTCACCGCGCGGGAGCGGGAGATCACCCAGTTGCTGGCGGAAGGCAACAGTTCCAAGCAAGTCGCGTCTCTGCTGAACCTGAGCACCAAGACCGTCGAAACCCACCGCAGCAACATCATGCGAAAACTGAGCTTTCATTCCATTCGGGATCTGGTCGTCTACGCCATCAAGAACAATCTCATACAGATCGAGATGCCGCCGCCTGTGACAACTCCCAAGGGTCCCACCGCAGCTTAGCGGTTCACCAATGTCGCCACCTGGACCCGAAGAGATAGTTTCACGCTCTTATGTCGTCCACCCAGCCTAGAGCCCGTCACCACACGAACTCAGCACTTTACTGGATTCTCCCTTCCCCTGATCGTGCGTAGCCTATACAAGCAATGCCGATATGCAGTAGGCCATCTGGCCAGAAAGGGACGATCCGATGCTCTGGACCATTGCTGTTCTGCTATTGATCCTGTGGCTGCTGGGAATGGTCAGTTCGTACACCCTGGGCGGATTTATTCACATATTGCTGGTCTTGGCCGTGATTGCAGTCCTTGTGCGTGTCATTCAGGGGCGCAATCCAGTGGCATGAGAGAAATCCGAAACCAAACATTTGCGCACCGCCTACATCTTAGTGTCGAAGGAAATGGTACTCGGTGCCGAACGCAATCAATTCAGAAGGAGGACTACATGAACAACGATCGGATTGAAGGCAAGGTCAAGGACATCGCAGGGCGCATCGAACGCCAGGCAGGAGAATGGACGGGCGACCCGAAAAAACAAGTGGAGGGCGCTGCGAAACAGGTCGAGGGCAAAGTACAGAACGCGTTGGGCAAGGTCGAAGATGCCACCAAGAAGGCGGCCGACAACGTCAAGATGCCCCCCAAGCCGCCGCGACGCGAAGATACCACCGACGAGGAATCTTCGGAAGAAGTTCAGAGCCCACGCAAGCACTAACACCTTCCATTTAGAAAATATTTTGCGACGCTGCGCACGCAGGGTGATCGGCGGCGATAAGCCGCCTTCATCCTGCTTTTTTCTTTTTCTGCTTAACCGTGGCGGCGCGCCCGGCGTTGCATATTTCGATCAGCTGCGATGGATTTTTAGCCAAGTAAGTCTCGAGGGCTTTTTGACTTACATGCGACTCCCCCGACTCGTTGAGCGAGGAGATCAATTGCGAGCAGAGCCAGGGAGCCGACCCCAATCAGGCACGCCATTTCCTCCAAATGCACAACCAGGCTCAAAACACCGAACACCGACAGAAACGCGCTAAATACTCGAAGCATGATTGCACGCGCTCCTTACCGGACCCGCTTGGGGGAGACGTTCCATCGCTGGGCGAGGGCACGTGCTGCTTGAGTCAACGCCTGTTTTTCAGCCGCATCACCGGTCAACACGTGCCGGCGTACAAAAATGGGAGTGCGAGAGTGGCTTAAAGGACGGGGCCGCTTTTCTGGCGCAGGTAGGTTTAGTAAAGGCTTATTTGCGATGTTCGTTGCCATCCTTGACATGTCTGGCTCCTTGGCAGTCTGTTACTTCGGTATATATAAACGAAAGCCAAACACTCTAGGAATACAGCGATGCCCCCAATCTGAAGCTGGCCTCTACTGGCTTCTGCTGCCACGCCGCCTGTACCACCGCGGTATCGATGCCCTTTTCTGCTCATACACGATTTGCCCGAGTGCGTTTCAAAGCAGTTCCTGATAGTGTGACAAATTTGCGTTGCGCTCTCGCGCTTAGTTCAAAGAATTGGCACTCATCCCGACGCAATTCGACTGGCAGATCTGTCTTCTGACGGCCACTCTTCAAGCCTACGGTGCATCAAATCGACGCGCCGCAGAAAGCAGGTAATTTGCCATGAAAGCGCACCGTCTCTGGATCGAGATCGTGATACTGGGCACGAGCATCGCGTGTGCCCTCGCGCTCTTGATTGCGACTCTAGGAGCTGCCGCAGGAGCTTCTGTGGGATCTGTCGGACCACAGCAGACCACCCAACCAGCGGCGGAGCAGACTTACGAGGGCATGGTGACATGCTCCCGTTGTGGCGCCAAGCACTCCGCTAACATCGGTACAACAGCTGCCGATTGCGTTCGCATCTGCGTGCATGGTGGAGCGAAGTTCACCCTGGTCAGTGGTGACTCCACCTACCTACTGGACGGCGATTTGACTGTTTTGAAAAGGGCAGCCGGGCAACGTGTCCGCATCCTGGGCGCGGTCAGCGGAAGCACAATCAGGGTCTCATCCGTGGCCGCCGGAAGTTAACCGGCCAGGCCCTCCGGAGACGGCGACCACCGATGCGCTCAGCATGCCATAGTCACGGGAGCCAGCCCAGATCATCGAGCACGCCTCTATTTGGCTGTCTTCCACACGTAGAAGTTCTTCTCATCCGCCACAGTTTCGATTTCGAGTCCCGCCGAAGTGCCCCCACGGTGGACGGCCGAGCGCAGATTGCCCAGCCCAATCCCACCCACATCGGCTAGAGGTATTTCGAGTGCTGTACCAGGTTCCGCGAGTTCTAACTCCTTAAAGATCCCCTGTACTAATTCGTAGTGCTTCCCGCGCCTCCCCCGATCAAGAGAGGAAATTTTCACCCGCCGATACTTCCCTGCATGTCGCTCGGACCTAAATTGCTTTTCCCCGGCCATGAGCCTCGCTCCCGATATCGGTTTGCACTTTACCGAATCCTGATCACTGTGTCAAGTATACGTTTCTTCTGCGTTTATTATACGACGCCAGCGCGGCGACTCTCCCTCTCGCCGTATTCTTTCAGCGCTGCGGTAAATGAACCCAATATCTTTCCCTTTTTTTAGTGACAAGGGTATGTTCGATGTCAGGGAAGAGCAGCGATCCTCATGACGAACGGCGTTCAGTGGCAAGGTTTTTACGAAGCTGAGATGCTGGAGTTGAATCCGGCGCAACTGCCGAACAACATCGGAATTGCCCACGCAGACATCCGAGAGCGTTGCCAAGAGTTGATGCGCGCTGGTTCCTCCGGTTCCAGCGAAGAGCGGAGCGATCGCAGATGTTCTCTCCAACCTGCAAGCGCTCGAAAGATCGGAATTGAAGTCGCCCCGCGCAGCCCGGAGCCACGCCCACCAAACCGCCACATTAGGAGGAACATTATGAAACGTGCCTGCCGCGATTTGTCAGCAGCATCAGGTCACAGGCGCCGGTCGGCTACTGTGCTCCTTCGCCACGCGCGATTCGTGACCGACCCCAAGGAGTTGGCTCAGCTCTACGCCCAGGCCAATAAGCGGAAACGATTCGCAAAACGACGTCGCGAAGATGCCACTCCGGACAACGATATTTCGTAACCAGTGTTAGCTTCGTTGTAAGGAACAAATTCTCTGGCCCGCAAAGTAGAGCATCGGATGGCTACTCACGCTCTTTCAATGCGAAGACAAGCCCTCACCCGCTATGTACTAGCAATGCTGGCGGCAATCCTTGCGCTGGTATTGCGGGCTGCGCTCTCACCACTGTTAGGCGTAAACAATCCTTACCACACCGTCTGGTTGGCAGTGGTTTTTACGTCCTGGTATTGCGGTGTAGGCCCATCGGTGGTTACCGTGCTGGTGAGTGTCCTGGGAGTGTGGTATTGGTTTGTTCCGCCGGCGCACTCTTTCTGGCTGAAAGATCCAATCGGTGGAATTTCTGGAATGGCTGGCTTTTTGATTTTTTCAGGTTGCATCATTGCACTGGGAGAGGCTAACCGCCGAGCCCAGGAAAGATCCCAACGTGAGATTAGAGAGCGGTCGCGTACCGAACGGGAACTCAGAGAGAGAGAACGAGAACTCCAAGCAGCCCACGCAGGACTGGAGAGCCGAGTAAAGGAACGAACCACGGAACTCAACGCAGCGAACGCCAATCTGCGTCAACTCTCGGCTCGACTAATCCAAATGCAAGATGAGGAACGCAGACGCATCGCGCGAGAACTGCACGACAGCGTGGGACAGTTGCTCGCCGCCATCAGCATGAACATCAGCGCCGTGCGATCTACTTCGCTCACTCCGGTCGCTGCGAAGGCGGCTGCAGAGAATGCCAAACTGATAGATCAGATTAGCCGTGAAATTCGCACCATCTCCCATCTTCTGCATCCGCCGTTACTGGATGATGTGGGTCTGGCATCCGCCCTTCGTTGGTATGTGGAAGGCTTCTCGCAGCGCAGCAAGATTACGGTTCAGCTCGATGTTCCAAGTACGATTGGGCGTTTGGACAAGGACATGGAAATTGCCGTGTTCCGCGTCATTCAGGAGTGTTTGACGAACGTGCATCGGCACTCGGGAAGTGACAGTGCGAGTGTCCGAATCGCGCACGAGGATGGAAAAATTCAAGTGGAAATCGAGGATGCGGGCAAGGGCATCCCGCTCGAAATGCGAGAGGCGATCAGTTCTTCGGGCCGGCTGGGAGTGGGTTTTCGGGGGATGCGGGAGCGCATCGCTCAACTTGGAGGCGTATTGGAAGTTCAATCCACTGGGACCGGAACCTTGGTGAAAGCCACTCTTCCGCTCGAAACCGCGCCCGTGCGCTCCATATGTGAAAGTGAAGCGGCAAAGGCGGCCATGCCGAATGCTCCGAGCAAAAGTGCGGATTTCTCCTCCGCGGAGCGCTCCCTGTTTCAACCCAGAGAGTGAATTCTCCTTCTAAGACAAACCCTCCAGATCTCGCGGGTGCGAGCCTTTAGGTTCCAACCTTTCGCAGCTTTTCCAGCAACTAAGGTTCAGACAGTCGATCAAAATCGCAGAGCGCGGGAAACCGTGCACTGCAATCTGGAGGAATATTCATGGCAGACGATATGGAGAAGAACACGCAGCACAGCGGCCAGCCCGGACAGCATGGCCAAGACCGGCAAAGCGGTCAGGGCGGCCAACAGAGCGGGCAGCCCGGACAGCAGAAAAAGGGTGGCCAGGGCGAGAACGAAACCGAAGAAGACAGCCAAAATAAAGACCGGCAGCGCCGCGCTTCATAGTCAAGCGAGGTCATCTAGCGGAGTCCCGGTGTAACCGGGACTCCATTTTGCGTACAGCGCTTCTCCTTGCAGGTTACAGGTCTCAGGGCTCAGGAATCCAAAGTAAACGCGAGCGGAGGCAACATGGCTAGGAAACTTGGTCAGAAAGAACCATTACTGAGCGCGGTCGCCCGTCAGTTGGGTCACGCCGCGGGTACGCTCGCCAATCTGACGAACGGATTAGCAAAGCCCCAGGCACCGAAGGGATCACGCTCGGCCTCGGAAGCTGCCAAGGGCGAGACCCACACGCCACTTAGTAATCGCGCGAAGAGACGGGTGCGGAAACAGCCGGTAACGCGCCGAGCGAACTCCACGAGTGCGAGGGCGTCCCTTCTGCGAAGTGCTGGAAAGAAACGAGTCGCGGCACGGAAGGCGGGCAGAGGGCGCACTTAAACTTGGGTTTCGCGTACGCTCGCAAAGGTTGGCCGCCGCTGACGTGGTCTTGGCATCTGATTGCATGCACTGGAATATGCTTTCCCCCAATCGAATCCAAATTTCGTACTCCCGCAGAGCCAGCCTCACCTCCCACAAAGGAGCCCGTAGACCAACAGACGCGATTACTAATGCGTCCTGTCGGCCGCGCCAGGAGTTTCATTGAGGCGGTCATCTTTGATGTACAGCAATCTTTGTGGGCCACTACAGCCCTCAAAGTAGCGACAACCCCGACGGCTGCGGCTAGTCTGCGATAGCGGTTTCAAATGACAGCCTCGCAGCCTAACTCTTAGCCTAAGGTTGAGAGCTGAGGCGCCGCGGGAACGGTTAGAACAGAATCTGTGAGAGCTTCAGGAACGGGAGACTAATAATGAGCATCTGGACAGTTCTATTCGTAGTTCTGTTAATCGCCTGGCTCGGCGGTTTCACAGTATTTCACGTAGCAGGTGGCCTTATCCATCTCTTGCTTGTATTCGCGATAATCTCGTTGATCTTGCACTTCGTGATGGGCAGACGAGCGGCGTAACCGGTCACGAAAAGAGTGCACGAGCAACTGATGTCGAAGCAGTCGTCTCCGTGGATGACAGAAGGACAAACTGACAACCCCGAAGGACAGCACGAAATGAAATTTCTCTGGCAGCGTTAAGACCGCACCCGAGCGTCACCAGGCAGAGACTCTTGCCGCTGCAATTCCCAACGTGCAGCAGGTTGTGAATCAACTGGACGTGAAGGTAGAAGGCGAAAAGAACGCAGAGGTCGTTTTCGCGTCACAGACGTCTGGAGAACGCAAACCCCAGACTTCGCGCGAGCATCCTAGAGACATTCCCACAACCATGAAAAAGGAGACCACGATGGCCGATCGAGGACTGAAAGAGCTGTACATTGATGAGCTGAAGGACCTGTATAGTGCGGAAAACCAACTGGTGAAAGCTCTGCCGAAAATGGCAAAGGCGGCGACTTCGCCCGATTTGCGTGCCGGTTTCGAGGGGCATTTCGAACAGACGAAAGGTCACGTCCAGCGGCTCGAAACCATCTTCGAAAAACTGGGCGAGAGCCCGAAGGGAAAGAAGTGCACAGGGATGGAAGGGCTGATCGAAGAAGGCGCTGAGGCGATCAAGGAGTACGAACATGAACTGCTAGACGCAGCCCTCATCGGCGCCGCGCAGCGCGTCGAGCATTACGAAATGGCGGGTTACGCCACCGTGAGCGCGTTCGCGGGGGAACTCGGTGAATCCGAGCACGTTTCGCTCCTCAACAAAACGTTGCAAGAGGAAAAACAGACCGACGAGAAACTGAGCAAACTTGCCGGCGACATCAATGCCCGGGCAAAACAGGGCAGAGAGACCGCTGATGAAGACGAGAAGCTAGGCGCAAGAAAGAGATCCCGCAATGCGGCATAAACGGGTTTCTTCTGAGAAGTACTCGCATTGAGGTGGAAACACGTCGATTGGAACCGGTTCCGCATCTACGTGGTCTCCAATTTTGTTCGGGGCAAGTTTGGCGAGCCGAAGTCAGCTGCCTCCAAGAAGCCTGTGGTACTGCATTCGCTCGTCATGGGCTTGCTGAAAAATTGGAGGGCAGCGACGGTGTACGCGGGAGACGAGGATTTCATCTTCGCTTCCAGCCGCCTCAAGGGCAAGCAACCGCGTGTGCCGAACATGCTGGTCGAGGATCATCTCTGACCTGCGGCAAAACAGGTGGTCGACATTCCCGTCGGTCACAGGTTTGGGTTTCACAACCTCTCGCACGCCTTAACCTCATTCTTGGTGGAGATCGGCACCGATGCCAAGACCATTCAGGACATGCTGCGGTGGGCAGATCCTTCGATCCTGCTCCGGACTTACGCTCGCAGCCGCATGGACAAACGGATGGAAGCGCAGGCGAAGATGCTCGATGCCATGGGACTCACCGAGGATACGGCGCACCTAATCCAGTGACCGTGGATGATCGACCGTGGGTGATTTTCTCTAGCCCTGGTAGCCAGATTTCAGTTAAGTCTTTTGAAATATGGTGGCCAGGGACGGAGTTGAACCGCCGACGCCAGCCTTTTCAGGGCTGTAGTCACCCGGACCTAAGTAGTTGCAATCCTTACCTTTATCGTCGTTTGCACCCCCATTTT
>Ga0074045_10004289_pt1 | contig 12653 bp, 15 predicted proteins | sample BogForMeECP23OM2_FD_94442 | JGI IMG/M metagenome (GOLD analysis project Ga0074045, IMG submission 94442) | Bog forest soil microbial communities from Calvert Island, British Columbia, Canada - Bog Forest MetaG ECP23OM2 | ecosystem: Environmental > Terrestrial > Soil > Wetlands ... | reverse complement strand
GCATTGTTGACGACGACGATCGTCAGCCCGATCCCGGCCCGGCGCGCGGTTTCTAGCTCGCCCAGCATCATGTTGAACCCACCGTCGCCGGTGATTGCAACGACCGGCGTTGCCGGAGCCGCGAGCGCCGCCCCGATGCCGCCAGGCAGCCCGTAGCCGATCGACGCCAGCCCGCGATCGGGGATGAAATGTCGCCCGGGCGACTTCGTGTCGTAAAGGAGCCCGGTCCAGTGGCCGGCAAACCCGCCATCGGCGACCAGAATGCTGTCGGCCGGCAGCGCGGTGTTGAGCTCGCGGCAGAGCCGCGCCATGTGAATCGGCCGCTCGCTCGAATCGAGCCGCGGGGCTGCCTCTTCCCGCCAGGCCGCCATCCGGACCGGGATTTCGCCGATGTAATCGGCGCGCGCAGCGCGGGCCCGCCCGGCCCCGTCGGTAAGCGCTTCGGCGAGATCCTCGAGCCCGGCTCGGGCGTCGCCCCACAGCGCCACCGCGGCCGGGCGACAACGTCCGATCTCCTCGGCGAGAATGTCGAGGTGAACGAGCGGGATCGATTGCGGCGGCAGAAGATAACGCTTGGTGGCGATCTCGCCGAGCTTGCAGCCGATGACCAACAGACAGTCCGAAGCCTCGATCAGGTCGTTGGCGATCCGCGAATAGCGGCCGAACAGCCCGGTCGAGAGCGGATGGGTGCAGGCGATCGCGCCCTTGCCGCTCATCGTGTGGGCGACCGGGATCGACTGCGCCTCGGCAAAGGCGAGGAGCGCCTCGTATCCCGCCGAGAGATGGATGCCGCCGCCGACCAGGATCAACGGCCGTTTGGCATGCCCGATCAGCGCAGCGGCGCGGGCGATGTCCGTCCGGTCGGGCCGGATCCGCCGCGCCGGCGCGCTCAGGGTTGTCGGGTCGATCGCGAAATCCTCGGCGGCAAAGTCGTGCTCGCCGTGGCAGACATCCTCGGGGACGTCGAGCAAAACCGGGCCCGGCCGGCCGGAGGTCGCGACTGCGAAGGCGCGGCGCAGCAGCTCGGGGACACGGCTCGTCAGCTCGACCCGGATCAGCTCCTTGACCGCCGGCCGTAAGATCTCGGCCTGCCGGCATTCCTGCGTCATGTTCTTCCAGGAGTGCGCGCGGTTGGTGTCGCCGGCGAGCGCGATCATCGGGGTCCCGGCGTTCAACGCTTCGATCAGCCCGGTCACGAGGTTGGTCGCACCCGGCCCGAGCGTGCCGTCGCAGACCCCGGGGCGGTTGGTCACGCGGGCGTAGGCCTCCGCGGCAAAGGCGCCGCACCGCTCGTCGTTGATCAGAAAGTGCCGCATGCCGAGCCGAGCCAGCGCGTCGTAAAAGGGCAAAAGCTGAAACCCGCCCATCCCGAACATCGGACCCACTCCGGCGAGACGGAGCATCTCGGCGAGCGCGCGACCGCCGTTCATGCGGCCCGCGGGTCGATTGCTGATGCGGTCGGAATGGGTCACGCGAGCCTCCCCCGTTCGGCCGCAACGCGGCGGGTGATCGCAACGAATTCACGCGCAGTGATACCCGGGGCGATTCCCATCGCAGCGGCACATGGGTTGATCCGGCTGAGAATGCCGTCCTCATAGGTCGATCGCGCGTCGCCGATGCGGGCACTCGCCGCCGCGACTGTGCCGGCGGCAATCCCGCGCGCCTCGAGCGCCGGAAGGCGGGTTACGCCGGCCTCGTCGATCCCGATCCGGGCGTCGTTGAACAGCGCCGCGAGCGCGTCGTATTTGAGCGCGGTGTCCGGCCTGCCGCCCAAGAGGCCGCCATGCGATCCGGTCACAACGATCGTTCCGACATGCTCGGCACCGACCAGCGAGGCCGAATCGAGCGCCCAGACCGCCGGCGGGTCGGGAATGAGGACAACCGCGCCTTCGCGCTCCGGCGGCGGCTCGCGTCCGCCCGGTAGGGCTCGTTGCAACAAGGCCGCCGCGTCTCGGCAAGAGACACCCGGGCCGCAGCCGAGCGCATGCGCCGTCGCATTCGCATGGGTAACGATCCCGCGCGCCATCATATCGGGGCCGTCGCCGATCCGTGCGGTGTCGTGGCCGACGGCGGCGGCCGGGATGCCGAACCCTTCCAGGTAACCGAGCCCGGCGATTCCGGCCTGGTCGCGCCCGACCCCGGCATCGTTGAAGATCGCCGCGGCGACCCGGAGCTTGGCCGCGAGATAGGCGGCATAGAACCCGCCGTGGGAGCCGTTGACGACAACAGCCCCCGCCGCCTCGGGCCCGACGCGGGTGATGCTGTCGGCAGTCAGGATCGGCGGAAGCCCCGGCAACGCTCTCTCCCGAAAGAGGCGACCCGGCCATCATGCAGGGGAATTCGGGCGGAGAACAAGCCGGATCTAAGCCCTTGCTGCAGATCTGCTTTTTCTGCGGCTGGTGGCAAACTCAGGGGAAAAATCGCATCTCGCACACGACCCGGAAGAGATTCCCCAATTTTATCAGTTACTCACCAGTTTTCGCCGACGCCGCATTGACGCGCCGGCAGCGGAATTTTGACGTTGGAAGGACGCCCGAGGAAACATGCTCGAGCTAATGCTGCTCGCCGATCGGACGGGCGCGCTCGGCCGCCTGCTGGCGATAGTTCTCGCGCTGCTTCTCGCGCCAAGCCGCCCGCTCCGGCGCGTCGAGCTTGCCGTCGTGATCAGTGTCGATCTCGTCGAAGCGCTCCCGATAGAGCCGGTCGCGTTCCTCGGCGGGCATTGCCGCCAGCTGATCGTAATAGGCCTTGCGGCGCTCGAGGCTGGTCTTCTCGGCATCCGAGAGGCCGGGAGCCGCCAGTTGCCGTGCCAATCGCGCCTGGCGTTGCGCCAGATCGTGAAGCCGGAAATCGCGGTATTGCTCGAAGCTGATCGATTCGCTCGCGGCAGGTTGCGGTGCGGCCCGTTGGGCGGAGGCCGGGAAATGCCACCACGCCGCCGCAACGAGGGCGGTAACGGCGGTCGCTATCGTCCATGGTCTCATCAAAGGATCTCCTCAGTTCGGGTCCCCGCCCGCATATAAGAACAAAACGTGATCACCCTTGGCAAGCACTTTCTTTCGCGGTACCGATAAATCGGCACAGCGGGCGGTTGTGCCGGGCGAGCGGGTCAGATGACATCGGCGGTAAAAGTCAAATCCGGGTTCAGGCTTGCCGAGCTCGATCTCGACCGCCGGCTCGCGGACGAGCCGAGCTATCAGCAGAAGCTGCGCAAGCTTCAGCTCGCGATGCTCGAGCTCGAGGAGATCTACCGGGTCGAGCGGCGGCGCGGCATCATCGCGCTCGAAGGCTGGGACGCCTCGGGCAAGAGCGGCGCCATCCAGCGTCTGATCGAAAAGCTCGACCCTCGTTGGGTCCAGGTCTGGTCGATCGGCAGGCCGACCCCGGAGGAGCAGGGTCGGCATTATCTCTGGCGCTTCTGGCAAAAGCTGCCGCCGCCCGGCCAAATCGCGATTTTCGACCGCACCTGGTACGGCCGCGTCCTGGTCGAACGCGTCGAAGCGCTGGCCCGGCCGAAAGAATGGCGGCGCGCCTATGATGAGATCAACGCCTTCGAGAAGATGCTCGTCGATGACGGTGTGCGCCTCGTCAAATTGTTCCTGCACATCTCCGACGAGGAGCAGCTGCGACGCTTCCGCGAGCGGATCACCACACCGACCAAGCATTGGAAGATCAGCCCGGAGGACATCCGCAACCGGGCGCACCGGCGCGACTACCTCGCGGCCTTCGACGACATGTTCGAGCTGACCTCGACCGCGGCGGCACGATGGCATGTTGTCCCGGCGGAGTACAAATGGTTCGGGCGCATCGCCATGGCGAAGACGGTGGTCAAGGCGCTCGGCAAAGGGATCGCGCATGGACCGCCCGCCCTCGACCCCGAAGTCCTCAGAGCGGCAGCAATCCTGGATCGCAAGGAGATGGCGGCGCTCGGCCTGGCGGAGGCAGAAGCTCCAGACATCGAGCTGAAAGGAACTCGTCGATGAAAAAGCGAATCGAGGTGACGGCGCTCACACCTGTGGTCGGCACGCTTTACCCGACGCCGTTTGATATGCCCTGTCGCGCGCGGGCGCGCACCAAGCTCGGCGACGCTGCCGGACTGACGCAATTCGGGGTGAACCTGCTTCGCCTGCCGCCCGGCGCCTGGTCGAGCCAGCGTCACTGGCATACCGGCGGCGACGAGTTCGTCTATGTCCTCTCGGGCGAGGTCGTGCTCGTCACCGACGGCGGCGAAGAAGTGTTGCGCGCGGGTGACGCTGCCGGGTTCCCGGCCCAGGACACGAACGGCCATTGCTTGCAAAACCGCTCGGATCGTGATGCCCAGGTACTCGAGATCGGGACCCGGGTTTCCGGAGACACCGCCTATTACTCGGATATCGACATGGTGGCACCGGCAGGGGGCAAGCCCGCCGCCTACACTCACCGCGACGGCACACCCTACCCGGACATCAGGCGCCGCGGGCCCTGATCCGGTGATAGGATAATCGCTTGCAGCAACCGGGATCGGAGAGTGTCGTGCCAAACCTTCATCCGCAGATCCAGCGCGTCCTAGAGGTCATGGCCGCGGCCAATCTTCGCCCGATCGAGGCGATGGCGCCGGCCGAGGCGCGCGAGCAGATGGAGGCGACGGCGCGGGCGCGCAAGGCCGAGCCGCTCCCCGTCGACCGGGTCGAGGAGCGGGCGATTCCAGGTCCGGCGGGCGACATCCGCTTGCGGCTCTATTGGCCGAATGCCGCGGCTCCGGTGCCGGCGATCGTCTATTACCATGGCGGCGGACACGTCATCGGCAGCCTCGACACGCATGACTTCGTCGCCCGCAACCTCTGCGCCGGCGCCGAGGCGCTGGTTGCCTCGGTCGATTACCGGATGGGGCCGGAACGCAAATTCCCGGCGGCGGTGGACGATTCGTTCGCGGCATTAGAATGGCTTCACGCCAATGCCAAAGACCTCGGCGCCGACCCCGGCCGGATTGGCGTGCATGGCGACAGCGCCGGCGCCAACCTCGCGGCCGTCGTTGCGTTAATGGCCCGCGACACCGGCGGCCCCGGATTGCGGCTCCAATCGTTGGTCTATCCGGTCGCCGATTACGGCCTAGTCGGCGACAGCTATGACAAATACGCCCAGGGCTACGGCCTGCTGACCAAAGAGGCGATGGTTTGGTTCCGCAATCACTATCTGCGCAGCCCGAAAGATGCGGAGGACTGGCGCGCCTCGCCGATCAAAGCCGCGAGCCTGGCGGGGGTGGCCCCGGCGATCATCGTCACCGCGGAGTGCGACGTCCTGCACGATGACGGAGAGCGCTACGCCGAAGCCTTGCGCCGCGCTGGCGTGCCGGTCGAATACAAGGAATATCCGGGGATGATCCACGCCTTTTTTGGTATGGTGCCGGCGGTCGACGACGCGATGAGCGCGCAGCGTGCGGTCTGGGCCGCATTCAAGCGCGCCTTCGCCTGACCCTGCCCGATCAGCGGGCCCTCAGTGCTGGTCATCGCCCAGATGATGGGTGTGCCCGCCGAGGATCGGCCCTATGTCCGGCAGCTCGCGGAAAAGCTCCTCTACATCGGCCGCGGCGAGTACGACCGCATGCCGATTCTGACCGACGGCATGAAGGGGATGCTCGAGTACGTCTCACCATTGGTCGACGAACGCATCGTCAAACCGGGCGACGATTTCAGCTCGGTGCTGGCGAGCGGCGAGAAGAAAAGCGCCTTTACCCGGCATCAAGTGCTGGTCAACACCTCCCTCTTATTGCTGGCCGGCCATGAGACGACGATCAACCTCTTGTGCAACGGCACCTTGGCGTTCATCCAGCATCCCGACCAATGGGCCCTGCTCAAAAAGGACCCGGCCGGCTCCGCCAAGTGGGCGACCGAGGAGTGCCTGCGCTATGACGCGCCGGTCAAGTCGATCCAGCGGCTCGCCTCCCAGGAGGTCGAGATGCGGGACAAGGTGATGCGCAAGGACGATCGCATCCGCTGGTTCATCTCCTCTGCCAATCGGGATCCCAATGTATTCGCCGACCCCGACCGGTTTGACATCACGCGGCAGCCGAACCCTCATGTGGCCTTCGGAAATGGGGTTCACCACTGCCTCGGGGCGACCCTGGCGCGGGTCGAGGGCCAGGAGGTGTTCAAGGCTTTGGCCGAGCGCTTCCCCGGATTGGAGATCGAGACGGAAGAGCTCGAATATCAGCCCAGCATCACCTTCCGGTCGCTGAAGTCGCTGCCGGTCACCTGGCAGTAGGAGGAAGCCATGGCGCGGAAACTGCGCGTCCGGGTGGACCACGACGTATGCGTTGGGAATGCCATGTGCGAGACGATCGCCCCAAGGTCTTTCGGCTCAACGAGAACCGGCAATCGGAAGCGGTCGATCCCGCAGGCGACACTGTCGAGAAGATCCTCGAAGCAGCGGAGAATTGCCCGGTCAGCGCGATCTTCGTCGAGGACGCGGAGACCGGCGAACAGTTGTTCCCGTAGCCGCTCTCAATCGCCCTTGCTACACCCGCTTGCGACCCGCTTGCGGGGGGTGTGGCTCAGGTGGACCCGACAGCCGTGGCGCCGGCAGCGCGAGGGTGGGCACATTCGCGGCCGCCGCACGAGGTGCGACGCTACTACGCCAGCTTTAGCTATCAGGCGCAGAGTTGGAAAAAGCCGAGACGTGTCGTGGCGAAGGTCGAGTGGCGCCCGGCTGAGCTTTTGCCATGGACGCTAAAACCAGACGATGGAGTTGGCCGGTCCCGAAATCCGCGGAGTGTCGAATAGATGAACTTTTTTATTCGAAGTGTGAGGTACCTCACACTTCTCGATCGATTCCTCAACGAGGCTGCCGAGCGTGGGCAAATGGCCGTCCATCTGGGAAATGTCGGTTTATTTCTCATGGCGGTACCGGCCTCCAAGAGTCCACGCAACTGGACGGGAGAAGACTAATGCCACGCGATCTCTTCAAGCGCTCGACGGACGGGCAAGGCGTAGGCGGGTCCATCATCACGGACATTCAAGCATCGCTTAACGCGCTCACCGCATTCGACATCAAAGTGGATGGCTCCTTCGGCAGGCTGACTGAGCAGGCAGTGACAGGCTTTCAGACTGCGCGCGGCCTACCAGTGACCGGAACGGTCTCCGATACCACTTGGGCTGCCCTGATGCACAGCATCGAACCGCCGATTTTTGAGCGGTGCCTGCAGGTGGTGGCTTCGTTCGAGGGTACGCAGTTCTCGCTGATTGAGGGCAACTTCGACGGCGCTGGCCTTACCTGGGGCATCATCGGTTTCACGGCTGCTAACGGCGAGATCAGCAGCTTGCTCGGGGAGATCCAGGTCAAGTTCCCAGATCTGCTCAATCAGGCTTTCGGTCACGACACAGCGGAGCTACTGGAAAAGTTAGGACCGAACGCGAGTGCCGAGACGCGGATGGATTTCGCCAATTCAGTATCCGGTCCTCAATTTCGCGTCGCCGAACCGTGGCGCTCGGGCTTCGATAGCCTCGGCAAACAACGCGAGGTGCAGCGCCTCCAGGTCGAGCGCGCCCGAGCCAAATACTGGACCGCAATTGCGCTCCGTGACGCTGGCGACCTTGGCCTGACGGAGGAGCTCGACCTCTTGCTAATGTTTGACATCGCAGTACAGGACGGCGGCATGCAATCCAAAGGGCGCCTTGCTTCGGCGCGTGAGCGGCTTAATCCCCGCATGTCCGGGCTCGATCGCCGCAGCACCATCGCGCAGGTGGTGGTTGACTCCATCGACGGCAGTTTTAAGGACGACGTTCGCCAGCGCAAGATGTGCATCGCCAATGGCCGCGGCACTGTTCATCGCGGGAATTACGACCTGGCCGGTTGGGGGCTGGCCGACGGTTTCGTTCCAACCTCGATTGGATAGCGGCGACGGCGCAGGCTCCAAAATATTTGGACTTAAGCGACTCTGGCGGTAGCTTCCATAACTTAGCGTATCTCTAGGCGTCAGCCGACGGAATGAGACGTCTGTATGGCGCGAACCGACGGGCGGAATTCTCTCATGGGAGGTGGCAAATGGGCAATTTCTATACCGATGTGATAATGAAGGACGGACGGTTCCAAAACCCAAGTAGAGTTGCTGATCCCAATCTGTTGGAGCCCGTCACCCGTAAACTCGTGTGTGCGATTATCGATGCGGCTAATAAGCGGGGCATCGCACTCATGATCTTCGAAACCTATCGGAGCGAAGACCGGCAGCTCGCGCTGTTCAATCAGGGTGCCACGAAGCTGAGGACCGTGGGCGTGCATCACTATGGACTGGCATGCGACTTGGTGAAAAACATCAATGGCGAACCTTCCTGGAAGGGAGATTTTGGTTTCCTGGGCGAGCTAGCCCATGAGAATGGGATGATCTGGGGTGGGGACTGGGGCAACCCTGGAGTGGCGCATACCTTCGTTGATTCTGACCACGTGCAGCGATGTACGCTAGCGCGGCAGAGTGCCCTATTTGCAGGCACTTGGTATCCGGACGATTCATACGATCCTTACAGAGACCGCCCGGTTGCATGAAGGAAAGAGTCGGAACGTTGTCGCGGTTGCTGCTTTTGCCCCTCGCGCTGCTGCTTGCGGCAGGTTGCCCGCTTGATAGATCGACATACGTGCTCCGGCGCTCCGGACAAGATTGGCTGAGGATGGGCAGCGATCCGAACGGCGAGATGATTCTCCGCTTCACGCTGGGTATGCAAGAAAAGTCCATTGCTCTGCCGCAGGTCGTGGATCGCATCCGGATCGAACGCCTAGATGAACGGCGTAAACCGATGGACCCGCGCTCCGATGAAGGGCCAGCCTTCATTCGCATTGAGGGCCTGGCGCCGATCGCCGGCATTCCCGACGGCGAATGGCGCCTGGCTCGGTGCACCCGGCACTGACGGGAGTGGCTCTCGCGGGGCCTCAGGCAAAGAACAATCAGCGGAACGCTTCAGGAAAAGGCGCTCCTCCGTCTTTCTCGACGTGAGAATCCGGCCGTGACGTCGGGCAGGCCAACGGTGTGATTGCCGGCTTTGGTATCTCTTCCTATGTGCTGGCGTCCGATCCGGTCCAGCGGATATTGTCGAGGAAGACACCCGTCCAAATGAAACGGATAGAGCGGGACTCCTTGCCCTAGGAAGTGCGAAAATGTCACTTCGCGGACGCGCGTTCCTTCCAATGTGGTTTGGGTTAACCGAGGGCTTCGAGCGCGAGTTCGACCAATGGCGCACCATCGAGCATATGCGGAGCGGCTCGGTATTCCAGGCTTTCTTTGGGGTGCGCGTTACATGCACGCGCAGACTGATCGGGCGGTTTTCCAGCTCTACGAGGGCAGAGAGTAGACAAGATAACAGTCCCAAAGGCGCATCGCGGCATACCGGGTTTCGACCATCGGTGAAAGATGTAACGAGTGGAAGATGACGGCCCTTCGGAGCCCGTCAATGCGCTGCGTAGGACGCCGCCGAGATTGACAAAATCGCCGATACGATGGTGCGTTTATAATTAGGAGGTGGCCGCAGCCAACCGATGAGCGGCAGCGGCAGCGGCGCCGATTTGTCGCGGCGTTCCCTCGATGTCAAAGGGAACGTCAAGGGCGAGTTTGTAAGAGTAAGGGGCAAAGCAAAAATCCCTCGCTAGAGGGCATAGCACGACTGGCGGCTTGGATCGAGCCAGATCGGAATTCTGCTGGGCGACACGCGGCGTCGCTAGAACAGCCAGATGCCGAGGTAGTGGGGCGGATTGTTCACGCGCTGCCGTCGCGGCGCGATTTTTGTTGGCGGTCGGGCATAGCAACATTGACGATATCGGCAACGGCCTGGGCTGCGGCCAAGTCGTTGTCGTTGAAGTAGTCAACTCCGGGTCCGCCGACCACGTCCCGGTCGTCGTCCGGTTTGCGTACCGAATACCCCGCCTTCACAAGCCCCTTGAGCACTTCGAGCAGACGGGCCTCGGCATCATGGACGTCCGGGGGCGCCCCGGCGTGGACAAAGAGGATGTAGCTTGAATTGTCCGGCTGCTGGGCGACCGCTCCTGCAGCAGCCGCGGCCGCAGCCAGGGCAGCGAAAAGGGTGAAAGCACGTCGGCGGGTTGGCATGGCACGGCTACTGCTGGCTTGCCTTGAGGTCATAGCCCACGGAACGGAAGCCGATGGCCACCGGCCGGGCAAACGTTTGATCCATTGCGAAGCCGCGATCATAGCTTGAGGCATAGCTCGCAGCGCCCCCTTGGCGCAAGCCGCCGACTTCCTTCTCTAGCGCGTCAAGCCGCTGTTGGATGGCGGTTGGCGTTGCTGCCGCGTCTCCGCCGGAGGCCGTCGACGCTGGCTGAGCCGAGGTCCCGGGCTGGCTTGAGCCTGGGTCCAGCGATACGGTACCCCCGCCACCGACGGCGCGGGCAAGCTGCGTCTGGGTGACGATCCCGCCGGTAAGATAAACCCGGCTGACCATGAAAAACCGGATCGTGAGCGCGTACTTCGATTTGAGGGGGTTTCGCGGGTCAATATATTGAGCGTCCGCGCGCGGGCCGACGATCGAGCGGATGTGCCTGCGCGCAACCGCTTCAGTGCAATTATCTTTCGTCGTCGGATCGTGGCAGTAGTCGTCAAGCGCTTTTTCGGCGAGCACGCTGGTCTGGCCATAGGTCACCATCGAGCGGAAGGCCGTCTTCTCTTGCGCTTGGCTGCTGCCGGCGAACCCGATCATCCCGAACAAACTCCCGATCAGTCCGCCGCCCGCACCGGCCCCGGCGGCATTAGCGCTGGACGCGCTAACGTCGGGTAAGGCAGCGATCGGCAGTGCATGGCGCACGCCCTTGAACAGTCCGGGCGGCGGAGCGTTAGACGCGGTCGTCGACGCCGCGTCGCCGAACACTGGCACCATGCTGTAAAGCTGCTCGAGTTGCTCGCGCACGTCCACATGGTCGACCTTGACGGACCGGCTGCGGAATGAGCTTTGCACCTTCGTGACGCTCTGGTCGGGATCAGTGTCGTCGACCACCTCCACGAACAGGTCTCCGACGGCGAAGTCCTCCTCCGGCGGGAACACCGGTTCAATGCCGTACTGGCTGACGGCATCTCGCCACTGCTTCTCCACGTACACCAATGATGGCGGTTGCGGTGACGGCCGCGTAAGCTACGTCACGCCGAGCACGATCGCACCGGCAATGACAATGAAGCCTGCCGCACCGAGCACGATCCGCAAGCTCGGCAGCCACGCCCACCGGCTTGTCACCGCGGTCCTCGCCTGTGCCGGTTGATCCGCGTCTACGGGCGTCACCATGTCCGCGGGTCCGTCCGCCGCCGATCCGATTCGGCTTTGTTACTTAGGTTGCTGATCACCGCGCGCCAGAGCATGGCCGGGATTCCCGGATGAACGGCGAATTCGCCCAGATGAGGGTAGCGTAATCCCGGCGCGCGTGCAGCAACGATGAGATCGCCGGAACGACACACGAGTTACCGCCACGGTGCTGCCTTCCTCTTTGGTCCGCGCCTTTGTCTCAAATATGACCCTAAGTGGCCGCGACGCTGCAAGCGGTCACACCCGCCGTTCTCTCCCCCGCCAGCGGGGGAGAGCCAGGGAGGGGGCAGTCGGAGGCCGTAGCCTCTGCTTCCGACGAGGTAAAAGTGAGCATGCCGCGGGGGCGGCCGACGATCGCCACGGCAGATGGCCGGCTGTCGCTCGCCATCGGCGGATTGATGCAATTCGACATGGGGGGTTATTTCCAGAACCCGAACCCACACACGCAGTTTCCGGAGCTCAACGACGGGGTGAACTTGCGCCGCGGGAGAATCTATTTTGTCGGCAAGTTCGATGACTTCAGGGTCAACGTTACTCCTGATTTCGGCGGCTCACCCACGGTTCGCCGACGTTTTGAACCAAACATCAATTACACCGGGATCAAGCCAGTTACCGCGACTGTCGGATATTTCCATCCGTTTGTCTCGCTGGAGGACGCCACGTTCCCGGGTGATTTACTGTTTCTCGAGCGACCCAGGATCATCAACATCGAGCGAAGCGTGGCGGCAGGCATGCAACGCGCCTCTCTCGGGGCGGACGCGGCGACCGAAGATTTTAACGCGTCCGCTTACCTGACCGGCCCGTTGTTCGGCGCCCAGAACCCCACTCCTCTCAATGGTGAGCAGGTGGGGTTCATCGGACGGCTGGCAACGCGGCCCTATTACGACGCGGACTGGAACCTCCATGCGGGATTCTCCGGCCAGACCGTGTTCCATCCGAATATTAATGCAAGCGGCACGCCCGGGGTTAGCCAGACCACATTGACGCTCGACGACGAGCCGGAGCTGAGAATTGATTTTAACAAGCTTGTCGACACCGGCCCGCTATCCGCGAGGGGCGCCAGCGTTTACGGCGGCGAGCTCGGGGCCAGCTGGCGTAATTTCCTGGTGCAGGGGGAGTATTATCAAATCGGCGTGACTCAATCGAAATTGCCCGGCGTGCCCACACCGAAGCTCGGCTTCAACGGGGGTTACTTCGAGGGCAGCTGGGTTTTGACCGGCGAGCCCCACCGCTACAGCGTTGATAGGGCTTCCTGGGGTCGACCTAGCAGCCTGTCGGACTTAGGTGGAGGTTAGCCCATAATGTTTCGCCAAGTGGACCGGCAGACGGGGTTTTTGCTGCCGCCATCGGTGGATGAGTGGCTGTCGGAACGGCATTTGGCGCGCT
>Ga0074045_10004288_pt1 | contig 12657 bp, 14 predicted proteins | sample BogForMeECP23OM2_FD_94442 | JGI IMG/M metagenome (GOLD analysis project Ga0074045, IMG submission 94442) | Bog forest soil microbial communities from Calvert Island, British Columbia, Canada - Bog Forest MetaG ECP23OM2 | ecosystem: Environmental > Terrestrial > Soil > Wetlands ... | reverse complement strand
TCTGACCCAACGACCTGCTTTCCTTTCGAGACAGTCCAGTAGCGGCCTTCCTCGCGAATGGAGAGGGCAGGGAGGGCCCCCACGCGCAGGGCCGTCTCTGCCACCAGGGTCAGCGCGGCGGCGAGCACGGGGTGGGCCTCGGTGATGAGGATTGCCAGCTCCTCCTTGGTGGGGATGGTGGCAACGGGCCAAGTGGAGCCGGGGCGGATCTTTGTTCCACGAAAGGGGTTTCGAATGGTCGCATCACGGTGCTCAAGGAAGGTGAAGAAGGAACTACACACCGAGACCACCAGGCGCACGGTGTCGGCATCGGGAGGCTTTCCCTGGCGTCCCTGCCTGCCACGTAGCTCGCGGATGAAGTCATCGGCCTCCCGGGGGGCAAGGTCGCTAGGGGTAAGCTTGTGGGTTGTCCCGATGACAGCTACTCGGGAATGGTCAGGGGGAAGGCCGCAATCGCTGCGGCCTTGGCAGGGATTTGGAAAATGAAGTTTCTTTTTGCCCCTCAAACAGGAGCTCCGGCAGGCCCCTTCCTCGCTCAAAGCAGGCGCGTAAGCTGGCCAAACGGCCCTCAAGGGCGAACCCCAGGGTGAATACCAGCCGGGTGCTCTTGGGAGAAACAGGGGGGTGTAGAATACAGCAGGAGGACTCGTATGGCCATCAGAGTCAGAGTCAGCGAATTCACGGGAGTTGTCGTTGACAAAACGCAACGGGACAAAGAGTACAAAATATATGAATGGGAACTTGACGACGGAACATTCGAATACGGACTCGACTGTCCCCTACATAGTCCTGGACTCCATTCGACTCTTCAAAAAATCTACTCAGAGAGTCGGGATGAGGTGATCTGTCCAACGTGTACGCATAAGTATCTCATATCAGAAAGCATTGCAGTTTTCATGGGTTAGCTCGACAGGTCTAAGTTTGTCGAGCGAAATAGGTCCAAGGAGGTTTGAATGGCGCGCTTCACAACGCGAGTCGAACTGCATATCGAAGAAGACGAAGACCGCTCAGAAGTCTACGACATACTTCACGAGGCAATGGAAGACGAAGGATTCGCTCGAACCATCAAAGATAGTAACGGAAAGACTCTGAAATTGCCAGATGCGGAATACAACTATGAGGGAGTGATCACAATAGGTGAAGTTCTTGCAAAGGCAAAATCTGCTGCAACTACAACGGAGCATGAGTCTGAAATTCTTGTAACCGAAGCCATTCATCGCAAATGGCACGGGCTCAAGAAACGGTAGCGCGCTCCGGCGCGGAAGCGGGCGGCGCGAATCCGCTGCCGCCTGAGGAGGAGCAATGCCAAGGCAAAAATTCGAGCACGACCTGCGCGGGCTGCAGGAGGAAATAGTGGAGCTAGGCGCGATGGCCGAACGGGTCATCGGCGAGTCCGTGCAGACTTTGAAGAATCATGACATTGTCCGTGCCTGCAGTCTCATCGAGGCCGACCTCCTTATCAACGAGAAGCGGTATGCCATAGAGAACGCGGCGCTGACGCTCATCGCTACCCAGCAGCCGATGGCCGGAGAGCTGCGGCTGCTTGCCGCGATCCTGGAGATCGCCTCCGAGCTGGAGCGGATGGCCGACTACGCCAAGGGCATTGCGAACATCGCCGTCATGATCGGTAGCGAAGAGTTCATCAAGCCGCTGATTGATATCCCTCGCATGGCCGCCAAGGCAGGCGACATGCTCCACCGGTCCCTCGAGGCATTCATCCGGCAGGACGTCGAGTTGGCCCGCGCGATCCCGAAGGAAGATGCGGAGGTCGACGCGCTGTACGCGCAGACCTACCGGGAGATCATCACGTACATCACGGCCCATCCGGAGGCCATCGACCAGGCGACGCATCTCATGTGGGCCGCACACAACTTGGAGCGCGTGGCAGACAGGGTTGGGAACATCTGCGAGCGCATCGTGTTTTCCGTCACGGGTCACGGCGAGGAGCTGGACACGCCGCCGGCGCTCTGACGAGCCCCGCACCAAGGGTATATTCTGTTCATGGTCGGGGCATCGGCACCCGCATTTGGACTGGACACAGGAAGGCCAAAGGCAATGAGGGTAACCTCCGAGCTCAAAGAGCAAAAGGCACGGCGGTATTTTCATTTTCAATATGAGCCCGAAATGGATTTTGACAGTTTTCGCAAGTGGTGCGAGGAACCGGTGCAAGGACCGTGTTGGAAAGCAGTTACGGCGAAGGTTGTCCAACATATCAGGCTGACTGACAGGGGCGGCGTCGCGTTAATTAGCGGGGACTCTGGGCTCAAGCAGCTTTACGCAGATCTTTCCGGCCTTTACCCGCGGACACCCTTTGAGCTCTGTGAGGACGCGCGCCCACATCGCGGCCGCTTCACGCGTTCGTTGCAGGCCCGCTACCCAAAAGGTTCGGAGGTACATATGCAGATTTCATTCCCACGCGAGCAAACCCAGGACTCGGGAGGTAGCAGTGTCGAGTTTCCAGCAATCGTGGACGGTCGGCGGATCCCGTGCAAGATTTCACGTGAGGCGTTGGACGATCACTTCGAGGCTGAAACAATGGGCGAGCTACACGCCTTCCTGAAACACCGCTTCGCGATCGAGGCGAAGGCGAGAAAGCTCATCGAGCAGCAGGAGTTTCAAGCAGACGGTTCAATACTCATAGGCACCCGTGATAGGGGGCCCATGCCACGCCAGTACGGCCCAGTGTGAACTAACAACTCCGTCTGGGTTCAATTATGATTGAGCAATGTTATGTATTGATAGTCCTTCGCTAGGAAGGTTTTCGGAAACAGCTTGCGCGGCTCTTGCAGCAAAACGTCTAGTCCTTCCTTGGAAACATCCAGATCGTAATATTGGGGCAGATGAGCAACTGTGGCGCAGGAGGCGAGAACCGCTGCGGCCAATCCGCAGGCGCGTACTTTGTCAGAGATCTATCGCCGAGGAGGGCGTTGACCCCGGATAAAGAGCTGTCCGCGCAGAAGTACGAGAGATCCGTGCTAGTCTTCCCGTACCACTGCTATGCCGAGGGCCTCGAGTTCGAGCATGCCGCGCACCGTCGCGCCCGTTGTCATTTCATGTCCAGTTTGCACCAGGTGCACGGATTTCTTTGAGGTATCGTGGTTCAGATAGAAACGGTAGATTGCCTGGTCGGTGCGCCGAACGCAGATTTCCACCGCAGGATCGAGGTCGTCGACAGTTGGGATTCCGGCTTCGTGGAACGCCGGCCGGAGAAACGCTCGAAGCCCTCCAGCATCGAGATAGGTGCCCAGGTAGTACGAAGCGCCCTGACCGAACGAGTTCCGCAGCGCGGCTGCGGTGCCCGAATAGTAGCGGCCTGAATAGGTAAGGAGCACTGAGGCTCCAGCGTCCGGCGTGAGCAGCTCGGCAAGGTGCGCGGCGGGAAATCGTGCCCCGTAGGCAGAAATCACCTCAACGGGCTCAGAAGGCAGGTAGGAGAAGGTATCATAGTCTTCAACTCGGCCGCCCACGATATGGCGGAGGCCTGCAGGAAGATGTTCCTCGTGTACCGCATTTTCCTCGTCCTTGACACTGCTTCGCGCTCCGATTACTGCGATGCCTCCCGCCTGGATATATTCCTGCAGCTTGTCGGCAAACTGGGGGCTGGACACGTGTTGTGCTGGGACGATGAGCAGCTTATAGGAACCGAAGTCTCCGTCGGCAGAGACGATATCGGCCACTATTCCCAGTCGCGACAGCGCCGTTGCGTAGTCGTTCGCGAGCTCGTAATAGGAAATCCCCTCCATGCTATGAGGCTGAATCTCCAGTGCCCACACACTGTCGTAATCATAGAGAATCGCAACGTCGGCTGGGACGTGGCTTCCCGCGATCTCAGAGCTGAGCGCTCTCACTTCGGAGGCAAGCTGTGTGAGCTCTTGGTAGCGAGATCCGGGCTGTCCATGGTGAGCCAGGACCCCGTGCCAGTATTGCTCGGTGCCGAAACGGGCGCTGCGCCAGCGGAAGAAACTGACGTAATCAGCCCCGTGCGCGATGGCTTGGTAAGCCCAGATTTTCATCCGGCCGGGTTCTGGAGTAGAATAGAACCGATCCCAGCCTCCCGGCCCCGAGGCTTGCTCCATGACCCATACGTTCCGGCTTTTCAAGCCGCGCATGAGATCGTGGGGCAAAGGAGACGGCGGCTGATGAGCGGTTTGCGGTTGGAAAAAGGGGTAGTTATCCCACGATACCACGTCGAGATCACGGGCCAGGTCGAAGTAGTTGATGTCGGTGAACGCGCCCATGAGATTGTGCGTGACAGGTCGTGACGGGCTGTTGGCCCTGATGATATCTGCAAGTTCGCGATTGAATGAGACCTGGACATCGGAAGAAAACCTGAAAAAGTCGAGCAGGAGTCCGGGATTTTGTCCGGCTGTGCCGCTTCGATCAGCGGTATCGCGCGGCAGTGAGATTTCGGAGAAATCATTGTATTGCTGGCTCCAAAATGCCGTACCCCACGCCTCGTTGAGACGGCCGATGTCTTTGAATCGATGGGACAGCCATGATTGAAAAGCGCGCTCGCAATGAGTGCAATAGCACCTGGCGGTTCCGTGGCATCCGAGCTCGTTGTCCGTTTGCCATGCAACCACGCCCGGATGGCGCCCGAAATGCTTCACGACCACCTCGGTGATCGTGAAGGCATGCCGACGGTAGGCGGGATGATTCTTGCAGGCATCCTGGCGCTGGCCAAACTCCTTGATCTGTCCGTTGCTCTTGATCTGATGGATATCCGGAAACTTCCGGTGGAGCCAAGCCGGATAAGTGGGCGTCGGTGTGCAGAGGATGGCTGAAAGCTTATGATGAGCCAGCACTGCAAGGACACGCTCGAGCCAACCGAACTCATACCTTTCTTCGACTGGTTCGAACATGTGCCAGGCGAACTCCGCCAATCGAACCGTCGTAATGCCGGCTCGTGCCATGAGCTCGGCATCCACCTCCCAGCGGCTTTCCGGCCACTGCTCGGGGTAATACGCTATTCCGAGATGAAGGCGTGGACCGTCACTGGCCTTTGTCATGATTGCCGCCTCCCGCTATCGTATTGTGGACTCACGCCTTTATGCTCCCCGTGGCAATTCCTGCCGCGATATGTTTCCTCAAGAACGGGAACAAAACAGCCATCGGCAAGACTGAGAGCGCTGAGCCGAGGATTATCAGCGGATAGGGAGGAATGCCAGTGGCCGGACTAATGAGCTTGGAAACCCACATCTGAAGCCCCAGAGTGGCGGGAAAGAGCTTGGAGCTGCTCAAGACGAGGAGGGGCAGGAAGAAATTGTTCCATGAAGATATGAAGCTTATCAGGAACAAGGTAACGAGTCCCGGCCCTATGATGGGAACTGCGATGCGCCTGAAGATCTGGTAGTCGCTGGCCCCGTCGATCCGCCCGGAGTCGATGAGCTCGTTCGGCATCGTTTCTCCTACGTAGACGTTCATGAAATACACTCCGAAGGGACTGGCAAGGAGCGGGAGGATGACCGCCACGTAGGTATCCATCAATCTAAGGCTTTTTATCAGCAGAAAGACAGGAATCGTGAGCGTCGCTGCAGGAAGCAAGAGCGCCACGAGCACCATGAACCTGACTGCACCTCGCAGCTTGAACTCGTATTTTGACAGTGAGTAGCCTGCAAGGGCGCTGATCAGAGTGCCCAATCCAGCGGTCAAAGTAGAGTAGATGATCGAGTTGAGATACCACCGCCAATATGCTCCACCCTCCTTCTGACCCAGATCCCGGAGATTGGTTACGAGGCCAGAGAGAGACGACGGAGCGAACATGGGGGTATTGAAGAGCTGGTCGGTTGACTTGGAAGTCGAGACCAGGAGCCAGAAGAGCGGAAGTATGAAGTACATCGCGAGCAGGCTCATGGGAATGAGAATAAGAACCCCAATGACAACTCGACGGCGGGTATAAGAGCGACCGTGGTACAACCGCTGTAAAGAGGAAGACCCGAGGCTTCTCTTCGGGGTGCTCATTTCGCCACACCTCGTGCGTCATAGCTGCGATTCCTGCGTCCTGCCCTCCGTTGTTCTCCCGAGGTCAGGTACAGGAACAGCAGCGACGCACACAGCGTAACGAACGCCAGGAAGAATGACAGAGTCGCCGAATAATGAAAATTGTTATAAGCGAAGGCCATGTTGTATATGTACACGTTGGGCGTAAAGTCCGAAGGGACGGCAGTAAGGCTCGAAAGGATGAAAGGCTCATTGAAGAGTTGAAAGGTGCCTATTATCGAGAGAATCCAGGTGAATATGATCACCGGTCGAATGAGCGGCAGCTTTATCCGAATAGCGGTCTGAAACTCGTTGCAGCCATCCATCTTGGCGGCATCGTACAGCTCGAGCGGCAAAGATGTCAGTCCCGCAAAGTACAGGGTCATGTTGTACCCTGTCCATTCCCAGGTCACGATGTTTACGATGCTGAAAAGGAGGTTGCTCTGGGAGAGGATGTCGGGGGGTTTGCCATGACGAAAGATGCCGAGCACGGCAAGCAGGGGGTTGAGTTGCGGCGAATACAGAAAGCCCCACATGAGAGCAGCGATGACACCCGGGACCGCATAGGGGAGAAAGTAAAGGAGGCGGAAGGTGGCCCTGGCTTTAATGATTGGACTGTCAAGCAGCAGCGCAAGGGCAAGGGCAAGAATCAGCATGATCAGAAGCTGCATGACGCCAAATCGGGCCACGGTGAGGATCGAAGACCAGAAAGATCCGTCCTTGAATGCCGTAATGTAGTTGGCAAATCCGACAAAGGTGCCGCGCCCCGTCCGGCCTGTGAACAGGCTGAGACGGAAGGCGTAGAGCAGCGGATAGATGAAAAAGCCGAAGAAGAGCACGAGAAACGGCGCAAGCATTATGTAAGGTACGGCTCGGGAACTCCAAGAGCGCTGGCTGACGATCATCATCAACTCCTGCAAACAAGACCCGCGTCGCCTCCTAAAGATAAGGAAAGGGCCCTGATCAAGGCATCAGATCAGGGCCATGCATAAGCAGCTGCGGACGTAAGTCTCAGCTAGTGGGCGACCTGGAATCCCTGGGCTCGCGCAAAACCCTCTACCTTGTCCTGCAGGTTTTGCAGCGCCTGGTCTGTTGTGATCTTGCCGCTGAACAGATTCGTGAACTGTACCTGCATCTCGTTGTACACGAAGCTCGTCCACGGGCTCCATTCAAAGCTCTTGTCCACCCATGGCATCATCCTGGTGAAAATAGAGTTTGCAGTTTGGCCGCTAAGGAAGGCGTTCGGGCCGGCAAAGCTTGGCAGCTTGCCGGAGCTCACGTGAGCAGTGAAGAGTCCCGATCCCCCGCGACCGATGTCGGTGCTCAGGATGGTGACAGCCTCTTTGTGCGTGTTGATCCATGCAGCAAAGAGAGCGGAAGCTTCCGGATATTTGGTCTGCGTGGTGACGGCGTCCGTGGATCCTCCCCAGTTGCTGTCAACCTTGTCCCCCGTGTTCCACTGCGGCATCTCGGCGACGCGCCACTGCTGCGTTGTTTCCTTCTCCATGTACGGCTCGATCTCATACGTTGGGGACCAGGCTGCGCCGATCACAGTAGCATAGGCTCCCTGACCGAGATTATGGCTCCATTCCGGCGTCCAGGCGTTGGCTACCTGCACATATCCCTTTTTGACGAGCCCCAACCAGTAGTTCATGACCTTCTTGGCTGCTTCGCTTGTGAAATTGATCTTCCACCCGTTCGGCGTGTTCTTGAACGGGAAAACTCCACCTTGCCAGAGTAGTCCGTTTACTTCGCCTTGGTCGTTCAAGGCAATAAAGGTAATGTATTTTGTAGCATCAGCCTGATGAAGTGCTGCTCCGGCGCGCTCGAACTCCGCCCATGTCTTCGGAACCGTGATATTGTACTTGTCGAACAGATCCTTGCGGTAGATCAATCCTTCTGGTCCGGCGTCCTGAGGTATTGCATAAAGCTTCCCGTTCAAGAAGACCTGGTTCCACGTCCACTCGGGAAAAAGCGGCTTGGTGTCGCCAACATATTGCGCGATATCCAAGAGACCGCTGGTCTCAACGAACTGCGGCAGGGCTTGAAACTCCACCTGCACGACGTCCGGAGCGCCGCTGCCGGCCTGTATGGCGGTAGCGAGCTTTGTGTACTCGGGCTGGCCCTGTCCGACGCTCTTCAGGTCGACCTTAATACTAGGAAAGGCCTTCTGAAACAGAGGTACGAGTTTGTCCGCGTTCGCTATCCACGTCCAGACAGTAATGGAAGCTGGTTTGGAGTTCTCCGGCCACACTGGTTCGCTATAGCCATTCGCATCAGTGTTGATCTTGAGCTTCATCACCTGGGCTGATGCGAGTTGGCCCCCTGCCAATAGGAGTAAACAGCCTATGGCAACGAAAAGCACCATGGAAAAGACTGTCCTGATTCTCATGCTAATTCCTCCTCATATTGGTATATGGTATTGGGATATGTTGACCCATTATACCACTCAAGTTGAGATTGTCAAGAGAAAACCAGCGGCTTGACAGTTTCAGAGTTGAAAGCTACATTTCGTGCTATACCAATAGGTTATTCTATCTGGTCAAGGGAATGACGAAATACAAGCGCGTTCAGGAGTGGATACTCGAAGCACTGGAGAGTGGGAAATTCAAGGCGGGCGATCTGCTTCCCTCTGAAGGCGAACTGTGCGAGTTGTTTTCAGTCGGGCGGAACTCCGTTCGCACTGCCCTGAGCAATCTCTCCCACGCGGGGATTGTCGACACAAAAAAAGGCGTCGGGACTTTCTGCGTCGGGGTGCGTCAAAGCGGTACGATGACGGTCGGTTTCGTTTCTCTGTACTCGCAGGAGTATATCTTTCCTCGAATCGTACAAGGCTGCAACAACGCGCTGTCGAAGAACGGCTACCACCTTGTCCTGACCGAGTCCATGGAGGATACGAAAGTCGAACGCGATGTTTTGACAAGGCTGTGGAATCGGAAAGTTGACGGCATTATCCTCCAGCCAGCGTACGATGGTCGGGATCCGATGAACCTGGATCTGCTGCGGGATATTCAGCTGTCTGGCATCCCGATCATGCTGATCGACAACTTTTATCCCGGCCATCAGTTCAACGCCGTCGTGATGAACGACCGCGCCGGCGGCAGGCTGGCAGCATCCTATCTCTGGCAACGAGGTCACCGCCGAATCGGTATCGTATATCACAAGAACTACTACCCGAAGATACTGCGAATGCAGGGAGCGCTCGAGTTCCTTCGGGAGGCCGGACAGATGGCAACCGAGGATTGGATCATTGGTTATGATAGGAAAAAGAACCCTGGCGATATCAAGGATCAAATCTCTGAGAGTTTTGCAGAGGCGGCGAAAAATGGCCGGCCTTTTCCGACCGCTTTCGTGTGCACGAATGATCAGGAAGCAATCGAGCTCATTCGTGCGGGACGCGACCATGGACTAGTTTTTCCTCGAGATCTGTCAATTGTGAGTTTCGATAATTCGGCGCTCGCGGACCTTCCGGACCTGCCGCTAACATCAATCAATCATCCAAGCCAATACATGGGAGCTACGGCGGCGAACCTGCTGCTCGAGAAAGTAAGGGATCGGGAAAATCGCACGAGCACTGTCACCCTCATCGAACCGGAGCTGATCGAACGCAATTCAGTCACCGACTTAAGGGATAAGACCTCTCCATAGCTTCTCGGCCATCTCACACATGCAATGTTCGACAATAAGCCTGTTGGTCACGCCCACGATATGCTACGAAAGACACTTCTGGATTGTCCTCCATTAATTCGAGAGTTCGTCGATGCGGCCGTGCTTTGGGAGCTATACAATCCAACCGACGGTTCGTTGCGCGCCACTGCCGCTATTCATCAGTATCTGTCGAGTATCGCCGGCGATACTTATTAGCGCCCATTCTCATTCAGGGTTTAACCTTGGTACTGAAAGGCACTAGTAACGACATGTTTACAACTAAGTCATTAAGGAATAAGGAATTAGAAAGAATTTGTTTACAGGAATCTGTATGTTTACACTCTAATTCGATATATCGATTGGAATTATGAGGAATTGTAAACGGTCTTTATCTTGTCCTACGGAGTCAGGGGCTCAAGAGACAACCACAGTATCGCCGGCGCTACTTCACATGTCCGGGTTTTGAATCATACCCATAACCGACTTAGTAACCCTGCAAATGAAACCGCTCCGACTCGGCATAGTCCGGTAGAAGGGTCTCGTCTAGCCTGAGACGCCGATACGCTTTCTCCTGAACGCTATCTTCATGAAACCTTTCCCCGTTTGCGTACGTAAAATCCTCGCCATCCTGATACCGGTAGTTGTTCGGATCGAGCAGCAAGCGATCGTAAGGTACCTGATCATCCTTCATCGCAAGCATAACAAACCTCCTCGCTAGAAGCCCCTGGGCGCTAGATGAAGACTTCCGCGTCTGGCCTGGGCTGCAGAGCTTTGTTCTTTTTGGCGGCTTAAACTATGTTTTCTTGCAACCCGTGCGGCAGAATAGTAGCAAGAACGGGGAGTTAGGGGTAGCTACAGGCCCGCAGGGGAGCTTTCTCGGGGACCTCGCGGCCAAGCACAACCCACTGAAGGTCATTTGAAGACTGGAAAGATGAATGGCCGAGCTTAGCTCTTGAGCATCGCGTTCGGAAAAATGCACGCCATGGTCCACCACCCGCCGACCCCAGGCAATCAGCTTTGTAAGGGGCTGATGGAAGTATAGGTCTTCAGTTGGTCGAGGAACATTCTCTAACGCCATGCTACCATCCCACAGATAGGTGTGCAACGTTAGTGGCGAATTAGATTCTTGCCGTCTGCCTCCGTAAAGTTTGGACATACGCTGCCACCCTGACGTGAGCAGTGACATCCCCACCACCAACGAAATCACGACGACCATAGTCATCTGCCAGCAGTAGCACTCGCAATGGAGCCGAATTGTTATGATTCGGAGCTCTGTTTGGTGTCGGGGCATCCTGCGTGTATTCATGGTCGAGCTGTCGATCACCTGACCGGTCCGACCAGCTACGCCTTGCTGGGTACTGGTTTCTTGACCGAGCTCCTGACTGGGCTCCGTCGGAGACCCTTTCTTGGGTCAGGTCCCCACCAGTCTATGTGGGGCTCGGCAGCATGGTGATCAAGGACATTGAGCGAATCGCTACCCCTCGTGAGAGCTGCGCTCGACAAAACGGGCCAGCGGGGGATTCTAGCGACCGGCGGTCGCGCATGGCAGGAGTAACCCCGTTGGAGTTCAGTCATCGCAGAAAATGCTTGTCATTGACGACGCCCTCCATGATTGGCTATTCCCCCGGACCGCGGCGGTCGTGCATCACGGGGGAGCTGGCGCGACAGCCGCTGGCCTTCGAGCTGGCGTTCCGACTGTGGTAGTTCCCATCTTTGCCGATCAGTTCTTCTGGGGTGCTCGTGTACACGAGTTCGGCGCCGGCCCAGTGCCGCTGCCCTTCTCCAGGCTGTCTGCGGAAGGTCTCGCCGCCGCGATCTCGAGGGCAATGACGGTCGAATCCGTTCGTGGGCGGGCTATGGCACTGAGCAGCCGTCTCAGAAAAGAGGACGGGGTGGGGCAGGCCATCCGCGCTCTACGGTCGATTTGGAGACTTGGCTCGGAGGAGCGCGAGAGCCGTGCTGCCTGCGGTTGACACTCTCTCCTGAGCGTTCGCGTCTGCTTAAGGCTGAGATGGTGGCAGCCACGTCAGAGCAGGGAGGGGGTGATCCGTGTCACTATTTGCAAGTTACCTGACACAGCATTCGCTCTCCAAGAAGCGGATAACTCTCCGCCCTCCCGCCCGTCCAGATTACGAATCCTATCGTTCCTTCGGCAAAGTCCTGGCTGTTGCGCTTGGCCTGATCCTCCTACTCGATCGCCTGCACCAGCGCCTCGTTGGCTTCAACGAGCTCGCGAATCTTGGCCTTGACCCAGAGCTGCCCGGCTATGATTTAAGGGTCCATATTGCTCACCCGGCCTTCAGCATCTCGATTACGTGGAGGATCCTTCTCAGATGCCTACCTGCAACCTCTGGGGCCGCCACCCAGGCCTCCACGTCCTCCTCCCGGAAATGGAGCTGGCGGCTCTTCCTTCCCCTGAAGATGTTTAGATTCCATTGAGCTCTGTCGAAGTTCTCTTCCCACCGGAACACAAGCCCTTCGGGGTCGAGCGAGGATATTGTAATCAGCTCCTTGACCTGCTCGAGGATCGCTGTCTTTCCGTGCTCTACCTCTAGACTCATTGACTGCTCTTTCCGAAAGATCAAATCATAGTATGGTGAAAACGTGCATCGTTTGCACAACGCTCCAAGACTCCTTCCGGCTGATGTCCGCGTAGGCGGCATCGCCCAGGTGCTTTTGACCGGAAGTCGGTCCTGCGTAGGACTCTCTTCGGGTCCAACCCTTGGTGCGTAGATCTCCTGCACGGCCCTGAAAGCCGACTGTGTGGATTCAGGTGCTCAGAGACTCAATCTTTCCGATTGCCGGAATTAATCGCGCGAGCAATCATCTTCTAGTTTAAGATTTGCCGCGGGAATGCCCCGTCCATTCGCCATAGGTGGCGGGTGGCGCCTCCCGCCAACGCATCGGGAGAACAAGATTTTCTAGACTTTTAGGGAATCGAACTTAAGGGTCATTTCAATTTAACTTGCTCAGAATGAAACGGAGCAGAGGGATCCTGAAGGCTATCTTCTGGCGCTCGCGTGGTACGCT
>Ga0074045_10004287_pt1 | contig 12660 bp, 11 predicted proteins | sample BogForMeECP23OM2_FD_94442 | JGI IMG/M metagenome (GOLD analysis project Ga0074045, IMG submission 94442) | Bog forest soil microbial communities from Calvert Island, British Columbia, Canada - Bog Forest MetaG ECP23OM2 | ecosystem: Environmental > Terrestrial > Soil > Wetlands ... | reverse complement strand
CGCGCGCGAGGTGGTGGTCTTCGGGCTGGTCGAAGGCGATCTGCGTGCATCGGGGCGGGTCGAGCTGCGCGATACGGCGGTGGTGAAGGGAGACATCGTCGCGGCGAGATTGTCGATCGAGGAGAATGCGAGCATGAAGGGCCGTGTGGAGCTGTCGGAGGCCGTGGCGGAGGTGGTCTCGGCGCGGCTGCCGGGCATGGAGGACTCTGCGACGGACGCAGCGGTCCTGAACCTGAGCTGAGCGGGAAGGAGGCGGAGAGATGGCCAGCTTCTTTGGCGGCAAGGACAAGGCCGGCGGCGCGGCAACGGAGAACGGCCGCGTCTCGCGGCATTCCAGCGGATGGGGCCAGCTGCTGCAGCGGTTGCGCGGCGAAGAGTCGCTGCGCGTCCTGGATATCGGTCCGACGTCGTCGACCAACATCAACTTTATTACCGAACTGGGGCACAGCATCTACCTGGCGAACCTGGTGGAGGACGCGGCCAAGCACGACTGGTCCCTTCCCCAGGAGGACGGCAAGGCGGTGCGCCTCGATGTCGAGCGGTTTCTGGCGGCGCACCTGAACTTTTCCGGGCGTGGATTCGATGTGGTCCTGTTCTGGGACACGGCGGACTATCTGCCCGAGGAGTTGCTGGTTCCGGTGCTCGAGCGCATCCACGCGGTGATGGTGCCGGATGGACAGATGCTTGCCATGTTTCATCCGCCCACGGGAGCGGCTGCATCGGGGGCGGCGAAGGCCGGCTTCCACCGTTATCACCTGACCGGTACAAACACCGTGGACGTGCAGCGCGCGGGGGAGTATCCGATGCTGACAAACTATACGAATCGCCAGATTGAGAGACTGCTCGAGTCGTTCAAGGGCTTTCATTTCTTCCTGGCCAAGGACAACATGCGCGAGGTTGTGGTTACGCGCTAGGTGGATGGCCCTCTTGTGGAAACTCGCAGCAGGATCTCCTGTCGAAGGTTGTGGCGGAGCTTTGAATTAAACACGATGGCGCAACGCCCTCCGGTGGGGTGAGCGCTGCGCCCTGCTTGAAAGGTAACTCGTGGAGGACCCGGGCAGGTGCTACTTTGCGGCTGCGGGGGCCTTCGCGGCCAGCTTCCTGCGCTCTGCCCAGCGCTTCTTCATGGCTTCCGCAATGCGCTTGCGGCCCTCGGCGCTGATCTTGCGCTTGCGAGGCTTGGCCTTGGCGGCGGTTTTGGCATTCTTGCTTCCCTTGGGGCGGCCACGGCCTTTGCCTACTTTCACAGCGGTGCCCGAGAGCAGTTCGCGTGCCTGTTGAAGTTTTGAAATCTGTTCGTCAATCTCCGCGATAATTCTGCTTACTTCCACGTGTTGCCTCCTTGTTGCAATCGAGAATCAACTTCCCCGGCCGCATTCTTCCGGTGCGTTGTCCAGAATATTCCAATGGGTTGCTACCATTCACTTAGAGACAGCTCTGCGCCTAAGTGCGTAGACATGTGTCAACACAGAGAATACATAAGTAGAAACGGTCTTGCAAATAAAATAAGTGGAGCAGCCAATTATTTAGCAGTTAATCGTTTGCTAAGGTCAGCCGGCAACAGTTATTGGGCCTGCATTTGCGGGTTGGAGGAAGCCACTGCAGAGGCGTGTATAGTGCATGGACTAGTGGCGATGGCGCCGCAATGTTAGACTGCGTAACAATGCGATTGATTCCGTTACGGCTGTGGGTGTTGGCGATTTTGTCGGGGCTGCTGCAGGTGCTGCCATTTCCGATTGCGGGACCTGTGCCGGTTTGGCGGACGGCGTTCTGCTGGGTTGCGCTGGCCCCTTTGCTGTGGGCACTTACCGGTAATGACGCCGGTGGGCGGCCACTTCGCGTGGCCCAGGGCGCGGCGCTGGGCTATGCCTCGGGGTTTGTCTGGTACCTGGGGAATTGTTACTGGGTCTATGCGACGATGCACCTGTATGGTGGGATCGCAAAGCCTGCGGCGGCTGGGATTCTGGTTCTCTTCTGCCTCTACCTCGGGCTCTATCATGCGATCTTCGGCGCGCTGATCGCCGCGTTCCGGCGCGCGAACCTGGGGCGAATAAACCTGGGAGTACAGGGCGCGCTCCTGCTCAGTCCGTTCGCCTGGGTTGCGGTGGAGCTGGCGCGGGCGCGGATTACCGGGTTTCCATGGGACCTGCTCGGCATCACGCAGGTGGATAATCCGCTGCTAACACGGCTTGCGCCGTACCTCGGGGCGTATGGGATATCGTTTGTGATCGCGGCGGTGAATGCGCTTTGGCTGCTGCGGATTTCGCTGAAGCAGCGGCGCTACACGCGGCCTGCGCTGACGGTGGCTTGTGTCGCGGTCCTATTGCTGTATGTTGTCTTTCTAAGACGAACTGGCCCGCCAATCCACGAGGGAACGCAGGCGACGGCGACTCTGGTGCAGGAGAACCTGGAAGTAGGTGCGGCGGCGGCCAGCGCCGGGCCTCCACTTACAATGGGCGAGAAGCTGCGCACGTTTTCGGAGCTAAGTCTCTTTCCTCCGGCAGATGGAGCATGCGATGGGATCCCCGAGCTGTCTGGGACCCAGTGCGCGGGCATAGTTTCTGCACAACAGCGCGCAGATTCTGTCGGCACGCATTTTTTGCAGCCGACGGATCTGATTGTGTGGCCGGAGGCCCCGAACGATTTTATTGTGATCGAGCCGCCGCTGCCCGCGTCCATCTCCAGCCAGGAGTTTCGCACGGCGATCTCCAGCCTGGCGCGCGCGGCGAATGCTCCGATCATCGTGGGCACGTTCGGGATCGATACGGACCCCGAGGTGAAGCGCGGATATGACTTATATAACTCCGCGGACTTCATCACATCGGACGGCAGGTTTGTGGGACGCTACGACAAGATGCACCTGGTGCCATTCGGAGAATATGTTCCATACAAGAAGCTGTTCTTCTTTGCTGGAAGCTTATTGCAGGACGTGGGCTTACTCGATCCCGGAAAGCACAGGACGGTGTTTACCACCGGCGGACACACCTATGGCACCTTCATCTGCTACGAGTCGGTCTTTGGCGACGAGATGCGCCAGAATGCGGAGATGGGCGCGGATGTGCTGGTGAATATCTCCGACGATGGATGGTATGGCGACACCAGCGCGGCGTGGGAGCACCTGAATATGGTGCGCATGAGGGCGATCGAGAACCATCGCTGGGTGCTGCGCGCGACCAATACCGGGGTGACGGCGGCGATCGATCCCTATGGGCGGGTCGTAACTTCCGCGCCGCGACACATCCGCACAAGCCTTCGCGTGCGCTTCGACTATGAGCACGATGTTACTTTTTATTCCGCGCACGGGGATTTATTCGCGTACTTCTGCGCGCTAATCGCAGCGGGCGGTTTGGGGCTGGGGTTGCTGCGCAGAACGGCTTAGGGAAGGTTCACGCACAGGGTAGGGGGCTTCGTTGCGTTCGGAATGACGGCGAGTCTTCCCTCTACAACAAGGTTATAGTTCCTTAGCCGATCGCTTCGTCCCAGTTCTCCAGGCAGGCCTTGAAGTCGGCCATGAAGTGGCCTGCGTCCGCGCCATCCACGATGCGGTGGTCGAAGCCCAGGCAGAAACGCTGCATCGAGCGGATGGCGATGGAGTCGTTGCCGTCCTTGTCGGTGAGGACTGCGGCCTCCTTGTTGAGACCTCCGATGCCGAGGATGGCCGCCTGCGGCTGGTTGATGATGGGCATGCCGAACTGCTCGCCGAAGATTCCCGAGTTGGTCAGCGTGAAGGTGCCGCCCAGGACCTCGTCCGGTAAAAGCTTCTTGCCGCGCGCGCGCCCGGCGAGATCGACGATGGCCCGCGCGATGCCCAGGAAGTTCTGCTCCTCGGCCCGCTTGATGACGGGAACGATGAGGCCCCACTCCAGCGCCACGGCGATGCCGATGTTGATGTTCCTGCTGTAGCGAATAGCGTCACCCTCGATGGTGGCGTTGACGATCGGATGCTTGCGCAGCGCAACGATGGCGGCGCGCGTGATGAACGGCATGTAGGTCAGCTTGACGCCGTTGCGCTGCTCGAACTTCGACTTCTCGCGCTCGCGCAGGCGGACGATGCGCGTCATGTCCACCTTGAATACGGTGTGGACGTGCGGGCTAGTGTGCTTGGATTCGACCATGCGCCGCGCGATGATGCTGCGCATCTTGGTCATGGGAACCAGACTGCCGGGAATGGGAGCATCCGCGGCGGGAGCTGCGGCGGCGGGCTTCGTGGGCGCGGACTTCGCCGCGGGATTCGCGATGTAGCCGAGAACGTCCGTCTTGGTGATGCGTCCAGCGGGGCCGGTGCCGGGGACTCGGCCTAGGTCGACGTTGTTGTCCTTGGCGATCTTGCGCACCAGCGGCGAGGAACGCGAACGTTCGCCTGAGGCTACTGACGCGCCTGTGGCTGCCGGTGCGACCGGTGCGGGCGCAGCGGGTGCGGGCGCTGTCGCTGGCCTGCCAGCGCCACCGCCGATGACGGCGACGACGGTGTGGACGCTGACGGTCGCGCCCTCAGGGAATTTGATCTCGGTCAGCGTTCCGGCTGCGGGCGAAGGGATCTCCGCGTCCACCTTGTCGGTGGAGATCTCGAAGAGCGGCTCGTCGCGCTCCACCTTGTCGCCGACCTTCTTGAGCCACTTGGTAATGGTGCCTTCGGTGATGGATTCGCCCATCTGCGGCATGGGCACGTCTGTGCCGGCTGCGTCGGTGGAAGCGGCTGTGGGGGCCGCAACCGGAGCTGCGGCCGGTGTTGCGGCCGGGGCGGTCGCGGGAGTCGTAGCCGCTGGCGTAGGAGCTGCCTTGGCTGACGGCGCAGCAACGGCGCCTGCGCTCTCGGCGATGATGCATACCACGGTGTTGATCTGCACCGTTGCGCCCTCGGCGACCTTGATCTCCTGCAACGTCCCGGCTGCGGGCGATGGGATCTCGGCGTCCACCTTGTCGGTGGAGATCTCGAAGAGCGGCTCGTCGCGCTCCACCTTGTCGCCGACCTTCTTGAGCCATTTGGTAATGGTGCCTTCGGTGATCGATTCGCCCATCTGCGGCATAACTACTTCAGTCGGCATCGGATTCCTTCCAGAGTTAGTGGGCGCTGCGAATGCGGTCGTGCGCCTATGGATTATAAGGCTTGGGGCCGGAAGCGCGCTGCCAACAGAGCGCGCGGGCCGCACTGAATAGATGCTCGCGAGGGCGCACGCGTCACTCCTATTTTAGGCCTTTATATTCGATCGCCCGACGGCGCGAGGAGTTGCTCGATCGATTCGCACCAGAGCATCTGCCGCCCGAAGACGCGCCCAAAGTTGCGCGCGACGGCGTGCATCGCGCGGTTCATCGTCGGCTCCATGCCGGCTTCGGCCTCTTGTTCCAGACTGGTGACGCCGCGGTCGCGGATGCCGCAGGGGACGATCCAGTCGAAGTCGCCGAGGTCGGTGGTGACGTTGAGTGCAAAGCCGTGCGAGGTGACCCCCTGCGAGACGTGTACGCCGATTGCGGCCAGCTTCTTCTCGGCGATGTTGCTGGGTATCCCACCTCTCGCTTCTGAGATGTGGGATTCTGCGTCGTCGCCGCTAAACGTCCAGACACCGGTGCATTTGGGAATACGCTTGGCCATCACGCCGAAGTCGGCGCAGGTGCGGACCAGCGCCTCCTCCAGCAGGCGGACAAAGTCGACGGGGCCGAGATGCGGGCCGCGCTTGCCGGGCCACTCGCCGCGCAGATCAATGATAGGGTAGCCCACCAGCTGACCGGGGCCGTGATAGGTCACATCGCCGCCGCGATTGATCTCATGCACCTCCACTCCGCGGCTGGCCAGCCACTCGTTGCTGACCAGGATGTTGGCGCGCGAGGCGTTGCGGCCCAGCGTAAGCACCGGCGGATGCTCCAGCAGCAGCAGCGTGTCGCCGATGCGGCCCTGCTTGCGCGCCGAGATCACGCGCCGCTGGATTGCCAGCGCTTCAGCGTAGGGAACGCAACCGAGAGAGAGCAGGTGAAGCAACATGGCTGACGGACCTGACCGGAATCCCGCAAACACTCGCTGCTTGCCGAGTGAGGAATCAAAAGAAGATGGTGCCGCTCACAACTCTGTTCCTTTGTCCGCGACCAGCTTCTGCGCGCGCCCAACAAATTCATCCAGCGTGGCAGAGCCCTGGTCGCCTTTGCCGCGTGTGCGCACGCTGACGCTCGAGTTGGCGGACTCCTTGTCGCCGAGGATGAGGATGAACGGGAGCTTCTGCAGGCCGAAGTCGCGAATCTTCGCATTCATCTTCTCGTTGCGCGCATCGAGCTCCACGCGCAGGCCGGCGGCTTCGAGCGTGGCCTTGACGCTCTGGGCGTAGGCCAGGTGCTTGTCGCTGCTGATGGGAACGAGTCCGACCTGCACCGGCGCGAGCCACAGCGGGAAGGCCCCGGCGTAGTGCTCGATGAGCACGCCGAAGAATCGCTCGATAGAGCCGAAGAGCGCGCGGTGCACCATCACCGGCTGATGCAGTTCGCCGTCCTCGCCCTTGTACTCCAGCTCGAAGCGGGCGGGCAGGTTGAAGTCGAACTGCACGGTGGAGAGCTGCCACATGCGGCCCAGCACATCCACCAGCTTGATGTCGATCTTGGGCCCGTAGAACGCCGCCTCGCCGGGGATAGTGCGGAAGGGAATCGCGCGCCGCTCCAGCGCGTGCCTGAGCGAGCCGGTGGCGTTCTGCCAGTTGTCGGCCGAGCCGGTGTAGTCTGCGGACTTGGCCGGGTCCCATGTCGATAGCTCGACTTTGAACTCCGAAAATCCAAATGTTTTCAGCACCGACTGCGCGAAGTCGATGCATGCCACCACCTCGTCTTCGATCTGGCCCGGCGTGCAGAAGATGTGCGCGTCGTCCTGCGTGAAGCCGCGCACGCGCAGCAGCCCGTGCATGGTTCCGCTGCGCTCGTAGCGGTAGACGTTGCCCAACTCGGCGTAGCGCAGCGGCAGGTCGCGGTAGCTGCGCGGGCTGCTCTTGTAGATGAGGATGTGGCCGGGGCAGTTCATCGGCTTCAGCCGGTACTCGGCGTCGTCCAGCTCCATCGGCGGGTACATGCTTTCGTTGTAGTAGCCCTCGTGGCCGCTGATCTTCCACAGCTCGCGGCGCATGATGTGCGGCGTGAAGACGAGGTCGTAGCCGCGACGGACGCACTCCTCGCGCATCCAGTCTTCCATGGTCTTGCGGATGAGGCCGCCCTTGGGGTGCCAGAAGATGAGGCCGGCGCCGGCGACCTCCTGGATGCTGAAGAGGTCGAGCTGACGACCCAGCACGCGGTGGTCGCGCGCCTTGATCTCCTCCAGCCGCTTGAAGTGAGCGTCCAGGTCCTTCGTGTTGAAGAACGCCGTGCCGTAGATGCGCTGCAGCTGCTGGTTCTTCTCGTCGCCCAGCCAGTAAGCGCCGGCGATGGAGGTGATCTTGAAGGCCTTGATCCGGCCTGTCGATGGTAGGTGCGGGCCGCGGCAGAAGTCGGTGAAGTTGCCGTTTTTGTATAAGGAGATTTCGTCGCCGGGCTGGGTGAACTTTTCGATGAAGTAGACCTTCATGAAGTCGCCCTGCGCGGCGTACTCGCCAAGCCCCTTGTCGCGCGGTTCTTCCACGCGCACGAAGGGCTCATCGCGTGCCACCACCTCCGCCATGCGCGCCTCGATGGCGGCCAGGTCGGCCTCGGTGAAGGGCGTCTCGCGGTAGACATCGTAAAAGAAGCCGTTGTCGGTGGCAGGGCCGTGGCCGAGCTTGGTCTCGGGGAACAGTTCAAGAATCGCAGTTGCCATCACATGCGCGGCGGAGTGGCGCAGTACCTTCAGTGCGGCCTCGTCGGCCTCCTTCAGCAGCCATAGCTCCACGTCTTCGTTCAGCGGCGCCGCGAGATCCACCAGTCGCGTGCCGTCGTCGCCTGCGCCGGCCGAGCTGTACATCGCGGCTTCGGAGTCCGAGCTGGCGCCGACCGCAGAACCGGGTGCCCCATTCGTGACAGGTTCACCGTCACGAGTGGGATTCGCGGGTGCCCCAGGTCTCGATTCTGAGACCTGGGTGGAACACGCCAGCGGACGGATGCGCGCGATGACGACCGCGGCGGCCAGCCGGGGCGAGATGCTGGTGGCGATTTCTAGGGGAGTAACCCCGCGCGCGACCTCGCGCCGTGACCCATCGGGAAGCTGAATTCGAATCTGTTCTGTGCTCACACTCTACAGAATACTTCGTTCCGCGGCTTCTGACAGCAGGAGCGTGCATCAGCCGCACAGAAACTCACAGAAAGAGGTATGGGACGGCGTGAATTGCCGAAGACGATGGCAGGATGATTGCGGCAACATTGCTGCGCACGGCAGGGAGTCGAAGAGGAGCGGGCGCGCCCGTTTGGCGACTCTCCCGCTTCTCTCCACTTTTTGAGGCCGATCTATGCGGCCTGACTGTTCTGCTCGGTCGACGGGGGCGTCGTCCGCAGAGTCATGCGTTTGGCCTTCGCCCACACATGTCCACACCAGATGCCGATGAGGGGAGCAACCGCAACGATAACAAACGCCAAGGCTACCGCATACTGCATAGCAAATTCTCCTTATGTGACCTCGGCAGTTTGGGGCCGGGCCGGAACGGTGAGGACCAAAAATGGTTGGGCCTGTATCCGTTTCACCGTCGCACACTACTTGTACTATCGACAGGAAGAACGCCTCTCGCTATCCCACCTTCGGTCTTTTTGCGAACGTTCGCGGTACCCCCATGACACTTTTGTGCTATCCCAAGCGCGCCGAAGTTCCTGGCCTGCCCATTCACACGATCCGATGCGAGAGAATGGAGGAGGAGCGGTTTTCTTGCTGACTGCTGGTTGAGCGGATGGAAACATTCAAAGGCACACGAGACCCCGATCCGATGCAGTGCAATCGAATGCGAATGAGGAATCAATTTTGAGCGGTGCAGAAGAACCAACTGGCGCGGGCATGGAGGCGGTTGAACCACCCAGCGCGGCGAGTTCGCCCAGCGCGATGGACCTGTCCAGCGCGGAGGGGCCCGCAAGCGCGGAGGAACAACGTACCGAAGGCCGCGCCTCGCATGCGTGGCGTGCGCTGCGCCATCGCAACTTCCAGCTCTTCGTCGGCGGGCAGAGCATCTCGCTGATCGGCACATGGATGACGCGCATCGCCACCGGATGGCTGGTCTACCGGCTCACCAGGTCGGCGCTGCTGCTGGGCACGGTCAGCTTCGCCGGGCAGATTCCCACGTTTCTTCTCGCCCCCTTCGCGGGCGTCTGGGTGGACCGGCTCAACCGCCAAAAAGTCCTGGTGTGGACGCAGACGCTGGCCATGGTGCAGTCGCTCGCTCTGGCCGCGCTGACGCTCTCCGGCCGGGTGACGATCCATTGGATTCTCGTGCTCAGCGCGATGCAGGGAGTCATCAACGCATTCGACATGCCCGGCCGCCAGGCCTTCCTGGTGCAGATGGTGGAGGACCGGCGCGACCTGGGCAACGCCATCGCCATCAACTCGTCGATGGTCAACATGGCGAGGCTCATCGGCCCGTCGCTGGCCGGAATGCTGATTGCCGTCAGCAACGAGGGCTGGTGTTTTTTGATTGATGGCATCAGCTACATGGCCGTCATCGCGTCCCTGCTGATGATGCGCATCCACACCCCCACAGTGAAGCGCGCAGTCACCTCCATGCTGCACGAGCTCAAGGAAGGCTGGACGTACGTCTCGCAGTTTGTGCCCATCCGAACCATTCTGTCACTGTTTGCGGTGGTCAGCCTGATGGGGATGCCGTTTGTGGTGCTGATGCCGATCTTCGCCGCGCGCGTGCTGCACGGCGGCCCGCACACCTTCGGCTTCCTGATGGGCGCGATGGGATCGGGCGCGCTGGTGGGCGCGTTGCTGCTGGCCGCGCGACGCAGCGTTCTCGGTTTGGGACGAAAGATCGCCATCTCCTCGGCGGTCTTTGGCGCGGGACTGATCGGCTTCGGCCTCTCCCACTTCTTCTGGCTGTCGATGGGGATGATGCTGGTCGCCGGCTTCGGCATGATGCAGGGCATGGCGTCCAGCAACACCATCATCCAGACCATCGTGAGCGAAGACAAGCGCGGCCGCGTGATGAGCTACTACACCATCGCGTTTGTGGGCATGGCGCCCTTCGGCAGCCTGCTGGCCGGGACCATGGCGCATTGGTTCGGCGCGCCCTTGACTGTGATCCTGAACGGGGCCATCGTGATGCTCGGCGCGGCATGGTTCACCACCCGCCTGCCCGCGGTGCGCCACGCCATCCGCCCCATCTATCGCGAGATGGGAATCCTGCCCGTCGAAGTCGTCAGCGGAATGACCAGCGGCGGCGCAAGCTGATCCATTTCTCGATTCGTTCCTGGATGTGAAAAGCTAGCCGTCCCTATCCTCCGTATGCAAAATCGGCATCAGACTCCTTGTGTCCTCTGGCGTAGCAGACCAGGAAGGGTCAAGCTTGCAGGCCGCAGGCACGGGAGAGCATCACCATGCACAGCAATCGCGAAGATCAGCCCGAAGAGCCGGACTTTACGCCGACCTACCAGGAGGAATCGCATAAGCAACCTTACTGGAAGCGCGCCCATCTGGATTGGCGCGTCTGGGTCGCCGCCTTCTTTATCTTCGCGGCCATCGCCGTCTATGTCTGGACCGTCGATCTCTCGATGGTGCCCCGCGTCTGAGTGAACAAAGCCGCAGTGGGTGCCCCATCCTTGCGGCGTACTTGTTCTTGCCGCAAGGGTGGGATCGAACAAATTCACTCGGCCAGAGACCTAACCAGTGTGCGCCTCCAGCAGCGCATTGACCTTGGCGATCACCTGGAACGCGTCTGCGACGTAAACCACGTCGGCCTTGCCGCGCGTCCATCCGCAGTTCGCGTCCAGGCTGATGGCCCTCCGCTCCCCGATGAAGCGCCAGCCCACAACATGCGGCTCCTCGCCGTGGCAACAGGTGGAGAGCCCCTTGGCGTGGCGCGGCGTCGATCCGGTCTGCCCGATCTGGTTCATGTGCGTCAAGAAGGGAAGCACGGACTGCTCCCCGTCCGACCCCTCGGCCTTCTGGTCCGCCAGCGACTTGCTGCTTCCCAACGATGCGCCGCTGAGGCGCAGAAAAGCGAGGATCAGTTCTCCGGCCTCGGCCACGTGGATCTGCCCATCGGGCTGCTTCTTCGTCCAGCCCGCTCCCGCGACAAACAGCAGCTTCGCGTCCGGGCGAATCGTCTGCGCGTCGCGCATCGGCGAGCGCAAGCCTTCAACCGCTGTGCGCACGGCGGGCAGAGTAACTGCGACCGCCTCAACCTGCGCGACACCAGACTCACCCGCAAACGCCGCATGTGTCCCCGCGTCCAGCAGAAGAAACCACGGGCGCGCGTCGCGGCTCACGACCGCTTCAACTCGCTGGCGATAGAACCAGCGCGTGGCATCCACGGCGTCGTTGCTGGAAAGAGATGTGATGTGCGTGTCGATGAATCCGCCCAGCCGGTGCGCGACTCCGGCAGCAACGCGCACAAAGCGCGAACTGCCCGGAGCCAGAATGATGCTGGCCTGCGCGGCGCGGCAGAGGGCCTCGCAGGCGGCGGCGTCAGTCGCGTAGCGTGGCTGCGCGAAGGCCTCGCCCGAGACGGCAAGCAGACGCGCTCCGGTTGCAGCCACGGCGCCGGCCGCAGCAGTCGCGGCTTCCACTGAGGCGGGTCCAAGAATGCCAATGGTCAGCGTCGCCGTGTGTTGTCGCGCCAGCTCCACGCCGGCGGTCACGGCCTCCATTGAGGCCTTGGTCAGCGCCAATCCAGTTTCATCCACATGCGTCAGTACGAGAATCGTCTCCATTGTGCTCACTCCGCTCCGATCCATTCCACGAGTTCGCTGGCGATCTCATCGGCTGACATATTCTTCTCCACCCGCGTCTCGCGCTGCTGTTTGGGCAGGTTCACCGAGACGTAGCTCAGGCCATTCGCCGCAAGCTCGACGTGTTTGGCCTTCTGCAACGCGGGCATGATGCCACGCATATTCGCCATGCCGGTCTGCGGATTGTTGCGCGGCTCGGCAAGATTTCCGGTCGCCCATCCCAGCACCGCGGGCGTACCCGCGCACACCGACACCTGGTGCCTGCCGCCCTCCACGCGCTCCAGAACTTCGAACGATCCATCCTCGCGCAGCGTGATCTGGTCGACGCCCTGAAACTGGTTCGTGATGCCGAGCCGCTCGCCCACAAGCTGCAACGTAACTCCCGCGCCGCGCGTTGCAGACTCCCATCCGCCGAAGAGCAGCAGCCGCTCGCGGTCCAGCCCCGGCAACGCGGCAATCGCCTCTGCCAGCGCAGCCGCCGTCGAGTGCGCGTCGGGAAAGCCGCCAATGGGCCCGTAGATCGGCACCAGCTCAAACGCGGCCTTTTGTCCCACCGTCATCATCACCTGTTGCAGCTTGGCCTTTGGCCCCAGGCTCATCAGCCACAGCTTGCTGCCTGGATTCTTTGTGACCAGCTGCGCCGCCTCGTACAGTGCGCACGCCGCCCACGGATCGAGGACCGCGGGCAACACCATCTCATTCTTCAGCCCTGGCCCATTCGGCCCGGTCACCGGCTCCAGGGTCTGCAGCGGATCGGGTACGATCCCCGCGCAGACCACGATTTGCAATGCTTGTGCCATGAAACCTTCCTTGCTTGAATTGGAATTCATCAGCGCACCGCCTCAAATTTCG
>Ga0074045_10004286_pt1 | contig 12660 bp, 12 predicted proteins | sample BogForMeECP23OM2_FD_94442 | JGI IMG/M metagenome (GOLD analysis project Ga0074045, IMG submission 94442) | Bog forest soil microbial communities from Calvert Island, British Columbia, Canada - Bog Forest MetaG ECP23OM2 | ecosystem: Environmental > Terrestrial > Soil > Wetlands ... | reverse complement strand
TCGAGCTCGACTTCGCGGCGGACGAATCAGCGCAGGCGTGACGAGGTCCGCCGCCTTCGACCACCTGGTCGTCGCCGCGGCAACGCTCGAAGAGGGCGAGGCCTACCTCGAGCAGCGGCTTGGCGTGCGCGCGCAGCGTGGCGGCAGGCACGCCGCCATGGGCACCCACAACAGCCTGATCAGCCTTGGCTCGAAACGCTACATCGAGCTCATCGCCATCGATCCGGATGCGAGCGCGCCCGGCCGTCCGCGCTGGTTCGCTCTGGATAGCGCCGCAATGCAGTCGAGTCTGCGCGAGGCGCCACGCCTGATTCACTGGGTTGCGCGCACCGACGACATCGACGCCGCACGCCAGACGATGGCGGTCGATACCGGCGCGGTTCACGCCATGACGCGCGATGCGTTCGCGTGGCGGATCACCGTGCCGGACGATGGCGCACTTCCCGCTGCAGGCGTGCTGCCGACACTAATCCAGTGGGCCGACGCCCGGCACCCGGCAGACGCGCTGCCGAACCACGGTCTGCGGCTTCTCGCGCTCGCGGGGGCGCACCCGCACCCTGGCGTCATCCGGTCTGCGCTTGCCGCGCTCGGGCTCGGCGAAACCATCAAGGTCACCTATGGGGCGCAGCCGCGACTCGTCGCCATGGTGCAAACCCCGCGCGGACCGGTTACCTTCTAATAGCCGCCCGTCGTGCGCCAGAGCAGATTGCCCAGCATGCGGCCGGGAATGAGCGTAAAGACGCCGGCGATCACCAGGCCGCCGACGAACAGACCCGTCATCGCCCGCGCGTGACCTCGGACATTTCCCCTGCGGATCCTGTAGATCGCGAGCGGAATCACCACCAGCGTCAGCAGCGTGAACAAGTGGATCCAGCCGAAGTGCAGAAAGCGCGGAATCCAGAGCGAGCTTATCGCCACCATCAGCATCAACGCGACCCACGTGCGGCCGAGCGCCTTATGCGAAGCGGTGCCCTTGGCCCGCGCCAGCATGACGACGCCGAGAACGAGCGCTGACGCGGCCGCGGCAAGGTGTACCAGAACGGCAACCGGGATCGTCGCGGGCAACATGCGCCGAAGGTTCGCCGCGGCGAGCAACGGCCGCAAGCGGCGCTGCGACGAACTGCACAGGCCCCGGACGAACGGCCGGCGACGGGCGCGAACGGGGGTGGCGCGTTGGCGCCTATGCCGGCGGATTCGGCTTCCTGACCAGGCGCTGCATCGCGAGCGCCAGGCTGGCGCGCAGCCGCTCCGTCGCCAGGATGAGCTGGTGGATTTCGTTGGCGCTCGTTCGCTTGAGACCCGCCGCACCCAGATCGGCCTGCTGACCGACAGAAATGCGTTCCGCCGCCCGCGTCACGCGTTTGATCGGCCGCACCACCGCGAACTGAATGAACAGCACGGCGACCAGGAATGCGCTTACCAGCAGGCCGATCTGCAACGGACCGACCACGTCGGCCGTTACCTTCCAGAACGAGCGGACCGGCAGCCGGACACTGATGATGCCGGCCACTTCACCTTCCTTGAATCCGAAGCCGTGCTCGGTTCCGTAGCGTACCTTGACATCGTTTGGAGCATTCTCGGCGCTGGCATGGCAGCTCAGACACGAGGCCTTCACGTACAGCGTGCGCGCAAAGCGGAAGCTGTCGGGCGTCATCTCGAAGTATTCGGGAAGATGGTTGGACCGGATCTGTTCCAAGGCGTTGGCTTCGAAGGCGTCTGGCTTGTTCACCGGATTCATGAAGTTGTGCGAAGTCACACGGAACTTGGCCGGCGACGTGGATTTCTCCACGACTTCGGAGAATTCGCGTTGCGCCAGTGCCGGATTCTTCGAATAGAAATGCCACACGTCCGCGGGGGTGCCCGAGGAATCGGGCGCCGTGACGAGCGTCACCTGGCCGAGGTAGCTCTTGTTGTCGTCGCGAACCCACACCCGACCATACTGGGACACCCAGCTGCCGAAGGCGTCGACGTTGTCGGCGACCGTCTCGGCCTGCGACTTGAGCTCGTTTCGATACACGCTGTCCAGGACCAGATAGAAGGAACCGATGATCAGCAGCAGCGCGAGCACGAACACGATGGCGAACTGGGTCGTAATTGAGCGGCTCAATAGCATTTGTGTCTCCCTCGTTATGCGTGCGCAGCCTGCCGCTAAGCAGCGGCCTATAGTTTGACGCAGCTTATGGCGTCGCTCACGAACGCCTCGCGTCGTTCGGGATCCTCGATGTGCTGCGCCAGCAAGACGATGTACTGTTCGATATCCGCCGGCCGGATCTTGTTGCCCGTTGCCAGCCATGCGACGCGTGCGTCCTCGGCCAACTGCTGTCCGAAGGGCCCGACCTCGACGATGAACAGCTGATCGATACCTGCGCAGATGCGCAGCAGCGTCGGCAGCGCGCGATGGGTGGCAGCCATGCCGTCAATCGTGCCCGACAATCCGCACTAGGGCAACTCCGCGGCGGGCATCCGCGCGAGGATGATCGGGATCTTGCGTGCCAGCCCGCGGGCCCGGGGGTGCTTCTCGTAGTAGCGGGGGTTGGGTGCCATCGCCGCCAGTCGCGCCGCCTGCTCGGCGGTCAGCGCCCCGGCGTTGACGCCAAAGTAGTGTCGCGCCGCCGCCTCGCAGCCGAAGATACCCTCGCCGAACTCAATTACGTTGAGGTAGAGCTCGAGAATACGCCGCTTGTCGAGGATTGCCTCGAGCATCAGCGTGATCAACGCCTCCTCGCTCTTGCGCAAGTAACTCCTTTGCGATGAAAGGAAGAGGTTTTTCGCCAGTTGCTGCGTGATGGTCGATCCCCCGGCCACGATGCGCCCGCGGCGCGCGTTGCGGTCGATCGCCTGCTGGATCCCGTCCCAGTCGAATCCCTCGTGTTCAACGAACCGGGCGTCCTCGGCGGCAATCATCGCGCGCTTGAGCTCGATCGAGATTCGATCATAGGGAACCCAGGTGTAGGTGACGTGTGCGTCCGGATGCTCGGCACGAATGTCGGAGATGCGCTTTGCCATGAACGCGGTCTCTCGCGGCGGATGGTCCCGCCACCACAGGATGTGCGCCGCGTACCAGCCCTGCAACAGCACCAGCGCGGCCGTTGCAAGCGCGAACGTCCACAGCAGCCAGCGGCCCACGGAACGCATCTCGCGTTTGTTACTGGGAAGTCAGCGAGTCACCCGGCGCGAACGTCCAGGTGCGCGTGATATAGAGAATGTCCGTATCGCGCTTGATGTCGGCCGGGAACGGGGTGTAGGGTGCGGCCATTTCGACGATTCGCTTCGCCGCGAGATCGAGGATCTTCTGCCCGGAAGTACGATCGACGGCGATGCTCTCGAGGCTGCCGTCGGAGCGAATTCCCACGGTCAGGAGCAGGCTTCCGTACAGCTTCCGCGCGCGCGCCGCCTCCGGGTAATTGAGATTGCCGATGTGCTCGACTTTGAGCCTCCAGTCCTCGACGTAACGTGCAAAACGGTACTCCGCGGCGCGCGCCCCGACGAAGCGCCGCTTCGGCCGTTTTTCGTACGCATCCATCTCCTTGGCAATCTGTGCCTCCAAGCGCAATGTCTCGAGCGTACGCTGCATCTGCTCGGTCGAGCTCGGGAGCTCCGCAGGATCGGGCGCCTCGGTCGGCTTGGACACCGGCGGCGCTACTACCGGCGCGGCTCTGAGCTGAGTCATCAGCTCTTTGGCCTGGGTTTCCAGCTGTTCGACTTTCTGCGTTGCCACGGCGAGCTCCCGGTGTGGGCTGTCGTGCGGCAGTACGGGCAGCGGCGTCTTGGCGCGCCGGTTGGCGTCGGTATTGCCTCCGCCGTCGAGATTGGCTTGGGCGAGGATTTCAGCCTTGGTGGGCTTTGCCTTCGACTTGGCGTTGACCAAGGCGACTTCGAGCGGGGGCTCGTTCCGATCCAGGCCGGGAAGCTCGAATGGACTGAATCTGAGCGCGAGAATGAGCGCATGCAACAGAATCGAGCCGGCGATCGCCACCTTCAGCAGCTGGTCGCTGCGCGCGGTGTCGGCCACGACAAACGGTAACGACACCGTACGCGGCTGGGCGATGGGCACGGCACGCGGCGCCCGCCGCGGGCCGGGCTTGCGCGCGGCCGTGCGGGGTACCGGTGCAGGTCGTTTGCGCGCGGACTTGGCGGGCATTTCCCTGCCAGTATAGCCTTCCTGTGTCGCAGGCCGGAGGACCGGCCCGCCGCTTCGATCGTCCGCTAATCCGCGGCGAGACCCGCATACCGCGTCTCGAGCGTGGCCGCCAGAAGATCGATGCGCCCGATGGCAAGCCGTACCCGCGTGTCGGCGGTAAGCGCCGGCAGGTCGGCGACGCGGGTCACGAGCGGAAGCGAATCAAAGCGCACCAGGCTCTCGCGCATCACGGTCGCGGTAGTCTCCGTCACGCGCTCCTGCAAAAGCCAGCGCAGGCACCAGTAATGCTCCATGCGGTTCTGAAACTCGGCGTATTGCGCATAAGTGATCTCGAAGTCGGCGGCGGCCGCGAACAGCTCCGCGTCGCCATCCGCATAGGGGGGCTTGCCGCCCATGATGACGGCGAGCAGTTGGCGCTGATTGACGAGGTCGCTGTAGCGACGCAGCGGCGAGCTGGCCCAAAGATACTGGGCAACACCCAAGCCCTGGTGCGGTTCGGGCTTGGTGCTCATCCTCACCTTGCCCGCCATTTGCGTGCGATACAGTCCAGGCACCCGCGCGTCGGCGAGCAACTTCCCCCAGCTGCTGTTGACGTAGATCATCAACTCGGCCACCAGCCTGTCCGGCGGCGAGCCGCGCGGCCGCGGCACGATCGCCACACGGCCGTCCGGGGCCGCCGCCCAGTCGACCCGGAAGTTGAATTCCGTGCGCGAACCCTCGGGCTTGCCGCGTGCGTCGCCGAGCTTTTGCGCAACGCGCCACAGCATGCGCAGCTCGTCGGTCCATTCCGGTTCGCCCGCCTCAGCTGGCGCCGCAAAGCGCTCGCCGATCGTGTCGAGTCGAAGATTGGCCGCAACGGGCACGCGTTCGAGCCGTGTCTCCTGCCTGATCGGTGTCCCGTCAGGCGTTGCCTCGACGTAGAGCGACAGTGCCGGTCGTACCGCGCCCGCCGCCAGCGTGAATGCGTCCAGGACGGCGTCGGGCAGCATGGTGATCTTGCGGCCAGGCATGTAAACCGTCGACAGGCGCGTGCGCGCGATGGCATCGAGCGCTGTACCGCGCGCGATCGCCGTGGCGGGGGCGGCAATGTGAATGCCGATTTCGAAGTGCCCGTTGGCGAGCGATCGAACCGAAAACGCGTCATCGATCTCCGTTGTCGCCGCGTCGTCGATCGAAATGCCACGCACCGCCGCAAGCGGAGCCTCGGGCGGCAGCGGCAGCGCACCATAGGGCGGGAACGCAGTACCGTGCGGGAACGCTTCGAACAGGAAACGGTTGAAGTGGAAGTCGTGTGTCGATGGAATCGCGCCACAGGCCATCAGCAGAGCGATCGGGTTGGTCTGCAGGGCGGCGCAGGCGGCGGCCACTGCCCGCGTTTCGAGCGCGAGCTTGTCCGGCTTGTAGAGAAGCATCGGCAGGACCGGGCCGAAGGAGTCGGGCAGATGATGGGCCTGGAGCTGCTCCGCACAGGCCGCGACTTCCTCAGCCTCGCGGCGCTTACGCTTCGCTCCCGCCAGAGCCGCCTTGAGCGCCTCGGGCGGCGCGGCACGGTAGCGGCCCTTGCCCTTCTTGTAAAAATGCGTTGGCGCGGCGTGCAGGCAGAGCGCCAACGCCGCAGCCTCTACCGGCCGCGGCGCGTGGCCATAGTACTCCGCGGCGAGATCCGTGACTGCGAACTCGCGTCCGTCGCTCACCTCCCACAGGAAATTCGGATCGAGCCCGGCCGCGAGTGTCTGCGCGTCGGCGAGCAGTGCCGATGGCGAGGGTTCGGCAAAGCGCAGCAGCACGCTGGCGGACTTAATCTTGAGCCGCTTGCCCGATGCCGCCTCGACCTGTAGCGACGTGTCGTTGTCGGCGAGAACGGTGCCGGCCTTGAACGTGCCGTCGTCCTCGAAAAAGACATGCATGGATCATGGCGCGCGGTCCGCCGGATGCGAGCCGCGCGCGCCGCGGAAAGAGGGCCCGGATTATACCGCAGCGCAAGGAGGAGGTTGGCTGCACCACGGTCATTGCGCGCTCGGGCCGATTGCGTCAGCATGACGAATCGTCGTCTCCGGGACAACCATGGAATACCGTCGTTTGGGCGAATCTGGCCTCGAGGTTTCGGTGATCTGCCTCGGCACGATGATGTTCGGCGACCGCACCGACAGTGCGACGGCGCAACGGATCGTTGCCTCGGCGTTCGATGCAGGAGTCAATTTCATCGACACCGCCGATGTCTATGCCAAGGGCGCATCGGAAACGATGGTCGGAGCGGCGATTGCCGAGAACCGCCGTCGCTGGATCCTGGCGACCAAGGTAGGTAACGTGATGACGGCTAAGCCGCATGACGGCGGGCTGTCGCGGCGCTGGGTGCTGCAGGCATGCGAGGACAGCCTGAAACGCCTGGCCACTGACTACATCGACATCTATTATCTTCACCGCGATGACATGGAAACGCCACTCGACGAGACGATTGAAGCGATTGGCGACCTCGTGCGCAGCGGCAAGATCCGCTACTTCGGCGTATCGAATTATCGCGGCTGGCGTGTCGCCGAGGTGGTGGGCCTGTGCGCCGAACTCGGCGTGCCGCCCCCGATAGTTTGTCAGCCGTACTACAACGCGTTCAATCGCATGCCCGAAGTCGAGCTCCTGCCCGCCTGCGATTATTACGGCCTGGGCGTGGTGCCTTACAGCCCGCTCGCCCGCGGCATACTCACCGGCAAATACGCGCCGGGCGCGGCACCGCCGGCGGAATCACGCGTCGCACGCAAGGACCGGCGCATGATGGAAACCGAATTCCGCCCCGAATCGATCGCCCTGGCGCAGACCATCAAGGCGCACGCCGAAAGGAAGGGGCTCAGCGCGACCCAGTTTGCCCTGGCTTGGGTGCTCAACAACCGCATCGTGAGCGCCGTGATTGCCGGACCGCGCACATTCGAGCAATGGACCGATTATCTTTCCGCGGTCGGCAAGCCGCTCGACAAAGACGACGAGGCGTTGGTCGATTCGCTGGTGACACCGGGGCATCCGTCCACGCCGGGCTACAACGATCCGCAATATCCGTTTTACGGTCGGATCGTCGATTAACCCGGCCTCCCTCGCGTCGCAGCGCGCCGGGCTCACTCCTGCGCCGGGAGCGAGCCGCTACTCGTTGGCGATCCCGTGTGGCACATGGCCGGCGGCAACGTGCTTCGCCGCAGACTCGACATGCGTGCGTTGGTCGTCGAAAAAGAAGTCGGCACCGAAGGCACGCAGGAATTCGCCCTTGTCCAGGCCGCCAAGGAAGAGCGCCTCGTCGATGCGGATGTTCCAGGCGCGCAGCGTGCGAATGACCCGTTCGTGCGCCGGCGCACTGCGCGCGGTTACCAGCGCGGTGCGAATCGGGCTCTTGTCATCCGGGTAATCAGACTGGATCTGGTGCAGAGCGGCCAGGAACTTTTTGAACGGGCCGCCCGGCAACGGATCGCGCGCCGAGGCTGTTTCCTGCGCGGCGAAGGCGTCGAGTCCGCCGGACTGGAACACCCGTTCGGCCTCGTCGGAAAAGATGACCGCATCGCCATCGAAGGCGATACGCAGCTCGTCGGTCTCATTCTTATAGACGCTGGGGAATATCGTTGCCGCGGCGTGGCCTTCGTCGAGCGCGCGCTTGACGTCCTCGGTATCGGCGGAGAGAAAAAGGTGCGATCCGAACGCGGGCACGTAGCGCGATGTCGGCTCGCCCTTGGTGAACGCGGCGCGGCTGATGCCGAGACCGTAATGCTTGATCGAATTGAAGACCCGTAGCCCGGTGTCGGCCGAGTTGCGCGACAGCAGGATCACTTCCACGTATTGCTTGTCGGGGCGGTTCAGACGCAGCATCTTCTTCACCAGCGTGAACGCCGGCCCCGGCGCAAGAATTTCGTCTTCGTGCTCGATCTGGTACCTCTGGTAGGCCTCCACGCCCTGTTCGGTAAAAATGCGGTGGCTTTGCGACAGGTCAAACAATGCGCGCGAGGAAATCGCGACGACCAGCTTGTCGGACAGCGTTGCCTTGGGCATGCGCCATCCTAGCGCCCAGCCGCCGTCGTGGCTATGGCGGTGCGCAGAAAACCCTGCCCAGCGCAGGTCGCGATCGGCGCCCGACGGCGAGGCGGCGCGCTGGCTACGCGGCGCGACGCATGCCGTTGCCGAGTTCGGTGAACACGGCGCGCACCTGTTCGACCCCCCAGTCGATTTCCGGCCGTGTGATTACCAGTGGCGGAGCGAAGCGCACGACGGTGCCGTGCGTATCCTTGGATAACAAGCCTCGTGCCAGCAGGCGATCGACGACGGCGCGCGCGTGGGTGCGCCGCGCGTCGACTTCGAGGCCGACAAAGAGCCCCTTGCCGCGAATCTCCCGGATCAGGGGGCTATGGACGGTCTTCAATTGCGCGAGCAGATGCGCCCCCAATTGCGCCGCGCGCTCGATCAGCTTCTCGTCGCACAGGACTGCCAACGCCTCGAGCGCAACGCTGGCGGCCAAGGGATTGCCGCCGAACGTGCTGCCGTGGTCCCCGGGGCGGAAAACCTGCATGAGTTCCTCCGTCGCCACAAATGCCGACACCGGCAGCATGCCTCCCCCCAGCGCCTTGCCAAGCATGACGGCGTCGGGTCGCACCCCCTCGTGCTCGCAGGCGAGGAATTTGCCCGTACGCCCCATTCCGGTCTGGATTTCATCGGCAAGCAACAGCACGCGCTGCTCGCGGCAAATGCGCGCACATTCGGCCAGATAACCTGCCGGTGGAACGACGATGCCGCCTTCGCCCTGAATCGGCTCGACCAGAAACGCGGCGGTGTGCGGCGTGATGGCAGCGGCAAGCGCGGTGGAGTCGCCATACGGGATCGACTTGAACCCGGGCGCGTAGGGGCCAAATCGATCGCTGTACTGCGGGTCGGAGGAAAACCCGACGATGGTGATCGAGCGCCCGTGAAAATTGTTCTCGCAGACGATGATTTCCGCCTGGTCGCTGGGAATGCCTTTCACCTCGTAGCCCCATTTCCGCGCCGCCTTGAGAGCCGTCTCGACCGCTTCAACGCCGGTGTTGACGGGGAGCGCGCGGTCGAGTCCGGTCAAGTCGGCCAAGCGCCTGAGCAATGGCGGCAGCTTGTCGGTATAGACTGCGCGCGACGTCACCGCGAGTCGTTGCGCCTGCGCAATCAATGCTTGCACGATGCGCGGATGGGCATGACCGTGGCTCACCGCGGAGTACGCCGAGAGCATGTCGAGGTAGCGCCGCCCGTGCTCGTCCCAAAGCCAGACGCCTTCGCCATGCGCCATGACCACTGGCAGCGGCTCGTAGTTGCGTGCGCCGTATTGGCGCTCGGTTTCGATAAAATCCGATAGGGGTGTCGCCAGGCCCTCGCTGGCGATGACGTTGCGGCTGGACTGGGCTTCCGGTTTCATGAGGCGGCTCCTTCGGCGCGCCGGATCGCTCGACGCTTACCGCTGCTTTGGGTGCCATGTAAGTGCACACTCTGACGCAAGGTACATGACTCGGAGGGTATGCGAACCACGGCCTTCGGTCCCGGCTTGACGCCGGGCGGGCGAATCAGGAACGAAGCGGGTTAGGACTTCGCCACGACATAGCGCGGCATTTTACCTGCGATCCTTGCGCGCCGCCCGCTGCGCCGCACAAAAATCCGCCCTCAAACCGGCCTCAAGACGCGCTGCAGAAAGTCTCGCGTGCGCTCATGCGTGGGGGCGGTCAGAATCTGTTGCGTCGACCCGTGCTCGACCACGCGACCGTGGTCGAGGAAGACCACCCGGCGCGCGACTTCGGCGGCGAAGCCCATCTCGTGCGTGACGACGGCCATCGTCATGCCCTCGCGGGCAAGCGTGAGCATGACCTTGAGCACGTCGCCGACGAGTTCCGGGTCGAGTGCCGACGTCGGCTCGTCGAACAGGATCGCTTTGGGCTGCATCGCCAGTGCGCGCGCGATCGCCACGCGCTGCTGCTGGCCGCCGGAGAGTTGGGCCGGATAGGCCTCAAGCTTGTTGGCCAGGCCCACCTTGGCGAGCAACGCGACCGCCCGCTCCTTCGCTTCGCCGCGCCCCAGGCCTTTGACGAACAGCGGCCCTTCCATCACGTTCTCCAGCGCGGTTCGATGCGGGAACAGATTGAAGCGTTGGAACACCATTCCCACCTCGCTGCGCAGGGCGTGAATCGATTTGTGCTCGCGCCGCACGGGTACGCCGTCGATTGCAATGGTGCCCTCGTCGTAATGCTCGAGGCCGTTGATGCAGCGTAACAAGGTCGATTTTCCCGAACCCGATGGGCCGATGATGCAAACCACTTCGCCCTTGGCGACCTCGAGGCTGACGTCATGGAGCACGCGATGGGTGCCATATGCCTTGCCTACATTGCGCACCGAGATCATTTGCGTCCAAACGCGCGCTCCAGCCGGTGGGCCAGATACGTGAGCGGCAGGCTCATCGCCAGGTAGAGCAGCGCCACCAGCGTGAACACGGTCATGTTCTTGAATGTCGACGCGGCAATGAGCTGCCCGCCACGCGTGAGCTCGGCCACGGTGATCGCCGAGGCGATCGACGAGTCCTTCAGCATCATGATCATCGTGTTGCCGTAGGGAGGCAGGAACACGCGTATCGCCTGCGGCAGAACGACACGGCGCATGACCAATGCCGGCCGCATCCCGAGCGATTGCGCAGCCTCGATCTGGCCGGGATCGACCGCCTCAATGCCGGCGCGGAAATTCTCCGCCTGGTAGGCGGAGTACGCGATCCCAAGTCCGATGAACCCGGCCTGAAACGCGGACAGCTCGATACCGAGTTCGGGTAGCACGAAGTACATGTAGAACAGCTGCACCAAGATCGGAATGCCGCGAATGACCGTGATCAGGCCGATTGCGGTCCAGGATAGAACGCGCAGCGGCGACAGGCGCAGCAGCGCCCACCCGAACCCGAGCAGCGTGGAGAGCAGCAGCGCGCACAGGGTGAGCTCGATGGTGACGACACAGCCCTGCAACAGGATCGGGAGAAAATCCTGCGCGTCGCGAAGAAAGGTCTGCATCGGCCCGATCGTGCCGCCCTCACCCGCGATCTATTTCAAATTCCATTTCACCAGGATCTTGTCGAGCGCGCCGTTGGCCTGCAGCTTGGCGAGCGACGCATTGATCTTCTTCAGCAGCTCTTGATCGGTCTTGCGCACCCCGATACCGACGCTTCCGGCCATTTTCGGCTCGTACGTGGGTACCAGCTTTGCCTTGAAATTCGAGTTCTGCGACAGCTGATACTTGAGGATCGGCGCGTCGCCGAAGCCGGCCTTGATGCGGCCAAGGCTGACATCGCGCAGGATGTCAGCCAGAGAATCGTAGACCTTGACCTCGGCAAAATCGCCGTTTTTTTTCAGAAAGTCGATGTAAACCGTGCCCACCTGCGCGCCAACGACCTGACCCTTGAGGTCCGAGAGCGACTTGTAGGGCGTGTTGTCGTCGATGTTAACGACCATGCCCTCAGGATAGGGGAACACGGGATCGCTGAAATCGATCACTTCCTTGCGCGGACCGCTGATGAGCATTGCCGCGGCGATGATGTCGATCTTGTTGCTCGTGAGCGACGGAACCAAGGCGGAGAAGGGCGTTGCCTGCACGCTGACCTTGAATCCCGCGTCATCGCCGATCGCGGTGATCAGGTCCACCATCGCGCCCTGGATCGTATTGGTCTTGACGTCCAGAAACGTGAAGGGGATTCCGGTCGGCGTCGAACCCACGATGTAGGTTGGCGTCTGCGCTTGGCAAAGCCCCGCGAAAATGCCTGCGGTTAGCGCGGTAGCGGTCAGCGCGCGGCCAAGCACGCGCATCGTTTGCTGCAGAATCATGGTCGTCTCCCTGGGTAGGCCTGCGACATTGCGTCACGGACCCGATAGTACGCGATCACCGCCCGCAGCAGCGGCCGCCGCAGCCGGTAGAGCGGAATCGGCTTGAGCGCGGTCAGCGGATAAGCCGGTGCCGCCCCGCCGGCGACCGCGTCGGCGAGCACCTGCCCCATGGTCGTGGCCATTGCCACGCCACGGCCGCAATACCCGAGCGCCGTCCATACGCCGGGCGCCACCTCCGCCAGATGCGGTAGCCAGTCGCGCGTGATTCCAACCCGGCCGTACCAGCGATAAGGCCAGCGCACGTCGGAGAGCAACGGATACATGCGTGCGGCAGCGCGTCGCAACATGGAATAAATACCTTCCGGGACGGATTCCGTCGCCGAACCGCGGCCGCCGATGATGAAGCGACCGTCGGCATCGAGACGGAAGTAGTACAGAAGCCTGCGCGTATCGGAGGCCACCGTTCCACCGGGCAGGATCGTGCGGCGGCATGTCTCCGGCAGCGGATCGGTCGCGATCTGCACGCTGGTGGCGATGACTTGATTGGCAGCGAGCTCCGGCCACAGCGCGCCGGAGTAGGCGTCGGTCGCGAGCACAACCTGTCGCGCTCGAACCTCGCCGCCAGGGGTTGTCGCGGTCCATGCATCGCGTCCGCCTGCGATTCGTGTTACCGGCGACGCGGTG
>Ga0074045_10004283_pt1 | contig 12664 bp, 11 predicted proteins | sample BogForMeECP23OM2_FD_94442 | JGI IMG/M metagenome (GOLD analysis project Ga0074045, IMG submission 94442) | Bog forest soil microbial communities from Calvert Island, British Columbia, Canada - Bog Forest MetaG ECP23OM2 | ecosystem: Environmental > Terrestrial > Soil > Wetlands ... | reverse complement strand
CCGTTTACGGCAAAGAGTTCAACGGTGCCCTGAGCCTAAAAGCACTTACATACTTTGCGGACGGGGACCTACCCAAGCTCAGTTCTGAGACCCAGACCAAGCTTCGTGTGCTGGCGGGGCAAATCAACTTGAAGCAGATTCCACGACTAAAGGCGAAAGTCGGCATCACTGAAGAGAGGGCTTCTCGAGTATGAATCGCTCCGATCTGCAGACTGTGGCCAAGCGAGTTGTCTGGTTCAAGACGCCGGATGCCGCCCTGCGAGACGCAAAACTGTTCCTTGCGCATGTGATGACCTACGGCACGCTCAACGATATCACCACAACGCTGCACTATTTTTCTGAGGCAGATTTCGAGGCAGTGCTTAACGATCCACCTCCGGGTGTCTTTGACCGGCGTTCATGGACCTACTGGAACGTCCGTTATCGTCGCGAGCCTGTACCCGCCCTACCCGTGCGAAACCTTCCTTTGTAGATCTTAGGCAATGGCATTCCTGCCTGGTGAGCAGAGGCAGGCATTTCTTGGAGGCCTGGGCGAGAAGGCATCATGAGCTCGATCAGACCGAAACCCGCGCGCTTACGGCTCGATCAGGTTTCGTATGAAACTCTGCGTCAACAGATCCTGCGCCGCGACGGCTGGCGTTGTTAATCGTGCGGCACGATGTCGAACCTGGAAGTTCACCACAAGCAGTTTCGCAGTCACTCCGGCGATGATTCTGAGCAGAACCTTATCACCCTTTGCACTGCGTGCCACGCCAATACGCATCTCATCTGAGGAATGCCTAGTAGCCCGTGACGCAGGCTGGATTCTTGGCGGATTCACCAGGTAGCCCCGGTTCACGCGTGAGGAAATCAGCCCCCCGGTCGGCACATTTTATCCCCTCATCTAAGGCTGTAAGCAGCATGCCCAGAATTCCTAACTGCCGGCCGATAGCAGCTGGGAGCTTCAACATTCGTCCCGCGCTGACGTGGTAACATTTTGGCCGTGCCCATCACCGACACAAGCCCTACCGCGCAAGCTCTCCAACTCCAAATTCAGCGGGCGATGCCAGGCGAACAGCGCTTGCTTCTGGCGCTGGAAATGAGCCTGTTTGCTCGAGAATTGGCAAGGGAGCAAATCCGGCGAGAGCATCCTGAATGGTCAAAAGCGCAGGTCACACGAGAACTCCTTCGGCTGACGTTCCTGCCCGCTCCAGTACCAGCGCGGTTGCTATGACTGTCTCGGAGGTTTTCCATCGGATCACGTCGGCGCTTGGTGAGGCCGGCATTGCCTACATGCTTAGCGGATCTTTTGCCAATGCATACTACGGTACCCCGCGCACAACACAAGACATTGATCTGGTAATCGCCGCAACTGCAGAGCAATTGCGAACCTTCGTCCAACTTCTCTCGAAGGATGAGTACTACGTGGACCTGGATACGGCCCTCGAAGCTCACAAGCGACAATCTTTATTCAACGTGGTCGACATGGCAACGGGCTGGAAGATCGACCTGATCATCCGCAAATCCCGCCCCTTCAGCGAAGAGGAATTCCGCCGGCGCAAACTCGTCAATCTGCAAGGTAGCCCTCTTTTTGTGGCGAGCGCTGAGGATGTAGTTGTCTCGAAGCTCGAATGGGCGAAACTAGCACGGTCCCAAAGGCAAATTGAGGACGTCGCAGGCATATTAAGAATGCGATGGGATACGCTCGATCGCGCTTATCTCAAGAAGTGGATTTTGGAGTTAAGGATCGAGGCCGAATGGAACGACGCTCGGCGTGCAGCTGGATTGTCCGAATGAGGACGAAGCCCAAGCCAAAGTTTCTGGCCGGAGCCAATCTGGACAACGGAGATCCGGAGACGTTGCTGTTTTCGGCAATGAGATTCTTTCGTTTTTTCGTTTTCTGCCTGAAGCCCAGAAGCAGGTTTTCATGAAGAACCTGAGCGAGGCAGCGGCGTGAACGCGGTTCGCCCGAAGGCCACGCGCCTTCGGCTCGATCCCGCATCCTACGAAACTCAGCGGCAACAGGTTCTGCGCCGGGACGCCTGGCGCTGTCAAGCATGCGGTGCTATGGCAAATCTGGAAGTTCACCACAAGGAGTTCGCAGCCACGCGAGTAACGATTCGGAAGAGAACCTCATCACGCTATGTACAGGTTGCCACACTGAGACGCACCGGCGCAGCTCAACCTCAACCACCATGGGCGGCCTGAAACGAGCGGTACAATGCTAGACAGTTCCGAAGGTTTGTAGAAAAATCTGTGACCGTGCGCTTCTCTACAGTCGTTTCCCTCGTGTTGATCCTCATCTGCGTCAACACCAGTTTTGCTGTCCAGACGCAGAATCATGAGTCTTCAGCCAATGTTTCTTCCTCTTCGATCGCAATCATCGGAAAGGTCGAAGTTCGTGTGCAATCGCACGGTCTCGCCATCGAGATACCAGTCACCGCCCCAATTGTTCCCCAGGATTCTCAACTGACCAGTCCTGATCGGTTAGTCTTCGATTTTCCGGGGTTTCAACTTCAGGGGGCCAATCAGCACATACCAGTCAACAGCGGACCGGTGCAGGAAGTGCGTATGGCGCTGTTCCAGGCCCACCCCCCGGTCACGCGCGTCGTGGTCGCTGCGAACGAAGCTCTCAGTTTTGACGTAAAGCGCGAGGGAAACAAGGTCGTAGTTGAGATTGCCTTCCCCAAAGCGGATTCCGTGCCCGCCGGTTCAATGCGTCAACCCACCCTGGTGAAAAAGGAGCATGCAACGTCAAGCGACAACTCAAGCACTCAGACTCAACGCATCGCCACGGCACCCAGCGCGGAGCTACGAACAAGCGCCTACAGCCTGCAGGACAAAGCCAGAGCCCTGAGGCTGCAAGATCTGCAAGGTTTGGAAGACAAGGCCGCAGCCGGCGATCCTGAAGCACAAACCACGCTTGCGCTTGCCTATCATGCTGCAGTCTTGCTGAAGAGAAATGACGAGGAAGCACTTCGCTTGCTGCACAAGGCTGCGGATCAGGAGTATATGGCCGCCCAGGAATCACTGGGCATCTTCTCGCAAACGGGAATCGGTACAAAGCAACCAGCTCCCGCAGAGGCTCTCGAGTGGTACAAGAAGGCCGCGCGGCAAGGGTCGTTAGGCGCAGCCACCAATATCGGATTGATGTACGCGGACGGAAATGGCATCCCGAAAGATCCCGCGCAGGCTGCTATCTGGTTTCGCCAAGCTGCCGAGGGCGGCGACGCGACCGCCCAGTACAACTTGGCCCTGATGTATGGGCGGGGCGACGGGGTCTCTCAAGATTACAAGGAGTCTGTTCGCTGGCTTACAGCGGCTGCGGACCAACAACTAGTTCCGGCGCTTATGGATCTAGCTGCCTTTTACTTGCATCCCCCGGATGGCACGGTCGCCGATGTTGACCGCGCGATTGGCTATGACGAGAAGGCAGCTGATCTCGGCAGTAGTCGCGCGCAGGTAATTCTGGGGAACACCTTTGCCCATGGTGTGCAGGGCAAACCCGACTATGAACAATCAGTGAAGTGGTTTCGGAAAGCCGCAGAGCAAGGACAGCGGGACGGCCAATTAGGACTCGGGCTTCGGTACGCACTAGGGCAGGGTGTTCCCGTTGACTTGGAGGAAGCTTGTCGCCTGTTCACGGCGGCAGCTGACCAAGGCCTGGCGGATGCGCAATATAACCTCGCAACCATGTGCGAGCAAGGCAGAGGCGCGTCTGCGGACCGATCGCTTGCCGTGCACTACTACGAGTTGGCGGCCGACCAGGGTATGCCGTGGGCGCAATTTCGGCTTGGACGGTTGCTCGCGAGTAACGAGCAATCTCCCAGCGACCACGTTTCCGCTTACAAATGGCTGATGCTGGCGGGGAATTCGATCAAAGAAAGCTCGCCCATATTATCCGATCTGCGAAAATCCATGAACCAGCAGGAAATCAACGAAGCGGAGAGGGAAGTAGACAATTGGCGGATTGCGCACCCGGGCTATGCCCAGTAAAATCACCCGAGCCGCAGCATGACACTGAGAACCGCGGACGTTATCTGTGATTCCCGTCACATTCCATTGTGATGAGCTCTGTTGCCCATCTTTTGCTTCCGCTCTTAGCTTAAGCATAGGCGATTTTGAAGACTAGTTACCGGTTTGTTTACTGGGGGTTGTAGCCGGACAGTTCTTGGATTGGCTGCCGTACACAGTGGGGCTTGTCGGTCCGCCACCGTGAGCCAAGATTCAGGGAGCAAGCCAACATGGCAAGTGAAACAGACCATCGACCGAGTACGGGATCGACCTGGGAGGCCAAGCAGGTTTACGCGATGGCAGTAGTCTGTCTGCTGGTGGGGCTTGCTATTGGTTATCTGTTTCGTGGATCCCAATCGCCTGCGCCAGCCGCACAAGCCACAAGCGTGCCTCCAAGCACGCCGGCTGCGGCCGCGGGCGGACACATGCCCAGCCTCGAAGAAATGAAGCAGATGGCCGATACGAAGGCTGCGCCACTGCTCCAAAAGCTAAAGAGCGATCCGAAGAACACCAGTCTCCTCCTCCAGATCGGCAGCATTTACCAAACCTCCCATCAGTTCAAAGATGCAATCGGCTATTACGATCAGGCTCTGGCGGTCGATCCGAGGAACACCCCGGTTCGCATAGAGAAGGCCTCCTGTATGTACTACAGTGGCAATGTCGACGGTGCCATCGGGCAGCTGCAGCAGGCTCTGCGGTACAGCCCCAAGGATGCAAACTCCCTGTTCAATCTCGGCTTGATGAAGTGGCAAGGGAAGCAGGACGTCAAGGGTGCTCTGGCTGCCTGGCACGAGCTGTTGCAATCCAACCCCCAGCTTAGCCCCGAGCAAAAGGCACAGGTGACGAAACTGATTGCCGACGCGCAGGGCAAGAGGTAGCCGCAGCAGTTGCCGATGCGCGCGGCAACAGGGAATTTAAAGGAGTAACGGGCAATGACGGATACAAATCGTGCGACCTCGAACCAGCAGTGGACAAGCGTACAGGCCTACACTCTTTCAGTGATCTGCATGTTGGTGGGCATAGCCGTCGGCTGGCTCATCCGCGGATCAGAGGCTCCGGCTGCCACTCCCGCTGAGGCCGCGAGTACATCTGCCACCAGCACAACGCCAGGTGATAGCACCACGCAGGAGCCCACACCCCTGCAACTGAAACAAATGGCAGATACGCAAGCTGCACCGCTGATCGAGAAACTCAAGTCCGATCCGAACAACCCGAACCTTTTGGTGAGTATCGGCAACTTCTATTACGATGCCCAACAGTACGCGACAGCCATCGATTACTACCAGCGCGCCTTGAAGGTGCAGCCCGCCAACACGGGCGTCCGGACTGACATGGCGACGGCATACTGGTATACCGGCAATGCCGATACCGCTATCGCGGAGTTCCAGAAATCTCTTTCCTACGAGCCGAACAAACCCAACGCCCTGTTCAATCTCGGGATCGTCGAATGGCAAGGCAAGATGGATATTGACGCTGCCATGGCCGCCTGGCAGAAGCTGCTCGACACTAACCCGAATTACGAGGGCAAAGACAAAGTGCTGGCACTGATGGCACAGGCTAAGAAACATGCCAATCTAAAGCCGGGAGCGCCGGCAAAACCATTGCAGAACTAGCGGTTGGTGAGCAGGTGAGTCGCACTTTTTACGGTTCCTCAAGTAGAACTAATGCAGGGTACGCAGCCGGTCGCGCGATGCCGAACGATTTTCCGGGGCCCAAGCGTGACGGATGTTACATGATGAAGTATCCTGTCGCACAGGCTCGGGTCCCCTTGACTCGTTTGAATCATGATCTGACCCTGAGCATCCTTCTGCTGCGGAGAGGTTAGCGTGCTACGGCTTGTCCGCCTTATTCTTGCCGTCTCTTTACTCGCATTCTTGCGGATGGGCCCCGTTATAGCCCAGAGCGGGAGCGCGACCGAAACCATGGAAGCAAGTGCTCCGCCTGAGAGCGATTTTGGCGACCTCTACTACCTGGGAAGTTTTGCTTCGGCGAAGGATCTGGTGCCACACAGTGGGATTTGCGGGGCCTTTGGACTCGTGGGAAGGCCGCCTGTCCCGCTTTCCGAGGTTAGCCGGAAACCGTCTCGTTCTCGTTGCGACATTGTCGTTGATGTTGTTGCTGGTAAGCAGGAATTTGGTCCGGAGGACATGATTTCCTGGCCCTACAGGATCGCCACTGATTCCAAGGACCGGGTTATTGTTGTCGACCGAGATAGATATCCATCGATACACATTTTCGATTTCGCCAGGCGACAACACACGCGTATCGCGGGCGGCCCCGGCGAGCGCCTACAAGCCCCCTCCGGCCTGGCCATCGATGCTCAGGACCAGTGGTACGTCACCGACGCGCAACTCGGAGCAATTTTGGTCTACGGCCCGAACGGCAAGTTCCTGCGGTCTATCGGTACTCGGAAAGGGGAGCGGCTGTTCGCGAGACCTAGTGGAATCGCGGTGGACTCTGCATCCGGGCACATCTATGTTGCAGACCCTCTGCAAAATGTAGTGGTCATTCTGGATGCTGACGGCAACATCCTGACGAAGCTGGGCACCAAAGCCGGTGGCAGCGATCCAGGAGCGTTCGCTGCCCCCACCGATCTCGTGGTTCGGGGCCAGGAGTTGTTTGTACTGGATTCGCGCAACAACCGCATCCAGGTGTTCGATTTGGCGGGGAATTTCCGTGCCAGCATTCACCCGGAATCTATGGTGCCATCGCTCGGGTTCTCCGTAGACAGCCGGAGCCGGATTTATCTCGATGGCCCCCTGAACACCGTGCAGGTCTTCCAGCGCGATGGACGGTTGCTTTTTAGATTTGGTTACACGGGTGCCGGTCACGGCCAGTTCCAAGAACCCACTGGCATCTGGACGGACCGGCTGGATCGCATTTACGTCGCAGATACTGGAAATCGTCGGGTCCAGTCGTTTGAGTGGGGAGTCAAACACGGAATCAAACTGCCGCACCCCGATGAGCAATCCGGGCGGCACTAGACCGATACCGCCATGCTGGTTTCGGGCGCCCGGTTAGACTAGCGAATCGCCACATGGGCGTGCGATTCAACGCTACCTCCCGATTTGGCGAAAAAAGCGCCCCGCAGGAGTTGGCTGCGGGCGATTGCTGATCAGGAGGCATGAAAAGAGTTGCGTCGTCGGCTTCGTCGCGGTCCCGCTTGGGCTTCAGGATGCGCCAAGCTGCGGTAGCGATCACGCCAGGCTGTGTTAGGTGCAAGAAAAACCGCCCAGACGCCGTGCCTCCGCTTATGCCGGAGACGAGAAGTGCCGCGGAACCTATTTGCGCGGGATTTTGCGGGTTTTCTGCTGAATAGTGGCGGCAGCAGCCTCGTATGAAACCCCGCTGTGATTCCCCAGCCCAGTGATGTCGTTACTGAAGTGACAGGAGACGTAGCAGGTCCTGTTCACCGTATCAATCTGTAGCAAGTTCGTCGAGGGGTCCGGGCCGACAACGGAGACATCCAGGTTGATCAGGTTCGCGTGGTGCTGCGAGTCGGTACCTTGTACGCCATGTGCCGCGTGGCATACGGAACAGGAAATGCCACCCTTGACGACGTGACTGCCGTGGTGCTTGAAAACCGCATCGGACGTCCCATTCAGCAGACCCGCCACGTCGTGGCACTTGTTGCACATCGCGAAGGGGCCAGTCAGAGGATCTCCGCCGCCTGGTGGCACAACGAGCGAGACCACAGTGCCGCCAGGAATAGGGGCTGGCTGATTCATAGCGTAAGGCCGCTCTAGAATGTGCTGGTAGGCGCTGACATGGGGTCCGTTGGGTCCCGTCCCGCCGTCATTCGTCGGGTTGTTGCCGCTGTGGCAATCGCCGCAGTAGATGACGCCTGAACTCAGATTTCTGCCGGTGGTGCTGCCGGCCAGGTTGAGGATGTTGGGACGATCATCGGGTTCGAGAACCGTACTTCTTTGCTGAGCCACGTTGTGCCGGGCGATAAGCGAGTTGAAATCCAGCCGGACGTTATGCGAATCGACCTGGCGCGTGGGTGTGTAACCATAAGCGGCGTAGCCAGTTTTTTGCGGTTTATTCAGGCTGTCACCGTGGCACTTATAGCAGACCTCATAGTCATGAGCGGCTGGTGACATCCAATTGCCGTTCACATCGTAGCCCGTGGCAGCCATCATGGATGCTTGCAGGGGCTGGCTGGAAGTGCTGCTGAGCTTCGCGGCATGGGCATCATGACAATCCCAGCACTTGGAGTGGCGCGGCGTGCTGCCAGAAAGATAATTCTCGCCTGGTAGATGGTCAGTTGCCTGCATCGGATGCGCGAACTTGGTGCTATCGGTATTGCCGACCCAGACCTGCGCCCACCGCGACATGGACGAGCTATTCGCGTGGCATGGGAGGCAGGATTTTTCGTCGCCGTTCTTGAGCAGCCGCACGGAACCGGCGGGATGAGGTGTGTGGCAGTTCAAACACGCTGCCTGCGCAACCGTGGCATACCCTGTCGTCGAAGCTCCTTCTGACGTAGTGCTGACTGCGTGGGCGCTGAGAGTCCATCCCGCCAGCACGTTTGGCGAAGGACTGCTGGCATCGTGGCAGGAAAGGCAGAGGGCGCCGTTGGCATTGTTGAGCGACAGAAACATCAAGGAGCGCTGTGGGTCGAGGTTCGGCGTGTGGGGCTCGTGGCAGGTCGTACACTCAATGCGTCCATTCCAAAGCCGTACCTTGGCATTCGCAGTGGCTCGCGGGTTGCTCGTAAACAGCTGTGGGAGCATTGTGTTGTCGCGATTCCACTGGTCGAATGCCATGGGATGGCTGGACTGCAGGTTTGTGCCGAAGTTGTCGGTCGCCGCCAGCGTCTTCGACGTGGGGAGGGGGGCGCTTGTGAAGTTGACGGCCCCCAAAGCCACAGTGCCGTCATGGCAGCTCATGCAGAGGCGGCTAGGCGACGGAGTAGTTGTCGAAATAGTGGACGGCCCTTCCTTGTAGGTCGTGGAAACGCTGCTGTCATACATCTGATACTGCGCCTTGGATACTTGGTGACTCCACAGCCCCAAAGAAGGATTGGACATGTGTGGAACGTGGCAGTACAAGCAGACATTCGGGCCAGCTGACGACCCTGTGCTCAGGTCGTGCCCTGTGCCGGTGATCGTCGGCTGCTGCGCGGTGGCCAGCAGGCTGAAGCCAACCACAACGGCCACGGCGACGACGCCACGCTGTGTCGTCATTGTGTTCCTCCCGGACGAGGCGCCGCGCGAGCCGCAGTATAGCGGAAGATCTCAACTCTCTGATTCAACGAGTCCACAACATATACTTCGTCGCCCCGGTCGATATGAACGCCAGTAGGCAGCTCAAACTCCATAGCTCCGTTGCCCGGCTGTCCAAAGAAGTAGAGGAGGTTGCCAGTGCGATCGAAAACCTGCACCACGTCCAAGTAGGCATCGGCCAGATAGATGTCGCCTTCGCTGTCGAAGGCCATGCCCTTGCTGCGGAACATGTACCCTGTAACGCCACCGAACTGCCCAAACTTGGCCCGGAAGGCGCCGTTGCGATCGAAGATCTGCACGCGGAAGTTCATGGCATCCACCACCATGAGTTCGTTGCCGCGGGCTGCGATCTCCGTGGGAAAATTGAACTCGCCGTCTCCGTCGCCGCGCTTGCCGAAGCTGCCCAGAATGTTCCCGTCGAGATCCAGCGTGTAGACTGCGTCCTTCAGGGTATCGGTGAGGTAGAGCCGCTTGGCTGCCGAGTCGATCGCAAGGCCGGTCGGACGTTTGAAGTAGCCTTCACCTTTTACATTGCCAAAATAGCGACGGAACTTGCCGCGCGCATCGAAAACGAAAATCTTGCCCAGCTCGGAGTCGCTTACATAAATGTTGTCATGATCGTCCACGGCAACTCCGATGGGCGACTTGAAGTCCTCTTTCCCACCTTCCAAACGGCGATACTTCCGTTTGTCGAAATCGAAGATATGGACCGCGTGGGCACCGGGGTCGGTGACAATGATGCGCCCCTGGCTGTCGGTCGCGACCCCGTACGGCCGCTCCATACGGTGAATCTCGGCCGGACCGGCAATAAAGTCGACCACCTTGGTCCACCAGGAGCGCTTGCTCTTGAGTTCCTGCTCGGAGTAAAAGCTGCGGACGTACTCCAGACGGCGTCCGCCATCAAGCACGAGCGGGGGAGGCGGGGACGAGCCGGCAGAGCCGGGGATGTCGGCCGCGAACACGCTCCCGGCGGCCAGCGCCAGGAACGCTGCGATTACGCCCGTCGTTTTGCTCTGCCACTTACTCACCGAGTGCATCATACGACACGATCCCAAGAAACACACGCCGCTAGAAGATATGGAACGGGCGTATCAATGACACATAGTATGAGTTGTACGTCTGATTCAAAGCCTTGTTGCCAGAGACATTCTCCCCAAAGCGCAGAAAACCGGCGCGTATCCGAATGCGGCGAAAACGATACTCCGCCAGGGCACTGAGCGTTGAACCTCCGCTGTTCACATTTTGCAGCGGGCTGGTCACATTGGCGCCATTGCGGGCATAAGTGGTAGTGATTTGCAGGCGACGGCGACGGTAAGAAGCCGAAAATGAGTACGCATCCCCAGTAGTGTAGAACGCGGCGGCGAGGGCAGATGATGTACCGGTCGTCCCGTCGGTAGTCGTCGCACCGGTAGTCGTCGTTCCCGTGACCGGCACCAATCCGAAAGGGGTAGAGATCGAGTACCCGCTGTTGTACTGGTACTGCCCCATGAAATTCCAGGTGCGATTGCCGATGGAGCCGGAAACACTGTTGCTCAAAGCGCTGTCGGCACCCGCGTAACTGTTCTGGGAGATGACATAAGTGCCGGTAAAGTTCCATTCGTGCGCGATCAGCGTGCTGGCCGAGAGATTGCCGCTGATGGAGCGGGAGACCAGCGGTATCACCGTCGGCTGGTTGATGTTCGATTGCGTGAAGGTGAACCCGCCGGTTCCCCGCCAGCGCCCAATTTGCCGCGCATAGCGAACCTGACCGGTGTTCGTAAGCCCATGTAGCTTGACCTGCTCCTCGGAATCGTCAGTGGTTACGTGCTCATCCACCGTGAAATAGCCCGGCGTGTACGCGAGCGACAGGAAGCCTCCTCCTACTACGTGGCTGAACAGGACCCCGCCGTAGAAGTTGTCGTTATCAATCTTTGTACCGCTGTACAGATCCGATTGGTCGCGTGCTGCGGTACCCAGGAGCTCCCAGGACTGGGAGAGAGTGTAAGTGCCGTTGACGGTTCCATACACTTCCCGTCCGGTGGAGAGAAGCAGTTGCGGCACAACGCCCCCGCTGCCGGTAGTGGTAGGCGGTGTACCGGTGGCGAGGCTCGACAGGACCTGGGCAGATTCGTTGGAAATATAGCTCACGTTTCCATTCAGGTTCAGCGCCGTCCAGGGATTCGAGTTCACCGACGCAGTGGCACTCTTAAAGCTCGTATTGCTGGGTTCGTTCTCCACCTCCACATCGCCCTTGCTATCGGTATAGCTGGCGGCTGCGCTGGTGTTCTTGAAGAAAGTGCGGGTGACGGTAACCGATTCGCTTTGCGATTTGCTTTCGGTATGGCTGGCCAGGCCGAGGTTCAGCAGGTCAGGATTGTTCTGGGTTATGTCCTGGTGGATGAACGAACCGCTGACATGGAACCCGGCAAGCAGGTACGTGGACAGGGCGGTAAAGTTGCTGGAGTCGGCACTGAACGCCGGAGCCTCCACTCCGCTCACGGAGTTGTCGGACCAACCCTTGCCGTAGCCCAGCGACAATGTGGGCCAGCGGTCCGCCTGGCCGAGTTCGTGCTTGTGAATGCTCCAGTTAAAATTGAGGTTCTGGTCCAGCCCCCTGGACCTTACTGTCATGGGAGCCAGACCCCCGGTAAGGTTGGCCGTCGTAATCCGGTTGACGTTGTAGTTGATTGTCAGTGGTATGGAACTACCGCTCAGAAAATGGAGGCCGGCAAACACGTTTTCGTTATTGCCACCGTACGATGTGTCCACATTGCTGTCGTTGTCCCAACGCCAGTTGGGAGCAACGTTGAAACTCAGGATTTTGGGGTTCTGATAATACCCCAGAAAACTGCCCAGCAAGCCCACATAGACGCTGTTCTGGCCCGAGTTTGCCACGCTGCTGTCGCCGCCTGCATAGCCGAACTCAAACTCCCCGTTGCCGGTCATGGCGGTCTCGGGGGCGACCCACTTTTGCCCCCACAGGCTGCCGGCCGCCAGCACGACCGCCAGCACCATCGCCGCCTTGACCCCGCCGTTCATAAATTCTCAATGTGCGCATTCTGCCGTAGCTGCTTCTGCAGTGCCGCCCATTTCTGCTGGGCGGCAGAGTCGTCCAGTTGCTTGCGGATTTCCGCCTTGACGTCGTCGTAGGTCATCTGCTTGGGGGGACGATAGTCATTCACCCGCAGGATGATGTAGCCGATGGGCGCCTCGATAATGCCGCTGGTGTCACCCGGCTTCATGCCGGTCACGGCTTTGCTGACTTCCGGGGGCATGCCAACGATGTGCACCCATTTGTGGTCGCCCATGTTGACCCGAAAGTCGTCTTCGGAAACGCGCTCGGCCAGCAACCCGAATTCGTTATAGTCTTTGGCGGCGCGCGCCTGCGGCAGGATTTCCTCGATGCGCTGCCGCGCCAGCTTCTTCTGTTCTTCGCTGGGGTTCTCCGGCAGGTTCACGCTGAT
>Ga0074045_10004281_pt1 | contig 12665 bp, 4 predicted proteins | sample BogForMeECP23OM2_FD_94442 | JGI IMG/M metagenome (GOLD analysis project Ga0074045, IMG submission 94442) | Bog forest soil microbial communities from Calvert Island, British Columbia, Canada - Bog Forest MetaG ECP23OM2 | ecosystem: Environmental > Terrestrial > Soil > Wetlands ... | reverse complement strand
TAGTGCTGCCGATAGTGCTGCCCGGCAGCTGGGTGCCGCTGAAGTTCCAGCCGGTGAGGCTACCGGTGAGGGTGGCGCCGATCAGAGTAGCGCCGCTGACGTCGCCCTGGTAGGCGACGTCCGAGTTAGGCGGCCCAGGCGTGAGCTGCAGGTTGTTCGGCAGCAAGCAGGCGGGGCAGCCGTTATATGAGTCAAGCAGCTGTTGTGGCGCGAGGATGTCGGCCTCGGTCGTCTCCCAGTCCGACCGGCCGGGAAACAGCACCGGAACCGGATCACCGGCTCCCACGTCCCGAGCTCCCCAGGCCGAGACGAGGCCGGCAGGCTGATCGCGCAGCAATACCGCGACGTCCGGCGCGACCGAGATCGAGGTGGGATGCGTCATCACCTCGTCCGAGCCCGCGGCGATTCCAGCACAAGAGTCAGGGCCGGTCCAGCTCACGCCCGCGGGTATCACGACGACGTTCGCGCCCGAGCCCCCCGGGTCAAGTGCTCGTGCGAACACCGCGCCCCCGATCGGGGGGGCCGGCGGCGGAGAGGTCCGCAAGCAGGCGGGCTGGGTCGGGGCGCTCACCGCGGCCGAACTCGGGCCGCACCGGGCTTCTGATTGTCTGGTTGTTTGGTGGCAACCGGGGCCCTCCACCTGCTCAGCGGTGATGAAGCTCTGGTTGACCCCTGAACCGTCGAGGTTCGCCCACCCGATCGTGCCGCCAGCGCATGAGGACGGCGGGTCGGTATTATAGTTGCAGTTGTAGTAATTGGTCCAGTAAAGATGGCCGAAGTCGACCGCCACTCCGGACGGCAGAGACGCGCCGGTAATAAAGTTCCAGTTCACGCCCGTCCCGTCGAGATTCGCCCGCCCGATCGCGCCGCGATACGGATCGGTCCAGTAAATGTGCTGACCGTCGACCGCCAGGCTTCCCGGTACACAGCACTCTTGCGCGCTCGCTCCCGCGATGAAGCTCGGATCGACGCCCGTCCCGTCGAGGTTCGCGCGCCCGATACTCTGGTGGCCAGGCATCGAGTCTATCCAATAGATGTAATTGCTGTCGACCGCCAACCCCGACAACAGCAGGCCGCCCTGGACGGTGATGAACTGCTTGTCGACGCCGCTGCCGTCGAGGTTGGCACGCCCAATCAGTCCCACCCCTGCGATTGTATTCCGGCCGAGGCCGAAGTAGATATAATGGTCGTCGACCGCTAGCTGCCCTGGAGGGATCGTATCTCCATTCAAGCGATAATCGATTAAGTGCTGGTTGACGCCGGAGCCGTCGAGATTGGCGCGTCCGATCCAGCCTTCCGCGGCCCAGTAGAGATGCTGGCGATCGACTGTTACGGCTATGTAAATTGGGACCCCGTCACCGGCGGAGGTGCCCGTGACGAAGTTTTGGTTGAGGTTGGCGGGGTCGCCGTCGATCGTCCCGCGTCCGATCGCCCCGAATTGCGGGTTGTCCCAGTAGAGGTATGTGGACGCCGCGGAGAACACGGACGCCGCCCCCACATGGGCGTTGTCGGTGGGGCCGCCAACCGCGTCCCCCGCCGCAACCGTCGAGGAGATCACCGCTTGCGCCTGCGCCGACAACCGCAGGAGCGCCCCCAACCCCCCTGCCCGCGCCGCCGCCAACCAGCCCCCCGCCAACACCACCCCCGCCAACACCAGCGGCGCCACGCACCACCACCGGCGCACGCTACAACCCGCCCCCGCCCGGACCGTCGCCTCAGCCTGCATACCCCTCACATACCTCTGACGCCATCCACCCTCGCTGCCAGCAGCGGCCGGTGTCCCTGTCGAGGTAGGTCGAGGTGGATGCGCCTGCGGCCGTCGGAGTAGGCCGGCGAGCAACCGGCGGGTGTCGCTCGCGGCTCGGTGTCTGCAGCGGCTCATTTGCGTCTCCTTCTTGGCCGGCTTTGGTTTGGCCTGGTGCTTGGGCTTTCGTTTTAGCGGCTCGCCGGCTCGCGCGCGCTCACGTCGGTGGGATCGAACCGGCTTAGGGAGGGTTCGGCGACCGTCAGCGCGGGATCGATGTGCGGCTCGGCGGTCGCGATGTCGGCGAGCGGGTCGTAGTTGGCGGCGTAGATGCTGCGCCAGTAGTCGATCGCCAGATGCGGCACGTTCACGCCCGGGCTCTGGGTATCGAGCACCGCGCCCGCCTGCGTGTACACATCGACGCGATAGTCGGCCGGCGCCGCCCCGTCCCCGGTGTAATAGAGGGCGTAGATCTGCCCGGCGCCGTCAACCGCCAGATCCAGGTAGGTTCCCTGCGAGACCAGCGGCAGCGTGTACTGCCCCTGTCCCGACGCGCCGAAGTACGGCACCGGGTTGCCGTTGAGATCGAACGCCGCCAGCTGCGAGGCGCCCGCCTCGAGCACCAGGACCACCCCGGGGTTGGTCACCGCCAGCGCGATCGGCGAGCTCAACAACCCAACCTGGGTGCCAGGCCCCGCGCTATAGGCGGCCGCCACGGGACGCGGCGTGGCGACCGGCTTCAGCCACCCGAACCGGCCGCTGTCGGTGTGGATCGCCACCACGCGCCCGGAGGAATGCAGCGCTGCGGCCGAGACCGGCAGCAGAAACGTGCCGTAGGACAAAGTTGGATCCCACGAGGGGGCGCCGGAGCTCGGATCCAGCGTCACCTTGCGCACGTGGTAGGCCGGCGTTGTCCGGTCCGGCTCGAGCAGCACGTGGTTGCCCTGATCGGTGGGGTTCACGAACGCGTCGAAGAGCAGGAACGGAGGCCGGGCATACCCCTCGTTCGTCGCGGCGGCGAGCGTGATCGTCGCGCCATTCTGCGCCACCGGCACCCCCCGCACGTAGAAGCGGTTGCCCTGCTCCCACACCAACCCGGCGACGCCCGCCAACGTCGAGACCGTCGTGCCGGTTACCTGCTGGATTCCCTTGCTCAGCACCGTGCCCGTGTCGGTGATCTGGTTAGACCACGTGTATCCCGCAGCCGCGTACCCGGTCGTGTCCGCCCGCTTGAATACCGTCTTGTCGGTGATCGGCAGCAAAAGCTCTTTGATCGTGATCGCCACCGCCGACGGCGGATTGGCGGGATCGTTGTTGGGGTACTGCGCGGAGACCCCCGTCCCGACCTGCCGACCATTAGAATTCAAAAACACCACGCTCCACTGGATCTGCGATCCCCCGAACGGCGCTGTCACCGACACCACGAGCGGATCCGACTGAATCTCCCCTCCTGCGTTGATCGGCCCCGTGATCGGATCCAGCGTCACCGCACCATCAACGTTCGCCTCCAGCCGCCACGACGTCGCGGTCTTTGGAAACGTCGAGTCTGCCGGATCGTGATTGATGGTGATCGTCGCCGGATACGTCAGCGTCACCTCGTTCTCGATCACCCACGGCGACATGATCGTCTCTGCACACACCTCCGCCAACGTCGCCGCATCCCCCAGCGCCTCGATCACAGCGATTAACTCACCGATGTAAGGGATCGCGTTAGCAATCTTCGAGCCGGTCTCGTCCCCGATAATTGTCAAGGCCACGTCGGTCCAGAACTGTTCAGAATTAGGGCCGAAGATGATCTTGGGAATCACGCTGCCAAGCGCCAGCAGGCTGCTCCAAATGTTGCTGGCGTTCTCCCCTTCCGCGTAGCTCGCAGCCCCCGAAGCGACCGCTAGGCCAGTGGCCTCCACCCCAGTCAGGACGCTCGCCGCGGTCTTCAAGAATGCTTGCAGCGCAGATTGTGTCGCAAACGGGTTGTGGGCAACTGGCCCGTTGATACTCGCCCACGCGGCACCGATGTCGAAGTCGGTGGCGAGCGCGAAGGCGGTCAGGCCGATCGTGAGGATGCCCGTAGTCAGCGAGGGGAACAGCACCTCGTCGGTCGGGGCGATCCTGTCTGGGTAGGCGTCGGCGGGGAAGTACTGGCGCCAGCCGCCGCCGTTGATGTCCGAGCCGAGCCCGCAGAACAGAATCCGGGCGGTGTGGGCGCCCGGCGGGAAGTTCAGCGTGACGTCGATCGTGTTCGTGTTCGGTACTGGTATGCCGAGTATGGTGAAGATTGGCGCCAGCAGCCCGAGCGATTGTGAGTACTTGGTGTCCGGCCACGTGGCGTTGGGGTTGCACGACAAGTTTTCGTTGTTGGGGCCCAGGTACTGGACGTAGACCCACACCCAGCGGACGTAGTTGTTGTAGAGCTTGAGCGGAACCGAACCGCTGCTGTAGGCGCCGTTGGGCACCGTTTGCGTCCCGAACAAAGTGCCTGGATTCTTGACCTTGATGTCGGGCCCAGCACCCAGTTGCGGCGATCCCGTGCAGGGCTGGCTCTGAGGGATCACGCCCTCCGGCTGCACCCAGGTCTGCGTCTGTGCCGCCGGATCCTGATCGAGCGGCTTGTTGATCACCGCCCCTAGCTGTGCGTTGTCTCGCACCCCGGTAACCCCGGCCGACAGCCCCGAGCGCAACGCCTGCACAAACCCCGAATCGGTCTGATTGAGCTGGAACGTCGTGAACGTCGTCGTCGTGCTCCCGACCTTGATCTGCGCCGGGCTGCCGTCGGGATTCTTGGCCTGCACCAGGGTGGCGTAGTCCACCCCGTTGGTCTGCATCCGCTGGATGTAGGTCCCGAGCGCCGATATCGCCGAAGTGTTCCCCAACGAGGACTTCGTGATCGCCGCCTGGGTGGGTGCTATGGTGGCCACGTTCGGGTGGAACATGGTGAGTGCGATCGCCGTCTGGTTGGTGTCGACGATCCGGTCCAGGTCGACGATCTCGCGCACCGAGGTAAGCTGTGACACCTCCAACCCCAGGGCGGCGAGCCGCTCAAGGGAACCGGTCACCGACTTGTACGACCCCTCCAGCTCGAACGCCGCCTTGGCCAGCGCTCGGGTGGCCTGCTCCGGAGCGTGGAACGCCTGGGCCACCACCACCGTCTGGCCCCGGCGGGTGCCGTGGACCGACAGCAGCAGCGCCCGCTCGCGGGGCAGGACCACGGTGGCGAAGTGGGTGAGGTGGCTTTGGTCGATCTTTTGCCACAACGTCCCCTGCGCCCGGAGCGCCGAGCGCGTGGTCCCCGTGTGGGGCGTCAACGCGACCTCCTGACCGTTCGCGACCACTCTAAGATCCGCGAGGGAGGCGGCCGGGCCGAGCGCGAAGTGGAAGACGCGGCGCTCGACCGTCGTCCTTTTCAGCTCCGTGATCGCTTCCGGCACATCGTCGATCTGTTGGACATCCATCGCACTATCTCCTTGGCTCACGTGTGGACAATCCACCAAGCGGTTGGGCGAACCAGCGCGCTTCTCGGCGAGATGCGGGAGGTCGAGCCCCCGCCCAACACGGTGATGGACGGTAAGCGGCGCGGCGGTTAACTTCTTTGGTTGAGAAGCTCAATTGTTCTCAAGCGGGACAATCCGATGGTCGAGGGCGAGATCAGCTTCGGCCGGTTCCGGCTCGACCTCGGGCGGCGCGAGCTGCGGCGCGATGAGATACCGGTGCGGCTCGGCAGCCGGGCGCTCGACATCCTCTGTGTACTCGCCTCGGCCGAAGGCAAAGTTGTCACCAAAGACGAGCTGATGGAGCGGGTATGGGCCGGGGTGGTTGTCGAGGAGCACAACATTCAGGTCCACATCTCGGCGCTGCGCAAAGCGTTCGAGGAAAACGGTGACGGCGAAAGTTGGATCGTGACCGTCCCAGGGCGCGGCTATCGGCTCTTGCGTCCGCGAGAAGCGCCCGCGGCCGATGACCCTGCTCCCGGGCGGAGCTCAACGGTTGCAGCCAAGCCCTCGCTGGCGGTCCTGCCGTTCAACAATCTCAGCGGTGACCCGGAACAGGAATATTTCGCCGACGGCATGGTCGAGGAGATCATCACCGCCCTCTCGCGCATCCACTGGCTGTTTGTTACCGCCCGCAATTCGACCTTCGCGTATAAGGGCCAGAGCGTTGACGTGAAGCGGGTCGGCCGGGAATTGGGCGTTCGGTATGTGCTCGAAGGCTCGGTTCGCAAGAGCGCCCAACGGGTCCGCATCACCGCTCAGCTGATCGACGCCGGCACCGGGGCGCATTTGTGGGCCGATCATTTCGACGGCCCGCTGGAAGATGTCTTCGATCTTCAGGACACGGTCGCTTCGAGCGTCGCCGGCGTCATCGAGCCCGCCTTACAGGCGGCGGAAACTGCACGTTCGACCGGGCGCCCGACGACTGACCTTACTGCCTACGATCTCTACCTGCGCGCTCATGCGATGATCTGGTCGTCGGCACGGCGAATTCCGGAAGCGCTTGGGCTGCTGGAGCAGGCGATCGCGCGTGATCCGTGCTACGGGCCCGCTCTCGCCTGGGCCGCGATGTGCTGCTACCGGCTCTGCGTAGATGGATCGGGCACCGACCCCGAAAGCGACAGCTGCAAGGGCATCGATTTCGGCCAGCGAGCCTTGGAAGTTGCCGGTGACGATCCGGAGGTTATTGTCAATGCCGCCCTCGCCCTGTCCTATTTTGGCGAGGATATCAACGCAATGATTGCGTTGGTCGATCGAGCCCTAGAGCTCAACCCGAATTTTGCGCGAGGTTGGCACGTCGGCGGTATTCTCAGGCTCTTCACGGGCCAACCCGACCTCGCGGTCGAGCACGCCGAGACCGCCCTGCGGCTCAGTCCGCGCGCCCGAGTTGGTACGTCGCTTTCGCTAATAGGCCAGGCGCTTTTCCTGGCTCGGCGGTTCGATGAAGCCGTGCCGAAACTGCTCCTTGCGATCCAAGAGGATCCGAGCTTCCCGGCGCCGTATCGCTATCTCGCCGCCTGCTACGCCCATCTGGGACGCCTTGGTGAGGCGCGGGCCATTGTCGCCCGGCTACGGCGGATCACCAGCGGGGTAGGAAGGGGCGATTCCTGGTTCCGCAATGCCGAGCACCGGGAGCTCTACCTGTCCGGCTTGCGGCTGGCGAGCGGCGCAGACAGTGGCACCACAGCGGTGCCGCCGCGGGTCGATACCCGAAGGGACGCCGCGTCGATCGAGCATGTTGCCGCCGCGGCGCCACCACAGGCCGGGGTCCCGCGGGATGCCGCGCCGATCGAGCGTGTTGCCAGCGCGGCATCACCACGGACCGGGGTCCCGCGGGATGCCGCGCCGATCGAACACGGTGATGCCGAACGACGGCAGATCACCGTGCTGTCTTGTGAACTGGTGGATCGGGCGGCGGGAGCCCATGGCATGGATCTCGAAGACGTCCACGTGGCGGTCCGGGAGTTTCGTGGGTGCGCGTCGGAGACGGCCGATCGCCATGACGGGCTCATCGCGAGACATCTCGGGAATAACGCGCTCGTCCTATTCGGTTACCCCGAGGCGCAGGAACACGACGCCGAGCGGGCCGTCCGCGCGGGGCTCGAATTGTGCGCGGCGGTCAGGGCCCCGAGACCCGATGCGGGTGTGCCGATGCGGTGCCGCGTCGGCATCGCGACGGGATTGGTCATCATCGGCGATTTCGCCGGAGCCGGCGAGTTCCGGGACCACGAGATTGTCGGCGACACCCCTGAGTTTGCGGTGCGGTTGCGGGTGTTGGCAGAACCGGACACGGTGGCGATCGATCCCGCGACCCGGCGCCTAATCGGCAACCTGTTCGAGTGCCGCGAACTCGGCACACTCAAAAACACCAGCGGCACCGAGTCGGTGCAAAGCTGGCAGGTGCTGGGAGAGAGTCTGGTCGAGAGCCGGTTTGAGGCGCTGCGCGGATCGGCGCTGACCCCGCTGGTCGGCCGTGATGACGAGATCGATCTGCTGTTGCGGCGCTGGGTGCGCGCAAAGGCGGGGGAAGGCCAGATCGTGTTGGTTTCCGGCGAGCCCGGAGTCGGCAAGTCGCGCATCGTCGCGGCGCTCGAAGAACGGCTCGGCGGCGAGACGCACCTCCGCGTGCGCTATTTCTGTTCTCCCTATCACCAGGACAGCGCGCTGTTCCCGATTGTCGAGCAGCTCGCGCACGCGGCCGGGTTCGCTCGTGACGATTTGCCCGGGGCCAAGTGGGAGAAGCTCGAGGCCGTGCTCGCACTCGCCAGGCCGCCTGACGAGGATGTGGCTTTGCTTGCTGATCTCACGTCGTTACCGGCTTCGGGACAGCATCCTCTGCCGAGCCTCAGTCCGCAGCGGAAGAAAGAGCGGACATTGGAGGCGCTGGTCCGGCAGCTCGAGGGTTTGGCCCGCCGGCAGCCGGTCGTTATGGTTTTCGAGGATGCGCATTGGATCGACCCGACCTCGCGCGAGCTGCTCGACCTGATGATTGAACGGATCCGCAGCCTGCCGGTATTGCTGATCGTTACGTTCCGGCCCGAGTTCGAGCCGCCCTGGACCGGCCAGGAGCAGGTCAGCGCACTGGCGCTCAATCGGCTGGGCCGGCGCGACCGCACCGTTTTGGCCGAGCAGATTGCCGGCGGCAAAAAGCTGCCCGACGAGGTCATTTCCGCGATTGCCGACCGCACCGACGGCGTGCCGCTATTCGTCGAGGAATTGACCAAGAACGTCCTGGAGAGTGGTCTATTGCGCCAAGAGGCGGGTCGCTACGTGCTTGACGGGGCATTGCCGGTGCTGGCGATCCCGACGAGCCTGCACGCCTCGCTGCTGGCGCGGCTCGACCGCCTGACGTCGGTGCGGCGAGTGGCGCAGATCGGCGCGGCGATTGGACGCCAGTTTCCATACACTCTGCTGCGCGCCGTCTCCCACCTCCCCGATGACGAGCTGCAGGCGGCTCTCGCTCGTTTCGTCTCGTCCGAGCTGGTGTCGCAGAGAGGGACGCCGCCCGACGCGGTCTATAGCTTCAAGCACGCGCTGGTGCAGGACGTGGTCCACGGCACGCTATTGCGTGCGGCGAGGCGGCAATTGCACGCGCACATCGCCGAAGCGCTGCAGACCCATTCTCCGGAGCTGGTCGACAGCGAGCCCGAGGTCCTTGCGCGGCACTATGGCGAGGCCGGACTGGTCGAAAAATCTGTCGCTTATTGGGGCAAGGCGGGTCAGAGATCCGCAGCCCGCTCGGCGATGGCGGAGGCGGCCGCACAATTTCAAAAGGGGCTCGACCAGCTGGCATTGATGCCCGACAGCTCTGAACGCCGACGACAGGAACTCGAACTTCGCACCGGCTTGGGTGCGGCCCTGATGATTGTCAAAGGCTTTGCCGCGCCAGAAACCGGCCAGGTTTATGGCCGAGCGCGCCAGCTATGGGAGGAACTGGGTTCCCCCGCCGAATTCCTTCACGTTCCTCGTGGGCAGGCGTTGTACCACAACATGCGCGGCGAGATTGATCAGGCCCAGCGCTTGGACGCCGGTCTGCTCCTTCTCAGCCGTCAGCACAACGACTCTGCCGGGCTTGTTCTAGGCCACCTGTGCGCGGGGCAAACCCAGATGTATGCTGGGAACTTCGCAGCCTCCCAATCGCATCTAGAGGAAGTCTTAGCGCTTTACGATCCCCATTCCCATCGCTCTCTGGTCTATCAGGCCGGACAATATCCCCACGTGAACGCACGGGCTCATTTGGGAATAGTCCTTCTCTGTCTCGGCTTGCCTCAGCAGGCATTGGCGCAGGCCAACGAAGCCATAGCCGAAGCCAGGAGGCTGGCCCACCCGCCATCTTTGGCGGCGAACTTGGCGCCCGCCGCCAGGTTGCTCTCGCTCAGCGGAGATAATGCAGCCCTCAGTGAGTGGACAGACGAGCTGGTTGCGCTCACGAACGAGCAAGGCTTCCCTCTCTGGGGCGCACTGGGGACGATCTTTCGCGGTTGGATCAAGGTAGAACAAGGCGCTGTAGAGGAGGGAATATCGCTTCTGCGCAACGGCTCGGCGGCTTATCGCGCCACCGGGGCGGAGCTTTATGCGCCCTATCATGTCGCGCTGCTCGCCGCAGCGTGTGAAGCCGCGGGGCAAGTTGAAGAGGCCTTGACGCTGTTGGATGATGGCTTGCAGATGGTTCAAAGGACGGGGGAGAGCTGGTTCGCCGCCGAGCTGAATAGACATAAAGGCCAGCTTCTGCTGCGGCAGGGGCATTCCGAGGCCGCCGAGGAACTCTATCGCAAAGCCCTGGCGATCGCTGACGAGCAGGAGGCCAAGCTCTGGGAACTGCGCGCCGCCGTGAGCCTCTCCCGGCTGTGGCGCGATCAGGGCCGGCGCGGCGAAGCCCGCGACCTGCTCGCGCCGGTCTACGGCTGGTTCACCGAAGGCTTCGACACACCCGATCTGAAAGAGGCAAAGGCACTCCTCGATGAGCTCACTTGATTTGCCTGTTTACGATTATCTGCAGTAGCCGCGAGTCCTACTGATTGCTGTGACCTTTGGCTGGCCATAGTGCCGGCGAGAATGGCCGCCGCTGCTCAATAAAATTGTTCCCATTAGAAAGCCGCCCCGGGGATGGCGTGACGTTATGTCGGCTGTTGGCACATTGCTGACGGGCTGGCACCTGCCCGTTCAGGTCAGGTTTCGGGGGTAGTGCCGCCATTCGCCGAGCGCACGCTGGCCACCACTGAGTGCTTCGACTTCGGGGACCAGTGCACGGTGCTGCCGACGCGCAACGGCGATTACGGCCGTAGCCGAGAGGTCGCCCCGGCGACAGCTGGCGAGCGATGGGTCATATGCCGAAGCCGTGCTGAGCGGCAAGGGTGCTGTGGAAGTGCGCCCGCACGCTCGACTCCGGGGTCGTGTAAGCTTGCCCGTCGCAGAGAGCCTGGCGGTCCGCTATTGTCGCAGCTTGGAGGCCGACGCGATGGATGCGAGTTTTCGGCTCGATTGTTCATCCGCAGCCCCTGCTCATGCGGGCAAGTCAGTCGCAGACGCCGGAAGGCTGCGGCGTAGGAGCGCAGCTTGTCGGTGACCACCAATTTGGGGGCGAAGCCTTGCTTCTTGAGCAGCTTGCGCATCAGCCGCAGCGCCGCCCGGCTGTCGCGTCGGCGCTGGACCAGCATGTCGAGGACCTCGCCCTCGTGGTCGACGGCCCGCCAGAGGTACATCCGCTCGCCAGCAATCCGGATTACCATCTCGTCGAGGTGCCAGCGAGTGCTCGGCCGCGGACGGTGACGGCGTAGCCGTTGCGCGATCATCGGTCCGAATTTCAGCACCCAACACCGGACGTTTCAGGCGCTATGGGCGGTTTCATCTCTGCGGTGCAGGTGCAGCCAAGGCCTTCGCGCAGCGCGGGTTCCGACTGGTCAGGGCGAGCGCTGCGGCGAACCGACCCTCATTGCGCCGCCGTGCGTCTCGACGCCGGATTGATCTTTGAATTGGCGAATCCGGCTACGGTTCTGCCGGGCACCATCGGCCTGGAAAAACATAGGCCCGGACCCGGTGGGTCGAAGCGCGACGCCGTCGCCCCTCAACGCGTCTGCAGGTTGTCCCGCAAGAACTCTATGAAAGCCTGCAGCGGCACTGGCACTTGTCGCCGGCTAGGATAATAAAGATAGATCGCAGCCGAGCTCGTCCGCCAGTCCTCCAGCAAGGGAACCAGCCGCCCCGCCTTGATCCCCGGCGCGGCATAACCGAGAACCGTATAGAGCAAGCCTATGCCGTCCAACGCGGCGCTGATGGCCAGTTCGGGATCGTTGACCGTTAGGCGGCCCTTCACCGCCACTTCCACCTGCCTGCCCTCCTTCTCAAATTGCCAAGGAACGATCACGCCGCTCGGGAAACGGACGCGGATGCAGTCATGTGCCCCGAGATCCTTCGGTGTCGTCGGCCGTGGGTGCCGCGCCAGATAATCCGGCGCGGCGACGACCACGCCGCGGATCTCCTCGCCGATGCGCACCGCGATCATGTCTCGCTCGATGTGGTCGCCAACGCGCATTCCCGCATCGAAGCGACCGGCAACGATGTCAGTCAACGCCGCGTCGACGGAGATCTCCAGATCGATCGCCGGGTAGTGCGCGAGAAAGCGCGACAGCAACGGTGCGAGCATGAAGCTGGCCGCTGGCGGCAGCACTGTGAGGCGCAACAGCCCGGTTGGCTTGTCGCGGAATGCGTTGATCGATTCGAAGGCGACGTTAAAGTCGTCGAGCAGCGGGCGTATCTGCGCCAGGAGCCGCTCGCCGGCCGCCGTCGGCGCCACGCTGCGCGTTGTGCGGTTGAGGAGCCGCACGCCAAGCCTGCCTTCGAACTCGCGAATGGTTTCGCTCAGTCGCGAGCGGGAGATGCCCAGTTGGACCGCGGCCTTCGCGAAGCTACGCCGCTCCGCTACGGTAACGAAGGCGTTCATCTCCGCCAGTTCTGGTCCGCGCATTGATCGCTTATTCCGAATGGCTCATTCGGACAATACGGCCTTATCGAAGGAGCCACCAGCCGCCATTTTTCGACCATCGGCTTCGCCCGCTCGACGCGCCACGAAGCTCACACCCTTGGTTTTCTGCCGCGAGCAAGGAGCAAAACATGACCGTTATTTCTGTGATCGTCGGGAACAATCCGTCCAAGTGATAAACCGGAGCATCGCGACCGATGCCATACCGGCGGCGGGTCGAATAAAGGGCAGGCGAAGGGCTTTGCCCTTGCATTATTGCAGAAAAGGTATATTTATGTGTGACATGGTCGTTCGTCTTTTGTGAATGCCGAGGCGAAGTCGGAGTTAGATGTGCTGCCGCCGGACGTGCGCGCGAGCTTCGAGCACATCGTGGAGCTGGTGCGGACTTTTGGCCTTGAACGGGTACACGAGCCCCACATCAGGCATATCGAAGGCCGGATCTGGGAGATGAGGCTGC